>Ga0207066_1238_pt1 | contig 11176 bp, 9 predicted proteins | sample Alteio_BWMinCont_24_FD_153490 | JGI IMG/M metagenome (GOLD analysis project Ga0207066, IMG submission 153490) | Enriched cells from forest soil in Barre Woods Harvard Forest LTER site, Petersham, Massachusetts, United States -... | ecosystem: Environmental > Terrestrial > Soil > Temperate forest >...
ATTGCAATGTTGGTTTGTTGTTTTGTTGCGTTGATTGCTCAGCACTTAAAACCATTTCACCAAGTTGTTGGTAAAAGGTTGGCGCAGCTTGTTCTGCGTTTGCCATGCAAAAAAAGCACGCAGCAAAAAGTAATGCACGGTTGAGATAGTTCATAAAAATGCCCCCTAAGGAAATGGATTAGAATTGGAAAATTAAAATTACAATTTATTTAAATTCATGTAGGTAATAATAGCCAATAAAGACGTATATCAAATTATTTTTAGTATAGGTCTTTATTGGCTTTTGTCAAAGGAAAAATGACTAGTTCTTTGTTTCTTCGAGCGCCTCGTGCTTTAGCATATTGCGTAGCGCCTCATATCGGCTTTCGAATTCTCGAGTTGCTTCTGTTAATTCATGCAGAGGAATTTCTGGCATAAATGACTGTATGAGATCATTCATTTTTTTGGCATGCACCAACGGAGCCCAGTTTTCATCGATTGCTTCTTGGCTAAGCTTTTCGATAGCCTCTTTGTAATCTGGATTGAACATAACTTCTGTAAGTTTTTGCGTATAATTATATTTTTTATCGAATTCATCCATCATCTGCTTTTGTTCCCACGCCATTTGTTGAAAGAGTTCGGGTTGTTCAAGCAGTTTTAGGTATGCTTCTTGGCATTTTTTTAGATTTTCGGCCGCAGATTTCATTTCAGGGCTCAGTTTTTCGTTTTCTGATACTTGTTTTTTGTAATCAATTGTTTCGTACTTTTTTTCCAACGCTTTGTATTTTTCTTGAATTTCTTTCGTTTCGGGAATGGCCTTGTGTATAAAACGAGCAACTTCGTCGTTATACTCTTCTAATGAGAGATTTTTTTTATATGCTTCTGTAGCGATTTTTTTCATGCTGTCTTTATAATGTTGGCTCGAGGTGAGCTCCATCATTCGCTGTCCATACTTATATTTCTTGTTAAACTCGTCAGAAATTGCTTTAAATTCTTTATGTATCAGCTGATTTTTTTCGGCGTTTTCTAAAAGAGATTTCATGCTCTCTTTTTGTTTTTCGGCTTGCAATGCTCCATAATGCATTTCCGCTTCGCTTTCGGTAGTAGAAATTGAAGATGCAGGTTTTTCGGTTGGTTCGCTTGTTTCATGTAGCGGCGTTATGGTTAATGACATGCCGTCGGTTGAAAGCTTGAGCTTGGTAGCATCAGAAATATTCAAAATTTCTAAAAGCGCTTTATCAAGCACAAGTGCCTGGCTGTTGCCATATTTGACCAGTTTTTTTATCATGTGAGATCCTTTAAACTATTGAGTTATTTGGTGAATAAATATTGTGCTATGTTTTGTATGTACATTGTAAAATTACCACAATTGTTGTAAAAAGCAAGCGTTTTGTTTATGTTTTTGGTAAAGTTGTTGGTTTTTAGGTTTTTTTAAGGGAGTTGTGTTGTGATAAAAAAACTATTGTTTATTGGTTTTGTTTTTGTGAATGGTCTTTTTGGTATGGAGCAGCATATAAAATTGATTCAAGAAACTAAGATAGAAATTAGTTTGGCACACAATAAGGATGAAAAGAAAAAGCTGTATACATTATTAACAAAATTAATGGTTCAAAAAAAAGATTTAAAACTAAAAGAGTTAGAAGAGAGATGTAGAAGTTTGTCATTGTATCAAATTTTAGGCGCTCATAAAGACAGTGAAAAAAGTAAGGTATGGGCATACAAAATTCCTGATAAAAAAAATAGATGGATTATAGATGCTATTGCGTTTGATGGTTCTGGGGACCATATTGTATGGAATGGCCGTTATGAGCGGTCCAAGAAAGGGGCCAATATTGGGCTTGCGAAGCTTTTTAAAATTGACAAGGAAAAAAAGGATGTGGATTGTGACTCGGTTGGATTGACTACTGAGTGCTGTGATTCTGTTTTTACTATTTTTAACAACAAAACTTTTTATTTTCATGAAAAAGGTTCTTTGGAGTTTGCCTTTTTTGCAAATGGTATGCAATCGAATGAAGAATATGGTTTGGCTCGTTGGTGTAGGTTGTCCCATGATATAAAAAATTATTCCATTTCTTCTCGATATTATAATGTTGGTGTAGGCGAAGGTTGTGTGAGTGCAGGGGAATTTTATCCTCATCGTGATGTATTAGCCTTTGCGCGTGGTTCAAGCTTATTGTTTTGTAAGAAATCTGATGAAAATAGCGGTTTTTCTATTCTTTCAATAAAGACAGGGTATGAAGCTATTTTTGATATGCAATTTTCTCCTGATGGCTGTCAGGTTGGCGTAGTTCATGCGTTGGAAGATGGTAGTGGCATTAGTTTGTATAAGACATTAAGTACTAAAGTGGATCATTTGGATGTATCTAATAATGTAGATATTAAAGAATTTTATATAAGTCCTCATGGAAAATCCTACGCGGTTGTTTTGTCTTCTCAGAAAGAGAGGACTGTGACTGTTAGGTTGTATGATGCTCAAAAGCTGCAACTCAAAAGCGAGTGTTCTGTTTCGGGCATTTTGGCCCATAGTGAAGAGCGAAAGAAAAAAAGCTATTTTTCTCAAGACGGGGAATGGTTTATTGTGCCTGTTGTGGATGAAGGCAAACTTAAAACAACTATGATCGATGCAAATTCTTGGAAAGTGAGTCAAGTTATACTTCATGGAAAGGCTGAAAATCATCGTTCATTCAAGATTGTTGGTAATTATGGTTCTCTTGTTCGTGATGCTGTAAAAAAGGTTTTTATTTTTGATATTCGTAATTCTGATAAAATCGATGAAATTGATGTAAAGAATATTCCCAAGTTTGCATTGATAGGCCCAAAAGGTTATATTGTAACTGCTTCAGAAGAAGGCAGGCAGCCGAATGTTGAAATGCATAAGTATAATTAATAAAGGAATGACCATGAGTGGAAAGAATTTATTTTTGGCAACATGTTGTATGATTGGTTCAGGCACATTGTTTGGAATGGATAAATGCGGGTATTTTATGGAACGCATTTATGTTTCATCTCTTGAATACAAGAAAAATGAAGAAAAGAAAAGCTTTGGATTGAAAAAGGATGAGAAATTTTTTCCAATAACGCAAACGTGTACATTTAGTAGAACAGGAGAGTTATTCTGCCATTCATTTAATAAAAGTAATAATAATGATGGTGGCATTAGGCTTTATGATGCAAAAAGCTATCAAATAGTAAGAGATATACACTATAGTGGAACTATTCCAATTGATTCGATTATTTTAACTGGTGGGATTAATGGAGATTGGCTTAGGTTTACTCAATATTTTTTCAGTTGGGAGCCTGTGGAGAATTGGAGAGGGAAATACTATCAAAGCTTTAGGAATGAATTTGTTAAAACAGCGGAATTGAGTCCGAGTGGCAATAGAATTATAGATGGCCGGGATGGAGAAACGACGTTTTTTGACAAATCATTGGGAGTTTTTTTGCGATGGTATCGCGGTGCTGGTAAACGGGATATGTTTATGGGAGAGCATTATATTGCTTCTGTGCCGAACAAAAGTTCCCAACTAGCTTTGTATACGGTTGATGCTGAGCCTACACTTACTGAGCTTGAGCAAGGCGAAGATTTTTTAGTACAAGAAACCTGTTTGAGCAAAGATAGTAAAATAATGGGTGTTGCTTCAACCTATGATAAAGAAGATAAGAAATTAACCAAAATAAAGCTCTATGACGTTGAATCACAAAAAGAAAAGAGCTATGGGTTTGTGCCAGGGCTTATTTGTGATGAAAAAGATGGCGACATATTTTTTGACAACGACGGTAAAAGCATTGTGGTGCATACCAGAATGAATGACGGCTTAAATTCGTATGTTATCGACGTGCGCTCTGATGAATTTAAGGTTGTTGAAACATTTAAGCATCGTAAAAATACAAAACAACTCTGCCCGCTCGTTGGAGGCTATTTTGCAAGTATTGGAGAAAATAGAGTATCTATTTTTGATATGAACAATTCTCGTGACGTAATTGATGTATCGAATTTGCAACCATTTACGCATGTTGCCTTGGATCCTAATGAACCTTCTAAAAAGGCTATTATTGCGCTTGCAAGTGGCAATTTATATCGTTATATTGCGCCTAAAAATAATGAAATTAAAGACATGGGTGAGAGCATAGATTTGATAACTTTTGATGATTTTTAATAAATTTGTTGATTTTTGTAAAAAATAAGTTGTCAAGGCAAAAAAAAGTCTTTACACTGAAACAATGAATGTGATAGAAGGGTGAGATACCCAAGTGGCCAACGGGGGCGGACTGTAAATCCGCTGACATAGTCTTCGTAGGTTCGAATCCTACTCTCACCACCATACTTCGCTAAAGCTTCGTATGGCACGGCCAGTGTTTTAAGGGATAACCTTAAGATTTTAATGCGAAGTATGCCCTTCGTAGCTAGTTGCGTAGTAGGGCAGGCGAGCACCATTCAAGATTTGAAATTAGGCGGGAATAGCTCAATTGGCAGAGCGACAGCCTTCCAAGCTGTAGGTTGCGGGTTCGAGTCCCGTTTCCCGCTCCAAGGATCGCTTACAGGGCCAAATGAAAGATAATGCTGGCGTAGCTCAGTTGGTAGAGCAGCTGATTTGTAATCAGCAGGTCATCGGTTCAAGTCCGATCGCCAGCTCCATTTTTAGATGGAGCTTTTAGGTTGTCATTTATTCTTTTTTTATTTATAATAAATGATACTAAGAGAACATAATGGATATTGAAATTGCCGTAGGCCCACGTAGCTCAGTTGGCAGAGCACTTCCTTGGTAAGGGAGAGGTCACCGGTTCAAATCCGGTCGCGGGCTCCAAAAAGAAGTACGGGAAGAATTGCGGGTTCTAAAAGAAAAAGTAATAGTATATATACAAAATGTAAGTAGGATTCTATGGCAAAAGATCGCGTTGTTTCGCACTTGGCGTGTACAGAATGTAAAATGCGTAATTATACACAAGTTGTTACGAAAAAAAGAAAAATTGGCTCTTTAGCTCTAAAAAAGTTTTGTTCAAAATGCCGTGCGCATAATCTGCACAAAGAAACGAAGTAGTAGTCGTGGAGGCCAGTAGCTCCAACGGTAGAGCAGCGGACTCCAAATCCGCGTGTTGGGGGTTCGAATCCCTCCTGGCCTGCCAAAAAAGGACGTTGTAGTGGTAAATGTTTTTATAGATGGTAGAATAAGGTAGGTCCCAATGAACGTAGCTATGCAATTGTTTCAATTTTTAAAAGAAGTGCGCCAGGAATTAACACGCATCGAATGGCCCCAAATGAATGCTTTTATTGGGTCAACGATTGTTGTGTTTTTTTTGATTTTGGTTTCTTCGATTTTTCTTGGTGGCGTTGATGGCATGATTAAGTGGGGACTTAAAAATATTTTATCAAGAATTTTTTAGGATTTTTTAAGGAACGTTCATACATTTGGTTTAATGTGGCAAGATTGGTACGATAATGAAACAGTGGTATGTTATTCAGGTATATGCAGGATACGAAGAGCTTGTAAAGGCTGATATGCTTAAACGCATTGAAGAGCAAGGGCTTGAAGATTCCTTTGGTCAAATTCTTATTCCTTCTGCAAAGATGAAACAATTTTTTGATGCGAGCGATGCGCTTCAGGATCAGCAATTGTTTCCCGGGTATATGCTTGTTGAAATGACTTCAGAGCCAGAGGCAATGCGATTGGTTGAAGTTACACCGCGTGTTACACGCTTTTTGGGTGGCAAAAATCCGGTTCCATTGTCACAGTCTGAAATCAATCGGGTTCTTGGTCAAATGCGTGGTGATGTTGCCTTGTCGACAGAAAAACACAACTTTGAAGTTGATAAAGAAGTTGAAATTGTCGACGGAGCTTTTTCTGGCTTTGTCGGTATTATTAATGCAATTGATACAGAAAATGAAAAATTAACGGTTATGGTAAGTATATTTGGCAGAATGACACCTGTTGAGCTTGGTTTTAGCCAAGTTAAGCGGTAAGTGTTTTTAGATAGGTTGATACAATGGCAAAAAAAATAAAAGCGGTTGTACGTATGCAGATCTCAGGTGCTGCTGCAACTCCTGCTCCTCCGGTAGGTTCGGCGCTCGGTCCACACGGGGTAAATACCATGGAATTCTGTAAAGCCTTTAACGCTCAGACAGCTGATCGTAAAGGACAGCGAGTTCCTGTAGTCGTTACCGTGTATGTTGATAGAACGTTTGATTTTATCACCAAAACCGCTCCAACAACAGATCTTATTAAGCAACGAAGCAAAGTTGCTAAAGGTTCATCAGATCCACGCAAAAAAATTGTTGGTAAACTTTCTTGGGCAGATGTCGAAGAAATTGCTAAAATTAAAATGCCAGATTTGAATGCTGTTGATTTGGAAGCAGCTAAAAAAATTGTAGCTGGTAGTGCGCGAAGCATAGGTATTGATGTTATTTAATGCATAAATAGGGACGTCGACACAATGATAAAGCGTGGAAAGAAGTATAAAAAAGCGCTTGAAGTACTGGGCGGGAAACAATTATTCTCGTTACAGGAGGGCATAGCAAAGGTTAAACAAGCGGCTTATGCTCGTTTCGATGAGTCAGTTCGTATTGATGTTAATCTTGGTATAGACCCACTCAAGGGTGAACAAGCGGTTCGTGGAAGCATTGTACTTCCTCATGGAACTGGAAAAAAATTACGTATCGCTGTTTTTGCTAAGGGTGAACAGGCTGATCAGGCATTAGCTGCAGGTGCTGACTATGTTGGTGCTGAAGATTTAATTAAAAAAGTTGAATCGGGCTGGCTTGATTTTGAATGTTCTGTGGCAACACCTGATATGATGGTTGCTCTTGGAAAAATTGCAAAAATTCTTGGTCCTCGAGGGCTTTTGCCTAATAAAAAATTAGGAACAGTTACTCTTGATGTTGCCGGAACGATTGGTGAGCTTAAAAAGGGCCTCGTATTCTTTAAAAATGATAAGGCTGGTAGCGTACACTTCTTGTGCGGAAAAGTTTCTTTTTCAGAACAATTTTTGTATGACAACATTTCTGCTTTTATGAAAGCATTGAATGCGGTAAAGCCTTCTTCATCAAAAGGTATATTTATCAAAAAAATGGTGATTTCATCGGCGATGGGACCTGGCGTTCGTATCTCAGTTGATGGATCCCAATAAGAAGGTTAAAGGGTGTTATTATGAATCGTCGAGAAAAACAAGCAGTTATTAAAGAGATGCGTACAGGTTTTTCAGACAGCCAAGCCTCCTTTCTTGTTGGTGTTCAAGGGCTGACTGTTAATCGAGTGCAAAAATTTCGTAGACTGATTCGCAAAGAAGGCGGAGAAGTTAACGTTGTAAAAAATACATTGTTACGAGTTGCTGTTGATGGTTTGGCGGGAGTTCAAAACTTGGCGCCACATTTTGAGCAGCAAATTGCAGTTGTGTTTGCTTTTAAAGAGCCTACAGCGATTGCGCGTGCTATTTATGCTACGGCAAAAGAAGACGAGCAATTTAAAGTTGTAGCTGGGTATTTAGAAGGTTCAGTTATGAATGCTGCTAAGATTGAATATCTTGCGACTTTACCTCCAAGAGATCAACTTGTGGCAATGGTTTGTGGTGGTCTTAAAGCCCCAATTGCAAATCATACAATTGTATTGAAAAAAATCCTTATGCAATTTATGTGGGTAATTAAGCAGGCGAGCGAAAAAACTCAGCCAGAAGAAATTTTAGTATAGTATAGAGTTAGAAATTGTTGTCTTATAATCAAGGTACGGAGAAAACCATGTCATCAAAGGTTGTCAATTTATTAGAAGAAATTAAAGCGCTTACCGTTTTAGAATTAGCTGATTTAACAAAAGCGTTAGAAGAAGCATTTGGCGTTTCAGCTTCTATGCCAACAGCGGCAGCAGCAGCTCCAGCAGCGGCAGCTTCAGCAGCGAAAACAGAAGAAAAATCTGAATACAAAGTTGAGCTTCTTGATAGCGGTGCTAATAAAATTGAATCAATTAAAGCATTGCGTAAAGTTAAAAAAGAACTTGGCTTGACCGATGCGAAAAAGATTATTGAAAGTGCGCCAATTGTAATAGCAGAAGCAGCTTCTAAAGAAGATGCAAATGCATTAAAAGAAGCGTTAGAAGCTGCAGGCGCAAAAGTTAAACTTTCTTAAGTTTGCGCTAATAAGCCCCTTTTTGTTTTGTGGAATAATAAAAGTTAAAATAATAATGTGAATATCCAAAGGAGCAGCTTGATGTTGAGCCTGCACGCGGGTAACAAGACCGTACGAAGATCTTTTAGTAAGATTCATGATGTCGTTCCTGTTCCCAACTTAATAGAAATTCAATCAAAGTCGTTCAATGATTTTGCTCAGTTGGATTATTTGCCTTCAGAGCGTCAGTACATTGGCTTAGAAAAAGTTTTCAAAGATATTTTTCCTATTGAATATGGGGATAAAATGTCGTTGGAGTATGTTTCATATGAGTTGGGACGCTGGTCGTGCACCTGTGGTCAACTAACTGGTATGACGAATCGTTACTCGTGGACATGTTCTGCGTGTAAAGGACATGGATGTTCCCGCTTAAGCGGAGATCTTGCTTGTCCTTTATGTTCTAAAAAAACGGCTCATTACAAAACTTGCTCTAATTGCCTTTCTCGTGTTGGTATAAAACTACCGATGTCAGCAGGCGAGTGTCGTTCAAGTGGTCAAACATTTGCAATGCCGCTTAAAGTTACTATCCAGCTTATTAGCTGGGATCTTGATAGTAATGGTGTAAAGTTTGTGCGAGACATTAAAGAACAAGAGTTGTTTTTTGCGGATATTCCCGTTATGATCGATTTGTACGAAGATGCAGGTCGCTATCGACTTGGTAGTCTTGGTACTTTTTTAATTAATGGTGTTGATCGTGTTATTGTTAGTCAATTGCATCGTTCACCAGGTGTTGTTTTTTCACAAAGCAAAAAAGTAAAAGACGTTCAAGGAAAATCTTATTACTTAGCACGTATTATCCCGATGCGAGGGTCTTGGTTAGATTTTGAATTTGATACCAATGATCTCTTATATGTACGTATTGATAAAAAGAAAAAAATTCTGGTAACAGTATTTCTTCAGGCGTTAGGTTTAAAGCGTGAAGAAATTATTCCTCTTTTTTATGCATCTATGCCCATTATTTATGAGCAGGGTGAGTTTTATCAAGAAGTTGATGAAAAGCTTCTTGGTGTGCGGCTTAAATCTGGTATGGCAGATATTTCTGAAAAATCTCCCTATTTAGGTAAGCCGATTACAAAGGCAACGGTCGCTTGGTTGAAAAAATCAGGAATCGATAGGCTTGTTATCCCTCAAAATACTTTAATTAATCGAATTTTTGCTCTTGACGTAGTGGATCCTGAAACAGGAGAAATTATCTTAGAGCAAGGAATGTCATTTAGTGCTGATCATAAAGCATTATTTAAGAAGTATAAAAAAATTGAATTTCAAATGATTGCCTCTTCAGGTTATGTTGTTCAGTCAACAATTCCTGTAACATTGGCTCACGATAAATGTTTTAGTGAAGAAGATGCATTGCGTGAAGTTCATGCAAAGGTATGGCCTGGAGATAACGCATCTTTACGAGAAATTAAAGAACATATAGAAAATGCCTTTTTTAATACTCGATTTTATGACTTGACTCGTGTTGGTCGAATTCGCATGAACCGAAAACTTGATCTTGATATTGCTCCTGATGTAACAGCTTTAACGCGACAAGATATTTTTGAAACTATTAAATATCTTATTAATTTGCGTGAGCGTGGTGAGGGTGAATTGGATGATATCGACCATCTCGGTAATCGTCGTGTGCGTTTGGTTGGAGAATTGTTATCTAATCAGGTACAAATTGGACTTTTAAGAATTGATCGTATTGTTCGTGAACGTTTTAGAATGCAAGAGATGCATGGTTCATTAATGCCTCAGGATTTTTTAAATGTAAAGCCTCTTAATGCGGTAGTTCGTGAGTTTTTTGGAACGGGTCAGTTGTCCCAGTTTATGGATCAAACAAATCCGCTTTCTGAAATTGCTCATAAGCGTCGTTTGTCGGCCCTCGGTCCTGGCGGTGTTATGAAAGATCGTGCAACATATGAAGTTCGTGACGTTCATACTTCTCATTATGGTCGTATTTGTCCTATTGAAACGCCTGAAGGTCAGACAATTGGTCTTATTTCTTCTTTGGCAACGTATGCCATGGTCAATGAACTTGGGTTTATTGAGACGGCATATCGTACTGCCCATGACGGTAAGATCAATGAAGACGTTGTCTTTTTGGACGCATTTGAAGAATCAAATGCTTACATTGCACAAATTGATGTTATGAAGTCAGGAAGTCGAGAGCTGAAAGATGAATTAATTTTCGCACGACATGGCGGTAATTTTTTATATGCGAATGTTGAAAAAATTAATTATGTAGATCTTTCTCCTAAACAACTTGTTTCGGTTGCAACGGCATTGATTCCATTTTTGGAACATGATGACGCAAGTCGTGCGCTTATGGGTGCTAACATGCAACGTCAAGCGGTGCCACTTATTAGAACGCAACCGCCAATTGTTGGTACGGGTATGGAAAGTGAAATTGCTCGCGCTTCGGGAGCATGTATTGTTGCTCGACGTGCAGGTGTGGTTGAATTTGTTTCTTCAGAAAAAATTGTTCTTCGTGTTAATGAAGACGAGTTTATGAATATTGATGACTGGGTTTCTCAGGGTGTTGATATTTATCATTTGAGAAAGTTTGAACGTTCAAGTTATAGCACTTGGATTCATCAGACGCCACGAATTTCTGTTGGTGATGTTGTTAAAGCAGGTGACATGCTGACAAACGCTGCATCTATTAATAATGGTGAGCTTGCCTTGGGTACGAACTTGTTGGTGGCATTTATGCCATGGCATGGTTATAACTACGAGGATGCTATTGTTCTCAATAAGCGTTTAGTTGCTGAAGATGTATTAACGTCAATACACATTGATGAATTTGTTGTAGACTCTCGTGATACTAAGCTCGGTCCTGAAGAGATTACCCGTGATATTCCTAATGTGAGTGAGCATGCGCTTGCCGGTCTTGATGAAGATGGTATTGTTCGTATTGGTACACGTGTAGCACCGGGAAATATTTTAGTGGGTAAAGTTACTCTTAAGGGTGACGTTCAATTTTCTCCAGAAGAAAAATTATTGCGAGCTATTTTTGGTGAAAAATCTCGTGAAGTACGAGATACGTCATTACGCGTTCCACCT
>Ga0207066_1239_pt1 | contig 11171 bp, 8 predicted proteins | sample Alteio_BWMinCont_24_FD_153490 | JGI IMG/M metagenome (GOLD analysis project Ga0207066, IMG submission 153490) | Enriched cells from forest soil in Barre Woods Harvard Forest LTER site, Petersham, Massachusetts, United States -... | ecosystem: Environmental > Terrestrial > Soil > Temperate forest >...
TTGTGGAAGATAGTGGAGGGTTTGTGGGCGAAGGTTTCGTCTACGGTGCCGGGCGGGCCGACGTCGATCAGGATTTCGTGGACCTGGGTGAAGTGGTATTGGTCGTGACCGAGGGCGAGGAGTTCGCGGGCTTTGCCTTGCCAGTCGTAGCCGAAGTAATACATGCCCCAGAGATTTCCGTGACGGACGACGAAGGGATTGCTGGCGAAGCGTGCGTCCCAGCTTTCATGGCTGCCGTTGCGGAGGACTGGATTGCCTTTGTAGCGGGTCCAGTGCTTGAGGTCGCGGGAGGTGGCTACGCCGGTTTGTTCGTGCCAGCCGCCTCCTTCTGACTTGGGGAGTGTGTCGGTCTTGGCGTTGTAGTAGAGGTAGTAGACGCCGTTTTCTTCGATGAGATTGGGGCGGTAGAGGCCGCCGTGCTCCCAAGGTGCTCCGTCGGCGGGGAAGAGGATGGGGTCGGTGAGATCCCAGTGGAGAAGGTCGTCGCTCCAGGCGAGGCCGATGACGGCTGCGCCTTCTTCGTAGCCGGCGCTGGGATAGGCGTGCCATGCGCCTAGGTAGCGTCCGTTTACCTTCTTGAGATTTCCGGGAGAGGTGAGGCCGCTTTCGCGTAGGAGGCAACTCAGCGCGATGTTGTATTTGGTGTATTTGGAGTTGGGGTCGCGGCGGGCTACGCAGGCGACGCGCTGCCAGTTAACAAGGTCTGAGGATCGCGCGAGGCCGGTCTGATAGCCGGTGCCGTCGAAGCCGATGTAGATCATTTGAAACTGGCCGTCGTGGTAGAAGACGAAGGGATCATCGACGGATTTGAGGTCGAATGCGCTTGCGTCTTCAGCGGGGCCGAGGACGAGTTTGCCGTATTTGTTTGGCGTGCGGAAGGGGGCTATTGCTGCCTCGTCGAAAGGCGAAGCGAGGAGGCTGGCTGGCCGGACGAAGGGGACTCCGGCGGCGGCTAATCCCAAACTCTGGACGATGGTTCTTCGCGAAAGCCCTGGTTTCATTGAGGGTGGCCGGTGTAGCGAATTTCGAGGAGGGTGCAGTCGTCCTGCGCGGGGTTGGGGGCGTGGAACTTTGCTACGTGGTCGAGGATGGCGTCGAGATCGGAGAGGGGTGCGACGGCGTTCAGGGCGAAGTCTCCGAAGAGCTCGCCGGCGCTGTTCTCGGCTTCGGTGATGCCGTCGGTAGTGAGCAGCAGGCGCTCTCCGGACTCGAGTGTGTCGTGGGCGGCGGTGTAGCTGGCTCCACTGACGAGGCCGACGATGAGATTGCCGTCTTCGAGGTGGCGAAGCTGGGTTCCGAGAATGACGAGGGGTGGGATGTGCCCGCAGTTGACGTATTCGATTCGGCCATCGGGGTAGAGCGTCATCAGGATCATGGTGGCGTACTTGCCTACGTTGCGGGTGCAGAGGAATTGATTGACCATGGAGGCGATCTGCGGGAGCCCGACGCGCGCGAGCAACTGGGCGTGGATGATGCCCTGCAGGGTCGCGGCTACGATGGCGGCTGATACTCCTTTACCGGAGATGTCGACCATGGTGACGCATACGCAGTCTTCGAGCACGACGACATCGTAGAAGTCGCCGCCGATGGCGAGGCAGGGGACGGTCTTTGCCTGGAGCATGGCGTAGGGAAGCGCCGGCAGGTCGGTGGACATGAGGCTGTTGTGAATACGGGCTGCGACGGCGAGCTCTTCGCGGGCCTGACGGGCTTTTTGTTCTTCTTCTGCGAGCAGGGCGTTGTGCAGCAGAGCCGCTGCTTCGGTGGAGATGGTGTCGAGCAGCTGATGATCGATTTCAGTGAGGCAGCCGGGCTGGATTCGGCTGTCGAGATAGAGCAGGCCGAGAAGCTGGCTTGGTTCCCCGGCTGTCATTCGTTTGCGCAGGGGAATGCAGTAGATGCTGCGGATTTCGTTCATCATGACACTGGACCATTCAGAGGTCACGTGGTCTGAGAGCGTATCGCTGACGCAGAAGGTGGAGTTGCTTTCGATGGCGGTGCGAATGGCGCGGCGGGAGATGGTGTTGTCTTCTACTGTGATTTTTCCGTCGACGCCGAGTCCCTGAGCAAAACGCAGTGCGCCGTCGTGCCAGAGAAAGACGAATCCGCGTTCGACGCAGGTGAGCTGGAGGGTGAGGCGGAGAAGCGCGTCGAGGATATCTTCAATGGCTACGCCCTCGTTGAGCTGACGCGCGGCGTTGAGCAGCCAGCTTAACTGCTCCATCTCGCGGGTCAGGTCGCGGGTTACGGGACGCGATTCATCGCGTGGGGCCTGGAGCTCCTGGAAGGAATGGAGAAGGTCATGAAGCGCGGTGGGATCGACGGGGCTTGTGGTCGGTTCGGGCTGCTCGGACTCAAAGCGCAGCTTCTGACCGTTCAACGAGCCGAGTTGCAGGATATCGCCGGGGGAGAGAGCGGCCTTGGTGACGCGTTTGGAATTGAGAAAGGTTCCGTGAGAGCTGTTTTGATCGAGGACTGTCCAGGTGTTGGCTTCGCGCGTGACAACGGCGTGCTGACGGGAGACGAGCGGGTCGTGCAATACGATGTCGCGGTCAGGAGAGCGGCCAATCGTGGTGGTGGCGCGATCGAGGGCGATCGCGTGCGGTCCATCGGAATCGAAGTAGCGGAGACTCGTGACTGGCATCGGGAAATCCTGCTTGGATAACATTACCAGCGATGACAGTTTGCATGAATCTCTTTGGCTTGTGTCGCGCGTGGAGACTGTATTACTTGGCGTGACGAGAGGTGCAGGGGTGGGGATGGCGATTTAAAGCATTTTAGGTAATAGTGTGACCCAGATGCACCGGTGAAGAGTGGCCTTTCCTTGATAGAAAGGCCACGCGATCCTCTGTCGGTCGGTCTGTATCTTTACCTAAAATGCTCTAGTTCTTTGGCTCGACGACTGTGGCGGTCTTGCCGGGCTCGGCATCTACGCTGAAGCGCTGGTAATCGTAGTTGTGTTCGACGACGTGCTGGCGGATGCCTTTGAGCAGCAGGACGCGGGCTTCGATGTGCCCTTCGGCGGCGGTGGGAAGCCAGATTTCGCCATTGATGGGGGCCTGGTCGAAGTAGAAGCTTGAGCCTTTTTGCACGTTGGCCAGCAGGCCTCCGCCGACGTGGAAATTGTCGGTGAAGTGGGCTTCCATGCGGGCTACCTGGCGGTCTCGTTCGTCGACCCAGAGGGTTCCGGCGATCTTCTTAGAGGCATCTTCGGCCATGCCGTGAGTTTTGGCATCACGCTTGCCTGCGAAGTCGAAGACGATGGTGCTGCGGCCGCGGAAGTTTTCGCGCCGGGGGTTGGAGGCCTGCATGATTTCGAGCAGGTGGGTGACGCTGATGTTGGTGTTGGGGCCTTCGAGAGGTTCACCGGGTGGGACCTTCTGGGCTTTTTCAACGAGCTTGTTGATGCGCTCCTGTTCTTTTTGCTGGTCGTGGTCGTTGAGCGGCTTGCCGTCTTTCTTTACGGTGCGCTCAATGCGATGGGTGTTGATATAGAAGACTTCGCTGTCTTCGCTTTCTGTCTTTTTTACGTTGCCGTTGCCGTCAATCTCCTGGGTGGTGGTAGAGGAGTGGTAGGTGTAGTTTTCACGAACTTTTTCGAGCTGCTTCTGGTGGTCCATGACATCGATCATCAGTGCTCGGATGCCGGGAAGGGGCTGGGCGGCGGATTGCGTGGCGGGTTCGGGCGGCTTTTGGGCGGGGCAGAATGTAGGCAGGCCGAGCATGGGGATCAGGACCGTGAGGAGGATGGCGGGAGAGGGCGCACCCCGGCGTACGGTTTTTGGTCCGGACAAGTTCATGCCCATTTGACGCACTTGAAACCCTGAAGGGTCTGGGGAAAACGATACGATAGCTGTGAGACGCAAAATTCGACTTGGACGAACGGAGGCCCGAGGGATGATTCGATTGCTGGCGAACTGGCTGTTAAGTGCTGTGGGGCTGCTGATTGTTTCGCGCCTGGTGAGCGGTTTTCATGTGGATTCGTTGGGCACTGCTCTTATCGCGGCGCTTGTCTTTGGGCTGCTGAATGCGACACTTGGCCTGCTGTTGAAGCTGGTGACGCTGCCGCTGACGATCCTGACGCTGGGGGTTTTTCTGCTGGTGGTGAACGCCTTTGTGCTGAAGCTGGCCTCTGACTTTGTGCCGGGATTTCACATTCTCAGCTTCAGCGCGGCGTTCTGGGGGGCGGCGGTGCTGGCGCTGATCCAGATGCTGTTCCGGTTTTTGGTGCGGGAGGCGGAGGAGGCTTAAGGGGAGGGAAAAGGCAAATGCGGGTCCTTCACTTCGCTCAGGATGACCACTGCTGTAGTGGAAAACAGCCTTTGAGTTGGATGATGACCGTTGAGCTGAGCGCAATCTCTTGAACTGATGGCAGCCTCAGGTCTTCGCGGTTTACTGCGCTGGTTCTGTGGTTGCTTTTGGTGCGTTTGCGAGCTTTTTGGGGGAGGGCTTGCTTCCTGCGTGGGTGGCGCCGGGCTTCTTCTTTGGCGCTGGTGGAACCTTGATTGGCGTTAGGGTGGAGGGATGGCCTTCCGCTCCTGCTGTGCCGAAGTTGCTGGTTGGCGTGGTGGGTGAGCCGGTCTGGGGTGCCGGCTGAATCGCTACTGCGCCGCTCGTGGTGTGATAGGCGCGCCAGGTCGATCCGGCCAGAGCCAGCACGAGTACTGCCGCGGCGGCGAATTGCAGGCGGCGGGCTGGCATCCACAGGGACCAGATGCTACGCGGGGACGGGGCGAACTCTGCGGTCCTTATTTGCGCATCGATGCGGTAATGGACGCGGTCTTCGAGGCCTGTGGGCGGGGGCAACGTGGCCAGCAGGCGGAGTGTTTCCTCAGCCTCATGAACGGTCTGGGGGAGGGGATTCGGATTGTTGAGATCGTTTTGAGTGTTTTGGGTCATCGCGCACTCCTGGAGTGGCTGAGCAGGGTAGAGAGAAGGTTGCGGGCTCGGAAGAGGCGCGAGCGCACTGTGGATTCGGTGGTGCCGAGGACGTGGGCGATCTCTACGCTGGACAACTCTTCGAAGGCCGAGAGGATGAGTACGCGCTGCTCCTTCTCGGGGAGTTGTTCGACGGCGCGCAGGACAGTGGCGTGGTGCTGAGAGGAGGCTACGCGCTCCTCGGCGGTGAGGCCGGAGGCAGGCAGGAGCCGGGCCAGGTCGGCGATGTCGTCGGTTTCAGGGCGCGTCTTGGAGCGGCGCTTGCGGTCCAGCACGACGTTCCAGACGATGCGGACGAGCCAGACGCGCGGTTCGCGGATTTCGTTGAGCGTGTCGCTGTGGCGCAGGACGCGGAGGTAGGTCTCCTGCACGGCGTCTTCGGCATCGGCGGCGTTGCGCAGGACCGAGTAGGCGACGCGGTAGAGGGTTCCGGCGTACTCGTCGACGAGGGCGGCGATGGCTGCGTGGGTGTTGGCCGCAGTTTCGGATTGGCCCGTCTGTCTCATCGAGGAGGTCGTGGGTATCTCCATCCAACCTGCGAGTGCTGCCGGTGTGGTGCTCATAGCCTAACGGACGCAGTCGGTTTGTGGTTCGCTCATCCGAATGGACGCGGAATCGCGGCCCTGGTGACACTTGACGGATTATAAAAGGCTTATCGCCGGGACTTTGATTTGAAGGCTGAAAATGAGAATGGCCTGCGCGCGGGCAGGCCATCTTCTGGAGTGCATTGGGTAGAGCCTATTTTCTGGGTGTGAGCTTTTCGGCTGCCATCGAGCCCGCCGGGCCGGTCTTGTCTGCATCTTTGATTTTGGCCCAGATCTGTTTGGCCTGGTCGGTCTTGCCGGATGCGGCGTATACGTCAGCCAGCGCGAGCTGCGCTGTATAAGCAGGCACGGCTTGCGTGGGCTTGGCGACGAGGGCGTTGTAGAGTTCGATGGCCTGCGGGTCGCGGCTGGTCTGGTGATAGAAGCCGGCGAGGGCGAACTTGGCCAGGCTGGAGAGATTGCTGTCCCAGGAGCTGGCGGCGGCCTTCAATTCGGTTTCGGCGGAGGCGGTCTGACCTAGTTCCTGGTAGGTCAGTCCTGCGAAGTAGTGGGCCTTTTTGCCGGCGGAGATCATGCCGTATTGATTGGCGACGGCGACGAACTTCAGGTTTGCGGCCTTGGCGCGGTCGGCGGATGTCGAGTAGACGTCTTTTTGCGCAGGGGCGCCGGGAGGGGCAAGCTGCGCGGTGTAGACGTCTAGAGCTGCGCCGAGGGCGGTCTCAGCCGACTCGGAGCGCTGGTTGTAAAGGATGACTCCAGCGATCAGGAGGGCGAGGACGGCGACGACGGCGATCGAGAGGCGAAGGACGGAGCTGCGATGTTCGCCTACCCAGCTGACGCTGCTTTGGGTGGTCTGTACGAATTTGTCTTGCTTGAGCGCGTGACGCGTTTGGGAATCCACGTGAGTCCTTAATCAATTTTCCGGAAGATCTTGCAGGCGAGCATACAGCGGGTGTGATGCAGGCACAGCCAGTACAACCTTATCAGTCTAACAGGGGGTGGAGAGGAGCGTCTATTGTGGACGCTCCTCGGTAGTGGGTCAATTTGAGAGTAGGCTTCCCTCAGGGGCTAAAGCCCTGCTTGTTTTGATTGGCTTATGTACGGGCTAAAGCCCGTACTCTTCAAACTGACCCACTACCCGCTCTTCTTCACGATTACTTCGCGGCCTTACTCGTCGTAGTGCAGGAGGCTGAAGACGTCCTGGTCGGGGAAGCGTTCGCGGCCGCGGAGAAAGTCGAGTTCTACGGCGAAGGCCAAGCCGGCGACTTCGCCGCCGAGCTGCTTGACCAGCTTGAGCGTGGCTTCCATGGTACCGCCGGTGGCGAGCAGGTCGTCGACAAGCAGAACGCGCTGGCCGGGCGTGATGGCGTCGAGATGGATTTCGAGTGCGTCGGAGCCGTATTCGAGGTCGTAGGTGACGCGGGCGACGGGAGCGGGCAGCTTGCGGGGCTTGCGCACCGGGACGAAGCCGGCGTTGAGGCGGTAGGCGAGGGCCGGTCCGAAGATGAAGCCGCGAGCCTCGATGCCGAGGACGAGATCGATCTTGCGCTCGAGATAGTGGGCTGCCAGGGCGTCGATCAGTTGCGCGAAGCCGACGCGGTCTTTGAGCAGAGTGGTGATGTCGTAGAAGAGGATGCCGGGCTTGGGGAAGTCCGGCACGGTGCGGACGAGCGCCTTGAGCTCGGCAATGTTGACTGAATCCGGCATGAGTTGTGCTGCTCCTGAATGTCGTTTGGATTTTTCTGGGCGGATCGTAGGAAGGCCCGGTGTTGCACCAGGGTCTTTGCCCGGAGCTGGGTAGGTTCAAAGTCCATTATAAGTTGCGGGGATTGCGGCACGCGAGGGTGTGTGGAAAGAGCGGGCTACCAGGCGCCTTCGATCTTGAAAGCGCTCAGGCCTTCAGCTTCTTTTTCCACGAGCGGGTGTTCGATGATTTTGTCTACGCGGCTGCCTCGGGGGCCGCGCTTGAGCGAGGCGCGGAGTTCGGCGAGATTTTCTTCGGCGCCGGCTACGACTACTTCGACGGCGCCGTCTTCGGTGTTGCGCACCCAGCCTTTGAGGTCGAGTTCACTGGCCTCGCGGTGGACGAACCAGCGAAAAAGTTCGTGAAAACTACACCTACCACTCCTCTACCACCACCCAGGAGATTGACGGCAACGGCAACGTAAAAAAGACAGAAAGCGAAGACAGCGAAGTCTTCTATATCAACACCCATCGCATTGAGCGCACCGTAAAGAAAGACGGCAAGCCGCTCAACGACCACGACCAGCAAAAAGAACAGGAGCGCATCAACAAGCTCGTTGAAAAAGCCCAGAAGGTCCCACCCGGTGAACCTCTCGAAGGCCCCAACACCAACATCAGCGTCACCCACCTGCTCGAAATCATGCAGGCCTCCAACCCCCGGCGCGAAAACTTCCGCGGCCGCAGCACCATCGTCTTCGACTTCGCAGGCAAGCGTGATGCCAAAACTCACGGCATGGCCGAAGATGCCTCTAAGAAGATCGCCGGAACCCTCTGGGTCGACGAACGAGACCGCCAGGTAGCCCGCATGGAAGCCCACTTCACCGACAATTTCCACGTCGGCGGAGGCCTGCTGGCCAACGTGCAAAAAGGCTCAAGCTTCTACTTCGACCAGGCCCCCATCAATGGCGAAATCTGGCTTCCCACCGCCGCCGAAGGGCACATCGAAGCCCGCGTCCTGCTGCTCAAAGGCATCCGCCAGCACGTCGTCGAACACAACTACGATTACCAGCGCTTCAGCGTAGATGCCGAGCCCGGCAAGACCGCCACAGTCGTCGAGCCAAAGAACTAGAGCATTTTAGGTAAAGATACAGACCGACCGACAGAGGATCGCGTGGCCTTTCTATCAAGGAAAGGCCACTCTTCACCGGTGCATCTGGGTCACACTATTACCTAAAATGCTTTAAATCGCCATCCCCACCCCTGCACCTCTCGTCACGCCAAGTAATACAGTCTCCACGCGCGACACAAGCCAAAGAGATTCATGCAAACTGTCATCGCTGGTAATGTTATCCAAGCAGGATTTCCCGATGCCAGTCACGAGTCTCCGCTACTTCGATTCCGATGGACCGCACGCGATCGCCCTCGATCGCGCCACCACCACGATTGGCCGCTCTCCTGACCGCGACATCGTATTGCACGACCCGCTCGTCTCCCGTCAGCACGCCGTTGTCACGCGCGAAGCCAACACCTGGACAGTCCTCGATCAAAACAGCTCTCACGGAACCTTTCTCAATTCCAAACGCGTCACCAAGGCCGCTCTCTCCCCCGGCGATATCCTGCAACTCGGCTCGTTGAACGGTCAGAAGCTGCGCTTTGAGTCCGAGCAGCCCGAACCGACCACAAGCCCCGTCGATCCCACCGCGCTTCATGACCTTCTCCATTCCTTCCAGGAGCTCCAGGCCCCACGCGATGAATCGCGTCCCGTAACCCGCGACCTGACCCGCGAGATGGAGCAGTTAAGCTGGCTGCTCAACGCCGCGCGTCAGCTCAACGAGGGCGTAGCCATTGAAGATATCCTCGACGCGCTTCTCCGCCTCACCCTCCAGCTCACCTGCGTCGAACGCGGATTCGTCTTTCTCTGGCACGACGGCGCACTGCGTTTTGCTCAGGGACTCGGCGTCGACGGAAAAATCACAGTAGAAGACAACACCATCTCCCGCCGCGCCATTCGCACCGCCATCGAAAGCAACTCCACCTTCTGCGTCAGCGATACGCTCTCAGACCACGTGACCTCTGAATGGTCCAGTGTCATGATGAACGAAATCCGCAGCATCTACTGCATTCCCCTGCGCAAACGAATGACAGCCGGGGAACCAAGCCAGCTTCTCGGCCTGCTCTATCTCGACAGCCGAATCCAGCCCGGCTGCCTCACTGAAATCGATCATCAGCTGCTCGACACCATCTCCACCGAAGCAGCGGCTCTGCTGCACAACGCCCTGCTCGCAGAAGAAGAACAAAAAGCCCGTCAGGCCCGCGAAGAGCTCGCCGTCGCAGCCCGTATTCACAACAGCCTCATGTCCACCGACCTGCCGGCGCTTCCCTACGCCATGCTCCAGGCAAAGACCGTCCCCTGCCTCGCCATCGGCGGCGACTTCTACGATGTCGTCGTGCTCGAAGACTGCGTATGCGTCACCATGGTCGACATCTCCGGTAAAGGAGTATCAGCCGCCATCGTAGCCGCGACCCTGCAGGGCATCATCCACGCCCAGTTGCTCGCGCGCGTCGGGCTCCCGCAGATCGCCTCCATGGTCAATCAATTCCTCTGCACCCGCAACGTAGGCAAGTACGCCACCATGATCCTGATGACGCTCTACCCCGATGGCCGAATCGAATACGTCAACTGCGGGCACATCCCACCCCTCGTCATTCTCGGAACCCAGCTTCGCCACCTCGAAGACGGCAATCTCATCGTCGGCCTCGTCAGTGGAGCCAGCTACACCGCCGCCCACGACACACTCGAGTCCGGAGAGCGCCTGCTGCTCACTACCGACGGCATCACCGAAGCCGAGAACAGCGCCGGCGAGCTCTTCGGAGACTTCGCCCTGAACGCCGTCGCACCCCTCTCCGATCTCGACGCCATCCTCGACCACGTAGCAAAGTTCCACGCCCCCAACCCCGCGCAGGACGACTGCACCCTCCTCGAAATTCGCTACACCGGCCACCCTCAATGAAACCAGGGCTTTCGCGAAGAACCATCGTCCAGAGTTTGGGATTAGCCGCCGCCGGAGTCCCCTTCGTCCGGCCAGCCAGCCTCCTCGCTTCGCCTTTCGACGAGGCAGCAATAGCCCCCTTCCGCACGCCAAACAAATACGGCAAACTCGTCCTCGGCCCCGCTGAAGACGCAAGCGCATTCGACCTCAAATCCGTCGATGATCCCTTCGTCTTCTACCACGACGGCCAGTTTCAAATGATCTACATCGGCTTCGACGGCACCGGCTATCAGACCGGCCTCGCGCGATCCTCAGACCTTGTTAACTGGCAGCGCGTCGCCTGCGTAGCCCGCCGCGACCCCAACTCCAAATACACCAAATACAACATCGCGCTGAGTTGCCTCCTACGCGAAAGCGGCCTCACCTCTCCCGGAAATCTCAAGAAGGTAAACGGACGCTACCTAGGCGCATGGCACGCCTATCCCAGCGCCGGCTACGAAGAAGGCGCAGCCGTCATCGGCCTCGCCTGGAGCGACGACCTTCTCCACTGGGATCTCACCGACCCCATCCTCTTCCCCGCCGACGGAGCACCTTGGGAGCACGGCGGCCTCTACCGCCCCAATCTCATCGAAGAAAACGGCGTCTACTACCTCTACTACAACGCCAAGACCGACACACTCCCCAAGTCAGAAGGAGGCGGCTGGCACGAACAAACCGGCGTAGCCACCTCCCGCGACCTCAAGCACTGGACCCGCTACAAAGGCAATCCAGTCCTCCGCAACGGCAGCCATGAAAGCTGGGACGCACGCTTCGCCAGCAATCCCTTCGTCGTCCGTCACGGAAATCTCTGGGGCATGTATTACTTCGGCTACGACTGGCAAGGCAAAGCCCGCGAACTCCTCGCCCTCGGTCACGACCAATACCACTTCACCCAGGTCCACGAAATCCTGATCGACGTCGGCCCGCCCGGCACCGTAGACGAAACCTTCGCCCACAAACCCTCCACTATCTTCCACAA
>Ga0207066_1241_pt1 | contig 11125 bp, 11 predicted proteins | sample Alteio_BWMinCont_24_FD_153490 | JGI IMG/M metagenome (GOLD analysis project Ga0207066, IMG submission 153490) | Enriched cells from forest soil in Barre Woods Harvard Forest LTER site, Petersham, Massachusetts, United States -... | ecosystem: Environmental > Terrestrial > Soil > Temperate forest >...
AACAAACCTTCGCGCGCGCGTTCCTCGGGATCGAGGTCGAGCAGGTCTTTACCGTAGTAAAGAACTTCACCGCCGCTCACGTCGTAACCGTCGCGTCCGGCCAACACTGCGGCGAGCGTGCTCTTGCCGCTGCCGTTCGGCCCCATGACGGCGTGGACTTCGCCCGCGTTAATGGCGAGGCTGACGCCCTTGAGGATTTGTTTGCCCTCGACGCCCGCCGAGAGATTTTTGATTTCGAGAATTGGTTTGGTCATTTTGTTAAACCTGCAATTTTATCTGGTTGATGTTTTCAATTTGCCTCTGGTGTTTGTGAATTAAATTGTTCCCACGAAGAGCTTCACTCGCAATTTCACCAGCAACTATTAAATCATTTTTGCGCAATGCCCGTAGAAAACGCGGAACGCGATTGAGCATTTTCCATTCGGTTAAAGAAAACTGCTTGAAAAATTTAACCCTTTCTTTCTCAGAAAATGCTTTCTTCATTGAAAGTGCTTTCGAATTAGAAATTAACCAACGCTTCCTTCCAAACTCACGCCCAGAAGTTTCTGCGCTTCGACGGCGAATTCCATCGGCAGTTCCTTGAACACTTCCTTGCAGAAACCATTCACGATCATATTGACGGCGTCCTGCGTCGCGAGGCCGCGCTGGTTGCAGTAAAAAATCTGGTCTTCGCCGATTTTTGAAGTTGAAGCTTCGTGCTCGACGCTCGCCGATGTGTTTTTCACTTCAATGTAAGGAAATGTGTGCGCTCCGCATTTGTTGCCGATGAGCATCGAATCGCACTGAGAAAAATTCCGCGCGTTCGTCGCGGTCTTCTGGATTTTCACGAGGCCGCGATAACTGTTTTGTCCGCGACCGGCGGAAATGCCCTTGGAAATAATCGTGCTGCTCGTGTTTTTGCCGATGTGAATCATCTTCGTGCCGGTGTCCGCTTGCTGATAATTGTTCACTACAGCGACGGAATAAAATTCGCCGATGGAATTGTCGCCGAGCAAAACGCAGCTCGGATATTTCCACGTGATGGCCGAGCCAGTCTCGACCTGCGTCCACGAAATTTTCGAGTTCCTGCCTTTGCACAATCCGCGCTTGGTCACGAAATTGTAAATGCCGCCTTTGCCGTTCTCGTCACCGGGATACCAATTTTGCACCGTCGAGTATTTGATCTGCGCGTTGTCGAGTGCGATGAGTTCGACGACCGCTGCGTGCAATTGATTTTCGTCGCGCATCGGCGCGGTGCAGCCCTCGAGATAACTGACCGACGCGCCTTCGTCGGCGACGATGAGCGTGCGTTCGAATTGGCCGGACTTCGCAGCGTTGATGCGGAAATACGTCGAAAGTTCCATCGGACAACGCACGCCTTTCGGGATGTAACAAAACGAACCATCGGTGAAAACGGCGGAATTCAGCGCGCCAAAAAAATTGTCCGTGTAGGGCACGACCATGCCGAGATATTTGCGGACGAGATCCGGATGTTCCTGCACGGCTTCGCTGAACGAGCAGAAAATGACGCCCTTCTCGGCAAGCTGTTTTTTGAAAGTCGTGCCGACACTCACGGAATCAAAAATCGCGTCCACCGCCACGCCCGCGAGCCGTTCGCGTTCGCGCAACGGAATGCCGAGCTTTTCGTAAGTTTCCAGTAACTTCGGATCCACTTCGTCGAGGCTCTTTGGCGCATTCTTATTCGGCTTCGGCTGCGAAAAATAAACGATGTCCTGATAATCAATTTTTTCGTGATGGACCTTCGGCCACACCGGTTCTTCCAAAGTCAGCCAGTGGCGATACGACTTGAGCCGCCAGTCGGTCAGCCATTCAGGCTCGTTTTTCTTACGAGAAATCAGGCGGATGGTCTCCTCGCTCAAACCCGGCGGCGCGGATTCGGTCTCCACGTCGGTGACGAAACCGTATTTGTATTCCGTCTTGACCAAATCTTCGATTGTCTCGGTGGCTGTGCTCATGTGAAATTATTTTTTCTTCGCGCAATCGGCGCAAATGCCGTGAACGGCGATGTCGTAATGATCCACTTTGAAACCTTTTGGTCGCGGCATGACGGTTGAATCCGTTGGAAGCGCAACATCAAAAACTTCGCCACACTTGTCGCAGTAATAATGGCAATGCTCCTCCATGTTTGGACAAAAGCGCGTCGCACCACGTTCCAGTTGAACTTGCCGGACAAGGCCGCATTTCACCAATGCGTCGAGTGTGTTATAAACCGTCGCGTGGGAAATTTCCGGCATTGTTTTTTTGGCGCGCATGAAAACTTCATCAGCCGTCGGATGGTCGCGCTTGTGCAGAATCACGTCATAAACGTGCTGGCGCTGCGGCGTGAAACGAAAACCGCTGGTGCTCAACCGTTCGGTCAAACAGTCATTCAATTTTTTTTCGACCGGATTCATAGCACGGACAAAATAAGTGTGAAACCGAACCGCGTCAAGATTTAGAATAATTCTAAATTGAAGAAAATGACAAAAACAATGGGACAGACTATTTCTGGAAAACGCTCACGCGCGCTGGCGGAAGATTGAACCAGACGACTTTGGAGGCGTGCAATCGGAAATTGGATGATCCGCGCGGGCGCAACGCGCCGATTTGGTAGCTGTATTGAACCCATTTCCCTTTTGGTTCGAGAATGGCGCGGATTTTTTCCGCGAGCGCTTCGGCTTCTTTCGGGTGGAAATTCAGCAGCGGCAAACTGGAAATGACCGCGCTGACGCTTTCAATCGGTTCGGCGAGTTCGCGCAGCAACTCGTCCAAATTCCACGCGTCGCCAGTGATAATATGCGCGCGTGGGAATTTTTCGCGCAATAATTTCGCCAGTTTCGGATTGTGTTCGATGGCGACCAGACGGTCTTCGCGCAGACCGTGTCGCAGCAAGGCTTCTGTGACCGCGCCCGTACCAGGGCCGAGTTCGAGCACGAAACTTTCGGGGTCGGACGGCAGCCAGCGCGCCATCGCGTCGGCGAGCTGCGGGGAACTGGGCGTGACGGAGCCGGTGCGTTGCGGATTTGTAAACCATTCGCGCAGGAATACCGTTGAATCAGTCAACGCCGCAATAATTTTTTTGGCCATTGTGTTTGCAGATTTTCGCCGCTCGGATTTTCACCCGATAGACTAGTTCACGCGCGCGTTTGCTGCTACTGAAAACTTCAGAATAAATCAGCGCATATTTTTTGGCGATTTGGCAGGCGCTGAAACTTCATTCAAAGTTTTGCGCGCGGCTTCGCGTCGCGCTGACCAATCGTCCCGGCTTTGCTCCCATTTTTCGCCGGTGAATTTTTTTTGCACAGTCGGCCAGAGCGCGTCAAGTGTTTTCAATTCATTTTTTGCACTGTCGTTTTCATGCCATTGCAAAAAAGATTCGATCAGGTTCAAATGATTTTCCGGATAATCCGGCGCGAGTTGCACAGCGCGCTCCAGCCAGTCGCGCGCCTTGCGTTTGCTGCCGATGCTCGCGGGCCAGCCGGGCGCGCCGCGGTAAAGCAATCCGAGATTTCGCTCCGGCCCGGCGTAATCAAACTGCCGGTCCAACTCCGCCGCCGTTTTGAATTCACTTTCCATTTCCCGGATAATCTTCAGTGCGCCCAGACTTTTGGTGCGCGCGAGCTGGCCGAGATTCATGCCCAGATAATAATGCGCGGCGACCGCATTTGTGTCGCGCGCGATGAGTTGGCGGCACGCGGCGATGCCTTGATTGGCAATGGCGGCACGCCCGGCTTTGTTCGTGGCGAAGTCGGCGAAATCGTAGCACGCGCGGGCGAACTGCCTGGCGGCATCGGAATTATTCGTGTTCGATTCAAATTGAATTTGCGCGCGATGAAATTCCGCCTCGGCGCGCGCGGCCAAACTTTTATCCCGCGCGTCATCGGCGAGAACAATTCCGCCGGCGGCGAAAAGAAAAATTGCGGCGGCGCATTTCCATTTCGCGGCGTGTTCGTATTGGGAATTAAAAGTTGCCTTCACGTCCGGCTGTTTTATACTGGGCAAGTGAGATTTAATTGGAATTTTCTGGGTCTGGCAATGCTGATGGCGCTTGCGCTGTTGAGTGCTGGCTGCAGTGGCATCAACGCCGGCGCCAGCGTTTCGCCCGCATCGTTTTTTTTGCCGGGACTTTTGAAAGCCGATTCGCCGCAAACCAACGCCCCGGTTTCATTCCCTGAAACGTCCAAAGAATTTGCTTCGACAAAATAATTTTATGCGATTCCCATTTGCGCCGACAAAAAAAATTGCCAGTCACATCATCAAGCACAAACTTCGCAAGACGCCGAAGTTCGCGATAACTTTGCAGCTCGAACCGCTGCACACCTGCAACCTGACCTGCACCGGCTGCGGGCGCATCCGCGAGTATTCCACGTCGCTCAAGGACATGGTTCCGCTGGAAAAATGCCTTGAAGCCGCGATGGATTGCGACGCGCCGATGGTTTCCATTTGCGGCGGCGAACCGCTGATTTATCCTAAAATTGAGGAGCTGATTGCCGGACTGCTCGAACAAAAGCGTTTCATTTACGTTTGCACGAATGGAATGTTCATGCGGAAAAAGATGCGGGATTATCTCGCTGCAATTTATTCGCCGAAGTTGGAGCCGAAACTCAAAAAATTGCTCGATGGAAAATTGATTTCCGACAAAGAGGCTGAAGTCATTCGCAAATCTGACGATGCGGCGAAGAAAAAAGTCGTCATCCGTCCGACGCAGTGGATGTATTGGAACGTCCATGTGGACGGATTAGAATTTACGCACGATTTGATTGTCGAACGCGAAGGCGTGTTCAAGGAATGTGTCGAGGCGATCAAGATGGCGAAAATCATCGGCTATCATGTCGCCACGAACACGACGGTTTATCGCGAAACTGAAGTGCAGGAAATCGAGGACATGTTCAAGTATTTGAGTTCGCTCGAAGTGGACGGCCACACGATTTCGCCCGGCTACGATTACGACGCCGCAAAAAAAGACATGGTCAAGCGCCTCGGCAAAGATCCAAAACAATTTTTCCTTACGCGCGACATGACGCGGCAGAAATTTGCCAAGATTGAAGAATGGGCCAAGGCATTCACCATTGTCGGTACGCCGGTTTATCAGGAATTTCTCGCGGGCAAACGCGAACTTACCTGCACCGCGTGGGCGATTCCGACTTTCAACGTCAAGGGCTGGAAGGCTCCGTGCTACCTGATGACCGACGGCCATTACGGCGGCTATCAGGAAATGCTCTCGAAGGTGCAATGGGAAAAATACGGCGTCGTGAACGGCGTCGCGCGCGACCCGCGTTGCGAGCATTGCATGGTGCATTGCGGCTACGACCCCAGCGGCGCGCTTGGCACGAATTATCAATCCGGCGACAACTGGAAAAATATCAAATACAACTTCGGCGCGAAACCGAAACCGTTCCCGGCTTCACCGGAATTGGAAAAGCGCGCTTACAATGGTGTGACCATTGGCAAAGGCCATTTGGCCGAGGCAAAAGCGGCGATCAATTCTCCCGCCGCCGGTGCGCGCGGCGCATTTTCGCATAAGGAAGAAGAACACGCGCACGTTGGTAGTCACTGCGGCACGGGCGACACGTCTGAACGCGATGAGTTGCTGGCGAAAATAAAAGATGCGAAGAAAACTGACGAGCGGGCGGAATAATTTTTTGGAAATCGAATGAGCAAAACACTTTATCTTTCACCACCTTCGTTCGACGGGTTTGATGGCGGCGCGGGCGCGCGTTATCAGGCGCGACGCGAAGTCACCAGTTATTGGTATCCTACCTGGCTCGCGCAACCCGCCGCGCTCACACCGAATTCCAAACTGCTCGACTGCCCGCCGCACAACGTGGGCATGGCGGAAACTCTCGCCATCGCAAAAGATTTCAATCACGTCATCATCAACACCTCCACGCCGTCGCTGAAAAACGATTGCAAGGTCGCCGAAGCGATCAAAGCACAGAAGCCCGACACCAAGATCGGTTTCGTCGGTGCGCATACGATGGTTTTGCCGACGGAGACTTTGAAGGCGTCGCCCGCGATTGACTGGGTCGGGCGCAAGGAATTTGATTTCACTTGCAAGGAAGTTGCCGAAGACCGCGACCTTGCGACAATTGCCGGTCTTTCCTACAAGGACAAGGACGGCAAGATCAAACACAACCCCGAACGCGAAATGATTCAGGACATGGACACGCTTCCGTGGGTGGCGGACGTTTACAAGCGCGATTTGCAGATCGAAAAGTATTTCATTGGCTACCTGCTGCACCCTTACATTTCGATGTATACGGGCCGCGGCTGCCCGGCGCAATGCACCTTTTGCCTCTGGCCGCAGACCATCGGCGGGCACAAATATCGCGTCCGTTCGCCGCAAAACGTTGCGGACGAAATGGCCTACATGAAGAAAATTTTTCCGCAAGTGCGCGAATTTTTCTTCGACGACGACACGTTCACCGCGAATCTTCCACGCGCGCGCGAAATCGCCAAGAAACTCGCGCCGCTCGGCGTTCATTGGAGCTGCAACAGCCGTGCGAACCTGGATTACGACACGATAAAATCTTTCAAGGATAACGGCCTGCGCCTGTTTCTCGTCGGTTACGAAAGCGGCAACGACGACATTCTCACGCGCATCAAAAAAGGCGTGACGATGGATGAGATGCGCCGCTTCACGAAAGATTGCCATCGCGCGGGCGTTGTGATTCATGGCACGTTCATTCTCGGCTTGCCGGTGGAAACTCAAAAGTCCATTGAGAACACAATTAATTTTGCGAAGGAACTCGACGTTTTCTCGCTGCAAGTCTCGCTTGCCGCGCCGTATCCGGGTACGGAACTTTACGAGATGGCGCGACAAAACGGCTGGTTCGTGAAGAAGGATAAGACCGATTTGGTCGAGAGTGATGGCTTGCAACAAAGCACGCTCGAATATCCCGGCCTGAACAAAGACAAAATTTTCGAGGAAGTGGATCGTTTCTATCGCACCTATTATCTGCGCCCGAAACCGATCCTGCGCATCATCAAGACGATGCTCGAGGACAGGGACATTCTGGTCCGTCGTTGCCGCGAAGGCTACGAATTTTTCAAAAGCCTGCGCGAACGCAAGAGCGATCTCGCCGCCGCGAAAGCCGCCACCGCTGCTTGACCGGATTTGATTGGTCGCATCCGACAACACAAAACCAACAACCGAAAGGAACAAGTTATGGAAACGACCGAAGAGAAAAAGTGTTGTGAAACAAAAAAATGCGGCTGCCCGTGCCACAAGATGACCGGCGTGTTCATCATCCTGCTTGGCGTCGCCGCGCTATTGCGGGCGTTGGAGGTTTTGGATCACAAAACCTTCTGGGTCGCCATTTCAATCATTGTGATTCTTGGAGGATTGAAAACAATCTGTGCCAGCGCGTGCAAATGTTGCGGCAAGTCGTAGCACTTTTACCGTTGTGAATAATTCAGGCGCGGCAGTGATGACGCGCCTTTTTCTTTTCATCGCGGCAACGCGGGCTTACTTAAACTGCGTTGGTTTCAGCAATGCCCTTGCCCCGTCCGTGATCCATGTTGATGAATTGTTTCGTTGTGGAGAAATAGGCGACAATATTGAACTTGCCGATGAGTTCTTTTTTCGCAGCGTCAAAGGCAGTTCCCGTTGCCCCAAAATCTTTGCCCTCGGCGGCATTTTTTGTCCACTGATTGTTGGTGGTGAGATATTCCAGCTTCTCGGCGTCTTCGATAAGGATGTTCATGAACGGACATGTTATCAGATTTTCCGGAGCCGCACGCATACAATCGGAGATTATATTTCCGGCCGTTGGACTTGAGACCGGATTGGCCGGTGTCGTCATTGATGATGCCGCAGCCGGGCTTCGGCCAGGTCAATGTCCCGCTGGATGCGGCGCAGGACTTCATCGCTAATGGCGTTGTCGTTGCGGAGTTGAAGAATCGTCCGGCGTTCCACTTGAAGTGCTTCGTGCGAGAGGCGTTCGAATTCGGAAGAAAAAAGGCGGAGCGGTGTGCCGGCGCTCCCGCGTTCAGCACCTTCCACCTGGCGGATGTGATCTTCGTATTCGACGCGCAGGCGTTGCAGCGCGTCAGCTTTGGCGGGTTCGCGTTCCGCGATTTCATTGAGCTTGGCGAGTGCGGATTGATTGGCTTTGAGCCGGGCTTCGCGCTCTTCTTTTTCCATCGAGCCATCGTCCTTAATGCCGAGCCGGCGGATGAGCAGCGGCAGGCTCAAACCTTGCACGACGAGCGTGGCCAAAATCACGATGAATGTGAGGAACAGAATCAAATCACGACCGGGAAAGGGATCACCATTTTGAATCGTGAGCGGCAGCGCGAGGGCTGCTGCGAGCGAAACTACACCGCGCATTCCCGTCCAGCCAATGATCGTGACGTGCCGCCACGACGGATAAGGATCCCTGTCACGGATGCTCTTAAAGAACAGGCGTGGCAGATATGCCGCGGGAAAAACCCAGAGAATGCGGACGAGAATCACCGCGAGGCTGATGAGCAGCGCATACCAGATGAGCTGCTGAATGGGAATATCGTGGCCGGACAACGCGCGCAGCACTTCGGGCAGTTGCAGTCCGATGAGGATGAAGACGAAGCCATTCAGCAGAAATTCCACCATTTCCCAAACCGGCCCGCCCTGAAGCCGCGTCTTGAAAGTGAGGAGTTCTGGCATTCGCCGGCCGAGATACAAGCCGGCGGTCACGACCGCGAGCACGCCGGAGACATGCAATCGTTCGGCGCACAAATAAGCGGCAAACGGCGTCAGCAGTGAAACGGTAATTTCAATTGGCGCATCATCCACGCGCCGGTGAAATTGTTCCGCCAGCCAGCCCACTATTAAACCAATCAGAATCCCACCGAGTCCCACGATGAAGAATTGTCCGCCCGCGTGCGCCAGTGAAAACGAACCGGTGGCCACGGCCACAACCGCGAAGCGATAAGCGACGAGGGCGGTCGCGTCGTTGACGAGGCTTTCGCCTTCCAAAATCGTGACGATGCGGCGTGGGACTTTCAGCCGTTCGGCAATCGCCGAGGCTGCGATGGCGTCGGGCGGCGAAATGATCGCGCCGAGGACAAATCCGACGGCGAGCGGGAGGTTCATGAAATAGTGCGCGAGATAGGCGACGGCAACCGTGGTGAACAGGACAAGGCCAACGGCGAGCAGCGAGATGGGCCGGAGATTCGCCCGAAAATCGCGCCACGAGGTGAACAGCGCCGCCGGAAACAAAAGGGGCGGCAGAAAGAAAAGAAAAACCAGTTCGGGATCGAGCCGGACTTTTGGAAGTCCGGGAATCCAGCCGAGCAACAATCCGCCAAGCACGAACAGAATGGGGTAAGGGATGTGCAGTTTGCGGGCGACCAGCGCCAGTACTGCCACCGCAAGCAACAACCCCACAAAAATATCAACAACGCCGTTCATGCGCCACCAAGCTTATGTCCGCATCCGGTTCGCAGCAATGATTCGCTACTCCGCCGTCGAGCGACGCAATTCCTTTTTAGCCGAGTGATAGGATTTGTCGGTGAGCATTTTATTTTTTGCGCGACGGGAACGTTTTCTTTTTTGTCGGCGAATTTTTTCGATCTCGGCGCGACGTGCGGCAACGAAGCCATTTTTAATCGCTTCAATTTTGTCGAGCAACAAGCGCCGTGCGATGAAACGATTGAGTCCCTGCTGGCGTGTTTCCTGACATTTGACGCGCACGCCGGTCGGACGGTGCAGCAGCATCACGCATGTTGAAGTTTTGTTGACGTTCTGTCCGCCATGGCCGCCGGAGCGCACGAAACCTTCCTCAATGTCCGCTTCGCGCACGCCCATCGCGGCCATGCGTTGCGCGAGTTGATTTTCCTTTTCGAGGCTGACGGGAAATGCGCTCATACGACTGTCAGCGGGCCGTCGAAAATGGTCAGGCTGATGACTTCGGTTTTCGCGGCGTGTGGCCCATGTTTAATTCCTTTGGGCGCGAAAAATAATGTGCCGTTGGTATAACTGACACCGCACTCGTCCCATTCGCCGGAGAGCACATAAGCCCATTCGTTCGCGCTCGGATGCACGTGTGCTGGAATCGTGTGGCCGGCTTTGAACTTCCGCAGCACCACGACGCCACCGGTGTTTTCGTGCTTGTGCAAAATCATCAGCTCGACGCCTTCGTAAGGGCCGGGCTGCCACGTTTTATCTTTTGCCAATGCAACGTAGGGAAACATAAATTTACTGCGGCATCGGCCCTTGAGTCACTTGAACGAGATCGTCGGGACGAAGCCATTTTGCGAAGGCATTCTTAACATCGCCAGCATCGAGCTTCACATAAATTTCCCCGGCGTGAACCCGTTCGTCGAGCGGCAGTCCGAGCACCGAATAGGCGAGCCAGCCTTGTGCAATGTAATCCACGCTCGATTCCGCCAGCGGAATGTCCCGGAGCAGCATCAGCTTAGCCTGATGCAACTCCTGAGCCGTCACTTTTTTCGCCTGCATATCCGCAAGATCGCGCAAAATCACGGCGCGCGCCTTGGAAACATTCGGCGGGTCGCAGGCATATTCCACCTGATAAACGCCGCGCGTCAACCCGACGGTGAACGACGAATCCACAAAATAAACCAGCCCGCTTTTTTCGCGCAGATCGCGATACAACCGCGTCGCATAAAATCCGCCGCCGAGAACGTGATTGCCGAGTTGCAACGCGTAATAATCTTTATTCGTCCGCGTCAGTTGCAACGTTTCCGCCAGAGTGATTTTGTCCTGTACGCGGCTGGCATCCGGCACGTGCGTGATGGAAACTGGATTTGCTGGCGCGGGCGGAAACAGCGTGTTCGGTATTTCTCCGTTTGCCTTCCAGTCACCGAAGCATTTTGAAATGGCGGCGATGGCATTTTCCGGCGAAATTTTTCCGATGACGACAATCGTCGTGAGGTCGGGACGAAATGCGCTCGCATAATAATTTTTCACGTCGTCAATCGTGAGCGCGCTGACGCTGCCGGGCGTCGTCTGCCGCCGCGCCGGATCGCTGCTTGGAAACAAAGCGGTTGTCAAGGCATGGCCGGCGATATGATTCGGGCTTTTCAATTCACCCGCGACTCTCGCGGCGAGTTGCGTTTGAATAATTTTGAAATCATCTTCGGGCAGCGCGGGCGAAAGTTCATTGTCCGCGAGCAATTGCACGCCGCGTTCAAATTGCTC
>Ga0207066_1234_pt2 | contig 11099 bp, 10 predicted proteins | sample Alteio_BWMinCont_24_FD_153490 | JGI IMG/M metagenome (GOLD analysis project Ga0207066, IMG submission 153490) | Enriched cells from forest soil in Barre Woods Harvard Forest LTER site, Petersham, Massachusetts, United States -... | ecosystem: Environmental > Terrestrial > Soil > Temperate forest >...
ACGCTGCCCACTTTGTGGGGAGAAGAAATCGTGCTCCGCTTGCTGGATAAGGAAAACCTGCGCCTGGATATGACGAAGCTTGGGTTCGAGCCGGAATCGCTGACCAAGTTTGAGAAGGCCATTCTGAAGCCCTACGGGATGGTGCTGGTGACCGGGCCGACCGGATCGGGCAAAACCAATACTTTGTATTCCTCGATTTCCACATTGAACAAGCCCGATACCAACATCATGACGGCGGAAGATCCGGTCGAATTTCAGTTGGCTGGCGTCAACCAGGTGCAGATGAAGGAGCAGATCGGGCTGAATTTCGCCACTGCCTTGCGCGCCTTTCTGCGGCAAGACCCGAACATCATTCTGGTCGGTGAAATTCGCGACTTCGAAACGGCTGAAATCGCGATTAAAGCTGCGCTCACCGGCCACCTGGTGCTGTCCACGCTGCACACTAACGGTGCCCCAGAAACCATTACCCGGCTGATGAACATGGGTATCGAACCTTTTCTGGTGGCCACCTCGGTGCACCTGATCTGCGCGCAACGCCTGGTCCGCCGGGTTTGCAAGGAATGTACGGAAACGGTTGATGTTCCTTACCAAACGTTGATCGAAGAAGGCTACAGCCCGGAGGAAGCCAAGACGGTAAAGATCCAGAAGGGCAAAGGGTGCGGTGTCTGCAATAACACCGGCTACAAAGGCCGCTGCGGTTTGTATGAAGTCATGGAAGTCGATGACGAAATCAGGGAATTGGTTCTGGTCGGCGCGTCCGCGGTCGAACTGAAGAAAAAAGCGATTGAACGCGGAATGATTACCTTGCGCCGCAGCGGGCTGATCAAAGTTGCGGCCGGCATGACTACGCTCGAAGAAGTGGCACGCGAAACTATTCACTAAGTTCACTAAGGGAAGGGAATAAAAGATGTCGCTGGCATTAAGTGATCTGCTGAAACGAATGTTGGAAATGTCGGGAAGCGATCTTCACCTCACCACCAATTCGCCACCGCAGATCCGCGTACACGGGCACCTGGTGCCATTGGACTTGCCGCAAATGACGCCGGCAGAGACCAAGCAGTTGGCTTACAGCGTCATGACCGATTCGCAGAAGCATCGTTTCGAAGAAAATCTGGAGTTGGATTTTTCTTTCGGACTGAAGGGTCTGGCGCGTTTTCGCGCCAATGTTTTTAACCAGCGCGGCGCGACTTCGGCCGTCTTCCGTCTTATTCCTTTCGAAATCAAATCTTTTAACCAGCTAGGCCTGCCCGCGGTGGTGAGCAAGATGTGCGACAAGCCCCGCGGCTTGGTGCTGGTCACGGGTCCAACTGGATCGGGCAAATCCACCACCCTGGCCGCCATGATTGACAAGATCAATACCGAGCGGCACGACCACATTCTAACCATCGAAGACCCGATCGAATTCGTGCACATGAACAAGAATTGCGTGGTCAATCAGCGCGAATTGCATGCCGACACGAAGAGCTTCACCGACGCGCTGCGAGCCGCGCTGCGCGAGGACCCCGATGTGGTGCTGATCGGTGAAATGCGCGACTTGGAGACGATCGAATCGGCTCTGCGAATCGCCGAAACCGGCCACCTTACCTTCGGCACGCTGCACACGAACTCTGCGTCATCGACCATTAACCGAATTATTGACGTCTTTCCGGCACACCAGCAGCCTCAGATTCGGGCGCAGTTGTCGCTGGTGCTGGAGGGCATCATGTGTCAAAGCCTGCTGCCCAGCGCCGATGGCAAAGGTCGAGCCATGGGCATGGAAATTCTTGTGCCCAACGCAGCCGTTCGTAACCTGATCCGCGAAGACAAGATTCACCAGATTTATTCGTCGATGCAGTCAGGGCAGGACAAGTTCGGCATGCAGACGTTTAATCAGGCACTGGCCACGCTTTTCTTTCAGAAACAAATCACCATGGAAGTGGCAATGGCGCGGTCCAGTAACGTGGATGAGTTGCAGGAAATGATCAATCGCGGCGCCGGGTTGTTGAACCGCAACCAGACGGCAGCCGGGGCTAAAGGGGCAGCGACTGGGAAGCGGTAAGCGATCTTGCACCGCAGCAATTCGATTTAAGCAGCAGTAATCCGGTGCGTGAGCGAATGGCGCACCGGAAACAACGCTAAAGAAGTCAAGGAGACGTCACATGCCAGTTTTCACATTTTCCGGGAAGAGCGAAAACGGAGAGAAAGTCAGCGGCGAGCGCGCGGCACCGAACAAACAGGCGTTAGCGGCTCAGCTCCGCAAGGAACGTATCAGCGCGGGAGCCATCCGAGAAAAAGGCAAAGAGTTTGCCATGCCTACCTTCGGCTCGGGCAAAGTCAAGACCAAGGAAATTGCCATTTTCTTCCGGCAATTTTCCGTCATGATCGATGCCGGCTTGCCGCTGGTGCAGTGTCTGGAAATCCTGGCGGCAAACCAGGAAAATCAATCTTTCCAAAAGACGCTCACCGGCGTGCGCACCACGGTAGAAGGCGGTTCAACCTTGGCGAATGCCATGCGGCAGTTCCCCAAAGCCTTCGACGACCTTTCCACCAACATGATTGAAGCTGGCGAGACCGGCGGTATTCTCGACATCATTCTGCAGCGGCTGGCGCAGTACGTTGAAAAAGCCGTGAAATTGCGGGGAGCCGTTAAATCCGCATTGATCTACCCGGTGTCGGTGATCAGTCTGGCGGTGTTGATTGTGGGCGCGCTGCTGAAGTGGGTCGTTCCCATTTTCGCCAACCTCTTCGCCGGATTGGGCGTGGCCCTTCCGTTGCCGACCCGCATCGTCATGGGGCTGAGCTCATTTGTAAGTCAGTTCTGGTGGTTCTTTATCGTGGGCGTGGTGGGCCTGGTATTCGGCGTCAAGCAGATTCGCAAGAATCCCAAAGGCCGCTATTACCTCGACTACGCACTGCTGAAGATGCCCATCGTTGGCATGCTGATGCGCAAAATCGCGGTCGCCCGCTTCACCCGTACACTCGGAACCCTGATTACCTCCGGTGTGCCGATTCTTGAGGGTCTGAGCATCACCGCCAGAACCTCGGGCAATGCCGTACTTGAAGAAGCCCTGATGAAAGTGCGCAAGGCAATTGAAGAAGGCCGCACGATCGTTGATCCGCTGCGCGAATCCGGGGTGTTTCCCAGCATGGTGACGCAAATGATCGGCGTCGGAGAAGCCACGGGCGCCATGGACGCCATGCTGCAGAAGATCGCCGACTTTTATGAGGACGAAGTCGACACCGCCACCAAAGACATGCTGGCTATGCTCGAACCGGTTCTGATCTCATTCCTGGGTGTGGCCGTCGGAGGCATCGTGGTTTCGCTGTACATGCCACTGTTCTCGATGATTGCCAAACTGGCGGGATAGCACAAAAAGTTGGGGGCGGGAATATGACTGCCGCAGAACGATTACGCGGCCCCTCACCCCGCCCCAGGCGTTTCTGTTTCTACCGAGGAAATAGGGTTAGGCATGCAATCCATGTTCGATGAGCGGCTGTGGCTGGCCTGGCTGGTCAAGGTTCGCATCCTGATCCTGACATTTCTCCTGGGAATTGAGCTGGCCATTTCGCGGCTTGCTCCCACACCTTTGCCGCTGCGGCTGTTCGTCAACGCCATTCTGCTGTGGTACGCAATCTCGATTTTTTATGTGTTGCTATTATCGTTTTGGCAGGAATACCGCATTCAGGCGGTATTGCAGGTGCTCACCGATCTTGCGCTGGTTAGCTTGGTGGTATATGCCACTGGCGGCGTAGACAGCTCTCTCAATTTTCTTTACCCACTCGTCATCATCGTGGCCTGCATTCTGTTGCCCAGGGTCTGGGCGTACCTGACGGCCGCGCTGGCCTTCATTCTGTATGGAACAGTTCTCGAGGCCACGTATTTTGCGCTTATTCCTTCGTACTCCACCACTCATCCGGAACTGAAGGCGTTGCAAGCCATCATTTTCGTGAACTTGTTTGGCTATCTTGCCGTTTCGTATTTGGCTGGCCTGCTGGCCAACAAGTTGCGGCAGGTGGACGTAAAGCTCAAGGACACCAGCGGAGCGCTGGAAAACCTGCAGGCCTTGCACGAGAACATTATCCAGTCCATCACCGGCGGATTGATCACCACCGGAATGGATGGACACATCACGCTGGTCAATACTGCGGCGCAAAAATTATTGGAGCGTTCGGAAGCCGATCTTTTGGATCAATCCGTCTCCCAGCTTTTTCTCGATCCTCTGCCGCAGGTGGATCGCGAACCGGCGCATAGTGAAGTTCGCCTGATTGCGCCCACGGGTTATCGGAAAACCTTCCGCGTGCTGGTTTCCGCGCTGGCGATTCCGGAGCGCGGCATGTTGGGCTACGTGTACACCTTCGACGATCTCACCGAAATCCGGCGGCTGGAGCGCGAGGTCCGCATGCAAGATCGCTTAGCGGCGGTGGGGCGTTTGGCCGCCGCCATCGCGCATGAGATTCGTAATCCTCTGACTTCGATTGCCGGGTCGGTAAGCATGCTGTCGGGCATTCCGGATTTGGGTGATGAACACCGGCAATTGCTGCAGATTGTCACCCGGGAGTCGGAGCGGCTTAACAGCATCATCACCGATTTCCTGGTGTATTCGCGGGGCCGGCAATATAAGTTTGCCAAAGTGGATGTGCTGCCGCTTTTAGAAGACACGCTCACTTTGCTGGAACACCGGTTGGCAGCACAGAACTCGGGGATTCAGGTAAAAAGAAAGTACGGCGTGCACGAAGCATGGACTTCGGCGGATGGAGACAAACTCAAGCAAGTCTTCTGGAATTTCTGTGAAAACGCGGTGCGGGCCATGCCCAGTGGCGGCACTCTCACGGTTTCGCTGGAATCAAGTGGAGAAGACTGGCAGCTCAATTTCGCCGACACTGGGCCGGGGATGAGCCAGCAACTCATCGAAAAAGTATTCGAGCCATTCCAATCGCAGTTTGCCGGCGGCACCGGGCTGGGATTGGCGATCGTGTACGAAATTGTGCAAGCCCACGAAGGCAAGGTTTTCGCCCGCTCCAAGCTGGGACAGGGCAGCGTGTTTGTGCTGCGATTGCGCCGCTTCGCGGTGGGTCAGACTTTGGCCGATACGGTTCCCGCGCCGGCGCAAAGCCGGGCGCTTGAAACCATCAGTGCCGTGGCGGCGGGAGGAGGAGCGCGTGGGTAACATTCTGGTTTGCGATGACGAGCGCTCCATCTGCGAGATGCTGGACATCGCGCTGCGCCGCGAAGGTCACAAGGTGGAGACCGCTAATTCGGGCGAGGTTGCGAAAAGGAAACTCGACGGCGCTCTGTACGACGTTATCGTAACTGACATCAAGATGCCGAACATCGACGGCATCGAAGTGTTGCGGCACGCGCATCAGATTTCGCCGGATTCCGCGGTCATTCTAATCACAGCGGTTGACGATTACGAAGCTGCGGTTCAAGCCGTCAAAGCCGGCGGCGCCACGGACTACATTCGCAAGTCTCCGGGATTGGTGGATGAAATAAAGATTGCCGTCAAGCGGGCTCTAGAGAAGGTAACGCTGCACCGGCAGAATTTTGCTTTTAAGCGGGACGCTGCCACCCGCAACTCGTTGGAGAATATTGTCGGCGTCAGTCCCGCCATGGAAAAATTGAAGCAGACGATTCGCACCGTCGCTTCGACACAAAGTACAGTTTTGATCTATGGCGAGAGTGGAACCGGAAAGGAACTCGTCGCCCGCGCCTTGCATGTATGCTCGCCCCGGGCTGCCGAACCATTTGTTTCGATAAACTGCGGAGCGTTTCCCGAAACGCTTCTCGAAAGCGAATTGTTCGGCTATGTGAAAGGCGCATTCACGGGCGCCAACCAGAACAAACGCGGGTTGTTCGAAGTTGCGGATCAGGGAACAATTTTTCTCGATGAGATCAGCGAGATGAGCCTGACGATGCAGGTCAAGCTGCTGCGGGTGTTGCAGGAACGCGCTGTGCGTCCTGTAGGTGGAAGCAATGAAATTCCTATTGATGTTCGGGTTATAGCTGCCACGAATCGCGATCTCGACCGGCAGGTCGCGGAAAACACTTTTCGCGAAGATCTTTATTACCGCCTGAGTGTGATTCCGGTTTCGGTGCCGCCTTTGCGGCAGCGCCGCGAAGATATTCCGTTGCTGGTCAACCACTTTCTTAAGAAGTACGCGCCCGGAGCAGGGAAGAGCATTCAGCGTGTGAATCCCCAGGCGCTGGAAGCGCTGGCAGGGTATGAATGGCCAGGCAACGTCCGCCAACTTGAGAATACGATTGAGCGCGCCGTCGCATTAGAGACGAGAGAGGAATTGCACGTCGAACTTCCCGTGGAAAAAGCCAAGGCGCGCGCCGCGGCTGCTGGCGCGGACTTGCCGGGCGCGGCCATTAGCGGAAACATGAGTGCTCTACCGGGTGGGATCGACATGGAAAAGTATGTAGCCGACATCGAGAAGTCGCTATTGCTGACTGCGCTGTCGCAATCGAATGGAGTTCAGACTCGCGCTGCCGACCTGCTGAAAATTTCTTACCGCTCGTTTCGTCATCTGATGAAGAAGTATGAGTTGTAGCTATCAGCTGCTAGCTACTGGCTGCTAATTCCAGGTCGAGCTTCATTACCGGCTAGGAGCCAGAAGCTAGCGGCTAGGAGCTAGCCACTGCCTTTCTTCAACTGCTGCTTCCACCCCAGCACCCTCGCCTTGGCTCCTTCCGCCTCAGCTTCCGGAATCATGCCTTTCTTCTGATACAGAACCGACAGGCTGGTATACGCGAGGACATCGTCCGGATCAACTTCCGCGAGACGTTTGGCTATCGCAATCGCTTCGTCCAGGCGGCCGAGATCTTGCAGCGCCCGCGATAGGCCGTGCATGGCTTCGGTGAAGGTCGGATCGGCTTCCAGAGACTTCTGGTATTCCTCTACCGCGCGCTCGTGCTGGCCATCAGCGACCAGATCCAAGGCCGCATAGTAATGGTCTTCGGCTTTTTGGCGAGCTTCGGCGTCGGCCATGAAACAAAATCCTCGGACAGAAAATGGATTCTAGCATGCGTGTTGGGCCAAGAAACCTGCGGCAGGAGCGCTAACCGCGTGGTTGGTCAATCGTGGTGCGATCTCTCGCCGGCTAACGGCTTTTCGACCAAAGATGACAGCTGGACAGGGGTAAAGATTGGCTCCGGGTCTAGCCGGGCGCGCCATGTTTCGTGGCGCGCCGCGGTTAGATCGAAAGTCTCAGTGGAACAGGTTTAAGGCGTTTTCGTTGTCATCCACAAAATAAATGCCCTGGCCCGCTACATCAGTGAGCCCGAACAGGGCGCCTGCTCCCGGAGGGTTGCCCATATCATCCAGCAACACCTTCCCGATTTGATGGCCGTGGTCTCCCTCGACCTTGGTCTCCACGAGATATCCATTTCCGCCGTTGACGGTCAGGATGTCTCCGTTGATCGCGATCTCCAAGCCGAGTGGATTGTTCAGGGCGCCGGCCTGGGTCACCGTCATTCCCGTTCCACCCGAGTTGTTGCGTTGCAGTGGGTCCTCAATGGCGACGACGCGGTCATTCAAAGTGTCGGCGACATAGAGAACGCTGTTGTGTCCGTGTCCATCGCCATCGTTGCCGCTCTGGCTGAGAGCGAGCCCGGTTGGCCCGATTACCAGGGCAGCTGGATCAGTTCGTTCGGCAAAACCGGAGCCGATGATTGTCATCTGTTCAAGGTTAGGCATCGATCCATGTGCAACAGTTAAATCCAGGCGCAGAACTGTGCCTCCATGTACGGTCTTTCCTCCGCCTGCGACGGTACCGTTTAAAACATTGGTAACGAACAGGCTGGCGTGATCGCCCGCATCAGCCGCCGCCATGTCCCAGGCACCATTGATTAGCGAGCCGTAAAATGTTTCGGCCACTTGACCGTTACTGTTCAAGACCAGCAGACATCCGGCTTTCACGGTTGCCGAGGTTCCGTCGGTGGTGGGTACGCTGCCGACAATCACCCATCCGCTGCGCAGCGCGACCAGCGCAGTGCTGAGGCCAACGCCGCCCGGGCAGGGGCCGGGTAAGTTATTGGCGTCGATTTGGGCAAACAGGGTGACTGTACCACTTGGACTAATCTGCACAATGGTTGTTCCCGTGCCTTGCAGATTTGCGCTGTTGTTGAAATTGCTGACCAAAATGTTCCCTTTTGTGAGCGCTCCGGTAGTAGTCGGAACCAGAGCCACGCCATAAGGATTAAGATCGCCGTTACTGGGAATCGTAGACGCGATCGTGGTGATGGTCCCAGCGTTGGCGGTGGCGAGAAACAAGGCCAGCACCGGTATTACGGCAAGAATTCGCATCCCAATTGGATGAAGCGTTTTCATTTTGTCCTCCCTTCGTGACCCAGCAGACATTTCCGAGCCAGAGATGTTGATCGCTGCAGCAATCTCACCTCGCCGGCCGTGGGGCAGAATGTTATGAAGTTGTTGGCGGATGACTGTCAAGGGTTTGTAAAAGGTTTGTCATTTGGTTGTCAGGAGGGTGCGGATTCAGGCATTTTTTGCCGGATAACATTCGAGGCGGCAACACTTGCCTCTGAATTATTCAAGCAGGAGGGGAAAATCAGCGGATTTGGTCTTGGCTGGCAGCAGAATCAGCAGCCTGAGCCGACGGCAGTGCCAGAGACTCTGGAGAGGAAATTGCAACTAGCAAAGCGTTCAACGCAACCCAAGGAGTTGACCAGTGTCTATATCCGCGATCGCTTCCAGCAACGCACTCACGCAAGCCGGCAACCTGCAAAATCGGAATGTGCAAAAGAACACCGAATTTCAACAACTCACCCAGGCCTTGCAGGCTGGAAATCTAAGCAGCGCCCAGCAGGCGTTTGGCGCTCTGATCGGCAGCGCCAAGAGCTCCGGCCTGCAAAGCGCGCTGTTGACGCAAGACCTGAACAAACTTGGCTCGTCTCCGCAATCCGGAAACCTCAGCAGCGCGCGCCAGGCGTATTCATCGGTTCAACAGAATTTAGAGAACACGCAGCCGACGGCGGCGCACCATCACCGCGGCCGCCGCGACGATGGATCGGAATTCCTTACCTCGGGTTTTCCCGGAGGCAGCCGTTCCGGAAGTCTTCTCGCTAACCAAAGCAACATCTTTCAGCCTATAAACCTCACGGCGTGAGTCAGGCGATTTCAATGGCGGAGTCGATACTAAAGCAATTTGCTTCGGCGCCGATTCAGTATTAGGACCGGAAAGCGCTTGCCTTTTCGCTTCGCTGGTCAACAGCGGTTCCACAGAATCAGTTCTTAAGGAGAAACTAATGTCCGCAATCAGCCTTACCAACGTTCCCTTGTCTACCAGTTCATCCAACGCCGTATCCCAATCGCCAAACTACTTCAAGGAGCGGCGCGCCGAAGTGCAACAATTAGGCGAGGCGTTGCAGTCTGGCGACTTAGCCGCTGCGCAGCAGGACTACAACAACATTGTCTCGCTGGGAAAGACTGTTCTCGATAGGAATAATCCTTTCTTTCGATCCGATAGAGGGCAAGATTTCAATGCCATCGGGGGTGCGCTGCAAAACGGAGATCTGGCAGGCGCCCAGCAAGCTTTTGCCTCGCTGGAGAGTACCTACAAACATCCTCCCGCGGTGAGTTCGTCCGGTTCGCTCGAAGCCTCGCCAACCGCCTCAGGAAGCGGCGTCAATGTCGTTGCCTGAGGGCTGCCCGGCGGATTTGAAGGTGCTGGCGGGACTGCAAAAATCCAGTTGGCGTTTCTGTAGTCCGGCATAAATCGGGTTAGAATTTCTCCTCTATGGAGAAGTTGCAGATCTGGGCCCAGCCCTGGTGGGTAAACCTGCTCGGGCTGATTCCGTTTATCACCTACGCCGGGTTTCGGCGAAAGCGGCCGCTGCTGAACTGGCGTCAACTCACTGCCCTTGCGCTCTTTGCCGCCTCGTTCGGTTTCGTAGAGGGGGCGGTGGTGGTCTACCTCCGCGCCGCCACCGGACTATTGCCGGGATACACGGGAACGCTATCCGAGCTTCAGCATTCGGCGAAAGGCTATCGCCAGGACCAGTCGATATCTCAATTTCCCCAGAGCTTGCTCACCATCGAGGTCTACCGGGAAGCGGCGACCATGGTCATGCTGATCAGTGTGACGCTGCTGGCCGCGGCGAGCACCGGTGCCAGATGGGCAGCTTTTCTATGGGTTTTTGCTTTGTGGGATATCGCCTACTATGCAGGCCTCTGGCTCACGGTTCGCTGGCCTGCGTCATTCACCGATCTGGATGTGCTCTTCCTCATTCCGGTGCCTTGGATAGCGCAGGTTTGGTTTCCGCTCGCAGTGAGTGGCTTAACCGCGATTGCCATTGCTCTTTGCAGCCGTCGTGAAGCGTCGAACTAGAACAATTCAATTTGTGGAAACTCTATCCTGAATCTTTGCCCTATCCGCGTCATTCTAAATAGTGGCATGGAAAAGATCAGCTTCATTCAGTTTGATCGTCAGCACGTACCTTCAAAAGCTTGGTAAACTGCCTGATGTGGGAGTTTTCTTCGGTCTCATTATCTGAAAAGCGGTGTCACCGCCGGCGCGTCAGTATCCAACTCTGAACTCTGGCCAAAGGGAGAGTCTTCTATGGTGGCGAGCGAGCAAGCATTGCTGACCAGCAAGCAACTGGATCTGCTGAGCATTAACACCATCCGCACTCTGGCGATCGACGCCGTGCAAAAGGCGAATTCTGGCCATCCAGGCGCGCCTATGGGGCTGGCACCCGTGGCTTACTGTTTGTGGCAGCGATTCTTGCGCTACGATCCCGCCGACCCGGTGTGGCCTAACCGCGACCGCTTCGTCCTTTCGAACGGTCATGCTTCCATGCTGCTGTACGCGATTTTGTATTTGTGCGAAGTGCGGGGAGTGAATCCAGAGTATGAATCATACGGCGAGTTTGCGGTAACGCTGGATGACATCAAAAAGTTTCGCCAGCTTGACAGCCGAACTCCCGGACATCCCGAATATCGCCACACCGCAGGCGTAGAAACTACGACCGGCCCGCTGGGACAAGGCATTGGCAATAGCGTAGGGATGGCGATCGCCTCGAAATGGCTGGGCGCGAATTTCAACCGTCCTGGTTTCGAAATATTCAATTACAACGTTTACGCCTTCTGCGGCGATGG
>Ga0207066_1023_pt2 | contig 10992 bp, 4 predicted proteins | sample Alteio_BWMinCont_24_FD_153490 | JGI IMG/M metagenome (GOLD analysis project Ga0207066, IMG submission 153490) | Enriched cells from forest soil in Barre Woods Harvard Forest LTER site, Petersham, Massachusetts, United States -... | ecosystem: Environmental > Terrestrial > Soil > Temperate forest >...
AGGAAGGCGTGCTCGCCAAGCTGCGCGGCACGCTGGCCATCGGCCACACCCGTTATTCCACCGCGGGCGACTCCGCCCTGCTGAACGCGCAGCCGATCATGGTGCAGTCGAACAAGGGCATGATGGCGTTGGCGCACAACGGCAACCTGGTGAATGCGCAGGATATCCGCCAGCGCCTGGACAGCCAGGGTTCAATTTTTCAAACCAACAGCGACACCGAAGTCATCGTGCACCTGATCGCCCTGTCGAAAGAACAGACTCTGCCCGAAGCCATTGCCGACGCGCTGCGCCGCGTCGAAGGCGCGTTCTCGCTGGTCATGATCAGTCCCGACCGGATCTTCGCCGCCCGCGACCCGCGCGGCTTTCGTCCCCTGGCCATGGGCCGGATTCCCGCCCACGGCGCAGACAAGCAGGACACCATTGTTTTTGCCTCCGAAACCTGCGCCTTCGATTTAATCGGCGCCACCTTCGAACGCGACGTGAAACCCGGAGAACTGGTAATCGTCGGCCCCGAAGGAATTACATCGCGCACCTACACCCCGGCTCTGGCGCAATCGAGCTGCATCTTCGAGCACGTATATTTTTCCCGGCCGGACAGCCGCGTGTTCGGGCGCGCTGTACAGGAAAGCCGCGAGCAACTCGGACGGCAATTGGCCCGCGAAGCTCCCGCCGAGGCCGACGTGGTGGTTCCCGTGCCCGATTCCGGCGTCACCGCCGCAGTCGGCTACGCGGCGGAGAGCGGCATTCCGTTTCGCTTTGGTCTGATCCGCAATCACTACGTCGGACGCACCTTCATCGAACCTCGGCAAAGCGTGCGCGACTTTGGCGTCAAACTGAAAATCAATCCGGTGCGCAGCCTGCTCGAGGGCAAACGCGTGGTGTTGATCGACGACTCCATTGTGCGCGGCACCACCAGCCGCAAAATCGTTCGCATGGTGCGCAGCGCCGGCGCCAAAGAAGTGCACATGCGCATTTCCTGTCCACCCACAATCTCGCCCTGCTTCTACGGGGTCGACACTCCCTCCAAGAAAGAACTCATCGCCGCCAACAAATCGGTAGATGAGATTCGCGAATTCATTGGCGCGGATTCACTGGCATATCTCTCCCTGCCCGGACTGAAGAAAGCCTGCGGAGATGGCGAGAAAACTACTTACTGCTCCGCCTGCTACACCGGCGCCTATCCCACGAACTGGGTCGACGTGGAAGAGATTCAATCGGTCAGCATCAGCAAACGCTAATCCCCGAACAACTCCAAGCCAGATAACCCAACTTATCGGAGCTCCGGAGGCCCTCGGGAGTCGCTAATTCGGCAAGAAAAGAGGCGTTAGCCGAAGCTAACGCCCAGGAGCAGTAAAAAAACAAACTAGTACACGTTCACGCATTTACCCGGGATGGCTCCATTCCTGCTCTTGCTCGTCAGTTGCAGCATTTCCTGCATGCCATAATGCTTCGTACCGACGGTATTGGTATAGAGGTTACCGTTCTTGTCTGTCTTTATCTTCCCAAATAGCCAGGCACAGCAGTCACCAGATTCGCCGCAGAAGTTCCCGGCCCAGGCGGTGACCAGGTTAACTTCAGGATCGCTGGAGCTTTCCGAGAACTCGTGCCACATAATCGCCACAGTTCCGTCGGCGCCGGGATCCATGTTCGGGCTGCCACCCTTGCCAGAGTCGTGCATAACGACGCTGGTTTCGCAGCCGCTGGGGCACTGGTCAGGATCGCCAACCATCGAGTACTTGATGGTTTCGCCACTGACGATGGAGGTCGAGGGACCATGATATCCGCAGAACTGGCTGCAGAATCCGGGATCGGTCACATCCTTATAAGTCAGCACGAAGTAAATGCCGTTGGTGTCGTTGGGCAGGTGATTGTTCTTGATCGCGTTGGCAACAATCGTCTGAATCGCGCCGTCGCCGCTAAGATTCTTGCCGAGCGAATAATTGTCGTGATAATCATCCGCGGTGGTGTGATTCACGGCGTTCGGAACGAACTTGCCAGTGCTGTCACTGTAGGTGGTGTTGATTTTTTCCTGGGTAGTGCCGCCCAGATGCTCAAAGTAGTAGTCGATAATCTTCTCGTCTTTGGCTTTCCAGTTGCCGTACCAGATGATGTATACGGTCGGAGCTTGTTCAAATACTGGTCCACCGTTGTAGTTAATGTCGCAGGGGTTGCCGTTACAATTTGTGGACGGCGGATGATTCTTGTCATACGGCCGCAGGGCATGTGTAGTGTTGTCTTGGGCAAAAGCGCAGCATGCAAAACACACTGCGATCACGAGGCTCAGCCATTGCTTTTTCATCCTAAAGGTTTCCTCAACTCAGAGATTTAACTTTGGCCATCTATTCCCGTAGAGTAGGGACGCGACATTGTGAGTGCAAGCTATCTCCAAGTCAAGATGAAAATAATTGCACACGCATGCAACGTCGCGCACAGATTGCCATTTCATCGAGAGTTGGAGTCCCCTCAAACCCCCACCCTTCGCAATAGTGCAGCAGACCTTGACGCCGTTACAAAGCCGATGTGTAGGTGACGGAGACTCCTTGTGTGGGACAGGCACTCCTGCCCACCGCTGTTGATCTAAATGTCGAAGTAGACCTTGATCTTGGTTTTTACATGTTGCAAACCAAAATCAAAAAAAGGGGCCGTGCGTGTCCGCTCCATGAAACAAAAAGCCTGCTCTCCTTGGAGAGCAGGCTTTTCAGCGAAGCAGTAAAAAACTACTGTCCCGGACAGACGTTAGATTCGTCGTTCTGGAAGGCCAGCCACTTGTTGGCCGAGTCGGTTCTCGGAGCGCCGAAGTAGCCGATGTAGACCAGCGACTGCAGGTTATAGGTGAAACCGTTCAACTTGTACGGAAAGGCTCCGTAGTTGGACATGCGTTCCAGCGGATCGCCCACTTCCAGAATGCTGTTGTCCTGGCAGTTGACGTGGTTGTCAACGAATGGATCGTCCATCCACTCGCCCAGTTCGTGAGACATTGCGGAAACGTCCTGCGAGAATGCGCCAACCTTGTCAACGTAAGCTGCGTTGGAGTAGGTCTGTCCGGCGGGCTGACCGCCATTAGCACTGTGATAGCCGCCAATACAGCATCCTCCCGACGTCAGATAAGTGTCATAGAAGATGAAGAAAGGAAGCACGTCCGGTGTCGCCTTCAGCTTGCTCATGAAGCCTTGCACCAGATTGTCATAGTAGTTGATGTCGGCCAGGCCAACCGTCACACCGAATTCGTTGCCGACGCCGCAGCTGCTGTCGGTGCAATTGATGGTCTGCTCTGGCTTGACCACGGCCTTCATCAGTACGTGGTATTTGGTGTTTTTCTTTACATTCTTTCCCCACCACGTGCCCCGTTGGAACGCGTCGATATATTGGGTATTGCCCAGATCGATGCTGCCGTTCTTGAAATCCACGCCCGACTGGAACAGCGGCGACGCGACAGTATTCGCAGTCACCGTTTTGCCGTTCGAGACTTTGTGTTTGTTGGGATCAAAAGTCATGTTTCCATGGTTCTTATCGAAGACGAACTTAACGGGAATAATCCAAACCGTGGTGGTGGTGGTGACGTTGGTCTTGGAAGGATCGGTGCCAACCATGGTGAAATTGACCTTGTTATGCATAAGGTCGGTGAAACCACCGTTCCACTGCACCAGTTGCTTACCCGGGACCTGGTTGGGATTTGCCGGATGCTGTGGTCCCGCGGTAAACGCCGGAACGGGATTTGGATAAGGATGGTCTTGAGCGCCTTGGGCGAAAGTCAAGCTGGTGCAAGCCAAAAGCACTGCCGCGGCCAAGGAAAGGGTCGTGGTACGTCTAGTCATAGTTATTTACTCTCCTGTTTGAGTGAAGACCGTAATTCTCAGCAACATGTCCCTGGGGGTGAAAAAGATGGGAACAGCAGCGTGAGGCCCACCAATCTTGAAGGCAGTACTGATAGAAGTCAACACGGAAGTTGTCAATTTTTTTGAAGGTAGGCAAACTCTTGCGACTTTTGGAAAGCAGAGTGTCCACACCTTTTTCGGACCAGCAAAGAAAGCCCGCTCCTTGAGGAGCGGGCTTAGATCAGACGAGCAAAACAAATCTACGGTGCCAGTGCGTTAATCAGGCCGTCGGTGTTGGGGCTGCCCCATCCGGTTACCAAATCGTAGCCTTTGACCGCCGAAAACGGGCCGTTATCGCCGCTGGTGATGTCGTGGAAGAGGGTGCTGTACGTCTTCCCCAGAGCCAGCGGATAAATGGCCGGGTTAATGAATCCAGGTGGCTTATCGCCTTTGGCCGCCGCCTGTTGATTGATGAGAGCCATGTAGCCGGCCCACATGGGCGCGGCGAAGCTGGTTCCGCCGTATGCGTTGGCGGTACAGGTGGTTTGGTCGGCGCACACGTAGAAGGTGAAATTCGCGTTCGCCGAAATGTCCGGGCCATTGCGATACTTTGTGGATCCCTTGTTGCTCTTGCTAATCACTCCCTTAAGTTTCTGCCAGCTCGGAATCGGGAGGAGGTCGGGCGAAATGCCGCCGCCACTATAGGGGGTCCACGCGGTTTCCGACGCCCATCCCTTGCCCGGGCCTTTCGTGATTAAGTCGGTACCGCCAACACAGATGACGTATGGAGATTCCATCGGCCACCAGGTGCCCGTCCCCGACCATGCGTCACTGTCGCCAGACGCCTCCATGAAGCTCTGGCCTTGCGCAGCCATCTTCTTGAAATACGTGTCGTCCGAGCTGAAGTTCGTTCCCCACCGATACCACGATGAGCTCAAATTCAGAGGCAACGGCTTGTGCGAAGACATGCTGCTTAACAGGGCAGTACCGCTAGAGCCCACGTAAACATACAAAGTGCCTATGCCTGGGGCCATGCCCAGAGCTTGAGTGATGTCAAGGCTCTGCTCAGTATCGTCACAGCGTTGCGACGCGAAGCAGTTGATGGAGGTCCCATCCGTGGAAATGCCTTTGACCTTGGCGGTCCTCTTCTGTCCAGCATTCTTGTAGTAGGTATTTATGTCGGCAATGTCGAAGCCGGCGAACTCCAGCAAGCCGACGATCTGGCCCTTCCCGGTGAGAGACGTTCCCTCGTAATAAGCTGCCCTCATGTCGCTGCCGCAAAAGGACTGACTTGGACAGGAGCCGGTGGTGGCAGGGGGTTTCGCGCCCGGCGGCCGGCGCACCAACGAATTCTTCGGAACCCAATAATTGTCCAAACCGCTGATGTGCATCAGCTGGAATGGCAGATCAACGGTGGGTTCGCGGTCCGGCGCATAGAAATCGCGGTTCCCAATGGAATCGTGATAGAGACCGATATTTACGTGGAAGGCAGTCTCGACGGTCGCCACTGAGGCCTTGAACTGCACATCCATCGCGTCGCGCGAGCCGCCGGTCATAGTCAGGCCGTTGGCTGAGGCGAAGCGAACCAGGGCATCATAATCTGCCTGTGTCGGGCCGAACATTTGTGTGAACTGTTCGACGGTCAGAAACTGACGGTAGTTGGGGCTGGAAGGGTTGTAAACTTCCTGCAGAAAATTATCCAAGCCTGCCTGATCGCGCACAGCCAGAACCACATCGAAGTGCAACGATTGGTTGGCCGGAAGCTTGCCGACGAATGTTGCCTGACCATTGGTAGTCGCGGCGATCACATGTGTTGTCAATACTGGTTGTGCCTTCGCAAGAGCAGATGGAGTCGAAACAGCGAACAGCGCGAACAACGCTGCTGCAGCGATTGCCAGCAACGCAATTGAACGTTTCATGGACTTGTCTCCTTGATTGACTGGTTGAACGTTGACCGGTTGAAGACTGACTGATGGAAGATTAACTGATCGAACCTGTAGGCTAACGGTGGTCATCATGGTGAAAGGTTTGCGCGATGACGGAGAAATTCTCAACAAATAGTTTTCTCGGCGGTCGTGAATGGCCACTGCGAGGGAGTAACGAAAAGCGGATACGATTCTGGACGCCTCGGCGGCGGAAGTCAATGCCGACGCAACAAATTAATCTAAAGTGATGAAAACGTTTGCAACTATTGTGAAGCTGCGCGGCATGGCATTCGGCCCTCTTGGCACTGAGACCGGGCGTCCCGCCTGATCGGACGGGCCACCGGCCCATCCTCCATTGGTTGGCACGATTAATGACAGGAGCTGAGTAGTCCGCGCGATAACAGGTATCGGCGGACAAAAAAGCCCGCCCTCGGCGGGGCGGGCCTGATTCCTACTGGCCCGGACAAACGCCAGTATCATTCTGGAAAGCGAACCACTTATTCGCCGAATCGGCTTGTGGGGCTCCAAAGTAGCTCACGAACACCAGCGACTGCAGGTTGTAGGTAAACCCGTTGAGCTTGTAAGGAAAGCCTCCGAAGTTGGCCGAGCCTTCAATCGGGTCTCCCACCTCAAGGACGTTGTTGTCGGCGGGGCAGTTGACGGCGTTGTCGACGAACGGATCATCTATCCACTCGCCTAGTTCGTGAGACATCGCGGAAACGTCCTGGGAAAATATTCCCTTCACGTCCGCATAGGCGGAGTTGGAATAGGTCTGTCCCCCAGGCTGGGCGCCGTTGGCGCTGTGATAACCGCCGATGCAGCACTGTCCGCCGTTTTCAGTCAGGTAAATGTCGTACCAGACAAACAGCGGGAGAATGTCAGGCGTGGCCCCGAGTTTGCGCATGAAACCCTGGATCAGACCATCGTAATAGTTGATGTCGGCGAGTCCCGCTGTAATTTTCGGGCCGCCCTGCTGAAATTGTATGACCTGCACCTGGCAGCTGGCGTCGGTGCAATTGATAGTCTGTTCCGGCTTAGTCTCAGTCTTTAACAGAACGTGGTAGTTAGTGTTCTTCTTCACGTTCTTTCCCCACCAGGTGCCGCGCTGGAACGCATCTTCATATTGCGTGTTGCCCAAGTCCGTCGCGCCCTGTTTGAAGTCGATGCCGGCGTTGAACAGCGGCGAGAGCAAAGCGTTCTGAACCACCGTCCGTCCGTTGGACAGTTTGTGTTTGTTAGGATCAAAGGTCTTGTTTCCATGGCTCGCGTCGTAAACGAACCTGACCGGAATCACCCACACTGTGGTCGTGGTGGTGACATTGGTCGTAGCAGGATTGGTTCCGACCATGGTGAAAGTTTGTTTTGCGCCATTGTGGTCGATGAAGCTGCCATTCCATTGGACGAGTTGCTTGCCGGCCGCTTGGTTGGGTGATGCTGCGTGTTGCGGCAGAGCTTTGAACATCGGCTTTACATCGGTGTTTTCAGGATAACCCTGAGCGAAGGCAACGCTGGCACAGCAGGCGCAAATTACCGCGAACGCTGTGAGCAAAGTAAAGGTGCTGATACTTCGTTTCATACCGACTACTCTCCTTGTAAGTTTGTGGTAATGGCTGGAAGCGAATTGAATCCGAGAACCCGAAGCCGAACACGCGAGCTTTGCCGTGGCGATGAACCGCGAACATCGCGAAAACATGCTGGTGTAAGGCAAGAGGCAAGGCCTGAGGACACGAACTGTAGCGAGACACGACGGAGACGGTGTCATGAGGGTGTAAACACTTTGTAAATAGCCAGCTCGGAAGAAGACCAGGTACAACTCGAAGTCCGCAAGTTTGAGCCGCGCAATGCAGTCTTCGCGGGAACGACCGGAGTCGAAGTGATCGAGCGACTGGTGCCGCAAGCGCACACCGCGTTGCGGCCTGGCGGCTGGCTGGTTCTCGAGATCAGTGGGACTATCGCCGATCGCGTCAGACTTTTGCTCAGCCGATGGAATCGGGTTCAAATCACCAACGATCTTCAAGGAATTCCTCGCGTAGTTTCCGCACAAAAATCCTGACCGGGTGGAGCGCACGCCTTGGCCCGCGCAAATGTGGGCAAACCTACGAGTTCTGGTAGTAGTTCTTTGCGCACGGTAATCTCGCTATTCGCCGCGGCTCCCCGGCGGCAGCCTTGCTCTCCGTGACAAATGCCAAAGGGCAAGCCGCATTCAATTCATCTGTCGCCGGTGCGGGATCGATACTTGATGAAGTTCCAATCAAAAATCGGGCGGACAATCGGCGCGGTTGTTATCGCCGCAATGCTTATTTCATCGGTTGCGTATGCGCAGAATTCAACCGGCGCGCTGCGCGGCGATGTGCAGGACTTGGAAGGCGGACGAGTACTCTCCGCAACCATCGTGGTGCAGGCGGCGGGATCATCGCTGAAGCGCGAGACAAGAACTGACCCTCATGGGGAATTCCGCTTCAGCGAGTTGTTGCCGGGGACTTATCACGTGGTGGTAGACGCCAAAGGGTTTGCCGAAGCCCAGGCGGACGTAGCCGTCGTCGTCAGTTCGGTGCGTGACTTAACCGTCACTCTGCACCTGGCCGCGGTGCAGGAAACTGTGAACGTGGCGGCTCAGCCATCGTCCATTACCACGCAGCCCATTGATCTCGCCAGTGCGGTTCATCAGGCCACGGTTTCGACTCAGGACCTGCAAACCTTGCCGCTGGCGGCGCGCAGCTTCGCCAACATCGCCTATCTCGCTCCCGGAACCGAGCCGGTCGAACCCTCCGATCCCACCAAAGCCCGCATCACCGCGGTTTCGACGGGCGGCAGTTCGGGGCTGAACAACGAGCTTTCGGTCGACGGCGGCGACAACTCGGATGATTTCATTGGAGGATTTCTGCAGAATATTTCGCCCGATGCGATTCAGGAATTCGCGGTGCGCACAGCGCAAGAAGACGCCGATACTGGACGCACCACCGCCGGTTCGGTCGTGATTACGACGAAGCGGGGCACCAACCAGTGGCATGGGGGCGGAGCGTTTTATGAGCGCGCAGCGGCGCTCAATGCGCGGTTCCCGATTGAAAATCCTGCGCCAAATCCGAAGCAGCCATTCTCGCGGCAGAATTATGTGGGGACGATCGGCGGGCCAATCAAAAAAGATAAGCTGTGGTTTTTCTCTTCCCTCGAATACGTCCACGAGAACGCCAGCATCGCTTACAGTCCGGCCAGCCAGGCCCAGTTCAACGCGCTGGCATCTCTGGCTTCACTGGGACTGATCGACGGCATAAAGTCGATTCCAGTTCCGCCCAATATTCCCGTGCCCTTTCGCGATTATCTGGGTACCACGCGCTTCGACTGGTCGCAATCACAAAAATCGCAGTGGTTCCTGCGCGCGGCCGTCGACAACTACATCACCCACAACGCGCTGGTGCAACAAGCGGCGCTGCCATCGACGGGTCTCGAGCAGCATAACAATTACATGAACATGGTGATCAGCAACCTGTACACGTTCAGCCCAACCTGGCTGGGAAGCTTGGTATTCGATGCCAGCGGATTGCATCTCAGCGAGGCGCGCAACTCCGACTTTGGCTTCGCGCTGGCGTTTCCTTTTACTTCGACATCGCAGACCATTTCTGGTTTCGAGACCTTCGGGGACAACCAATTCATCACTCCTATCACGGCTTTTCCCGTAACCCGCACCCAGGAAAAATACCAATTCCGCTATGATCTGAGCCGCGCCTCCGGCGACCACGCGCCGCGATTCGGAATCAATTTCATTCACGAGCCGGTGCTGAGCGGCGCGCTCTCCGGCACCCCTGAAACTCTGATCACCTACACCAACAATCCGGCTTTCTACGCGGCCAACCCTTCGCAGTTTTATTTCAATCTGGATTGCGTAAACCCGCCGGCTGACGTGGTTTGTGAGAATACCCCCGCCCGCAACGGCAGTTTTTCCCAGAACGTGCAGCGGCTTGGGCTTTATGCCGAAGATTCCTGGCGCGCGACTTCTCATCTCACGCTGAACTATGGCCTGCGCTACGACACCACGTTTGGCCTGTTGACTGCGTCCGGCCGCAATCAAGCGGAGAACCCGGCCTACCTGACACTAAAAGCCCTGGGCATTCCTCTTATTAACGGCGTGGCCCATGACTACCGCAAAGCTTTTGGGCCGCGCCTTGGCATCGCTTATTCTCCGGGCAAGTCCGGGACTACGGTGATCCGCGCGGGTTTCGGTCTCTTTTACAACGACCTGGCGCAGAGTGGGTGGGTCGCGGCGTTTCAGGCAGTCAATGCGCCTCCTGGCGTGTGCGTGAATCCGGGCGATCCCGGCTGCATCCCCGGCGGGGCGTCAGGAGCAATTATCGATCCGCATTACAAAACTCCCTACGCGCTGCATGCCACTGCGGGAGTCCAGCACGCCTTCAACGCCCGCTGGACGGCGAGCGCGGACTACACTCACGAGGAAGGAAATCATTCTTATCGCGCGTATCCCTACAGCGCCGGGACCTCGCTGTTCGCGGCCAATCCCGCCGATCAGGGCGACGTTCCCAACCTTGCGGTCTTCAAGTCCGACAACCGGTCGAGCTACAACGCGCTCATGCTGCATCTGCAAGGCAACGTGGCACGCCGCTTTAACCTGGTGGCGAACTACACGCTTTCGCGAGCCCAAACCTGGGGCTGCGTTTTAGGAGAGCTGTTCGATTACGTCAACGGGGTGTGCGATCCGCTGAATCCATTTCGGCCCGGCGACTACGGGCCATCCGGCGAGGACGTTACCCATCGCTTTGTTCTCGCCGGAACCTTTTACATTCCCGGGGGATTCGAACTGACGACGCTGACCCAGGCCGAGAGCGCGCGTCCCTTCACGGTGACTCTCGCTGACAACAGCGATCGCATCGAGATCAATGGCGTCCGAACCAGTCTCGACGAATTTCGCGGGACGCCTTACATTCAGGCTGATCTGCGGGTGAGCCGTCCCTTCAACTTTCACGACCGCTGGTCGCTGATTCCCTTCGTCGAATTCTTCAATCTCTTCAACCGCAACAATCCCGGCGCGAATTACGTGACCAATGTGTCTCTATTGCCGGTACCGCCGGCGCAAGCGCAGAGTGGCAACATTACGTCACACTGCGCCAATCCCGCGTGCACCGCCACTTCGCCTCTGACCAGCCTGAACCCGTTGCGGGTGCCGGGCGGCGCGCTGGGAGATTTCTTCGGACCAGGGACCACAGTCGGAATTCCTTTTGCCGCCCAGCTTGGCGTACGAC
>Ga0207066_1244_pt1 | contig 10937 bp, 14 predicted proteins | sample Alteio_BWMinCont_24_FD_153490 | JGI IMG/M metagenome (GOLD analysis project Ga0207066, IMG submission 153490) | Enriched cells from forest soil in Barre Woods Harvard Forest LTER site, Petersham, Massachusetts, United States -... | ecosystem: Environmental > Terrestrial > Soil > Temperate forest >...
GTTTCTGGGATAACTGCGTATCTGCGGTGGCCACAGCGCCAGTCGTGAATCGTGATCGCAAGGCCCAGGAACGTGATGAAGACGGCGAATACGGAAATCCAGTCGATGCGATTCTGCTGCCGCCACAGTTTCCAAATGGCAGTGCCGTGAGACTGGAGAACCTGAATCGCCAGGATGGAGCATGGCCAGAGGAGCCAGTGCGGGCGCCGCAGGAATAATCCGGCAAAGCTCAAGTTGATGAACACAAATGCTATATGGCGCCACACCGGATACGTGGTGGGATATGCGATCACGGCGAAGGACGGGATCGCCATCGCGGCCAAGTGCCACCCGGCGGCAAGGGCGAGCGCGGCTGCCACAACGCGTGGTGTAAATCGGAGGAAATTCGACACGCAGGCGCCTTTTTGTGCTTGTCTATTTCGCGGCGGGATCGGCCTGCATGATGCCGAAGATGTGACCGTCGGGATCTTTGTAATACGCCAACCAGCCAATTCCGGGGATTGCCATCTTTGGCAAGGCGCACTCGGCGCTGTCTGACTGAAGGCCGGCAATCGTTGCGTCGAGATCGGGAACCGCGACGATGTTGACGCAGGGTTGCTGCGGGCTATGGCGAAGCATCAGGCCGCCATCGATGCCGGGGCCGTCGCCGGTCGCGATCGTCCAGTAGGGATGCGGGCTGCCTGGCCATCTGGTGAACTTCCAGCCAAATGCCTTCTCATAGAACGCTATTGATCGCTCGGGATTTTCGGCGGGAATTTCGAAGTGGATGGGTCGTGGCATTTCGACATTGTGCCACAGACCATTGTCACGCAGATCTATGATGAAACTGTGAAGCTGCTGATTTTTTCGGATATCCATAGCGATGCCGTTGCGCTTGAACGCCTGATGGCGATTGAGGCGGATTATTATTTTTGCGCGGGCGACCTGGTGAACTGGGGGCGTGGCCTCGATGCGATGGGCGAAATCATGAAGCGGCGCGTGGACCGCATGTACGTAATTCCTGGCAACGCCGAATCTTCGGCACAGATCGCGGAGTTGTGCAGCAAGTTCGGCTTTCACGATTTTCATGGCGGCCGCATGCAGATCGACGGGTTCGAGGTGGTCGGGCTGGGGTATTCGAATCCGACTCCTTTCGGCACACCCGGCGAATATTCCGAGGAAGAACTGGAAACGCGATTGCATGCTTTCGATGGCTTGAAGCCGATGCTCGCAATTTGCCACGCACCGCCGTTCGGAACCGCGCTCGATCGGATCACGAACCTGAAGCATGCCGGCAGCAAGGCGATTCGCGAATTCCTTCAGCGCGAACAGCCGCGTTACTTTTTTTGTGGACATATTCATGAGGCTGCGGGCGCGCAGGACAAACTGGGGGAAACGTCGGCGATGAATGTGGGCAAGAAGGGCTACGTCCTGGATCTGAAACAGCAGGCGGAATGGGGGCAAATCTAATGGCTACGCTCGGGCTGGTGGAATACGCGGACGCATCGCCGGAAGTGCGCGCGGTTTATGACGACATCATGGCTGTTCGCAAGACGGATTGGATTAATAATTTCTGGAAGGCGCTGGCGCACGATCCGGTGACGCTGCGGCGGACCTGGGAGAGCATCAAGCAGATCATGGGGCCGGGCGCACTGGATCCGCTGACGAAGGAAATGATTTATGTCGCGGTGAGCGCTACGAATCAGTGCGGATACTGCATTGCGTCGCATACGGCGGGCGCGCGGAAGGCCGGGATGACGGACGAGATGTTCGCGGAACTGATGGCGGTTACCGGGATGGCGAACGAAACGAATCGGCTGGCGAGTGGGTATCAGGTGGAGATTGACGAGAGGTTCCGGACGCCGTGAAGACGGGGATGTTCGCGGATGTGCTGGCGAAGGTTCGGCGGATACCGAAGGGTCGTGTTGCGACTTACGGCGAGGTGGCGGCGGCGAGCGGGCATTCGGGGGCGGCGAGGCAGGTGGTGTGGGCGTTGCGCGCAGGTCAGAATGTTCCGTGGCATCGGGTGGTTGGCGCCGGCGGACGGATTCGGCTGCCTGGTGAGAGTGGGCTTGAGCAGAGGCTGCGGTTGCGTTCAGAGGGTGTGGTGATTGCGGGCGACAAGATTGATATTAAGAAGTACGGGCACAAGTTTCCTGCGGCTAAACTAAAAGCGTTTGGAAAATCGTGATTACGCGCGAATCCTGCATGAGACCGCCGATCTGATGGAGATCGCCGGCGATGACGGCTTTCGCATCCGAAGTTATCGCAACGGGGCTTCCACAATCGAAGGCTATCCGGAACGTATTGCCGACATCCTGGCGAATCCCAATGCGAAAATCACCGATGTTCCGGGGATCGGCAAGGGCCTGGCTGCCGTACTCAGCGAGATCGACAAGCGAGGGAGCTGCGAACGCCGCGATGAACTGCTGCAGAAGTTTCCACCAGCCGCGCTTGATTTCCTGAAAATTCAGGGACTGGGGCCGAAGAGCATCGCGATGCTGTTCGAGAATTTCCACGTGCAGACCATCGACGAGCTGGAACAGCTTTGCAAGGATCAGAAACTTCGTACGTTACCGCGCATGGGCGCGAAGCTGGAAGAGAAAGTGCTGCGCGGCATCGCGCAGATGCGGGAGCACAGCGGCAGATTCCATCTGAACTTTGCGGACAATGCGGCGAACGAAATGATGGAGTATCTCAAGGCGGTGGATGACCTGGAGATTGTTACGGCCGCGGGCAGCCTGCGCCGCGGCAAGGAAACCATTGGCGATGTGGACATTCTGGTGACGGGCGCGGATGCGCAGACGGTCCTGGAACGCGTCGCGCAGCATCCGCGTGTTCAGGAAGTGCTGGGCCGCGGGGTGAACAAGACCAGCGTCAGGGTTGGCCGTGAGGGATTGCAGATCGATGTCCGCGCGCTTGCCCATGAGAGTTTCGGCGCCGCGATGCAGTACTTTACCGGCAGTAAGGAGCATAACGTCGCTCTGCGACAGCGCGCACTGCGGATGGGTTTGACACTCAATGAATACGGCCTGTTCCGCCTGGATGACAATACGCGGGTGGCCGGAGAGACGGAGGAAGGCGTCTATCAGGCGCTGGGGCTAGACTGGATTCCGCCAGAGCTGCGCGAAAATCAGGGCGAAATCGAACTCGCTGAGACGCATCAGTTGCCTCAGTTGCTGGAGCAGCGCGACATTCGCGGCGATCTGCATATGCATACGACGGCCACGGATGGCCGGGCCACCTTCGAAGAAATGGCCGAGGCCGCGAAGGCGATGGGGTACGAATACGTCGCGATCACGGACCACTCGAAGGCGCAGGCGATGAATTTCGGCCTGGATGAAAAGCGTGTGGTGGAGTTCGCGCACACCGTTCGGACACTGAACGAGCGTGGCGAGTTGGGGATTCGCATATTCTCGGGGCTTGAATGCGACATTCTCAAGGACGGCGCGATGGACATTGAGTGGGATGCCCTGGCTGAGCTTGACGTCGTGATCGCCAGTGTTCACAGCCACATGAATCTTGAGGCCGATGGGATGACCGACCGGCTGCTGAAGGCACTGGAGTGCCCGCACATCACGGCGCTGGGCCATCCGACAGGCAGGCTGTTGCTGCATCGCGATCCGTTTCCGTTCGATTTCGACAAGGTTGCGGACTCCGCGATTCAGCGCGGAGTGGCGTTCGAAGTGAACAGCAGCCCGGAGCGGCTCGATCTGAGCGCCACGCATATCCGCACTGCAAAAGCGAAGGGCGCGAAGTTCATCGTCTCCACCGACGCCCATCATCCGAAACATCTGAACAACATGCGCTACGGAATTCTGACCGCTCGCCGTGGCGGGCTGAGCGCCGCCGACATTCTCAACACGTATCCGACGGAGCGCTTTGCGGAAGCCCTTCGTCATTAGTACCTGAGGCAACTACCTACATGAAAATCGTTTCGTCGAAAGAAGTTTATGCCTGCGGCCTGTTCCGCGTCACACAGGATGAAGCCGTCGATAAGACCGGATGGCGAATTCAGCGCAGTGTAATCCGGCACAACGGGTCGGCCGTCATGATGCCGGTGGATTCGAAGAATCGCGTGCTGTTGGTGCGTCAGTACCGTTTGCCCGCCGATCAGCACCTTTGGGAACTTCCGGCCGGCAAGATCGACGATGGCGAAACAGCGTTACAGGCCGCGAAGCGTGAGCTGGTGGAAGAGACCGGATTGCGCGCGAGGATGTGGAAGAAGCTCGCGATGTTTTATCCGAGTCCAGGTTACGTGGGAGAGACGATGACGATCTATCTCGCGACGGGGCTCACGCAGGGCGTCGCGCAACCGATGGAAGATGAGCGGATCGAGACACGCTGGTTCAGCCGGAAAGAACTGAGGGAGCTCATCAAAGCCAATAAAATCACGGATGCGAAGACCATGATCGGTTTTCTGCACTGGGATCGGCTCTGAGTAGCTTGGGGGAGGATTGAAAACGCAGGAAGGAAAATCTACTGCCCTGAAATGAAGAAAGGGCAGACCCCCGATCTTTATCGACCGATTGGGGCCTGCCCCGTAAGACTACTTTTTCTTTGCAGCCTTCTTCGCAGCCTTCTTAGGGGCGGCCTTCTTAGCAGCTTTCTTTGTTGCCATGTTGTTGATTCTCCCGATCTCTATTATGTAACAAGACGAGGAAAAATAAAACAAAAAAATGCAAAAATGTTTTGAGGTGGTACCGACGTCTCCGGAGCAGATTCGCGGAAGGGTGTCTCAGTGAAGAGCGTTCAACTCATTACCGACGGTGCGTGTCTTGGAAATCCTGGGCCGGGAGGATGGGCCGCGATCCTTATTCACGGTGAACATCGCAAGGAACTTTTTGGCTGCGAAAAGCACACGACGAACAATCGCATGGAGCTCACGGGCGCTATTGAAGGGCTGCGCGCGTTGCGTGAACGCTGCGATGTGGAAGTGGTGACTGATTCCGAATACATGAAGAACGGCATTACCCAGTGGATCACGAACTGGAAAAAGCGTGGGTGGATGACGTCTCAGAAGAAGCCTGTCGTCAATCGCGATCTGTGGGAGATGCTGGATCACGAGACTACGCGGCACGCGACGCGATGGAGCTGGACGAAGGGCCACGCGTCGCACGCCGATAACAATCGCGCGGATGAACTGGCATCGCTTGCGGCTAAGACACAGTGCTGCTCGGGTTGATGCGGGCGGCGGCAGGAGTGGGCTACTAAGCAGCATAGCTGCAACCAGCCGCGGCTCGGAAAAAGGTGTTGCCAGTCCGGAAAAAATTGCCGCGCCCTGCGACGAATCTCAGGAGTAGTAGTACATCAGGCGGCGAATTTTGCGACGGCGGCCTCATTCCATTCCACGCCGCCGCCTGTTGCATTCTCCACATTCGTCAAGCCGGCCTCGAGCCGCAGCGGTTCCGCCACGATGGGATTCCACCAATCGGCATATTCCAGATAGTGCGCGGTCGGCGTTGCGCACATTAACTGCGCGCTGAGTTCCGGCCACAGGTGATTCGAGAGCGGGATGGCGTGGGCCTCGGCAAGTGCTGCTGCGCGAATCCAGCCTGTGACTCCGCCGATCTTCATCACGTCGGGCATCATGTAGTCCGATGCCTTCGCATCGATAGCCTCGCGCATGTCGTGCGGGCCCCACCAGTTCTCGCCGCACTGAATGGGAGTGAGGATTTCGCGGGCGACGTGTGCGTGCCCCTGATAATCATGAGCCAGGACTGGCTCTTCGATCCAAGTGAGACCTTCGTCTTCGATCGCGCGCAACCGTTGGACGGCGGATGCGGGAGTCAGGGACTGGTTGTAATCGACCATGATCGCCATTTCTTCGCCGATCGCTTTTCTGATGGCACGTATGACGGCGAGGTCTTCGGCGGCTGTTGGGTATCCGATCTTTGCTTTGATTCCCTTCATGCCGCGCCTGGCCCAGGTTTCGGCAATGCGGGCGGATTCGGAGACGCCGTCATATCCTACGGCGCCGTATGCACGGATAGGTTTTTCTGTGCCGCCGAGCAGGCGAACAACGGACGTGCCGTGACTGCGGGCCATTGCGTCCCACAGCGCCATGTCGATCCCGGCAATCGCCATGCCGACAAGCCCCTGAGTGCCGAGAAGCCGAAAACGCGCGGCAAACCTGTCCGAGATTTCGACCGGCGCGAGATCCTGTCCCACGATAAGTTCGCCCAGATTGGTAATCAGCTCCGCCACTGGTTTGAGCGCGGCGGCGGTGTAGGTAAAGATGATGCTGTGTCCGACCGTTCCGCCATCGGTGACAACATCGGTCAGTACCAATGGTGATTCCGTCACTGCGCCACTGGCGGTTCGGTGAGGATCCATCGGGACACGGACGGCGCGGACTTGAAATCGGCGGATCTTCTGGCCGTGGGGCACGTTCTCAGTCATTTCGCCATCATAAGATATTCGCGCTGCCTGTAATTGCTGCAGCTATTCCTGACAACCACGGAGATGTGGCTGGCAGGCATGAACTCCCAACCTCCGGAGGCGCAGCACGAACTCGTGCTGAAGCGAATCGCGGAGTGGGCGAAGACTCCGGCCTGGCGCGGTTTCCGGATTCAGTCGCTCTGTGATGGAACTGGCAGACCTGCCCGGGCATCCCGCCCGCGCCATGGCACGCCGCCATAAAGCCGCCATCGAAGCGCGGCTTGCGGAAAAACTGCGTGAGAACAGCGTGGGGCCAGATCGCTCAGCAAATCATTTAGGAGCGTCGGCGGCAGCGATGGCCTGATCGAAAATGCCGGCCCAGTCGACTCGCCACGCTAAAATCGGCGTATGGCTAATGAAACCTACGCGGTGTTCGACACAACTGAAGGTCGCTTCAAAATCAAACTGTTTGAAGACAAGGCGCCCAACACCGTGAAGAACTTCACCGACCTCGCCGAGGGCATCAAGACCGGCAAGCCTTTTTACGACGGGCTGGTATTCCATCGCGTGATTCCAGACTTCATGATTCAGGGCGGCTGCCCCCAGGGCACGGGTCGCGGAGGGCCGGGCTACAATTTCGCCGACGAATTCCATCCGTCACTGAAGCACTCGAAGCCAGGTCTGCTGTCGATGGCCAACGCCGGTCCCAACACTAACGGAAGCCAGTTCTTCGTCACAGTGGCCGCAACTCCGTGGCTTGATAACAAACACACGATTTTCGGCGAAGTGATTGAGGGATACGATGTGGCGGAAAAGATTTCCAAGGTCCCGAAAGATTCTTCCGACCGCCCCCGCAAAGAAGTTAAGATCAACACCGTAACCATCGAGCGGGTTTGAGTCATCGCGTTCCAGAGCAGGCGCCTTTCCTGGAGAGAAGCGGGGCGGGAGCGCTGAGCGCGCATACCGCCCTTTTCGGCGGCACGTTCGATCCGATTCACAATGCTCATCTGGCGATGGCGCGTGCGGCGCGGGATGAATTTGCGTTGCGGCGAATTCTGTTTGTTCCGGCAGCCAACCCTCCGCATAAGAGGGGAATCGTGATGTCACCCTGGGAAGATCGCGTCCGCATGGTGGAACTGGCGTGCGCCGGGGAGCCTCGTTTCGAGGTTTCGCGGATCGAAGAAAACGCTAATCCCAGCTATTCGATTCTGACGATTGAACGACTGCTGGCCGCGGGTTGCGGGCCTTTGGCATTCCTGATAGGCGCGGACGCTTTCGGAGAAATCCGCACATGGCACAGATGGCAGGACGTGATCCGTCTGGTGGAGTTCATTGTTGTGACACGCCCCGGGTGCGAGTACGATGCGCCGGAGGGTTCGCGGGTCCACGAGTTGGGCGGGTTGGATCTGCTGGTTTCTTCCTCAGAAGTCCGCGACGGCATTGAACGCGGGGAGACGGACGTGCCGGTTCCGGAAGGCGTCTTCCGCTATATCCGCGAGCACGGCCTTTACAGACAGGAGTAAGATGAGTCGGGAGGAAATAAGGCTATGGCTGGTGGCTTCAAGCAGTTTCTTTTGCGCGGTAATGTAGTCGATCTGGCTGTCGGTGTGGTTGTCGGCGCGGCGTTTGGGGCTGTGGTGACGGAGTTCACGAAGGACCTGCTGACGCCTCTGATTGCGGCGATTGTCGGAAAGCCGGACTTTTCGGCGATTCAGTTTGAAGTCAACGGCAGCAAGTTTCTTGTGGGGAGCTTTCTCAACGCGATTATCGCGTTTCTGCTGGTGGCGACGGCAGTTTACTACTTCGTTGTCCTGCCGGTGAATGCCCTGATAAACCGCGTGAAGACGGAACCGGCGCCTCCCGATCCGACTACGAAGAAATGCCCGGAGTGCCTCAGTGAGATCCCGATTCCGGCGAAGCGTTGTGCCTTCTGTACTTCGCAGATAGGGTAGGGAGGGGCCGCAGGCCAGCGGCTGACGGATGACTGCCTTCTGCTAAGTTGGAATTTCAGCCCCCGCATGGAATTAGTAAAACAGTGGTACGCGAAGCGCATCGATTCGTGGGAGTATCATCTTGCAACCCGGTCCACCGACCGGGTCGTCCGTCCCTTCGACTGGGGCGCTGAATGGATGGCGAACTGGCCGTTCAGATCGCACGCAGCCGACACCGAAAGCAAGCTGCGTGAAATCAATCGGGTGGCAATCGCCCGCAGCCCGGAGTTCTTCGCGTACGAAACACCCCGTGACTTCCGCAAAGAAGGCAATACGGTGCGGTTTACGTCTCCCATCGAGACGCCGTATGAGGTGAACAATAGGGTGGAAGCGCGCTACTTCCCCGCCAATCCGCGATGGAAACGGGGAAACAAGGCGGTTGTGGTGCTGCCCCACTGGAATTCCCATGCCGCGCAGCATGTGGCGCTTTGCGAGGGTATCGCGAAGTTCGGCATATCGGCCCTCCGCATCAGCCTGCCCTATCACGACCGTCGAATGCCCGACGAACTCACACGCGCCGATTATGCAGTCTCCGCAAACGTGTCTGCGACGTATTCCTGACCAGCGCTCACGACGAGCGCATTCGGGTAAACGTGTTTCAATCACTGTTCCACGCATTTTGCCGACGTTGTCTGGCAGGGGCTTTCAACAAAACATATTCGCGAGGGAATTGAAGATCAGATCGAGATAGACAGGCTGCGGGCTGTGTGGGATTGTCTGAGCCCGGTGCATTATGTCGATCGGTTCGCGACCATGAAAAAGCGTTCGTCGTTTCTTTATGCGACGTACGACACGACGTTCCCGCCCGAATTATCCAGGGACATCGTCGCCCGCATTGCGAAGAGCGGAGCCGATCACAAGGTTGTTGTGATGCCGTGCGGGCATTACACGCTGGGTGAATCGCCTTTTAAGTTTGTGACCGGGTATCAGATCATTTCGTTTCTGAAGCGGAACCTCTGATTCGGCAACCGCTCTTCGCGGCTCAGTAAGGAGGGTTAGTTTTCGCTGAAGCTGACGCCTGCCCTTGCACGAAACGCCACAGGCGTGGCGCCGCGCATTGCTGGCTTAAACCGCCATTTGCTCACAGCGGTGATCGCACGCGCGTCGAGGCCGGGTTCCAGTTTTTCAAGCACGTGGATGTCGCTCACCTTGCCATCCGTCCCCACCAGAATCGAGAGCATCACGGTGCCGGATATTTTCGCCTTTTGGGCTTCCTGCGTGTAGCCGGGGTCAACCTTGTAAATCAGGTCGGGCGGCGTCACGTCGCCATGAACACGCGGTCCGCGGCGAGGCTCCGTCACGCCCCACGTCGGCGGCGGGGGGGGCGGCATCGGTGGAAGCGGCATTCTGCAAAAGCGCCAGCAACGCAGCTTCGCTCGCGCGCCCGGCATCGAAACTGAGAACGTTACCATCGCGGCCGATCAGCATGTTCGCCGGCCAGGCTTTCAATCCGAGCGATTCCATATCCGCGGAAGCCACAAGCACCGGCGGACGTTGGTGCGTTCCCGTTCTCTCCAACGATTTTTCCGGCGCCAGGGCCGGAGCGTCGGGCGACTCCTGTACCTCTACGCGCAGGACTTTGGCTTCAGCCCCCACTGTCTTCGCAACACTATCGATGACTACGCCGGCTTCCTCACACGGCTTGCACCACGAGGTCTCAAAGTGCAGCAATACGGGCTTGCCGTGAAATTTCATCAGATCGACCGGACGTCCCTCCACAGTGGTCAGATGCAGGGGCGGCGGCGGCTTTCCAATAAGTCCACGATGTGTGACGGCCAGATCCATCAGATGCCAATCGACCTCGGTTGCATCGGCCGGAACGATGAAGGCAAAATCTCCGTTATCGACGTGGCTGCCGTAATCGAAGCGCGTGACGACGATGCTGGCCGGAACCTCGATCCTGAGCCCTGGAGGGACGACGTCCGTCTGCTGCCGCAGCGCTACGCCCGTCTTCGTATCAACCCACAAAGTTCGCAGTCTGGGATCGGCGGTGATGCCCTCACGGCCGGTCGTGGCAACCTGGATCACTTTGCAATCGAAACGCTGGCCGTCCAGATAAATCTCATCGTTCCGGATGAACTTCGCGGAGACAAGGGTCTGCTCCACGGGTTCCGATTCGGGCGTGAGGTCCGTCAGCCGGAGCAGGATGCTGGCCGGAATCGCGGCGTCGATTCTCGCGAACTGATTGGTCGATTCCTGCCAGAGAAGACTCGTATGGCCGTCGGAATAGACCGTGGTTTGGCCTGTGAAAGGTGTGCTGCCGGAAATCAGAATCTTGTCCGGTTGGCGAACCGCGACTGTTGCGAGGATATGAAACCCTAAGCCCCCCTCGCCCCCCGGTTTTTGCAGGGTCGTTTCAACATCCATTTCATAGGCCGGGAGTTGGTGGAGGGCCACCGAGGCGCGGCGGTAAAGTTTTTCGGCCTCAGGCTCAATCTGAGGGCTTACCTGGCCCCAGGCAAGTCCCGCCAACACCGTGAATAAGGCCGCCAGTCGCAATTGTAAAGGACTTTTACAAACTTCCTGGCTAGATGATACACCCTCCGATGGCAAAGTCTACAAAACTTTACATACATGAATTTACAA
>Ga0207066_1242_pt2 | contig 10916 bp, 6 predicted proteins | sample Alteio_BWMinCont_24_FD_153490 | JGI IMG/M metagenome (GOLD analysis project Ga0207066, IMG submission 153490) | Enriched cells from forest soil in Barre Woods Harvard Forest LTER site, Petersham, Massachusetts, United States -... | ecosystem: Environmental > Terrestrial > Soil > Temperate forest >...
AAAGACAGATCGCAGTGAGCCAGCCGTTTTGTTCATTTGGCACCGGCGTGACGAGCGCGTTTTCAATTTTCAACGGAGCTATCCGCGCCGCGTCAAGGTTGGCAAATGGGTTTGAGAAAAAGGCCACTATCTTATTGGGTGGCACGCAGCTTTCGCGCAGAATTTCGACGGGTTTGGCGCTTTTGTCGTCGGAACGCGCCACCGACGTTGCTGCGCGAAAATCACCGTAAGAATAAATGATGACCAGCGTTGTCGGTTGGCCGTCCATTGCTTTTCCGAGATCATGGTTGAATAAAGTTGCAGGCCAAGCATCCGAAAGCAAATTAGTCGCAGTTTTTTCATTGAACGCGAGCGTGAGCGTCTGGTTTGTAGTGACCATTGCTTGAACGGCATCTTTGCAATCCACGCGCAACTTTTCGGTTTTGTGAAACAGATTGCCGGCACAGACGAGTGAAATAATAATTCCGGCGCTGCCCAACGTGAGGAGAAATTTTCTTCCCTTACGATCCACGAACAGGATGGCACCGATGGTCATCAGAAAGTTCACAAGTGTGAGAATGACATAACCCAGGTGAGCTTGCCGGTCATCAAGGCCGGCTTGAATCAAGATGGTTGCGTTGTAGCCGATGATCGAGTTGACGCCAGTAGCCTGATTGCACGCAAGAATGATGCACGCCAACACGAACGGAATGACGTATTTGCGACGTAACAACGATTCCTTGATTTTTTCTCCGGTCGTCGAAGTTTTTTCGGCCAGCGCCATTTCCGCCATTTCCTTCAACTCAATTTCCGCCTGCTCATCCGTGCGTGAGCGGAGCAACGCAGCGCGCGTAGCGTCTATTTTGCCGCGACGAAACAGCCAGCGCGGCGATTCAGCCACCATGAAACCGCCGATGACGAATAAAATTCCCGGCGGCAATGAAACCCAAAAGATGCTGCGCCAGGCCGTGTCTTTGAACGCGAACAATTTGTCGGCGTCACCCAATTTTGCCACTTCGTCAACGCGATTGCTGAAATACAAACCAATGATGGCAGCGGCGACAATTCCCAGCGTCAGCAGCCATTGAAAAATCGCCGTCCCCTTGCCGCGATCCGCCGCGCCCAGACATTCTGCAAGATATAACGGAATCACCACGCCAATAAATCCGCCGCTGACGCCTTGCAACAAGCGGCCCAGAATCAGCGGTTCATAGCCATTTGCGAGGGCAATTATCGGGATGCTGATGACAAACAAAACGCCACTCAATACCATCAGCTTTTTGCGTCCCATCCAATCCGCCAGCATACCGGCGAACAACGTCGAGAACACGCTGCCCAGCAACACGGCGGCGACGATGAACGAAAGTTGTCCGGCATTCAATTTGGAGGTGGCTTCCAAATAAGGCAGTGCGCCGGAAATGATTCCAACGTCCACGCCGTAAAGCAGTCCGCCGAGTCCGGCGACGAGCAGAAGAAAACGATTGTAGCCGGACTTCGTCGCGCCATGATTCTCGGCCATATATTTTTTTAAGCTGCGGTTTTGAAACTGTTTGTTGTCAACGTAAATTAAAAATAGAGCTGGGATTTTCAGTTGCGCTGATTTGTTTTCCACCGTCGTAAATATTTTCGACACGGCCATTTTTCCACTGGCGCAATCGGTAAAGTGTGGCGAACGTGAAATCAGGCGCCGCGCCGCCTTGGCCACCGGCCAGTTCCGCGCCGCGTCGCACGTTGTCTTGCAACCATGCGGGCAGCCGCAGGTGATACGGATTGCGCCGCACTTCCCCGACGTGAAATGACAATGCGGCGGTCAAATCCGCCACGTCATCCACGCTGGATTCGACCAGCAAATTTGGCGAAGGCATTTGTCCCCAGAATTCGGTCTCAACAAGTATTATCTGAAAATTTTGCGGCAAAGTCTTCAGCGCATCCATGACAAGAAAATGTGTGCCGATATGCGTGCTGTTCCAATCAAGTTCATGTGGGAAAAAAATGACGCGCGGCTGATGCCGGGCGAGAGATGCGGCGATGATTTTGACCGCATCAGACCAGTATTTCGGATCGTCCGCCCGGGATTTTGGATTGATTTTTTCCAAGCCATTCGGGGCTGTTTGTTCGAGTTCAAAACCCAGCCACTCGCAGGCATTTTTTAATTCCTGCCAGCGGGCTTTTTGCCGTTCCGGGTTGCTGCCTTGCGTGATGGCGACATTGATGACGCGCATTCCGGTTTCGCGCATCAATCGTAACGCCAGGCCGCCGATGATACATTCATCGTCCGGGTGCGGTGAAAAAATCAATGCGACCGACGCCTTTGACGGCGGTGCGGGTTGATGGTGTGGTGGAATGCCGCCAAGCGGTAGTGATTTCCCCTCGGTGAAGAGTTTCGAAAAAGAGTAAACGAATTTATGATAAGGGTTCATGCATTTCCGGCAAACTAGCTGCCCAGTTGCCGCAATCAATTACGGAAATAAAGATTACATTGCATGGCAAAGTCTTTCAGTGGAAGCACCATTTATGCAACCCCCCCATTCAGGGGAGTTGATACCTCATCTTCCTCTAGTAAGATTTTGACATGAACAGCAAGACCTTTGAAATCCCGGAAGCCAACATGGTTTTCACATATTAATTTTCATGGAAGTCATCATTCGACCAAACGCTGACGCCGCCGCTGACCTAGTGGCGCGGATTATTGCCAAGGAAATGCGGAGTAATCCGCGCTTGGTCATGGGACTGGCCACCGGCAATACCATGGAATCAGTCTATGCCCGACTTGTGCGGATGCATCGCGAGGAGGGATTGGATTTCTCTTCCTGTCGCACCTTTAACCTTGATGAATATGTCGGACTGCCGGGCAGTCATCCCAGTTCCTACCGGCATTACATGAATCACCATTTGTTTCTGCAAGTGAATATTGACTTGCAGAATACGCATCTGCCTGAAGGCATGGCAACGGATCTAGTGGCAGAATGTGTGAACTATGAGCGGCTGATTGCCAAATGCGGCGGCATTGATCTTCAACTGCTCGGCATTGGGCAAAACGGCCATTTGGGTTTCAATGAACCGCTTTCTGCGTTCCGCTCGCGCACGCGGGTAAAGATTCTTTCGCCAATGACGCGCGCCCAAAACGCTCCGCTTTTCCCAAAGCCCGACCAAGTGCCGCATCGCGCCATCACGATGGGCGTGGGAACAATTCTGGATTGCCGCCGTTGCCTGCTGCTGGCCACCGGAGAGGAAAAAGCGGCCATTATCGCCAAAGCCGTTGAAGGCCCCATTACCAGCATGGTTTCGGCTACCGCGTTGCATCTGCATCCCGAATGCACGGTCATCTTGGACGAAGCCGCGGGCGGCCAGCTAAAAGAATCAGACTATTACCACTGGATTTTCGAGAACCAGCCGGAATGGGAACCTTTTCACGAGGTTTTGTCGCCCTTCGCAAAAAATGGAATTCAGGCCACAAATCAATCGGAGAAACAACGCGTTGAAGCAATGTCTGACGCTTTAGAATGAGGAAATAAAACGGTTGTCGAAATTGGCTGAATTCAAAGTGGTGATGCGCATTTTTTAGCCGGCTCCGTCCCTTGAACGAATTTGCAACCAGCTAAATGAACAACGCCGACCGGTTGCGAGTTGACAGCGCCGCGCAAAAGCTGTTTTTATGAAGCTGATGTCCAAGCAGCGTCCAAGCAAGAAATCGCCAGACAGCGGCAAGCTCTCGGAAACCGTCCATTGGCCGTGTCGAATTTTCAAGAACAGCTACACACGAAGCGGACGGCGCATCCGGCTCAAAGGCTGGTCGGTCAAGATTCAACAACAGGGTCAACGCCACACTTTCTCGCTGTCGGGGAAGACAAAGAACGAGGCGGCGAGTGAAGCCAGGGCTATTTATGACATAATTCTGGCCAAAGGTTGGGATGAAGCGCTGCGCGATCATCAATGCCGAAGAAAAGACAGCGGAAACTTTTCGAAAAATGGCGTGCGTTACTGGAAAGAGAGGTTGCTTTTGCGACGCTATCGTTTTCCCGGCTCCGGCGAATCAGATCAGGACCTGGCAACGGCCATTGACCACAATGGAAAGCAACATCTTTTTTTGCTCGGCACACCAGATGCCGATGCGGCGGCAATCAAGGCGCAAATCATTTATCGAATGATTGCGGAGCGTGGCTGGAGCGTGGCGTGCAAACGCTTTTCGCGCGAATTGATCGTCGGATTGGAGTGGTGCGCAAATCCCATCCTGTGGACTTATACGACCATTCATACGCTGATTACAAAAAGCACAAGTGCGGATACTGCCAAAATTAATCCCAATTTGCAACGCGTTTTGCTAATCGAACGCGATGAAGGCACGCGGCGCGCTTTGGCGTGGTGCATCAGACAGCAAGCCTGCCTTTCGGAGGCGACATGCGACGCGGCTGAATCATTTGCGCGTGTGCTGACATCGCATAAACCGCATATCATTTTTCTGAATCGCAATCTTGCAGGACGGCTTGGCCTTCATTCCACCGGCCAAATCGCGGTCTTGGGACAGGGTCCGCTGGTGCTCATGTATTCGGTTTATTCCGAAGGCAATCACATGTTTGTTTCAACGCCGGGTGGTGCCGAGAGTTATTTGCTCAAACGGGTGGCACCGGGGCATCTGCTTGATCCGATTCTGAAAATGGATGACCGCACGGACGTTTCAAACGAAAATTTGACTTTGCGCATCAGATCCCATTTTGAAGGATCACAACAAGCGCACCATCATCTCGATGATCCAGGTCTGGCAAAACTCACCCGCCGCGAACGCGAGGTGCTGGCGCTGCTTAGCAAAGGCCGCGTGGACAAGGAAATTGCGCAGGCATTGGGCATCAGCGCCTGGACGGTGCATGGCCATATCAAAAACATTTTTGAACGACTTAAGGTGCGCACACGCACCGAAGCGGTTGTCCGTTATCTGGAAAAATAATCCGCCCCCCCTAAACAGGGCATTGTCCGCTTTTGTCGCGCCGCGTATAAATAATGCTAAATACTAAAAACAATAAAAGTATGAAATCAATTAATAACCTGACTATATCAAACTACAAGTCGCTGCCACTTGCGGTAGCGCTCACAATGTTAAGTGTTGCAGGAGCAAACGCCGACTATCCCGGCACAATATTGGCGGATCATCCGGTTGCTTATTACCGCCTTGAAGAACCGAATGGATCCGGCTCCGTGGCCGATTCTTCAGGCAATAGTTTTACAGGCTTTATCACTTACGTTACCCAGAGTGATGGCACCAATATATTCCCGCAATTAGGACTGCCAGGCATTGACACTAATTCCGCGCTTTTCGCAACGTCCACCGGAACTGGTCAAGGCCATATTGATGTTCCGTGGAATACGACAGTGAATCCCACAACCGATGGCACAAACGGAGCGCCATTCTCCGCCGAACTTTGGGTGCAAGCCACCGAACAATCTAGCGGTTATGGAGTGCCTTTGGACGATTCCTGCAACTTTAGTCAGCCGCCTCCTTGGAACAATTCGGCTGGGTGGAATTTTTATGAGACGGCTGGACCCGGAAGCACTTGGTCGTTCAGTTTAAGACCCAATCCGGGTTTTGTTGGAAATGGACCCGCTGTAGTCGTTGGCCAGTGGACTCATCTGGTGCTTAGCTACAATGGCACAAACGCAACTTTTTACGTCAATGGTGTTGCAGCCGGCACGTACGCTGTCCCTCAATATCTTGCTAATCCTGGGACCGGTTCAAGTTCAGATATGCTTGTGGGCGAAGGACCGAATACCGGACAAGTTCCCTACGATGGATATGTAGATGAAATTGCCATTTACAACTATGCATTGAGCTTGACGCAGGTCACGAATCATTATGCGATTGGAACTAATTCGATCCGGGTTTTGCCCACTCCGCCGACATTTAATTTACAACCAATTTCTACCAACATATACGCAGGTGTGCCAGTGACATTCTCCTCACAGGCAATCGGCACCGCGCCGATTTCTTATTATTGGACGCGAGTCGGAAGCGGTCCAATAGCAAATGCAACCAATACCACCTATACTATTACACCTGTTTATCCCGGTGATAACGGAGCACAGTTCTTCGTGACGGCTACCAATTCCGCAGGAAGTACGAACAGCACCACGGCGACCCTGACAGTTCTCACCAATTTGAACATAGTCTATAATCCATTCTCCATTACTCGCAGAGTGGGTAGTTATGCCGCCTTCCGGGTCGTTGCCAACGGTGCGTTGCCGATAACCTATCAGTGGCACAGTATTTCAAATGCGGTTGATCGAACAATCACCGGTGCGACCAGTGACACTTTGTGGTTATCGAATGTCCAAATGTCGGATAGCGGGACTCTCTTTTATGCTCATGTAACCGGTCCTTTTGGAAACACGGACAGCGGTCAGGCAAGCCTGTCAGTCATTGCCCGCACCAGCATGGCGCTTACGAATTCATATTCCAAGGTCGTCATGGCGGATAAGCCGGTTGCCTATTGGCGTCTGGATGAAACGAATGGCAGCACCAATGCGTTAGATACCGTGGGTAGCTTCGACGGCGTATATATATACAGCGGAAGCGATTTAACATTCGGGTATCCGAGTGGCATTCCGCATGATAGCGATACCGCGATACACGTCACCAATACGGCGAGCGTGACAATTCCTTACGCGCTGGAACTCAATCCCGTTACAGGTCCGTGGTCGTATGAGTTCTGGATAAAGCCAACCTCGCTTGATCCCAGCAACTTCCACACGCCGATTGCATCCCTGGCTAATCCAATCGTTGGTGGCCTTTACGCGGACCTTCTCTCGGGTTGGAATATTTACCAATATCCGGGGGTTCCAACAAGCTATTGGACTTGGGTTATATACAATGGCACTGGGAGTGGCAATTTTAACAGTGATTTTGCTGTCAATCCCGTGCCTGGCACTTGGTATTACATGGTTCTGACGGACGATGGCACCAATATGAATTGGTACGTAAACGACAGCCTGGTGGTGTTTAACCCACCACTAACCGCGCAAAACCAGGGCTTTGTTCAAAACGGTATCAATGGGGATCCCAGTGTTGCTGGTGATCCGACTACCATCGCCACCCGCAGTGACGGACAATATGCTGATTGGGACGGTGGAGTTGAGGATGTGGCGGTCTATAATTATGTGCTCAGCCCGCAACAAATTCAGAATCACTTCCTGAACACGACCCATCTGACGGCTGTCATATCTGGTACTAATGTAGTTGTCTCGTGGCCAGCCGGCACACTTCAGTCGGCAACGAATGTCAGTGGACCATACACTAATGTCGGCGGGGCAACGTCGCCTTATACGAATTCTGTGAGCGGGTCATCACAACGGTTCTATCGGGCCCAGTTGCAGTAACGAGTAGTGGAGGTTGAAGTCCGTCTGCCGGGGTGATAATCACCCCGGCAGGCTGGCAGAAGCATCAAGATGATGAAAATGCATTTGGAAAGGAATATTTCCGGTCCCCAAAAAGTTCGCTGTAGTCCGGCGGCTTTCACGCTCATTGAGCTTCTGGTCGTGATCGCCATCATTGCCATTTTGGCAGCCATGCTCCTGCCTGCACTGGCCAAAGCAAAAGTGAAGGCGCAACAAATTCAATGCCTGAATAATCTAAAGCAATTAAACTTGTGCGGAATAATGTATGCTGGCGATAACAATGGTATTTATGCCGCAAATATACCGGTAGCTGGTGCGTCTTCCAATTCCTGGATTCAGGGAGACATGAGTGACAACCCGGGTGTTTATGGCCGTGTAACCCCGGGAGTACTGGATTCTACAAATAAACTTTGTGACACAACAGGAACCTTCTGGTCTTACAACCAAAGTCTGGGTATTTATCATTGTCCAGGGGATCTCACTCAAACACAGGGTATTTCCAGAGTGCGCAGTTACTCAATGAATGGGTGGATAGGCGGCACCCACGCGTATAGCGGCATTTTTGGCTCTTCAGGAGCAATGAATTTTAAAGTTTACCTCAAAGATACCGACGTTCTGGCACCAGTTTCAACGTGGTACTTAATTGATGAACATGAATTGAGCATCAATGACGGATTTTTTTGGGTTGATATGACCAGTACGCGTCCCTTTGCCGACGTGCCAGCCATGCGGCATAATCGAGGCTATGGACTCTCATTTTGCGACGGCCATTCTGAGATTTATAAACTGACCGACAGTCGCACGGCATGGCCGATCAGAGGAAGCATTAACACGCCTTCCAATCCTGATTTTTATAAATTGCAAAGCGTGACTACCGTGCATAAATAATCCGGCGAATGGATAAAATAACTATTTTGTTTTGCGAGTCATATATTTCAATTTCAATAAATCTTACCTGAAGCATCAGGCATTTCTTCTGGCATTGGTTTTTTTTGTTTTTCCGTTCATTGCCCGCGCTGATCTCTGGAGCACGGGCTACTATCCGGGATGGGAGCAAGCTTCCATGCCGGCATCCAATATTGATTTCACCGCGCTTACCCACATCATTCATTTCTCGCTTGTGCCCAATTCAGACGGCACCCTGAACAGCAGCGACAACGGCATTACCACCGCCAACTCCGCAGATGTCGTGTCGCGAGCACATGCTGCGGGCAAGAAAGTACTCATTTGTGTGGGTGGGGCCAGCAGCGAGAGTGTCTTTCAAGGAGCGACGAGCAGTGCCAACCTACCTATTTTTATAAACAGCCTCACGAATTTCATGGCAACGCGCGGCTACGATGGCGTGGACATTGATTGGGAACCGCTTCCTGCTTCCGATGCCCAGCAGTACACTAATCTAGTGAACGGACTTTGGGCCGCATTAAGTTTATTTCCGCAACACAAATTATTGACAGTTGCTGCCGGCGCTTACCCTCCTTATGGAGATCCTCCGACCGCAGAATATATCATGTTTGCAGCGCTGCAAAATAAGTTGGACCAGATTAACATAATGACCTACGACTTATCCGGTCCCTATGGTGGTTGGGTGACATGGTTTAATTCGCCTATTTACGATGGCGGTTACCGCTTTCCAAGCACTGGCGGCTTGGTTCCTTCAGTGGACGGCGCGGTTAGTAATTTCATCTCCTATGGCGTTACTGCAAACAAACTCGGCATCGGCATTGCCTTCTATGGATACGTCTGGACTGGCGGGAGCGGTACTTCGACAGGAGGCGTCACACAGCCACGGCAATCGTGGACCACTGCGCCAACAGTATCCACCCCCGATTATAGCACGATTATGACCAGCTATTATCAATCAAACCTCTATCATTGGGATAACAGCGCCCAAGCAGCCTATCTTAGCATCACCAATTCTAACCCGGCTAACGATATGTTCATTTCTTACGATGACCAACGTACCTGTCAGTCCAAAGTCAGTTATGCCCGCAACCACGGCCTCGGGGGCGTGATGATCTGGGAACTTGCCCAGGATCATCAGAGCGGACAGCCGGATCCATTACTGCAAGCCCTCAAACAAGCATTGGCCGCTCCCGGCTTGACTACCATCCAACTCACCAATCAGAGTATTAACTTAAGTTTCACAAGCCTTCCACTTGGCTCCTACCGAGTCCAATGGACTGGCGATTTGACTGTCAGCGTTTGGAACACTCTCATTGTCACCAATGTATCCGGTTCCGGCGGCCTGCTGCAGGTTACCGACACGAATTCATTCAGCCAGCCACAACGCTTTTACCGCATCCAAACACCGCCTTGAGACGCGTTTATGGCCGGGAAATAAGCCAGGAAATTTTGCTGATCATTCCTCGCTGCTGGATTCTGTTTTGCGTGGCCAGCGTGATTGGCGTTCCGGCAGACTTGTGTCCACTTTTGCGTAATATGTTTCCTCGCCGAAACGCGCATCGGCTTCGTGCTGCAATTTCAGCGACGGCGTAATGGCAAATCGCTCGTTCGTGTCCATAAAAACGACTTCGCCGCCCGGTCGCATGAAACAAAGCAATAATGGACATTTGCCCGGATGCGCCGCCGCCAGTTCACGAACTGCGTCCAAATCTTCCGGCTTCACATGCGCCGTGTGCAATCGCAAGTGAACCTGTTTGGTGAATTTTTTTGGCGCGTCTTCCAGCGGCATGATTTCCAGCGGAAAAATTTTCGGACGGTCATCGCCGGTATTCACTTCACCAATGACGAGAATCGCCTTGTTCGGTGCGAGCAACATCCGATATTTTTCGTAATTCTCGTTCATGCACAAAATTTGCACCGAGCCTTCCAAATCTTCGAGCGTGACCATCGAATACGGTTTGCCGCTTTTTTTTGAAACGCTGTGCTGCACTGCTGCAATCAATCCGCCGATGCGCGTCAAGCTGCGGCTCGGCAATTCAGAAAGTTTCGCGGTGTTTGTCAGCGCATATTTTTCCAGAATTGGAACGAATGGAGTGAGCGGATGGCCGGTGACGTAAAAACCAAGCAATTCTTTTTCATGCGCGAGCAGTTCGTGCTGCGGCCATTCAGGCAGATTGTTGATGGTTTCGGGCATTGACGGCGCTTTTTCTTCGAGCGCGCCGAAAAGTGAACTCTGTCCCTTTTGCTTGTCGGAAAGAATACTCGCAGCGCGCGACAGTGTGCGTTCGATTTGCGCGAACAGCATCGCACGCTTCTGGCCGAATGAATCGCACGCGCCGGTTTTAATGAGCGCTTCGAGTGTTTTTCGGCCCAACGAGCGGCCATCCACGCGCTCGCACAATTCGGAAAGCGTTTTGAATTTTCCGCTCTCGTTCCGCGTTTTCAAAATCGCTTCGACTGCGGCTTCGCCGACACCTTTGATTGCGGCGAGGCCGAAGCGGATGGCTTTGCCTTCGCGCGCGGGCTCGAAAAAAACTCCGCTCTCATTGACGTCCGGCTGCAAAACTTCGATGCCAAATTCGCGCGCCTCGGCGATGTATTGCGCAAGCTTGTCAGTGTCGCCCATGTCGTTGGTCATCATCGCGCAGAAA
>Ga0207066_1236_pt2 | contig 10848 bp, 11 predicted proteins | sample Alteio_BWMinCont_24_FD_153490 | JGI IMG/M metagenome (GOLD analysis project Ga0207066, IMG submission 153490) | Enriched cells from forest soil in Barre Woods Harvard Forest LTER site, Petersham, Massachusetts, United States -... | ecosystem: Environmental > Terrestrial > Soil > Temperate forest >...
GAGTTACGGCGACTTTTTGGTTTCTTCGTTCGACCACGCGCGGATCCGGGAAGCCCGACAGCGGTGTCCCGGAATTCGCACCGGAGTGCTGATCATGAAAACGCCGCCAGGCCTGGCGAAGTCCGCGGCCGCTTCGGGCGCGTGGTCGGTGCACGCCAGCAAGCGCTGCGTGACGCCAAAGCTGGTGGCCGATGCCCATCAGCGGGGACTGAAGGTGTTCGTTTTTACGATCAATCAACCGGGAGAAATTGCCCGGATGAAAACGCTGGGCGTGGACGGCGTCTTCAGCGATTTCCCCGAAAGAGTGGTTGTCTGAGGCGCAGAGGACTTTTGCTGGCTGCCAATGCAAACAGGAGGGAACAGAGGAAGCAATCTTTCATTGAGAGCATTCACTCGCCAGTTTGTTCGGCGCACGATTAACTTCTCGAAGAAAACGGAGAATCATCGCCATGCGGTCGCGTTATTCGCGGCTTATTTCAATTTCTGTCGCGTTCACAAATCGCTTGGCGGGAAAACACCGGTGATGGCAGCAGGATTGACTGACCACGTTTGGACGGTTGAAGAATTGCTGGCGGCAGGAAATTAATCATTTCTGATGCCTAAACTCGAATGCGTAAATAAAAATAGCGGCGCAATTTTAACACTGCGCCGCTATCTGTTGTTTAACAGTTCACCAATCTGATTGCTTCCGACTCTACGCCGAACCCGATTCCTGTCCAGAATATGTTATTCTTTGTTATTCACAGGCCGATTCCTCTTGGTGGGAAATTTTATCAGCTGGCCTTGCCTCGAATTGGTGGACATAAAGGGGTCAGTCCTGAGTATTTACACCAGTCCGGCTCTGGATTAGAATTTTGCCATGCCGAGGCCATCGCGGATTAAAAGTTGAACCGAATGAACAAAATGAGTTCAAACTCCAATAAAATACTTGGGACTGACCCCTTTATGGTGTTGCCCAGGAAATTGATGTATATTTATGAAAATGAGTATCACTTCGCTATTCCTATTGGCTATTTTCCCGATAGCAACCATTTGCTCTGCCGAAGAGGGACTGGCATTCTATTTAGTAAAAGAGAATAAGAATAAAGAGGCAAATGTGGCTGGGTTAGATAGCCTCCAAATAGATAAAGTCCCACTATTTACTGAAAGAGAAATCATTTCCTATTCAATATCTAACCAGTCGATGGCGTTAACGGAAAGTGCTTTGATTAAACTAAAAGAAGTTGGCGTCGGCAGTAGTTTTGTGGTGTGTGTGAATGGAAGCCGCATCTATTCAGGAAAGATATGGAGCCCTTTACGATCTGCATCATGTCCGGAGATTGTTCTAATGGTCTCTCCGAGTAATAACGGCCAAGTAAGTCTGCTTGCGGGCTATCCAACTCATTCGTATTTCACTGGAACCGATCAACGTTCGAGTAAATCAATTTTGGATGCGCTCAAAGCGTCGGGCAAGCTTAAAAGTTAACCACTGTCGGCCAATAACGTAAAGGGGTCAGTTCCTACTATTGACACAATTTTGGGTTGATTGAACGATTGAACTGTAAGCGTCACGCGGAAAGCCGCCTTATTTAAATTTATAAAGGGGTCAGTCCTGAGTATTTACACAAATCGAGCTATGGGTCAGAATTTTGCCCGGTCGAGGTCATTGCGGATTAAAAGTTGAACCGGACGAGCAAAATGAATTCAACCTTGATTAAAATACTTGGGACTGACCCCTTTATGGAGAAATAGTGTAATTTTGACCGGCAAAACGGGCGTGAGCCGCCCGATTCCGACCCTCTTCTTTTGCTTCATGTTTTGGATTGTGATATAAAGGGCGTGCCGGTGATGAATGCTGGATTAAACGCCGATTAAAGGTTCTTTGAAAAACCAGCCGGAGCCAGACTTGACGGTCGGCAGGATTGCCGTCTCAAAAGTATTTTTTGCCAAACGAACCCATTTAAAAGAATCAAACTCAGTCCGACCAAGTCCGGGTAAGTCCGACTAAATTCGGGTAAAACCTGGTAAAACCAATTTTTATCAGAGGCACATCGGTTTTTGTCAAAATGGAACATATTGATATTTTGAAACTGTTCCAAGTCGGCAGCGGATGTTTGCGCACAGCCACCACTGGCGTGTGCCGTGAGGTGAATCGGCAAAAAACCGATGAAACCTATTGGATTGTCATTGGGTTGAGTCGGGTAAGTCAGATGTCTTTTCGATGGCGTTCTCACGGGTGACATCGGCTATGACAATGTGCATCCACCCCTGATCGTGTTCTTGAATATAATTAAGGTCCCAGTTTTTCCATCCCCTGTGTTTGGCTTCGCTTGCAGCAACAATTGAGGCCACTTGTTTCACAAAAGCGATGCGTTGCGTTCCCGGCAAAGGAGAACCTTGATAGACGGTGACTTTAAAATGTGTGTCATTAATATTATCAATGATATAGTTGGGCGAGGTTGGAAGGTTTTGATTAAAATCCTGATTGTAGGATCTCTCATGTTGTGTGGCGCACCCGGCGGCTAAAACCACAATGGCCGTATTTAATAGAAACAGCCGGAATGTCCGGCGAAGTTGATTTATTTTCATGCCGGTAAACTAACCTGTTCCGGCCGGCTGGCTATACGGTAAACACCGTATTTGAATCTCCGCCATTTGGGACGACAATGAACCAAGAACCCTTGATCCTTGATGGAAAGGAGTTCGTTATGATTGCCTTTTTCTTTTGGTTCGCGATTGGATTCATGGCGGGGACGGTCTTCGCGTCGTTTTTTGAATGGACGTTGCACCGGTTTTTTATGCATAAGCCATGGAAGGGTTTCCGGTATCCATTTGAGAAGCACGCGCTGATTCATCACCACATTTTCAAGGCGGACGATACATATCATCTCGTCAACGAGAAGGACAAAAAGACGATCCCGATGGCGTGGTGGAATGGACCGGTGCTTGTGGCGTTGTGCCAGTTGCCGTTTTTAATCTGGGCGTTCTTCACGCACAAGTGGGGCGTTCTCTGCGGCGCGGCGGTGGCCTGCACTGTGTATTTCACGGCTTACGAATACATGCACTGGTGCATGCATCTGCCGAAGAAGCGGCATGTGGAGCGTTCGGGAATTTTCTACCGGCTGAACGGGCATCATCTGTTGCATCATCGTTACATGCAAAAAAATTTCAATGTGGTGCTGCCGCTGGCGGATTTGCTTCTGGGCACGCTCCGGTTGCACGCGAAGTTCGCCTTCGCGCAGCCGCAGGGTCCGTCCGTGCCGAATGTGCAGCCGAAGGTAAAGAAATTGAAACGTCATTCGACGGTTTGAAAATTCCGCCAACGGCTTCAAGTCTTGCACGAGTCCTTGAGGACGGCCACCACCGGCGTTTGACATAGGTGAACACCCCATTGTGATTCGCGTTCAGAAACCACAACGTCAGGGAATGAATAGCAAAAGACAAAATTCCGATGATTTGATTTCTGCCGAACCACCCTTACAAATTCGCCAGCCGCATTGGGTTCAATGCGATCATTCGTTGTGTCTGGCGGTCATGGGGAAATCCGGCAGATGGATGTCTTTCTCCAATGGCCGGGAATTGACTGATTTTGTCAAGGTGTGCGCCGTTTAAATCAAACGAGCAATTTCAACCGGCCTTGCGGACGGCCACCATTTTAATCCACGCCAATTCCGGCGTCTGACGTTTGCCGTGACATTATTCAACGATCGTGGCCGTGGCCGTAGCGGTCGCCCACATCATGTCCATGGGCGTCGCCCCGCGGCACGTCATGTCCATGAAAGTCGTGGCGGTAAAGTTCGTTGTGGATGGCGTGGGTGCGCCAATCCGCATGGCCTCTTTCCCAGTCATGAAAACGCGCCAGGCGGGGTGCATCCAAAGTCAACCAGACATCGCCGGGACCTAGATAGCAATATCGAGTGCCGACGATACCGATATATTCATAACCGTCCCAGACATAAGTATCAGGAACCCCTATATCCACCGTTACTGACGGCACGGGCACCTCCACCCTTACCGCGGGTGCGGGAACCTGCACTGTTACAACAGGCCCTGACATTAATGGCAAAGCCGCAAGACTTGAAAGACCTATCGCAATGACAATTTTAGCATTCATAGCATTAGCTAAAGCTTGAAATGTGCCGCCAATAAATCGTTCATTTCGTGCTGGAAAACGCGAATATGATTATTGGCTTTTATTGCGATATGCAATTGATGCGGCGAAATCTTTGCATTTTATAGCAAGACGAATTTTGGCGATACTTGAACCGTTTGGGAAACGGGCGAAAGGAATTTACCGAAGGCGAAGTTCCGCAGGGCAGAGCGAGCGGGCGCGAGCGAGTCCACCAGCGCTTCAAGTTCCCCGGGATGCAGGATTGCTATTGCACATCGGCAGCGGTGTTTGGCGTTTGCCGTAAATCTTTTCGGACAGAATTACAGAATTTTGCAGGATGGAATTTTGTTCGTTCGGTTAATTCTGTCCCTAAAAAAATCCACATTCACCGTTGATTTGCTTTCGCGTCGGGCTGTTCTTGAATTATTCTGCCCCGATGAAAGAGGATTATCTCAACCAACCGGTCGGCGCGCTGGCGAGCACGGATTTCACCGCGTTCAATCAACATCTCACGGTGGCGGAAGCACTGACACAAATCCGCGAACGCGGTGTCGCGCAACAAATCATTTATTTTTACGTGGTGGATGCGGAGCAGCGGCTGGTGGGCGTGGTGCCGACGCGGCGGTTCCTGGTGGCGTCGCCGGACGCGCGGCTGGATGGAATCATGATCAGCCGCATGGTGACGATTCCCGTTACGGCGACGGTGCTGGAGGCGTGCGAGATGTTCTTGCTGCACAAGTTTCTCGCGTTCCCGGTGGTGACGGCGGAGCGGAAGTTGATGGGGGTGGTGAACGTGGGCATGTTCACGGAGAAAGTTTTTGACGCATCGGAGAAGGAGCACATGGATGACGTGTTCCAGCGGATTGGTTTCCGGGTGACAGAGGTGCAGACAGCGTCGCCGTGGCGTGCGTTCCGGCTGCGGTTTCCGTGGTTGATAGCGACGCTTGGAGGGGGCATTTCATGCGCGATGCTGGCCGGACATTATGAAACGACGCTGGCCACGAGCATCATCCTCGCATTTTTTCTGGCATTGGTGCTGGGCTTGAGCGAAAGCGTGAGCGCACAATCAGTGACGGTGACGGTGGAAGCATTGCACGGGCGGAAAGCGGATGGAACATGGCTCAGGCGCGCGGTGCGAAAGGAGTTCATGACGGCGTTGATGCTGGGTGGCATGTGCGGGTCAATCGTGTGTGCGGTGGCGTGGTTGTGGCGTGGAAATGGGATTGCGGCGCTGGTGATTGGCGGAAGCATCACGGTGTCCATGCTGGCGTCGTGTCTCATCGGTGTAGTCGTGCCGGCATTGTTGCACCGGTTGAAGCTCGATCCGCGCATCGCCGCCGGGCCGGTGAGTCTCGCGCTGGCGGATATTTTCACACTGCTGGTCTATTTGAATCTTGCGATGTTTGTGCTGTGAGTCCTTACAGACGGCCACCATTTTAATTCTCGTCAGTAACGGCGTCTGGCGGTTGCCGTGAATCCAACTGATTCAAATCTTTGATTATTCGCTGGACAATCATGTTTCAAAAACTAATCTCACCGGCTTCTTGAACAAAAGGGGAACGTTGACGAAACAATTCCGCCGCGCTCCCGTCGTTTTTGCAGAAGAAAAAAAGATAAATGCCATATACAATTACAGTTGAGAACAATGTGATTCGCGTCGCGCTGACGGGCCGTATCACCGCCCGCGACCTTGTAGATCTCACCACCGAATCGAAGAATTATGAACACAATGTGGATGTCATTCCGCATCGGATAACGGACATGACGGGGGTTGAGGAGCTGGCGATTCATTTTCCGGATATTTCCGCGCTGGCGGCAAGGCGCGGGCCGCTCCGTTTCCCGAATTCATTCAAGTCGGCAATTATCGCCCGCGACATACTTCATCTGGGATACGCGCGGATGTTTCAGACCTTGAATGAGAATCCGCAAATCGTGGTCCGCATATTCCCGGATGAAGCATCCGCGATCAAATGGATTGCCAGTCCCGACGATTTCGCGCACGCGTAATCTGCCGGCAACTTCGAGTTCTTCGCGGTGCAGGGATTATTGGTGGACTCGCCCGCGCACGCTCACTCGGCCCTCGTAGACATTCGGCTTCGCCAAATTCCTTTCGCCAGGACCGAACTGGTCGCGTCCACAATGTCAAACAACCCGTTCGTGCCGGCGGTGGGCGTGCTTTCGGGAAGCGTTTAACCCAGCTTGGTAAAACTGTTAATAAGTCGGACTGAAATGTTAATAAGTTATTCTTGATAATATTTGAGAGTTTGTTAGAGCAGACTCAATCAGATTCAGGTCAGGGCCGGTCCAACAAACTCAACAAAGTAAAATGAAAGTTTTTAAGAAACTCTGTTTTGCTTTCGTGTATCCAAACCAACCATCAGATAAATGAGGTAACCAATGAAAACAAATAAGAAACTGTGGAAGAAAAATCGTCTCATGCTGTGCGCAACCAGCCTCCTGCCGGCGATTGGATCGGCTTTTATGATTGGATTCATGCCGCTGGCGGTTCTGGGCGGTCCAATCAATGGAACGATAACCGGCCAGACGGTGACGGCGAATGTGGGTGATGACACTCTCACGTCAAGCACGATCAACATCGGCTACTTTACCTCCTGCTACTTCATCACCGACGGGATTAGCAATGGAAGCTTCGGCGCATATAACTTCGTGTTCGCCGGTCAAGGCGTTGCAAGCGGTATCCCAAACATCGATCCGAGTGATTTCACAGTCGGCCAATACAACCCTTGGGTCGGGAACAACAACAGCACGATGAACAACGTTACCGGGCCGAACGGCACCAACTACAACAGAAACGTGACCGGCCAGGAGGACGGCGGGGCGAATATCGTCATCTCCTATAAACCGCAGGCGGCGAGCGATCCAACAAACATAAATTTCCTGCAGGCCTACATCCTGAATCTGAACAACACGGGCTTCGCGAGCGGCAAGATTGACAATGGAGGCACGGGCGGACCGTTCTACAATCAGAACGGTGTTTCGGGAACGGGCACGACCTCACGAACAGGCACGATTCCGCTGATGACATCCTCGACCGTGCCTGGCTGGCTCGTAGACATCCCTTACACACCCGAATGGGGTTACTCCAATCAGGGGGATGACACGATCACCAACGAGACCGATACGTTTCAGAGCTTCATCTCGTCACAACAGGTGATTAACGGTACAACTTACAATGTCCTCTACGGTGGCATACAGTGGGGATATAGCTTTACGACTGTGGACGTTCCTGAGCCATCCACCCTCGCCCTGTTCGGCATCGCTGCCGTCAGCCTGCTGATCTGCGCCGGGCGGCGGCAAAAGGCAAAGGCGTAGGTCATTCCCGCCAACCATTTGGTGAAACAATTGAGCCATCCGTGAGGGTGGCTCAATTTGTTTTATGAAAGGGGTCGCTTCCAGGAAATTTAGCAATCATTCATTCTTGTACAAAAGCTGGAGTTTCGCTCTGGCTTGCTGGAAGGGTGGGAACTGCCCGGATTCATTTTTCGGCACCCCTCGGGCGTTCAAGGCACTGGTGTCAGCATGTATCCGACTCACGGTCACGCTTTGAAATACAGACTGTGAAGGATGAACCGAGGTTTGATCTTGAACTAGACGTAGCCCGTCAGAGGCATACGAAATAAAAGACCCGCACAACTTTCGCCGTGCGGGTGATGGTTGAAAATTCGGTCGGCGGAAAATTTAACGGATGGACAGCCCGTCGTTTATCTGCGCGATGGCATGGTCCACATGCTTGAGGGATTTGCCGGAAAGTCCGGCGCGGGCTTGCTGGAGCAGGCCTTCGGCGGCTCGCATTTGAGCGTCGGACGTGCCCTGTGATTCACGGTTCCTTCCCTTGCCGCTGATTTTTCCGCCCATTTCACCGAGAGCGGCTTCGATTTGTTTCATCGCTCGAACGCGATGACCTTGGTAATCGTGTTTGGCCTGGGCAAGCGTCGCGTAGGCGTCGTCCAGCAAAATCACCGACGCGCCGGATTGGGCTTGGACATGGGTAACAAGACCAAGGAACAAAAGGATGGTTGCGAGCAGGGTCGAGCAACGGAGGAAAAGATTGTTTTTCATGGCTTCAAATTTTGTCATTGGAACGAAAACTGTCAAGCGGAATGAAATCTCGGTAGTCACCTAATTTGAATTTCATTTCCATTTTTGTTGCAAAAAAACAGCCACGATAACCGCTATAATTAGCCCAAATATCGCAATCTTCATTAGAGGTAAATCATTTTCAGTTGCGTAAGAAATTGCATCAGCGGCTATCATTTTACCCTCTCCTCAATCCTACCGTGGCTGAAAGGTTTTATTTCCCAATCATCCCGCTTTGGCGCGCGTAATTGAACAGGCCGCCGGCGTCCACCACCGGACGAACGTCGCCAAGCGGTTTGAATTTGATGACTTTGCCGGTCGCCTTGACCGTGACGGTGGCGGCATCGAGATCAACAGTGACGACGTCGCCGGTTTTCAGCGTATCGCAGAGGCGTTCGGTGATTTCGCACGGGTAGAGTTCACCGGTGGCGACAGAATTGCGGAAGAAGATGCGCGCGAAGCTTTCCGCGAGGATGATTTTGCAACTGGCCGAGCCGAGCGCGATGGGCGCGTGTTCGCGCGAACTGCCGCAGCCGAAATTTTTCCCGCCGACGACGATGGGATATTCGCTGTCGAGCTGGCCATCCTTGACGTAGCGCGCCGGGTAAAGTGATTCGGGTAGGCCGGCGAGCGCGTAGCTGCCGAGCTTCTCATATTCCTCGGCGATGGTCGGCACGAGGTTCAGATATTGCGCGGGAATGATCTGGTCGGTGTCAATGTTGTCGCGCACGACATAGACAGGGCCTGTAAAAACGGATTTCGTCATACGGGTGAATGTGCCGCGTGCCGCGGAAATTTTCAATTAGATTTCAATCGCGGGTTTGGCCGGTGGAATTGTCGGCGGCACGGCGCGTTGTTCACGTTTTCGCAAAACGATAACGGCAATGGTGCAGGTCGTCCATGTTGGGAGCTCATCCAGGACAGGAATAAATTCCATGACGAACGTAGGCAGCAGCAGCCAATGAAAACCAATCAGCCAGCTTGTCAGCACCATCGCGACGCAATCAATGGCTTGATCGCCGAAAACCCAGCCGAGCGGGCCGAGTAGAAATTGTAATCCATCCGCGAAGACGGCCACGGCGAGCGCCAGAACAATACGCGTCCACCTCAATTTTGGCGCGCGAAACATCCGATTCAAGCTGTCTGGCAATTTCATATGGCAGACGAATTGAAACCAATCAGCTTGCCGATACCAAGCCCGTTTCTATAATCAATGCGTGCTCGACATCAAATTGATTCGCGACCAGCCGGATTTTGTCCGCCAGCGTCTCGCCACGCGGGGGGCAGGGGACGAAAAGCTCATTGACGGCATCCTTCAGGCCGACGAACAGCGGCGGAAGTTTCTGGCTGCTACGGAGAAGATCAAATCCGAGCGCAACCGGGTTAGCAAGGAAATCGGCACGTTGATGAGCCAGAAGAAATTTGAGGAGGCAGAAGCAAAGAAAAAACAAGTGCGCGAATGGGACGAAATAATTAAGACAAATGAGGGACTTGCGAGCGCGCCGAACGAAGAGCTCGAAAAGCTCAAAATACTAATGTTACAGTTACCGAACCTACCACACGAATCTGTGCCGCCCGGCAAATCCGCTCAAGACAATCTTGAAATCCGAGTCCATGGAGAAAAGGCGAATTTTAGTTTCAAACCGAAATCGCACGTCGAACTTTGTGAATCGCTCATGCTGGTGGATTTCGCGCGCGGCGCAAAACTTTCCGGCAGCGGTTTTTTGCTCTACACAAATTGGGGCGCGCGGCTGGAACGCGCGCTGATTCAATTTCTTCTTGATCTGCACATTCACGAACACGGTTATACGGAAGTTTCGCCGCCGCTCATGGTCGGGCCTCAATGTCTCGAAGGCGTCGGACAGTTTCCCAAATTCAAGGATCAGTATTACGGTGTGGCGGAAGGCGACAACAAAGAAAAATTGGGAAAACTTTATTTGATTCCAACCGCCGAAACTCCTGTCGCCAACATCCATCGTGAAGAAATTTTGGCGGAAAAAAGTTTGCCGGTAAAATACTGCGCCTACACGCCGTGTTTTCGCGGCGAGGCGGGCGCGGCGGGCGTTGGCACGCGCGGCATGATTCGCGTGCATCAATTCGACAAAGTCGAGTTGATAAAAATCGTGAAGCCGGAGAACAGCTACGACGAATTGGAAAAAATGGTCTCGAACGCGGAAAAGGTTTTACAACTGCTGGGTTTGCATTATCGCGTGATTTTGCTTTGCACCGGCGACATGGGCTTTGGCAGCGCGAAGACTTATGACATCGAAGTCTGGGCGCCGGGGCAGGGGAGCCATCTCGAAGTTTCGAGCTGTTCGAATTGCGAAGATTTTCAGTCGCGCCGGATGAATCTGCGATTCAAAAGCGATGCCGGAGATAATAAATTTCCACACATTCTTAATGGCAGTGGCACGGCGCTGGCGCGATTATTCGTCGCGCTCATTGAAACGCACCAGCAAGCCGATGGCAGCGTGAAAATTCCAGTGCCGTTACAGCCTTACTTAAAAGCGGATTTTCTCCGCGCATGAGCCGCAAAAAAATTATTGCCGTAAAAATGCACAAAGTTCACAAAAGGATTTTTGCGCTGTTCGCGTTTTTTCGCGGCAATTCAAAAATAAATATTTGCGGCCAATGAAAATTCTGCTCGCCAGCAGTGAAGT
>Ga0207066_1245_pt1 | contig 10779 bp, 12 predicted proteins | sample Alteio_BWMinCont_24_FD_153490 | JGI IMG/M metagenome (GOLD analysis project Ga0207066, IMG submission 153490) | Enriched cells from forest soil in Barre Woods Harvard Forest LTER site, Petersham, Massachusetts, United States -... | ecosystem: Environmental > Terrestrial > Soil > Temperate forest >...
AAAACCTCGACGTGTAGGAATAAAAGATCCGATCATCTCGAGTGATTCGAGCGCAGCGAGAATCGTATCGAGAGACGAATCCGACTTCGCCAAGGCTTCGACGGACGCGGTCGGCAAATAAAAAGTAATTATGAATACGCCTTTATACCTTGAATTAGTTCCCGCTTCGTCTCTCGATACGTTTTGCTGCGCAAAACACTCGAGATGAGCGGGGAAGAAATACAATAAGATTGATTAATAAAAATGGTAATCAACACTGAACTTTTACAGCGACTTACAAACTTTGCACAAAAACATGCGCTTATCACGCGTGATCAAACAATTATCGTCGGGCTCTCCGGAGGGCCCGACTCTCTCTTTTTGTTCTATTTTTTAAAACAGATCCAACAAGAATACAATCTTACGCTTATTGCTGCACATCTTGATCATGGCTGGCGCAGTAATTCAACTGATGACGTTTTGTTTTGCAAAACAGTTGCTGAAAATCTAAATATTGAATGCATCAGCGCACATGCATCTGAAATTAAAATAGATAAAATTCCTAAAGGTTCTCTGGAAGAACAAGGACGCCTATTACGAAGAACCTTTTTTAAAAATATTGCACAACAGCATCAAAATAGTTGCATTGCACTTGGGCATCATGCTGATGATCAACAAGAAACATTTTTCATTCGTTTATTGCGTGGCAGCGGAGTTACGGGACTAGCAGGCATCAACCCAAAAGACGGTGTCTATATTCATCCCCTTTTATGTTGCACAAAACAAGAAATTATTACAACACTTGAACATAATAACATCTCATTTCTTATCGATCAGACGAATGAAAGTGAACAATTTTTGCGCAATCGTATTCGCCTGAATGTTATCCCTTCATTACGCATTTGTGATGCACGCTTTGATGAATCTTTAAACCGTACCATGGACAATCTGCGCGAAACTGATGATTTTCTTATCCAGCACACAAAAAAAATATTTGAAGCATGCACGAATCGGTCATACGGAAAAACATGGCTCAATTGTGAAACTTTTTTTGAGCAGCATGAATTCATGCAAAAAAAGATTTTACTTCACTGGTTTATTACAGAAAATGTTATTTTTACTCCCTCTTCCGGATTATTTAAAGAAGTGTTACAATTTTTTAAGAATAGTAAAAGCCAAAAGCATACGTTATATGGTTCTTGGTCTATTATCAAAAAAGGTACGTATGTAACTATTGAACACGTAAATTAATCACGTAGAGAGAAAAATGAAGAAATTACTATTCTGCATCATCGCATTAGCTGCAACAATTCCAACATCACTTTTTGGCACAGAAATTCTCTGTTCCGTTATAATTCTTGCAAATTCTAAAAAAATCGAATTCCTGCAAAAGTTTAATGAAAAAGACCAATTCTCATCGGTGTTTAATGTAATATCAGACAGTTGTATCAAAAATGAAATTCTATCGCCAATAAAAATTCATTATTATAACCATATTCTTAAAGAATTCCGCCATGATTTAGCCGAGCCTGAAAAACTCCAATTAACCCTTAAACAACTAGGCTTTTCAGTTTATACTCCCATAATAGTCTCGACGAAAAAATAAAAACCAAAGGCATACTTTAGGAAAAAATGAAGAAATTATTGTTTTGTCTTGTCATATTTTTTATAACACCTATTGCCGCAGTAATTGTTAAAATTGATATATCGTACCTGAGAAAAGACAGCGTGGAACCATGGCACCATAGCATCTATATAAACACAAAAAAAAACATAAGCGAACTTGTAGAAAAGATCAAGGAGTACATCGATCGTGATGATACCATCAGAACGTGCGTAGATGGAAATTTCAAAAATGACCTCTTAAACCCAAATATTCAAAGAAAAACTCTCAGCGAGATGGAATTGAAACATTTCAGCTCTGTGCTGATAAATAAAAAAACAAATTAAAGGAAAAAAATGAAGAAATTATTATTTTGTATTATCGCATTAACCGCAGCGCCCATTTCTGCGACTATTGATATTGAGCTTACCTATTCAGAAGATGGTAGTTTGACTCACTTACAAAGCTTATCTTTTTCAGCCCATGAAAATGAAACATTACAAAATCTTATCGCACGCATAACAAAAAAACTATCATCAGAAGAAAAAAAATATATCATTACCTCATGCGAAGGTGGAATGGCAAGAAATCTTTTGGATAAAAAACTTCAAATGCTTGCGCTCAAAGAAGTGTTCAAAAGCACAGGCCCCTCTATGTGGATTAATTGTTAAGCATGTTAAATCAACCTAAGGAAAAAATGAAAAAACTATTATTCTGTTTAATACCACTAACCGCATTAATCGCAATAATTCCACTACCACTTTTTGGCATGGAAACCACCTGTCTTTTTTGTATTCTTGACACAAACATTCACGCAGAGACAAAACTTGATGATGGTGAAACGCTGGGTTCTATAATTACTATTGCATCAAACTTTTATACCAAACATCGAGATATACAACCAACTAAAATTTGGTATTTTAACAAACTTACGAATGAATTCCATAATGCATTAAATGAACCTGAAACGCACAAGCTAACACTTCAATATCTCGGTTTTTACAAATATTTTTCACCAATAATAATTAACTAAAATAATACACCAATTCTTATGTGCACAAAAAAATTAGTTACCCTACTTTTATCACTGCTTTTAGTTTTATCTAACACTATTTTTGGTATGGATATACAAGAATATTTAGAAAACATGAGAAATGAGCAACGAACAAAACACACAGAAGAAGTCAAAAAATTTATTGCCAATTCAACTGCATACAGTGAATCTTATGGCTCAAAATTACTATTTGATGCCATTTATTATGAAATTTCTAAAACAATTCTAGCCTTGTTACAATGCAATGTTAACCCTAATTATGAAAACAAACAGCATGGCAGTATATTAAAATATGCCAGTAATCATTTAGTTAATATGGAACTCGTCACGATATTATTGAAACATGGTGCAAATCCTACATTAAAAGGCAATCAAGGGTCACTTGCTGCCAAACTCCTCGGGACACGTATGCATTATTCAGGAGGGCCGCTCTTCGATATCACAAAATTTTTAGAAGTCGCACAAGAAAATTGGATTCATAGTACTAAAAATGAGTTTATTGAAATCCGCACCAATATTTTTAAAACCTATCCGACTGAATTATCGCTTATTTACAATGTCCTTTTTGCAGTGCGATCTAAAAAACGATTTAAAGAATTTGAGAACATAATCAAAGACAAACTTGATCTCACTGAAGAATTTTTTATTGAAACAGCTTCACCGCAGTTATTAAAGCATTTTTTAGAATGCGGCATTTTTACCTGGAATGATAAAATGCTTGAAAAGTTTTTAGGGCGAGATCAAAGACGTGATCTCATGCGCTATAAATATCATGACACGTCGATTGCACGGATTCCGTATGATATAGATATTATTTATTAAAAAAACGAAAATTTAACCAAATAGATTGTTAACATGAACAGAAAAAAATTAATTACACTTCTTTTATCACTGCTTTTATTCTTATCGAACACTATTTTTTGTATGGAACTTCCGCAAGATACACAAAATATTTTTAATGAAATTCGGGAAGATAATGCAGAAAAAGTGAAAGAATTCATTGCTGGATTAATGGCAGGCAATGAAAATTATGACTCACAATTATTATTTGATACTGCTACATTTAATACTTATGAAACAATGCTTGAACTTTTAAAATATGGTGTAAATATTAATAGCGGTCTAGACAAAAATACAAGTATATTAGACCACACCTTTGGCGTAGGGCAAGCTATAAAAAAAATTACATTACTCTTACAATATGGCGCAAATCCCTTGCTCTCCCATCGTGTGCGCCCATCTTTTGCTGCTTTTATACGAAATAATACTTTACAAGGGCTTGAAATAATATATCTTGTATCAACTGCACAAGAAAATTGGAACCACATGTCCAAAAATGAATTTAAAGAAGTTTATGAAAGTCTCTTCGAAACTTCGCCTACCAACCAAGCATTGGCCTACAATGCCCTTTTCGCATTGCTCTCCAAAAAACGATTTAAAGAATTTGAACACGTGATTCAAAAAAAATTATGTGAAAATTTTAACAAAAAAGTTAATCTAAACTTAGAAAAAATTCTTCTAAAAACGGCTTCGCCGCAGCTATTACAGCATTTTTTAGAACGGGGTATTTTTGAATGGAACGATAAAATGCTTGAAAAATTTTTAGGTCGACAACAAAGACGTGATCTAATGCGCTATAAATATCATGATACGTCGATTGCAAAAATCCCCTATGATATACATATTATCTATGATATTACAAACAAAAAACGAAAATTTAATCAAATAAATTGTTAGGATAAAGACTTATTTATTCTTCTACATATTTTTCTAGATACTCTTCAATCTTTTTAAATTTTTCCTCAAAATCGTTTTTAATAAGTCTCTTAAACAGTGGCATGATCTTTTCTTTAACCTTTTTAAATTCTTTGGCTATGATCTTCATGCGGTCATCGACACTCTTTTTATAAAATTTTTTATAAAATTCATTGGTATTAAAAGATTCTTTTTCGCTCATCTCAAAGAAATAAAAAAATTTATGCCATTCTTGAACATAACTTTCCATAAGCATTATAGAAGTAACTCGTATAAGATTGTGGGTAAATTGCTCGGATGAAAGAGAAAAAAGATCAACAACGCCCAGAATAGTATTTTTAATATTTCCCTTAGAAGCTACAGAAAATTTTTGATTTTTCCACGAATCTGCAAACAAATACTCCAACTCATTATTATATTTATGCACAACCAAAGTCGTTGCATGGGACACGTCATTATTATTTACATCGAGTTTAATAGGAACAATAAAATTATCCAGATATTTTATGTCATTTAAAAACAATACATCTTCTCTGCCCTTATTTCCCATGAAGTAAAAACCGGCTAATACCGTTGCAGAAGCTGCTTTTTTGTCTCTATCAATGACCCCTAATTCATATTTTTGTATTTTTTCTTTATAAAATTCAAAGTCTTCCTCATAGTTAAAGAGATAGGCATTTAAAATTCTTGTATCAGCAACATTTGTCAGAAATGAATCTGATAGCTTTTTTATAATTTCTTGTAACTGCTGTTGTGTGATAGTAATCCCAAGTTCTGTCCTCTCACACCCAGCAACCTCACTTACGACTTTATTCCAATCTAAAAAACTTTTCTCATTAAACATCTGTCCATAAATTTTATCAAAATCTTTAAATGACGACTTAATAATATCAACGAAATAAAGTACATTACGCTGTGCATGATACCCGCATTGATCACGTCCTCCTGAAATTGATGACTGATCAATAACGCGAATTTGGTAAATCTTGCGCTTCTCGTCGCTATCGATAATAATGTTTTCGTTGTTATATTTTTTCCCCACCAATTTCGGCCCCAATAAGGGATACGAATCTTTCTCAGTTTTTTGAATACTTATATTTTGAAACGCCGACGCTAAATTATCGATGACATTTGGTGCTTTTATCGACACACACACTACCAGTAAAAAATACAGTACTTTTTTCATTCGAATTACCTCTTAAAGACAACACACCTTAATTCTTTATCCCAAAAACCCTTTTAAATAGTTTTCGAATTTCTCAAATCTTTGTTCAAAATCAATACTAATAAATTTACCAAGGTTCTTCTCAATCTTCTTTTTATTTTTTTCAAAATCTTTTGCTATAATTTTCATAACATCATTAACGCTTTTTTGATAAAATTTTTTATAAAAATCATTAGTAGCGAACGATTTTTGTTCGCTTATTTCATAGAAAGTCAAAACGTTAGTCCACATGAAAACCTTGCCGTTTAGTAGCGTTCTATCCATCAATAATATTGATTGAACTCGTATAATATTTTGAATAAACGCCTCTGAAGAAAGAGAAAAAAGATCGACAATTCCATTAATTATACTATTAATATACCCATTAGAAGATGTAGAAAACTTCTGATTTTTCCATGAATCTGCAAAGAAATACTCTAATTCTTTATTATATTTATGCAGAAGCAGAGCAGTTGCATGCGAAATTCCACTATTATTTATATCGAGTCGAATAGGCAAAATAAAATTATCAAGATTTTGTGTATCATTAAAAAACCATACATACTGATCTTGATAAAATGTTGGAAAAAAGCCTTCAAAAGCCCTGGCAACTCTTATTTTCTTGCCATTAACATCTTTTTCGTATTGTTGTATTTTCTCTTTCCAAAATTTTGATGTATCATAGAAAAAATCTCCGTGAAAAATTCTTGTATCAACAACGTTTTCGGGAAAAGAGCTTGGTTCTTTTTTTGAAATTTCTTGTAATTGTTTCTGAGTTATAATATTATGAATTTCTTTTCTCTCACAACCAACAATCTCCGCCACGGCTTTATTCCAATCCAAGAATCTTTCTTCGTCAATCATTTGACCATACAGCGTCATAAAATCTTTAAATGGTGATTTTATCATGTCAACCATATACAACAAATTACGTTGCGAATGGTAACCGCATTGGTTCCGCCCCTCTTCTATTGATGTTTGATCAATAACTTCGAATTGATAAATATTAGAATTTTCATTTTTATCAATAATAACGTTTGGGTGCCTCCATAATTTCGGCCCCAATAAGAGGTATGAATCTTTTTCACTTTTTTGAATACTTATATTTTGAAACGCCGACGCTAAATTATCGATGACATTTGGTGCTTTTATCGACACACACACTACCAGTAAAAAATAGAGCACCTTTTTCATTCGAATTACCTTCCCTTAAAACAACCGTTCTGAACTAACTTATCCCAAGCTCTTTTAAATAGTTTTCAAAAGTTTCAAACTTTTTACTTGTATCAATTTCATTAATTTCTTTTACTTGTTTTTCAAGTTCTTTACCATAGTTACTATAAAACTTTTTCATATTTTCTTTCATTGCATTTACATAATATTTTTCGTAAAACAGCTTATCCGATACCGTCATTTTAGATAAAAACGAAATAGTATTACTTGGTACACTAAATAATATGCGCGTAAAATTCTTAGGCGATAACCCGCCTTTATCAAGCTCTGAAAGTTTCGATTGTATCACCCAAAAGTAGTGTAAGCAACGTGATCGCATTTTTACTTCATTAAACTCTTCTTCACTCAGCATAAAAAAATCAACAATAGTATCAATTGGTATTTTGCTCCAACTTTTTGAAAATTTTGCATTTCCCGAAGAATCTGCAAATAAAAATTCATACGTATCGTTGTATTTATGTATCACAAGGGATACCGCATGTCCCATAAAGGTATAAACGCTCATCTGAATAAGTATGATATAATTTTTAAATTTTATAGGCAGAGACTCTTCAACAAAAAGTCGGCCCTTTCTATTATTCTGGATATACGCACGAGCAAGTCGCGCCTTTTTTCCAACTTCTTCTTTTTTAGATAATTTTTCATATTTTTCTATATAATGTTCATAAATTTTCAACTGCTCCATAATAATCTCATCACCATAATAAAAATCAAATTCAATAATATTTGCATTAACCATATTTTTTGGAAATGAATCTGGTGCCTTTTTTGAAATTTCTGGCAATTCTTTTTTAGTTATTGTATTACCCAGCTGCTTTATATCGCAACCAATAATTTCGCTCACGGCTTGATTCCAATCCAAAAATCTTTTTTCTTTAAGCATCTGTCCATAGAGTGAATCAAAATCTTTAAAAGGCGATCGAATCATATCCGCGATATACAATATATTACGCTGTGATTGAAAACCACATTGCATCGACCCGCCTTTTATTGAGGTTTGATCAATAACGCGAATTTGGTAAATCTTGCGCTTCTCGTCGCTATCGATAATAATATTTTCATTGTTATATTTTTTCCCAACCAATTGCGGCCCCAATAAGAGATATCCATCTTTTTCGCTTTTTTGAGCACTTATATCTTGAAACGCCGCCGCCAAATGATCGATGACATTTGGTGCTTTTATCGGCGCACACACTACCAGTAAAAAATAGAGCACTTTTTTCATTCGAATTACCCTCTGTTTTTAAAACATATCTACTCTCTTGTTAAAATATCATAGTGAAAGCGCACAAAGGAACAAAATCAAAAGAATATATACCAACTATTATTGTTCGCATCAAAAATAGACTATACTTATAAAAAAAGTTGAATATTATGATGAGGAAATATAATGGATGGTCTAAATCTCGAAAATCGCCCACATAAAGACGAATATAGCAGTAATCGTCATCGCAAAAAAATTGCAGCCCTTATTCTGGCACTTATTGTTTATTTGTTTTTCATGGGGCCGCTGGTTGTCGATATGGTTCCTGATTGGTGGCGCGGCCCAAAACTTCATGAATCATTTTTTGCTCCTGATCAAGAAAAAAATCCTCCACGCCTTGCACCGGCACCGGTTAAATATATGTCCGCCCCGCGCACTGACCAGCAACCCGCGCCCGCTCAACCCCAGGTCCAACCAGCCCAACCCGTAATGCCTCAAGAAATTACTCAAGAAATACCAGAAATACAAGAACCGCCAAAAGAACATATAAAACCAGAACCCGTAAAACCTGCGCCCAAGCCTGAGGAGACTAAACCTGAACCAACGCGCGATACTCCTGCAACAATTCCACATGCGCCTAAAAAAGAAGCACAACGAGAACCACTGCCTGAAGAACCTGCACCACAAAAAATGCCGCGCAAACGGGACCGGTCAAGCAGAAAAAAATGGCTTAAAGAAAGCGCTCAGGAACAAAAGGTATCGCAACCGCGTGCCGCCCAACCAAAACAACAACAATCGTTAGTCTCAGAGATTTCTCGGGGGTTGTATGAACATATGTATTATGAGCATGCCAAAAGAGAATCACAATCATTCGAAGCGGCCGTAGCTAATAGCAATGATAATTCAGTAAAAAGCTTTGAATTAAATATCTTCTTGAGCAAATTTGTTAAATCATTTTGCGATTATTCAGCAATGAACCCGCTGTTTATACGAGCAGATTCAGTTCCGGCCCATATTATTCAATTTGAGTTGAGCTTTTCAAGAAAACGCAAAATTAGTCGTATCAATTTTATTCAAGAATCTGCTGATCACCGCGTGACTACCTATATTAAAACCATACTTTCTGATATCGTTACGCCGCAGCTCCCGTCAGTATGGAAAGAAGACGAGATAACGATGCGATTTTCTATTGATCTTACCAAAAATCTCCCGGGCGATCGGCTTTCTTTTATCCCGGGCCAATTTTAAGCACAAAAAAGGGAACCCGGTTAAGAGTTCCCTTAAATTTTAAAAAACAGATTATTTTTAAACAATCTTACATCGATATTAAATCGATACTACGCGTACCACGGTAATCCATTGACGGTGACCATGCTTAACTTTGTAGCTTTTACGACGTTTAAATTTAAAAACTGTAATTTTTGGGCCTTTCATATGTTTTACAACAACAGCTTTCACTGCGGTTGAAACAAATGGCTGTCCAATTTCAATTTTTTCTGCATTTTCTTTACGCAATAACACTTCATCAAAAATCACTTCTGATCCTGCTGGAACGTCTAATTTCTCGATACCGATAGTTTTACCTTCGATAGCTTGATACTGTTTTCCACCAGTTTTAATGATTGCGTAACGGTCAAATACGAGATCTTTTTGTTTGCGGTTGCTTTCCATGAGCACAAAATCCTTACTTCTTGGCACAAAATAATAATGTTAAGATAATTTATAGTTTACCAAATTCTTTCTTTTTGGCAAACTAATAGTATATTTATTTATTACTCAGGATATTATTACCGTTATAAGGAACCGCCATGGCAAAAATTGATTTATCTCTCATCCAAGAACTTCGTACTCGCACTGGCGTTGGTATGATGGATTGCAAAAAGGCGCTTGAAGAAGCGAACGGCGACATGGAGCAAGCAATTACGATTTTACGCAAAAAAGGTGCTGCTGTTGCCGCAAAGCGCTCTGGAAATGAAACTTCTCAAGGCCTTGTATGTTCATATATCCATGCAGGATCACAGGTCGGTGTTCTTGTTGAAGTAAACTGCGAAACAGACTTTGTTGCACGCACGGACGCCGTCAAACAATTCGCTCAGGACGTTGCTATGCACATAGCTGCATGCAAACCTTTGTGCGTTGATGCTGCTGGTCTTGATCCTGCTTATCTTGAAAAAGAACGGGCATTTTTCACGGAACAACTCGTTTCTTCAGGAAAACCTGCCGCAATGGTTGAAAAAATCGTTGAAGGCAAAGTACAAAAATTATACAGCGACGTTTGTCTCATGGGTCAACCGTTTGTAAAAAATGATAAAGTGACCATTGACGACCTTTTAAAAGATTTAATTGCTAAAATGGGCGAAAAAATCGTAGTTCGTCGTTTTGTTCGCTATGAAGTTGGCGCTTAATATCGGTTTACACCTTACATTTAAAGGAATTTTATGATTACTTTACAGTTTCGTGAAGGCGATGCTATCAATAAATTTGAGACTGCCGTCAAAAATGACATGCAAAAACAGATTGAATTTCTTGATAAAGAGCTTAAAAAAATACGTACCGGCCGCGCTCATTCATCATTAATTGAAGACATTTCCATAGAAAGCTATGGCAATTTTTTGCGTTTGCGCGATATGGCAACCATTACAACCCCTGATGCTCAATCATTGGTGGTTCAGCCATGGGATCAAGGAATTTTAAACACCATCGAAAATGCGCTTACCGATGCAAATTTAGGTGTTTCAATCCAAAAT
>Ga0207066_1246_pt1 | contig 10614 bp, 10 predicted proteins | sample Alteio_BWMinCont_24_FD_153490 | JGI IMG/M metagenome (GOLD analysis project Ga0207066, IMG submission 153490) | Enriched cells from forest soil in Barre Woods Harvard Forest LTER site, Petersham, Massachusetts, United States -... | ecosystem: Environmental > Terrestrial > Soil > Temperate forest >...
CGTCAAAGAAGTGCCGGACGTCCCCGTTCCTTCCGACCAGAACTACAGCCGCAAAGGTCACAGTTCGACAAGGTTTGTGCAAATTGGTGTAGTCTGTTTTCGTGAAGAAAGAAGAAGCCGCCGAGGTGCTCTCAATCGGGGGGCGCGAGGTCCGCGTTACGCATCCCGACAAGCTGTATTTTTCGAGGCAAACAAAGCTCTCAAAACTTGACCTGGTACGCTACTATTTGTCGGTCGCACCTGGCGCTCTCGCCGGAATCCAGGGTCGTCCAATCGTTCTCAAACGTTTCGTTAACGGCGCAGAAGCCGAGGCGTTTTATCAGAAGCGTGCGCCCATCGAGCGTCCCTCATGGCTGCGAACAGTAACACTGTCATTCCCTTCTGGCCGCACCGCCGAAGAGGTTGTCGTCGATGATGCGGCCGGACTCGCCTGGATTGCCAACTTGGGCTGCCTCGAGCTACACCCGCATCCCGTACGCGTCGGCGATTTGGAACACCCGGACGAGTTGCGGGTGGATCTTGATCCCGGCCCTGGCGTCAGTTGGGCGGACGTGCGCCTTGTCGCCCTGGAAGTCGAGTCGCTGCTCGAAGAAACTGGGCTTCGCGGTTGGCCCAAAACCAGCGGTTCACGCGGGATGCATGTGATTGTGCGGATACAACCGCGCTGGACATTCGGCGAGGTGCGCCGTGCGGCGCTCGCGCTTTCGCGCGCAGTCGAGCGGCGCGCACCGACCCTGGCCAGCTCGAAATGGTGGAAAGAGGAGCGTCACGGCGTATTCCTAGACTACAACCAGAACGCGAAGGATCGGACGACGTGCTCTGCGTATTCTGTGCGCCCGCTCCCCGATGCCCGTGTGTCCGCGCCGCTTCACTGGCATGAGGTTTCCAACTGCGAGCCAGCCGATTTTACCGTACTCACGATTCCGAAGCGCTACACCGAAATCGGGGATCCGCATGCGGGTATTGACGCCGCGCCAGGTTCGCTCGAAAAATTGCTCGAACTCGCGGCAAAAGATGAGGCCGCTGGTCTTGGCGATGCGCCCTGGCCGCCGCACTTTCGCAAGATGGAGGGTGAAGCGCCGCGCGTGACGCCCTCACGCGCCAAGACCATCGCGAAGAAGCCGCGGACGAAGATGCCGCTCGTAGTGGTCGCGAACTCTCCCAACAAGGACGCCGCTCTGGCAGGTCTAGAACGCTGGAAAAGCAAACATGCCCATGTGGCCGGACTTCTGGACGTGGAAGACGTGCTGGTTGACTCCATGCGGGGCAGGTCATCCACCTGGACTCGGATCCGGGTGAACCTGCGTCATGTTCCCGAAGCGCTACGCCCCCCGCAGGAAACTCCTGACCCTGATGACGATCCGACGCGTGAATGGCGCACGAAGCGCGCTTCCAAGAAGGATGCGTGAGCACGTCTCTCGACTGTTCAGCGACCGCCAGCGAAAATTGCCATTAGCTCTTGCGGCGGAACGACTTCGAGCTGCGCATATGTGCAGTCGCTCGGCTTCTTGTCCATGCGCCACCTTCGAAACTGCGCCATGTGACGGAAGCGGGTGCCCTGCATGTGCTCGTAAGCGACTTCGACTACTAGCTCGGGTCGCAACGGTTCCCATGATAGATCTTTGCCTTGGCTCCAACGGCTCTGGCCACCTGGCATGCGATGCTCACCTTCACCGGTTGCGGGACTATGCTCCGCCCATAGGTTCCAAGGGTGATCGGCAAGCGCATCCTGGCGATAGGGCGCGAGATACTCTGCGAGCTCCCTGCGCTTCTCTTGCGTAAAGCTCGCACAGACGCCGACGTGCTGCAGCGCTCCCGAATCGTCGAAAAGTCCGAGCAGCAGTGAGCCGACAGCCGTGCCCTCACCTTTCTTGTGCCATCGAAAGCCCGCAACGACGCAGTCGCAATCCCGCTCGTGCTTGACCTTGAGCATTACGCGTTTGTCAGGCTCGTAGGTGCCTGAAACTGGCTTGGCCATGACTCCGTCCAGACCAGCTCCCTCGAAACGACGAAACCAGTCCGATGCGATACTGCTTTCGTAGGTTGCAGGTGTCAAATGGATCGGCGGCGCCGCGGATGAAAGCAGCGATTCCAAGGCCTCTCGTCGACTTCGGAACGGTTCGGTTCGCAGATCGCGGTCCCCGTCGCAAAGCAGATCGAAAAACACAAGTGATGCCGGGATTTCTTGGGACAGAAGCTTCACCCGCGACGCGGCGGGATGAATGCGGAGTTGTAGTGCCTCGAAGTCGAGCCCACCGTCCTTTGCAACGACAATTTCGCCGTCGAGCACGCAGCGAGCAGGTAACTCTTTCCGTAAAGGCTCGATCAGCTCCGGAAAATATCGGTTGAGTGGTTTCTCGTCTCGGCTCTGGATCATGATCTCATCCCCGTCGCGGAAGACCAACGCACGAAACCCATCCCACTTCGGCTCGAAGATCCACGTTCCTCCCATCGGTAATTCGCCGACTCGCTTGGCGAGCATCGGCAAAATAGGAGGGTTCACGGAAAGATTCACGACTTATCTTATACCGCGGGATACGGTCAGGGAGGCTTGGGCGTGCCGGCACGGTCCATACCAGCTCGCCGGCCCCGTGGAGTCGGCCATCGACGGGCCGATTCGCAAAATGTCGGATACCTCGAACTGCTCGCCCTGACTGCGACTCGAATCGGTCTACTTCTAGGACCCTTCGCTACGAATGAAACAAAACTCAGCCACGAAGTTTGGATTCTTGTTTAGTGTTAGAGTCACGCAGAGAAGGGGAACAACCATTCGCAGCGCAACGGTTCTCTAATTACTGCCTTCCCTGGATTGGTCGGACACTGCGCCGAAGGCGGCAATATTTATGCCCAAGCATCTTTCGGACAGAAAAATGCACGTGTTCGGGCTATAATCGTGCTACAGCCTCTTGATAGCGAGCACGGGAGGATGTTGTGAACAGATAGGCCAAAAAATATAAAGGCCGCGAGCTTGCATCGCCGTGATATCTTGATCCCAATGACCCGCCGACACGCCCTACTGTTGTCACTAGGCGGACCGGTCGTCGCTCAGGTTAGCGACTCCGCACGGGCGACGCAGGGTAGGAAGCAGAGCCAACGGCCTCCGACGGCGGCACCTCCTCAAGACTCTCCAGTGCGATGGAAGCCTCAGCCGGTCTTTAACGGGGCCCCGGTACTCTTTGAATCGAAGTCATTTTCCGGCCCTGCAACCTGGCTCGGTAAAAAGATCGAATTCCGGCGCGATGGTGACGCGTTCTCCGCCCTTGCCGGCGTGAACCTGAACCGAGCGCCCGGCCGCTATCCCCTCGCCTTGGGCGATGAAACGGTCGACATCACTGTGATTAGGCACGCCTACCCGTCCTCTACGATTACCGTTCCACAGAAGTTCGTCGAGCCACCAAAGGAAGTTCAGGCGCAGATCGACGAAGAAGTCGCGATCAAGCAAAGGGTTTTTACGTCTTCCCGACCGAACCGACTCTGGCAAGGCCCATTTGTTGCGCCGGCCAATACGCGTTATACCTCTTCATTTGGCTTGCGGCGAATTTATAATGGCAGGACACGCAGCGTACATCAAGGGCTTGATTACTCAGCCGCGTTTGGCACGCAAGTTACCGCAGCGAACTCCGGTCGCGTTGAGATCGCCCGCGACATGTACTTCGAAGGGGGCTTCATTGTGATCGATCATGGGGAGTCTATCTTCACGTTGTACATGCACCTCTCCGAATTTCTGGTCAGGGAGGGCGCGGACGTAGATAAGGGTGAACCCATCGCGAAGAGTGGATCGAGCGGACGCGTCACTGGCCCGCACCTACATTTCGCCGTGCAATGGCAAGGCGCCTATCTCGAACCGTCGATACTGTTGGGGTTGTGGCGTAGTGGAAACGCCTAATCGCCGCCCATTTCTCGTCGATAGATGGCAAAGCCATCCCTGGAGCGCCGAGCAATAGCGGATCTGGACGGATCATGCCCGTTCTTGTTCACCTCGACAATGCGCTCCGCACGGTTGCACTGCCACATTACTTTATGGAGCGGTTCAAACAGCTGGGGCGGTTCAAGGGACACACCATAACACCGCTCACAACTTTGCCTGTTACTGAGTTGGAAGAACTAGAGGGACATCTTGGCGAGCAGCCGCTTTCGGTATTCCTCGAATCTTTTCTCGGCCTCGTCCGTTCTGACAAAACCGCCGTGTTTCTCACACGGATCCTTCCGGTATTGCGTGGAAAATATCGAACAAAGGGCGCAACGTTACGCCGATTCGGGGAATACCTCGATGCCATGGAGCGGCGCCTTTTTCCAGAGCAATTCGCACCTCGCGGATAGTCGTGCCGAGGAGACTCGAATAGGCCGCGCATGCGCGGTCAGGGTCAAAGGTGTCAGGTGGAGACTCGCAGTCAGAAGAACGCCAGGAATGACAATTTACGCTACCCATGAGACTTGTTCATACCAGCCTCGGCAAGAAACTCGCTCTCCAGAGAGCCGATGGCGGTCCGGAGTCCGCCGATCGCTTGTCCTTTGGCGTGCTCTATGACTTGCGCGGGTAAAATTGCACGGAGAAGCTGATCGCAGCCGCTATCTGTACGCCAATTTATGAATCTGCTCTCCTTGTAGGAATTGGTCAGGAGAAGCGAAGTCCTACCGTAGAGGCCGTGCAGGACGAAGAAGATAGACCATAGACGATTGGTGACGAAGGGCCGCTCTTTGGCCGCATCATTGGCCCCCGCACTAGCGAACTTGCGAAGAGGAACATTCATGTCGGCATATTCACGAATGCAGTCCGCAATTTGAGCGTATTCTCCTTCTGTGAAGTAAGCGTCAAGCTCAGATGGAGTAAGGATGTTATCAACGAAAACTACGAGACTGAACTCGCTGCTCAAGTTGCACACCACCTGCCATAGGTACTCGACTGCCTGGATTTGACGATTTGTGAGATGACTTGTGGATGGTGCGCTCTGTAGTGTGATGGTCGAGGCGTTCACGGTGTGGGCTGACAACCCGCCGCTTTGACCGATATTCGTTACCGACTCTATGAATGCCTGAGCGACGGCGGCAGCCTCGGTATCGGGAATCTGAGGCGATTGAGCCTCGTGGGCAGCCTTGATCTTGCAGAGGCGCTCCACTGTGTATGCCTCTTCATCGTCGTCAATCACTGTGTGGTGAGTGGGGCACATCAGGACAAGGTTGGCGTAGGCGTGGCGCTCCACGTCGGTTTGGCTGGGGTCATAGCGCGCACTCCCGGGCCGGGCCCCCCTTATATGGCATACCTCGCCAGTCGACGTGTTGTTAACCGCCATCGGCGCACCGCATTTCGGAAAAGCGCACCGGTTACCGGAACGAGCGAACAGCAGCTTAATGTCGGTGATGCCTGGACCGCTAACAGCCACTCTGTTCTCCTCGCGCTTCACGCCACGCAGGCGTCTCGCAGGGGCGTCTCATATTAGTTCACCATTATGCGTTTGAACATCCTGAACACGCAACGCGACGGCGAGCTGCAGGCGCGGACATCAGAGTGAATCAATCGTAGCGGAAGATAAGCGCCGTAATCGGATTAATACAGCGCATCAAACCGCAGCCAAGGCGAGAGGGCTCGGATGCTTACTTCGCGTGAAAGGTCGCGATATGTCGCGCAGTGTAGAGCGGATCCCCTTATGCCGGAGGCGGGAGGTTCATGGGCAGTTCGGAGCGGGTACGCGCAACTCGCACAATGGGCCGTATACGGCACCAGGAGATTAGGAACGAGAAACGCGCTCGTGTCCATCGCACAGGCCATCGCGAGATCGCAGTATTCCGTGACGTCATACCCAAGAAGCTGTTGAAGTCGTGCAGCAAGCGCAGGGAACGGTGTCCCAACGGCATTGGGTGCAAGGTCTGTCAGCAAGTAGAGCATACGTCCGATGTCGCGATCGTAATCTTCGTGCGAAAAGTACTCCATGTTCGGTAGCATGTTGGCCGCGATCGCTAGGTCGGTCGGCAACGGTTTGGGCTCGAGGAAAGCGGCAAGATCGTTGCTAATCAAGATGGCTTCTCCGAAGATCACGATGTTATCTGGCGCCAAGGGCCTGCCGTTCGGATCGCAGTATCGGAGCGCTTGCCTGAGCAACCACAGCATCGTATGGCGCGTAAAGAAAAAGCCGTCGCCATAGCGATCTGTCCACCGGTGAAAATGTTCTCGCCAAAACGGAAATAGGTAATCCCGCAGGACCCGATCACTCGCATTGTTCTTCGCAGTTTCCCAGGTTTTCGCAAACGCACTGCACCAGGCGATACGGTTTATCACATCCGTGCGACGCAATGTCTGAAGTCGCGTGCGCAAGTCATCCACGGTTGGCCACGGGCCAAAGAGCGTTTGAAACGTGATCTGCGTCCCAAACCGATCAGATATTTTCCGTGGCAAGCGTTGGGTCATTGTGGAACCGCACTGCAGTTGTGACGTTAGTCTAACGCATGAACGCCGCCAGCGGCCTTGCCCAAAAAATGGCGTGGGAGATTACTCCCGGTAAGTCGGCTTGGGTCCGATGATGCTCAGCGCACGGTTACAGCAGGAGCGCCATCATTCGACTTTCGAGTGGGTTTAGGCAACAGGCTCTGCCTGCGCGGACTCAGTGCAGCAGTCCGATCGCCGCCTTGAATAGCGGCTCGAACTCCAGCGGAGCTTTCAATGTTGCATCAGCCGCGGCTTTCATTGCGACACGGCGGCTCGCGCCTTGTTGAATTAATGGCGAAATTACGTCCTGTTCAACTTCGGATGTCCGAGCCACGGCACTTACGCGTCTAGTCCGCCGGAATTTTTGGTGCTCGCCAGCAATCCGCAACAGAAACCGCGCCACACGACCGGGGCCCATAACAGCAGTGAGCAGTCCGTAAGAGAGGGTTGCAACAATAAAGCCAAGGACAACTAGCCAGCTTGCGCGTGCGCCGCTCGCGACAACGAAGCTCGTGACTGCGACAGCACCGCAGAAGAATGCCAGAATGCATTTCATCATCTCTTTAAATAATACGCGCTACCTCCGTTGGCGGTAATAGAAAATGATACTGAGAAAATTCCCTAGAACGCTCGTACCTCCGTTTGCTCTGACGTGACAAACCCGTCGTACATCTCTTTCTGTCAATGACGCTCACTCTGACCACAGGGGAGCCGACCATGTCATCATCGTGCCCTGTACGAAGTCCCCTGGCGCGGAGTTCCAACACGAACTTAATAGTGCATCTTTCCTCTGATTGTTGGGGACGCGCCAGGGAAAACTATCGACCTGTTCCAAAAACCTTCCGCCCAAGGAAAGCTATTCGCACTCGAAACAGGACATTTCTTTGGTTCAGTGGCCGCCTCCCAAAAAGAGAACCTTTCGTCACACGTTTTCGTGAAGCACAATACCTATGGTGCGGTGATAACCGCGCCCTATCGTGTACAGCGATGAGCCCGGTATTTCTCGACCGCTGCTTTCAACTCAGCCGCCGGATTCCATTTGGTTAGAGTTATCGAGCCAAATTTCTCGGCGAGGAATCTAAGATGGCCGAAAGTGTGCTCAACATCTAACGTGGCGAAGTGTTCGCCCTCGCGAGGCATGAACTCCCCTTGATCTGCAATTGTCCAAAGAAGGCGTAGGTCAGACTGCACGGCATCAGTGATTAATGTCAGGAGTTCCGGATTGACTATAGGTACGTTCGGGACGTACGTGCGGCCCGAACCGAACGCAGGCCTCGTCATTACTATCGATTCAAAAGCGAAGCCTTCGAGCTCGCTCTCTGCAATTGACAAGCGTTTTGCAACCGTGTCAGTTCTCGAATTCAACCACTGTGCTGCCAACTTGGCTTGCTTTGTGCCCTTTTGTATTTCGGCCTCGAAAACACGCATCTCGCTGGCTGTATCCGGGCCAGTCAGCCATTTGAGCTCAAAGGCAACTCCGAATCGCTGTTTGGATTCAATGACAACCAGATCGATTTGTCCTTTCTGTCCATGGTGCTCAAAATCAACGTCCAGCACGTTCCGCCAGCCCAGCGCTTCCATTTGAGGTTGAATCTCTTCAACCCACTTGCGTTCCTTCAGGTTTTTGAGATCGGACCAAATTGAAGGCCGTACCGCCTGAATGATTTTGATGAGGTTCCGTTCACAATCTGCAATCAGCATCATCCAACCCGTGAAGGCAAGCAGGTCGTCCATTGCCGGAAGAAACGGCTGATGTACTGGGTTGCTGGTCGCGTCGATCGGGTTGAAAGTCAAATCGCGCAGGATGAGCGTTGCCCGGTCGTTCAGGACCCCGGAATATTTCGTCAGCTGATTGATCCTTCGTCGCGCCGTCTTGAGTGTCACGGCCCGCCATCCCTTTTTCTTCTGAGCTCCGGAAGGCGTAACAAGCGTAAAGGTGTATCCACGCAAGACTCGTCAGAGCCACCCACGCCTTCCGAAAATCCCCGATTGTATAGCCCCCCACATCCCAGGTGTCGTCCAAGTCCCAGGCGTGTTGCAGGATTGCCTCTTGATTCTCTGCAAAGCACTGATACACAAGTCTTGGATCATATTCGACTCGGCCTGTCGAGACGACGTGAGCATGGGTGTCTTCCAGAAAGCGTGCTAGATCGAAACTTGCCTTCGCACGTGCGATGGCTTCATTCGCGCCAGCACTCATAGTGGGGCGGAGCCACCTGGCGGCAATGTCGTAGGGAATGTGGCGGTCCGGTCTAATCTGCACATGTATACTGCCATTCCCCTCCCTGTTGGCCGTTGCGTGTCGATTGTGTAGCATCGACATGATGTACCAGATCTGGGAATAATCCTGTGCCGCTGAATGGAGTTTTTCAGCCTCGCGATAGATATCTGGATTCCGACGCACGAGATCCTTTTCCGTAGTGTCGGGGCAGAACTTGTAGATCCACTTAATTGCAAACTCCATCGAATCAAATCCTGCGGATGCAAGTCCGTATGCGTTGTCCGGTACGGAGTTCATGAAATCATCGAAGTACAGAAGCAGATGAACGATGGCAGTCGTTCTCGGTCTTGACAGGAGCGGCAACCCTTGAATTTGGTTGTCTATCACCTGATCAAGTTTGGAGATTTCTTCCTGCGCAAGCTCCGTCATTTCAATTCGGTACTCGATAGATTGTACGACCGCAGGCACGATAGTCGCTCGTAACGGGCTATTCACGGCCAGACGCAACGCCGTGACGAAAGGTTCTCTTTTCAGTACGAAGGCACCGGACTTCGGAAGCGCCCTATTTCGAGGACGAGCAGCTTTCCTTGGGCGAGCAGGTTTTTGGAACAGGTCCTTTGGTACCGGAGCTCGACGGGTATGATTTTAGTGACCGCCCGGCGGGCGTCGCGCGTCTTTATGTTGACGCGCTGTCCGCGGGGTGCGGTGGTATGCGCGGCGAGGTTGCAGGACGCCGTCCGTAGAATCGGTACCATCCATAGATTCACGCGAAGGAGTGCCATCTGATCGTTCGCCATGGCCCCCAAGTTCGCAGCCAGGAACCTCGTAGACAACTCCGTCAAGAATGTTCGCCCAGTCGATGTTCCTGGAACGAAAGACGAGCTCCGCGTCCGGATTTCTCGACAGATCCGATCAATCCGTACAGACCGTCGGCGTACCTTGAAATGATCGGCGAACTCACCAGGTTGTGATAGAAGGTTTCCCGATTCACGCCCATGCCCAGACAGACCGACTTGAGTTCCGACGGAGTAATGGTCCCGCCGCGTTCAGACAACAAGTGAACAATATCTCTTTCGATTTGACTTAGAACGTCGTCCGAGTTGACCCTCGGCTCTGCTTTGACTGTCTCGTCATTTACGCGCATCCCTGGCGCCTGCCGACAGAATTCAAGAAGTACCCGCTTGGGAGGTGAAACCCCCTTCATTCTATAGTCTCGGCCAATGCCCGCCCATAACTCTGATATGTTGATCGGGTTCGCAACCGACAGAATCTTTCTCATACGATTTAGAACTCGATTGTTAGGGTTGTCCGACAACCAAAACCAGTCTGCGGATTGATCCAGCCAATGGAAGCCGCCCAGACAGGCTAGTGCGCTTACAACGAGCTTCCGGTCGCACACACCGGACTCAACCTTACGCACCTCGTCCACAATGTCGGAAAGCGTTGCCATTCCCCAGCGCGCGATTACTCGCCGCGCAATACGAATCATCTTATCGACTGGCGTGATATCCCGCGCATGTACTAGCCGCTCCCCTTTTACTTCTGTGATCGAAAATGGCAGATGCCTCCCGAACAACTCGGCCGCCTTGATGACGCCTTCCAACCGAAATAATCCGGACGTCAGCCGCTGAAACCGCAGTTCTGCTTCGATTTCTCCGGCGGCTGCTGGCATATGATCGGCCACAAATGCGATGGTTTGATCGAGCACCGGTGAAACCGGCCGTGCGGTACTTAGCCAGTCCGATGCTGCAGCTACGATTTGGCGTACTCTCTCGCGTGTCAACCCAATTTCGTTACCAACGGCCTGGAGACTGCCACCGCCCCGTCCATCAAATCCGTAGAAACGGGCGGCGATACGGACGTTTCTTCCGGTTCCCAAGAGATCGCGTAGCTCTCTCTCAAGAGTTAGCTTGGAGTGCTTCATGATCCCTCACGCAGGTCTCGGATGGGGCTGAACAACTTCAGGATCCGT
>Ga0207066_1181_pt1 | contig 10543 bp, 10 predicted proteins | sample Alteio_BWMinCont_24_FD_153490 | JGI IMG/M metagenome (GOLD analysis project Ga0207066, IMG submission 153490) | Enriched cells from forest soil in Barre Woods Harvard Forest LTER site, Petersham, Massachusetts, United States -... | ecosystem: Environmental > Terrestrial > Soil > Temperate forest >...
CCGAGCCCGGCGTCCGGGCGATCGCATGCCTGAGTCAAACCGGCCTCACGACTGCGAATCGGCCCTCGCCATCCAGCACCGCGTTAGCGAGCTTCTGGCCGAGACTATTGGCGGATGGAAGGCCGCGATCCCGGCGCAAAACAAGATTAGCGTTGGCCCCATCTACGCTTCCGATATTTACACGACATCTCCCTGCCCCGTGCGCCCATCTAAGGGCAGCGCGCTCATTGAACCTGAAATAGCATTCGTGCTTGGACAGGACCTCGGTCCGCGCGGGACGCCGTATACGGAATCCGAAATTCGCGGCGCGATTTCGGAAACGCGCCTGACACTCGAGGTACTGGGAGGCCGTTACGCCGAACCGGAAAACGTGCCCTTCCCGGAGAAGCTGGCCGACGCGATGAATAATCAAGCCCTGTTCGTCGGGCCGGTCGTCCCGCATGCGCTAGAGCAAAAGCTGGACGCTTTTCCATTAACCATCGATGGCCCCGCGGGGCTGCACATGACCCGCGCCGGTGTCCATCCTTCCGGCCATCCCCTGGCGCCCTTGTACTGGCTGGCCAATTTTCTTGCAGGGCGCGGCGAGGGCCTTAAGGCCGGCCAGATCGTGACCGCCGGATCCTACTGCGGCGTGCTGGAGCTGCCGGTTGGCGCGCCACTGCGCATCGGCTTCGACGGTCTCGGTATTCTGTCAGTAGAGCTTGCCGACGCAAGCAGCAAAGCCCAAGCATACGTTAAGGAGGCCAATTGAAAGATGCAATGAGCAGCCCCATAGGCGCAATCGCGCCGGGCGCGGAGGACCCCCGTGTCTCCGTCACCAATGGAGACGCGCTGGATGACAGCCGGCCGCAGTTCTCCTACACGGACCTGCGGGAATGGATCACACAGGCCGATAGGCTCGGCGAGATCCGGATCGTTCCAGGCGCTTCATGGGAAGAAGACATCGGCATGGCGACGGAAATCGTCCAGCATAGCGACTCGGCGCCCTGCGTGATTTTTGACGATGTCCCCGGATGCCGCAAAGGTTTCCGCGTGCTGACAAACTTTTTTGGCGGCAAGCGCAAGAACATGACGCTCGGCTTCCCCACCGGTCTGAATCGGCTGGAACTCAGCGAGGCTTTCCTCAATACCTACCTGGCCGACCTGAAGAGGGTGCCCTACCAGGAAGTCAGCGATGGCCCGATTTTTGAAAATATCTTGACGGGCGACGACGTGGATGTAACTAAGTTTCCGGTACCTATCTGGCACGAGCGCGACGGCGGCCGCTACATCGGAACCGGCAGCTTCAACGTCACGCGAGATCCGGAAGAGGGCTGGATCAACTGCGGCACCTATCGCGTGATGATACAAGATAAGCGCACGGTAGGCTTCTATATTTCACCTGGTAAGCACGGCCGTATCCATCGCGATAAGTACCAGTCCCGAGGAGAGCTCATGCCCACGGTAATCGTGCTGGGCGGCGACCCTTTGACTTTCCTGATGGCTTGCAGCGAAACTCCGTACGGCGTTTGCGAGTACGAATTAGTGGGCGGCATGCGCGGCTTTCCGGTCCAGGTGGTCCCCGGTAAAATCACGGGCCTGCCGATTCCAGCCAATGCCGAAATCGTTTTGGAAGGGTTTGTCGATCCGAAAAAGCGGCTGCCCGAAGGACCGTTTGGCGAGTGGACCGGCTACTATGCCAGCGATACCCGCCCAGAGCCGGTTCTCGACATCAAGGCCATCTATCATCGCAACGACCCGATCCTTCTCGGATGTCCTCCCCAACGGCCTCCCGACGAATTGGCGCGCTATCGTGCCGTCACGCGATCGGCGCTTCTGCGGCAAAGCGTGCAGAGGGCCGGCGTGCCGGACGTGCACGCCGTGTGGGCGCATGAAGTCGGCACTGCGCGCATGTTGGTCGGCATTTCCGTCAAGCAGCGTTATCCGGGGCATTCCAAGCAGGCGGGCCATGTGGCCTGTCAATGTCACGTGGGCGCTTACGCCGGCAAGTACGTGATCGTGGTCGACGAGGATATCGATGTATCCAACCTAGACGAGTTGATTTGGGCCATGCTGACTCGTTCCGACCCGGCTACATCCATCGACTTCGTTAAAGGAGCCTGGAGTACGCCACTCGACCCCCGCATCGACCCGGTAGACAGAGCTGCCGGCAATTTCACAAATTCACGGGCTATCATCGACGCCTGCCGGCCGTTCCATTGGCGTGACAAATTCCCGCCCGTTAACATGCCGAGTCCCGAAGTGATGAAGAAGGCTCGCGAGAAGTTTTCGTACTTGCTCGAATAGGATTACATGAGCGAGGGAAGCGCGATTCAAATCGGAGCGGACACACCCGTATCTTTACCGGCTATAGGCGCTCCATCCATCAGTTGGCGCAAACAGATTGGCGCTTTGCTGATGATCGCGGTTCCTGTGGCAATCTGGTTCGCACCGCTGAACCTGGACGCGACTCCGAAACATGCGATTGCGATTGCCCTGTTCATGATCATCGCCTGGGCCACCGACGCGCTGGAACACGGCCTGACGGGTTTGATCGGCTGTTATCTGTTCTGGGCGTTGGGGGTGGTGAAGGTCGACGTCGCTTTCAGCGGTTTTGCCGACGACACCGCTTGGTTCGTCGTTGGCGCGCTGCTCTTCGGCGCCATGGCGGCCAAAACGGGGCTGGCGCGGCGTATCGCTTACATCATCATGGCCCGGGTCGGCACTACGTACTCGCGGCTCCTGCTGGGCCTGATCATCTCGGATTTCTTCGTTACATTCCTGGTGCCCTCCGGCCTGCCGCGCGTCGTGCTGATGGCGACCGTCGCGCTCGGTCTCATTGAGGCGTTCGGTCTCGGAAAGGGGAGCAATGTCGGACGCGGGATGTTCCTGATTATCACGTACACCTCCGCCGTTTTCGACAAAACTATCATCGCGGGCGCAGCCTCCATGATCGCGCGGGGAGCTATTGAACGCTTCGGCCATGTGCAGGTGCTCTATAGTAAGTGGCTCATAGCCTACCTGCCCTCCGATATCGTCATGATCCTAGTCGCTTGGCGTCTGATGCTCTGGTTTTATCCACCGGAGATCAACTCCTTGCCGGGCGGCAGCAGCTATCTCAAAGAAGAACTCAAGAAAATGGGGTCCTGGAAGCCAACCGAGAAGAAGGCGCTGGCGTTGATGCTGGTTGCGATCGGCCTTTGGATGACCGACTTTTTGCACCACATTTCGCCTTCCGTCGTCGGGCTGGGGATTGGTTTGATTGCCGTTCTGCCGGGCCTTGGAGTGCTGAGCATCGAAGATCTGAAAAAAGTGAACTACCTGCTCGTCTTTTTTGTGGCGTCCGCCGTCAGCATGGGGCGGGTCCTTACTGCCACCAAGGGCCTGAGCGTTCTGACGAACCTGGTGTTCGGCTGGGTCACGCCTCTCATCGGCCACACTTACATCTCCACGTTCGTATTGTATTGGAGCGCGTTCTTTTATCACATCTTTCTGGCCAGTGAACTCTCCATGCTGGGCACTTCCATTCCCGTTCTGATGAATTATGCCGCAGCCCACCATCTGAACGCTTTGGCCATGGGCATGATCTGGACGTTCGCCTGCAGCGGAAAGATCTTCTGCTATCAGTCGGCCGTTCTGGTCCTCGGATATTCTTACGGATTCTTCTCTTCCAAGGATCTGTTCCGGCTGGGCTTCTGCATGAGTATTGTGGATTCATTCCTGCTCTTGATTGTCGTACCGCTGTATTGGCCGCTAATCGGCATTGGGGGCTAACAAGGTTCCGAGCGCATGAACGAAAATCAGGGCAGCGAGAGAAGGACTGGCGGGGCGCGAAGGGTGATTGTCGGAATCAGCGGCGCTACCGGAACTATCTATGGAGTCCGGCTGCTGCAGACGCTCGCGAGCTCAGGTATTGAATCGCACCTGATCCTCAGCAAGTGGGGGGCCCGCACCCTGATTCACGAAACAACCTATTCGCTCGACCAAGTCCAGCAAATGGCGGATCGCTATTACTCGCCCAACGATCAAGGCGCCGCCGTGTCCAGCGGCTCGTTCCTTACGGCGGGTATGGTGGTGGCGCCCTGCAGCATGCGCACCCTCGCCGCCATCGCCCATGGAAATGGAGAGCATCTCATCCATCGAGCGGCGGATGTCATCATAAAAGAGCGCCGCAAGCTCATCCTCGTAGTTCGGGAGGCGCCCTTCAGTGAAATTCACCTGGAGAATATGCTGAAGTTGGCCCGCATCGGAGTCGTGATTTTGCCTCCTGTACCGGCATTCTACAATCGTCCGCAATCGATCGAGCAACTGGTGGACCACACGGTGATGCGGATTCTGGACCAATTCGATATTCATCTGGACCTCATGCCTCGGTGGGATGGCGAGATGTTGCCGGGCCGCGTTCCAGTGCCCGCCGGAAGCACAAGGTCTTAGGAGATCGGGACCGAGGAGACCAGGATGCCGGAACAAACAGCGCGGTGGATTTCCGAGTCCGATGTGGTCTCGCTCATGGACCTGCCCGCCGCCATCCAAGCGCTCGAGCTCGGGCTCGCGGCAGAAGCGGAAGGCCACGCCACCAATATGGTGAAGACCCACGTCGAATGGGACGGCGGCTCCACCTTGCATGCTATCGGAGCGGCTTTTCCCGTCGATGGCTTTGTGGGAACAAAAACCTGGGCGCATACCGAAGGCGGCGCTACGCCTCTGCTGATCCTCTTCGATAGCCACACAGGCGCGCTCAAGGCCGTGATTGAGGCCTTCGCGCTGGGCCAAATGCGCACGGCTAGCGCTTCCGGAGTCGCGACTAAATGGCTGGCCGCCGTGGACGCGAGTGAATTCGCGATGATCGGCACCGGCAAGCAGGCGCTCACGCAAGTAGCCGCCGTGCTTGCTGTTCGCCCTATCCGGAGTGTCCGCGTTTTCGGACGCAACCGGGAGCGGCTCGAGGCCTTTGTCGAACGAGTCCGGCAAGAGTTCGGCCTGCCCGTAATGGCCGCGGCCGGTGTCGCCGAAGCCATCGAGGGCGCCGGAGTTGTCACGGTTGCCACCCGGGCAACCCAGCCGATCGTTACCTCTGCGATGCTATCGAGAGGCGCTCATATCAACACGATCGGCGCGATCGTGCCTAGCCGAGCGGAATTAGCGGCGGATGTTCTAGCGCGGGCTAACAAGATCGTGGCCGATAGTGTGCCCCAGGCGCGCAAGCTTTCCCGCGAATTGATCGAGTTCTTTGGCGACGTTGCCGCGGCGTGGGAGCGTGTGGAATCCTTGGCCAGCGTGGTGCAAAAAAGTCAGCCGCGCTCGCCTGCCCAGGATCTCACGGTTTTCAAGTCGCTCGGCATGGGAGTCTCCGACCTGGCCTTGGGCATCGAAATTTATCGCCAAGCCATCGCGTCGAACCTCGGCCATCCCTTCGCCCATCCGAAGAAAATGCCGCCCAAGTTGCGCCGTAGCTCGGGACAAAATCAAACCACAGGAGCATGAAAATGGAATCGACTTTTCAATTTGAAGACCGCACGGGATTGGCTGGCGAGCCTCTCCAATTGATCACTCCGATGGTGATACCCAAAGAAGCGATTGACTCAGAGATCGAACGGCTGGCTTCGCTTGCCGCGCCGGCTAACGGCCGCCGGGTTTCTCAAATAGTCAATCCCGCCGCGGGCACGGGCCACAGCTTCACTCCAGGAACGGCGGTGTCGCTCTCCGTGCTGAAGCCTGGCGAGCGGACCAAGCCTATCCGGCATAACTCCGCGCTCGTAAATTTCTGCATCCGCGGAGGCGGCCAGACCCGCATCGACGGCAAGTGTATCCGCTACGAGCAGTACGACGTCTGGAACACTCCCGGCTGGGCAGTGTATGAGCATCTGAACGATACCAACGACCTCCAAGTCCGGCTGACCTATAGCAACTCGGCTCTGCTTGAAAAGATGCAGGTTCATGTCGTCGACGAAGACCCGCCCTCGCCTGGAGCGGGGAACGGTGAAGAGCCGGTGCATAAAGACCTGCCCCAAAGCCCGTTTGGCACGTTCCAGATTACTGAAGACGGCGCTTATCTGATGCCCTACGAAAAGTTGATCAATCCGGATATCGTTCAACAAAAGCCGCTCCACTTCGCTTGGAAGAAGGTAAAACAGGAATTGGATAAGCTCGCCAGTCTCGGACAATCCTACCGCGGCCGCAGGCTCTACCTGCTCTACAATCCCGCCACCGGCCACACCAACGGCACGACGAGCAATTTCTTCGCGACTATAACTATTCGCCCAGCCAATATCGTCGATCGCCCGCATCGCCACACGGCCTCGGCTATCAACTACTACTTCGCGGGGCGCGGCTTCAGCATTGTGGAAGGCAAGCGATACGAATGGAAGGCAGGCGACTTGATGCTGTCGGCGCCCGGTTGGGCAATCCACAATCACGCTTCCTTCGATGAGCAGGTGTACGAGTTGACCGTCCAGGACAGCCCTCTGAACATCTGGATGGGCTCTCTGCTGTGGCAAGAGAATCTAAATCAACCGATGGAAGCTCTCGGCTCGACCGGAGGCTTCGCCACCAATCGCACGTCGTAATCGCCTGCCAAGCCAAGGAAACATTTTTGCCAGATCTCGAACTGACGCTAGCGATCTCCTACTACGACCACATGAGCGACCTGGTGCGCGGGCGAGTCCGCGCGGAGGGCATTTCCCTCAACACGATCCAGCTCCAGGTTGAAGAGATCTTCTTCCGGATGATTCAATTCTCGGAATGGGACGTCGCCGAATTCGCATTTGGTAAATACACGTCGCTCGTCGCGGCCGGAGACCCGCCCTTTCGCGCCATCCCGGTTTTCCCATCGCGTGTCTTCCGTCAGTCCGCGCTCTACGTCAACGCCCGCTTGGGCCTCCGGGATCCGAAAGAGTTGGCCGGCCGGCGCGTCGGCATTCCCGAGTGGGCACAGACTGCGGGGATCTACGCGCGTGGCTACCTGCAGCATCATTGCGGCGTTCGTCTTCAAGACATCCGCTGGGTCCAGGCCGGAGTCAACGAGCCAGGACGAAAAGAAAAAGTGAACCTCACGCTCCCGGCTGGAATTTCTATCGAGCCTGTTCGCGACCGCTCCTTAAGCGACATGCTGGCCGCCGGCGATCTGGATGCTGTTATCTCCGCCCGCGAGCCGGACGCATTTGTAAAAGGCGATCCGCGCGTTGCCCGCTTTTGGCCGGACTCGCGCCTGCTCGAAGAGGCCTACTATCGCGAGACCGGCGTCTTCCCAATCATGCACGCGATTGCTATCAAGACGGCAGTGCTGGATCGCTATCCTTGGGTTGCTATGAATCTCTTCAAGGCGTTCGAGGAATCCAAGGCGAACACGCTACGGCATCTGGGCCGCGCGACCACCTCGCGACTCCCCTTCCCCTGGGCCTTTAACGCTGTGGCGGATGCACAAAGGGTATTCGGCCAGGACTGCTGGCCCTATGGAATCGAACCCAATCGCCGCACATTGGAGGCGTTTCTCCAGTATGGTTACGAGCAGGGTGTGACGGCCCGCAAACTGAAAGTCGAAGAGCTTTTTCCCCGCGAGGTTCAGGCCTTCTCCAAAACTTGAGTCGGGAGGGTACCAACACCATCCGTTAGATAGGCTCGCTCTAGGGCGCTTTAGCGATAGCGCTAAGGGTTTACCCTAATTTTTCGTACAGGATGCACAGGATAATCTAGACTCATGAGGGCACTGGCGACGAAGATTAAATGCTCAATTCTAGATCCGATTTATCGATTGAAGATTTGGCAGGATACTCTAGGCCAGGACTTGATCGAATACGCCCTGATGGCCGGGTTCGTAGCAGTCGCAGCCGGAGCAATCATGCCAGGCGTCGCCTCCAGCGTCAGCCGAATCTTTAGCAAGGTTTCCAGCGTGATGACCGCTGCCGCAAGCCAAAGCTAGCCCGGATCTCCAAGCGCGTTTTCCCCCGGCGGTCTTAGCGCCTGCTCTCCCCTCCAACTTGCCCTCCTTCGTACGCCGAACCCTTTAGCGGCATGCGGCGTGCCACTGCACGTACAATGAGAACCGAAGGGCTTCAGAGGCTGGCGCATGACCGAGATCGTAAACATCATCGGTAAGTACGGGTATCAGAGCCTTGCCCTGGCCTTGTTTCTCGAGGCTATCGGCTTTCCGGTTCCCGCGGCCATCGCTCTTTTGGCGGCAGGCGCGGCCACAGCTAGTGGAGCGATGAAATTGTCGATTGCCCTTCCAGTTGCGGTATTGGCAATGCTGCTCGCGGATATCTTGCTCTACTTGGCGGGGCGCTATTCGGGCTGGAGTTTGCTGGCCTTCCTGTGCCGCGTTTCCCTGAATCCGGAAGTATGCATCATGCGATCGGCCAAATGGTTTTACCGGCGCGGGCGCGCTACTCTGCTGGTCGCGAAGTTTATTCCGGGCGTCAACACCATGGCGCCTCCGCTGGCCGGAAGCATGAATATGCGAGCGGCTCAGTTTCTCCGCTTGGATCTGGCGGGTGTGCTGGTATATGTCCTGACCTACGGCGCCCTGGGCTTTTTGTTCCGAGACATATTCGGGGCGGTGATTGGCGGCTTACAGACATTTAGCCGGACTGCGGAGTGGCTGATTGGCGCCGCTGTTTTGGCTTACCTCGCCTACCGGATCTGGCTGTACGCAAGGCACCGTCTGGACCGGTCGGTTCGTAAAATACAGGTCGCTGAAGTAGCCGCTCGCCAGAGCAATCAGACCGCTTCGCCAATCGTAATCGCCGACGTCCGCAGCCACGGTTACTACGACGCTGGAGCACAGCGGGTGCGCGGGTCCATTCGACTGGAACCGAATAATCTGGATGTGCCTCTGGAGGCGCTCGCCAAGGGCACACCGATTTATCTGTACTGTACTTGAATGAACGAAGCGACGAGCGCCCGGGTGGCGCGCATTTTGAGAGAAAGAGGATTCGACGCTTATGTTATCGATGGCGGCCTCAAGGCATGGCGTAGGGCCGGGTTGCCGGTGGAACAAGTGCCAGAGGAAGACCTGGAGTTGTTGCCTAACTTTGATTAGTGGGGCTCCGTTAGCTCAAACTTGACGGGGTAACTCCGGCACAAGATTGCGTCGGCTTTGAACTTCGAGCGATCCGAATGCTCTGGGTAGAACGTATGGTACCCTCGCAGTCTGGTCGCCGGGAAATAGTAATGAATCATGGGAAGATCGTCCTGCGGGACAAGTAGGCGCTTGTCGTCGAGACGCTTTTGGTGTATAAATAACAACACCGCCGCCGAACGGGGATTGGAATAGGGACGGCGCGCCAGGGTCCGATACTGGGCCGCGGCGTAGATTCCTATCGTCAATGCTGAGACGACGGCTATACACGCTGGCCTCCGCAGGCGCTCGATGCATGGCGCCAGTGCGAGGCCAGCGAAAAGATCAAGCTCCGGCATGAATACCAGGGAATAACGGGGCGTGTCGCTCACAACGCGTAGAGTTGCCGCTATCGCCAGCAGCGCATAAATCGCGACTGGATAGAGAATCCGCCCACCCTTCAAACGCCCGCGAAAATAAAGAACCAAGCTTACGAAGACGATTGTCCATTCGATGGGCGACGCGAAAAAGCGGCCTCTCCAAGTCGACAGAAATCCGGCGCCGCCCCACGGAGAGGATCGAGAGAGAGCTAGGTACGCTAGGCCCAAATAAGCCTTGACGAATGACAATTTCAGAATCGCCGCGGGCCATAGCACGAGCACGGTTGCAACAAACAGAGTCAAGGATCGAGCGGCGAATGTCCAGTCGGCGTGGAGCTGCCGGCGTTCCCGATATCCACAGATCCCCAAGGTAAGGATCAACACCAGGGCCATCTCCAGCGTGCAGAATGCTATCGCCGCCGCAAATACCGCCCCATACCAATAAGTACGACGCCCGGTGGCAACAGCTTTCGCGAGAAGGAACAAAAAGCAGAGCGACCAGAACACAAAAAGCTCGTGCGGAGCCAATTCGGTGGAGCCGTCGACTGCGTCGCTCGACAAGAACAATGTACTGGCCAGCAGCGCAGCGAGCAGGCCGCCGAGCCCGGGTACGAGCCATAGACATCCGAAGTATATTGCTATAACGCTCGAAGCCGGAATCGCGAGCATTGAGATCCTTACGCCGCGTTCATCGAGCCTCAGGCGGGAAACCGGGGTCAAGAGGTACTGAAAAAGAGGTCCGTGCCAATGGCGATAAAAAGTAACATCGTCGCTGTGGCGCACGAGTTCGGAAAGATCCTGCCGCGAGTCCGCATCCTTTTCGGGGCTCATGCCCACGCGCCCGTAGTCGCTTAGGGAAAGCGTGGGAGTGTCGGTGTAATTTGCGACGAAGCCGAGGGATGCCGCGTACATATAATCGGCCTCGTCATAAACGTAAGGATCCGGAGATACGCGGCGAACAGTCAGGAGCAGGAAGGCGGCCAATAGCGCCATGACGGCGAAGGCGTGGCCGCCGCACTTTTTCAACACACGGCGAGCAACTGTTTCTCCAGCGTCTCTTCCAGCGCCGATTCGAGTTTTTTCCCTTGAAAGGCGACGTAAAAAACATCGATAGCTTTATGGCCTTCGG
>Ga0207066_1247_pt1 | contig 10534 bp, 6 predicted proteins | sample Alteio_BWMinCont_24_FD_153490 | JGI IMG/M metagenome (GOLD analysis project Ga0207066, IMG submission 153490) | Enriched cells from forest soil in Barre Woods Harvard Forest LTER site, Petersham, Massachusetts, United States -... | ecosystem: Environmental > Terrestrial > Soil > Temperate forest >...
TGAACGGTGAAAGCTGACCGTTATCTTGCTGAAGCGCCACCGATGACGTGCTGGTTACGTCGTTCCCGGACGTGTTGGAGGTCAACCCCGTACCCTGAAGCGCGGTGCCGAGAATCGACTGCAAATAGCTGCTCGAAAGATTGTTGCTTATGGAACTCATGCTCTCCTCATCGGCACTTTTGTCCCCGTTTTCTGGACATACTAAGATACTGAAAAGGCAGGATCGAAACGTCCGCCCCACCGCCAAATTTTCAACGCTCCGACGACTTCCTGACGCCACCTCGCTGTTCGGGGCCGGCGACGCCGAAAAGAGGATACAGTGGATAGAACAGCGCATGGACCAGTTCAAGAAGATCGCTGCGGAAGCGGCGGTAACGCAAGTAAGAGATGGTATGATTGTCGGGCTAGGCACCGGGTCCACGGCCGCTTACGCCGTCGACGCCTTGGGAAAACTGGTGCAGAAAGGCCTGCGCATCACCGGAATTCCCACGTCGGAGCAGACCGCGAGACAAGCCCATGCCTTAGGCATTCCGCTCACGACTCTCGGTGACCAGACTCAGGTGGATCTTACCATCGATGGAGCCGACGAGGTAGAGCGTGGCTCGCTCAATTTGATCAAGGGCCGCGGTGGCGCGTTGTTGCGCGAGAAAATCGTCGCCAGCGCGAGCACAAGACTGGTGATTATCGTGGATGAGACAAAATTGGTAGAACGGCTTGGGTCGCTTTCCGCTGTTCCGGTCGAGGTGGTGCCGTTCGGATGGCAATTAGCGGCGCAGAAGCTGCGGGCCGCAGGCGCGGCGGTGTCGGTTCGCAGGGGCACTGAGGATCGGCTTTTCCTGACCGACGGCGGCCATTACATATTGGATTGCACGTTTGGACCGATTGCGGCGCCGGCCTCCCTCGATCGAGAGTTGAACGGCATCGTGGGAGTAGTGGAGCATGGGCTGTTTCTGGGAATGACGTCGGAAGTTATTGTGGGAGGGCGAGACGGCGTGAAGGCACTATTGCCCTGAGGCAAAACGATGGAAACGCCAACCACCATTAACGTCGCTCGAGTCGTGGACCAAAGCAGGCTAGGCGCCTTCCAATGGATGATCATTATCCTATGTAGCCTGTGTTTGGTCATGGATGGCTTCGACGTGCAGGCGATGGGCTACGTGGCGCCTGCGATCCTTCGAGAGTGGAAGGTCCCGAACGCAGCCCTTGGCCCTGTGTTCAGCGCTGGTTTATTGGGCGTCTTGATTGGCTCTTTGCTATTCAGCATGCTGGCCGACAGGATTGGCCGCCGTCCCGTGCTCATTGGCGCAGCCCTGTATTTTTCGGCTCTCACCCTGGTTACCGCGCGCGCGAATTCAATCCCGGAACTACTCGTAATCCGCATCATCGCGGGCATTGGGCTGGGAGGCATCATGCCGAACGCCATGGCGCTGGTGGGCGAGTACAGTCCCGCGCGGATCCGCGTCACTGTGATGATGATTGTTTCGACCGGCTTTACAGCGGGCGCGGCGATCGGCGGGTTCGTTGCGGCCGGACTGATTCCGTCGTTCGGTTGGCGTTCCGTTTTCTATTTTGGCGGAGTAATCCCACTCATCATCGCGCTGCTCATGTTCTTTTGGCTCCCGGAATCCTTGCAGTTCCTTGTTCTGCGGCACAAGAGTCGAGACAAAATCGAAGCGTGGCTTAAACGCGTTAACCCGGCCGTTGGCCGCGCGACGGAATACGTTGTGCAAGAAGAGGCGAAACAAGGCCTTCCGGCTATCCACCTTTTTCGCGAGGGACGCACCGGAACAACGCTGCTGCTGTGGCTCCTGAACTTCATGAACCTGCTGAATCTCTATTTTCTTTCGAGTTGGATTCCGACGGTTGTGCGCGATGCCGGCTATGCGACCTTCATAGCAGTGCTGGTTGGCGCCACGGTTCAGGTCGGCGGCACGGTTGGACCGTTCGGTAATGGTTGGTTCATCGGCCGCTACGGTTTTGTCCCTGCCCTGACGACATGTTTTTCGATCGCCTGCCTGAGTATCGCGCTGATTGGTCAGCCCAACTTGTCGCTCCCAGTTTTGTTCGCCATAGTCTTCGTGGCCGGATGGTGCGTGGTGGGAGGCCAAGCAGGCATCAACGCGCTGGCGGCCATTTACTATCCCACCTACCTGCGTTCTACCGGCATCGGATGGTCGCTGGGCATTGGGCGCATTGGCGCGATTGTAGGCCCGGCGCTGGGCGGAGAGCTGATGGGACTGAAATGGTCGAACCGGCAACTCTTTCTGGCGGCGGCGCTGCCGGCTCTAATTTCCGCGTTCGTGATGTTCGCGCTTCGGCACGCGATCAGAGATACCCAGATGGCAAACGCAAAGGCGGAATTGGTCGCTCATTAAGGCAGGATCACAACCGGAGCGCGCCAGAACGCGAACTTCTGCGCGGTTGGGTCCAACACACTCACCTGGCAGATGTACTTGCCTGGCAGCAGCTTCGCCAGCGGCACGCTGAAACGAAGCGGGAGGGCCTTAGTCTTCGGGTTCAAGCCCTCGGAAACGCGTAACGGGTCGGTCTCGAAGGCCTTCACCTTGCCTCGATAGAAACTGACGTTCGCTATCAGCGGCTGCGTCGTCTCGGCGCCTGGTTCGTAGGCTTCCAGATAGACGTACAGATTCTGACCGGTGCGGAAAACTCGGGTAACGCTGGGCACCAGCTTCACGCCGTCTTGAATGAGCGGGTGCGCGGCGAGAATCTTTTTGTCTTTCTCGGCTGTGGCCACGGCGGCGTCGAGCCTTTCGCGCTGGTTGCCGAGCACTACCGAGCTAATCGGAAGATATTTTTGTTCGGTGGTGAGATCCGGCACCACAAGCTTCGTTTCGAAGGTGCCCATTTTTCCGGTCTCGTTTTCGCGCGCCAGAAACTTCGCGGTGTAGGCGCCGGGCGGCAAAGTGAAGCCGGTGTCGTATTCCAGCGTGGTCTTGGCTAATTGCTGGCTGCTCTCGCCTTTCAGTTTGACCTGGATGTTGTCGCGAACGTTCGCCACGGTCGTGCCCTTGGAGTCTTTGATCTCGCCGATGAAATCGAGCCTCGTGCTGTCGGCGCCGCCATGACGCGCCAGTTCAATTTCCGAGCCGGGGATTTTGACGGCGAGCGGGACAAAGTAGCGGTCGCGGGCGAGGCGAAAATAATCCAGCTCCATGGCCAGATCCATGTCGGTGACCGGGTCGCCCAACACCAGGGCTTGCGCGAGCTGCCGTTCCTTGTCGCTTTCGCTGAATTTGTTGAACTGCTTGCCGGCGTAGTATCCTTGCCGGTAATCCAGCTTGGCGATGCGGGCGGCAACGGAGGTGTTATTCACTGTAATCTTGATCCGGCGGAAGTGGCCGTCCAGCGCGGCATTGGTTGAATAGTAGCCGATGATGTAGTAGCTGGACATGTCCTTCTGCGCCTGGACAATGCCCATGGAAAGATCGTTGTTATCGAGCAACGCTTTGCCGCCAGTGTCCGCGGCCAGAGTGTAAAGCGTCTCTTGCTGATTCTGGAAATTGCCGGTCCGCGCCCGCGCGGAACTTCCCGAATACATGGCTTGGCCGCCGGGCGACCCCTTGGTCGCATCGCCAAGCGGCGCCTCGGCTACCAATCCGCGGGCATCGATCGGATAGAAAGACACATTGGCGCGAATTGCGGCGTTGATGGTAGATCGGAGCTGCGCCTGATTGTCCAGACCGTTGCGCTGGATGCCGCTTGCAAAATACACCAGCGATTTTTTCTCGTTCAGCGATCCCAGCATCTTGACCGCTGTTTCGAGCGCGGACAGTTGCCGGTCCGTGTTGAAAATGTTGAATTCGGTATCGTCCTGCTGGAAGGCTGCGCCCGTATCGGAAGCGCTGTCGTCCTGGTTGTCGATTTCGAATCCCTGCCCTTCTCCGATGATCAAGCCGCGTATGTCCTTCTCCAGCTGATCGCGGTCGTCGGTGAAATCTTCCATAACTTTCACGTTGCTGGAGAAGGTCATGATGGCCATCAGGTCCGCCGGAGTCATCTGCGTTCGCAGGAACTTCAGCGCCGCGTCTTGCGCCCTCCTCTGGTCTTGAATAGGCATGGAGGTCATGTCGAAGAACATCACCATCAGCCGGCGGTTGCGATATTTGAGGTCGCCGGGTTTTTCGGGCGCGATTTCGACGGCGGTGAGAGGCTTGACGGAGGATTTTTCCGGCGCCGCGCTGGAGGACGCAACGGTTGGTCTGGCCGGAGCGGCTGGAACGTCACCTTCCAGCGTCTGAAACTCGAAAACGCCGATCTTCTGCGGTTTGCCGTCTTCGGTGATCGTGAAATCGGACCCCTTCAGACCCAGGACGGGCTTGCCGTCCTTGCCTTTGATCAGAACGTCCTCGACCACCAGTTGAGTGGTGGTGGAGATGCGCAGACCTGTATCTGGGCCCTTCGCGGTGTTTTCTACCGGCTGCTGCGCGGCCGCGGATAATACAACGCCGAGAAGAAGTGAAGCGATTGGGCGCGGCATGGCTTTAGAACCTAAACCGGAGCGTGAGCTGCATGGATCGCATCGCATTGGCGCCAGACGGCAGTCCGAACAAGGGGCCTCCAAAGGTCGTGTTCCAGGAGCTGTATGTAACGTGGTTCAAGACATTGGTGGAATCGAAACGCAAATCGAAGCTGCGCCGCTCGCCGACGCGGAAGACCCGGCCCGCCGATGCATTCAGACCAAATTGCATGGGGCCGGTAATGATGTTTCGTCCGGCGTCTCCCCATTGACCGGAAAGAGGGTTCGCGAAGGCCGCGGTGTTGAAGCCGTAGCCCGGAAGGGCTGCGGCGAGCGATCCGCCGATGTAGTCCGCGCGGACCGTGCCCGTCACACCTGTCCCGCTGGCGACGCGGCTGAGAATAATCGGTGTCTCCGGCAGCCCACTTCCCGCCGTCAGCGTGGTGGAAAAGGTCCAATCCTTCACAAGCGCTCCCTTCCAGCCGCTCAGCAGAGTTCCTCCGCGGGCGCCTTGGCCCGTGCTGTATTGCGAGGTCAGGTTCAATGTGTGGGTCCGGTTGAAGCTTGAAACCGAGCGTTCGGCGGAAAGATCGAGCCAGTTCTGGGCGTAGCTTGAGCCCAGACCCGCGCGCCCGCCAAGCGCCTGTGCATCGTCGATGGCCTTGGAGAAAATGTACGTCGCGTTCCAGGAGAAACCGCTGCGGAAGCGGCGCTGCAGTTGCACAGTGGCGGCGTTGTAATTGGAATTTCCATTCGAGGTGACGTACACGTAGCCGGAAGGGTTCCCAGTTGCGGGCAATCCCGTGTTGGGCAGAAACTCCTGCACCTGGTGTGTGCCCTTGTTGCCTTGATAGTTCAGCGTGAGGACGATCGAAGACGACAGGTTTTGCTGGACGGATGCCTGCCAGTAATGCAAATAGCCGATGTGGAAATTCGGGTCGATCGCGTAAGTTTGCGGAGTAACGCCAGTTGCCTGCGTCGAGAACGCGTTGGCCAGAGTATACGGGTTAGTCAGAGAATTGGGCTGGGTCACGCTGTACGAGAGTGGAGACTGCTGCGCCATCTGAGAGGCCATCGACTGATAGACCGAAGTGTTGTAGTAGATCCCGTAACCGGCGCGCACCACGGTGGAATGCCCGGTCAAAGGACGCCATGCGACGCCAATGCGCGGCTGAAATTCGCGGTAGTTCGGACGAAGGAGCGAGTCGGGATAGCCCGCCTGACTCGCCAAGGCACATCCAGACGCCGCGGTTGCACACACTGGCGACTCGGAAGTAAAGTTCGGGCCGATATTCAGGTTCACCAGGCGGTTATACAGCTCGGTCACGGGCGCCTGAAAGTCCCAGCGCAGCCCGAAATTGAGGCTCAAGTTGCTTTTCATGCGCCAATCGTCGTTCACGAACGCATCCAGCCACGAGGCACGGAAATACTTGTCGGCGCCGGACTTGCTGTAGGCAATGGAGCTTGTGGCAGGATCGCCGGTCAGGAAATCGGCGAAATCATTTCCGGTGAACTCTCCATTGAATAACAAACTTCCACGCGGATTCTGCTGGGACAATTGGTTGAAATCGAGCCTCCGGAAATCGCCGCCGAAAGTGAAGTTGTGCTTGCCATGCACCCAGATCAGGTTCTCGCCGATCTGGTTGGTGGTGTTGTGATTCAGCGAAAAATTACCGTCGGAAAGACTGGTGATCCCGCTGGAGAAGGAAACGCTCGGCGGGCCGGTAAACCCAGGCGCCGAATCGCTTCCTGGAGCTACGGTGTTGGGGAGAATATTTTGCGAGTTCGCAAAGTACGGGGTTGTCTGGCCGGAAGACCGGCTGAAATTGTAGCGAAGATTGCCGATCAGATTTGTAGTGAAATGATGCGTCCATTGCAGGCCGGTGTTGACGCCCGTCGTCGTGCTCGAATCGAGGAAGCCGAATAAATTTGGATTGCTGGTGTGATTGTCCTGCCAAGCGAAGTTGCCCGTCAGTTGATTCTTCGCGTCAATGGTCTGGTTGACGCGAGCGTTCACATTGCTCTGGTTGCCTGTGCCGAGGATGGGAATCTGGTAGTTGTAGCGCGAGCCTCCGGAGAAATTCGGGAGCGGATAATATCCCAAGAGGTTGGACGCAAAGCCGTCGCCAGACGCAAGCGACCTCTGGTCCAAGGTAGGCACCAGGCCGGTAGCGACGCTGGCGTTGCGATTTCGCGTGAGCTGGTAATTGATAAAGAAGGTGGTTTTTTCGCCGCTGAGCAGTTTGGGAATTTTTAGCGGACCGCCGAAGGCGCCCGTCGTGCGGAAATGGTTGTACGCCGCCTTGGGCGTATCCTGACCGGTCAGAGAGAACGGCCGGGCATCCAGCGCGGAATTGTCCAGGATTAGGGCGATGTTGCCGTTGTACTGGCTGCGTCGATTGCGCCGGGCGTTTCCGAACGAGTTGGCGTTGGCGCCGAATCCGCGACCACCACGGCCACCGCCGGGAAAACCGCGCCCGCCGCCGAATCGTCCCCCTCCTCCTGCGAACCCGCCTCCACCCGGACCGCGGCCACCTGGACCTCCGCCGGGGCCTGGCGCGCCAGCACCGGCGCCACCAGGTCCACCCGGACCGCCAGGCGCCGCGAGACCTGCTGGACCGAAGCCCCCTGGACCGCCGGGGCCGAATCCCGGCTGACCCCCTGGTCCGAAGGGCATCCAATCATTCTGCTGCGGCGCATTCACGCCAGTGCTGACGCTGCCATTCACAATGAAGGCGTTGGATGCGCTTTGACTCAGATCGCCGGCCGCGCCCGAATTATTTTCCACCTCCGACACATTTTCCTCTGCCTGCGCTCCGGCCTCTTGCGACGTATTGACGGAAAGCGGCTGAAATCCGGGACCGGCGCCAGTTGCTTGTCGCAAGGAAGGCCGGCCCGCATAGCCCGATTGTCCACCTCTGCCGCCCCTTCCCGAAAAACCCTGCTGGTTTCCGTTTCCGGCTGTATTGCCTTGCGGCGGAGCCGCGCCGTCATTGCTTGTGGGAGTTTGCGCCGATGGCGGACCGCCGTTTGGCCTGCGCCGCTCAGGGCGAGAGACGGCGGCAGCTTCCTGGTTTAAAGCCTCGACAGGCAAAAGTTGTAGATCCAACTCCAAATTGGACGCCGACGGTGCGCTATTCACAGGACGGCTGAGCTTGGCGAACCCCAACATTTCAACCGTGATAGTCCAGGCGCCATCCTCGAGGTCCGGGAACTTGTAATTCCCATCGTCGTCGGTCGTCGTGATTAGCTTCTCATCTCCTTTCGTGGCAACTACCGTGGCGCCGGGAATCGGCAGCCCATGGGATTTAACCATCCCGCGCTGTTCGGCGGCCATTAATCCCGGGACGGCGAAACACCAAGCCAGAAAGAACTTTTTATGCATGAGCCTCAAATTTTTAGGCGGCTATCGACGAGAGATCGTTACTGGAATCGGACTAATTCAACAGGAAGCGCCGAGCGGAAGGCTCCGTTCCAAATCGAGTGCACGGCGAGTGGCAACTTTCTCTCCTATACAATATTCCCATTCATGAAGGCAGAAGTTCCTTGCAGATTGCTATCGGGCTACAGGGCCCGAGCTGTTCCGACTTGCTTTACGTTGTATTTGAAGACGAATTGCGGGCTTCTCTCCCGTATTCGGGGGTCTCTGGAAGTATCCACTTCACCTGAGCAGTGAAGTCAATGGCAAGAGTGTCCTTGCCGCGAAACGCTTCGTGTCCGGGAGGGGATAACGTGAAGAAGAATTCGAAATTGTCAGGTCCCTGATGACTCCCGACATTTCTCTCGCCGGGAGTAATCAACTCGCCGATCAAGTAGAACCAGCCGCCGTATAGGTACCTTCCGTCCGGAAGGGGTCCGTAATCGTATACCCAACCATCTTTAGCTGGATCTATGCCGAGCTGATGGAGAAGAGACCTGAACGAGGCCGGGTAAATGTCGTCGCGCTGCGCGGCGAAATTCTTGCAAGCAATGCAGCCGCACTTTTCAGCGCCACCAGTTGTCAGGGTGTCATATATGGCCGCTGTGGCTTCCCGATCATACTGAATTAACTGATCGCCAATCTGCAATTCAGTCGTTGCCATCTTTACTTTACGTTGTATTTGAATGCGAACTGAAGCCTGATCTGCTGGCCCTTATATTCGTTCGGCAGCGGCGGAAACGGGACCGACGCGCTGATGCCAGCTACTGCCGCACGATCGAGGGACTCGGAGCCGGAGGGAGTCGCGATGACGAGTTTGGGAACTTGTCCGCCTCGATCGACGATGAATTGAAGCAGCACCACGCCGCGATTCCCTAGCCGGGCGCTCTCCGGGATCACGGCGAACCAGTTTTGCCGAACCAGCGCGAGAATGCGGATTAGGTAAGGCTTGAAATCGACTCCCAGCGGATCGCTCAAAAGCTCCAAACTACTGCCGGATCTGCCTGGCGAAGGCGGAAGCCGCATGCTTTCCGGAAGGGTCGGCGGCTGATCGATATCGCCCACGACGATGCCACTTTGGTCAGCCGGCCGCGGCGCGTTGCGAATCGCTTCCTCGACTCTGAGCTTGGGCGGCTGTGTTCTTTCCGAAGTGGTCCCGCCTTGGCCCGGCGTCTCAAACGCCAACTTCGGAGTCTCCTGTGGCTGAATCTGCGGCGGTGGCGGAGCTTTCGGTATACCGGCCTGAGGAAGCAGCGTTTGCGGTTGGTTATTCAAAGCCTCGATCTTGGGAGGCTCGATGCGCGGCGCTTCGGGCTGAGGCGGTCGCTTAACGGGAACCGGAGGCTTGAAGGCTCGCACCGCCGGCGCCGGAGCCAGCCTCTCTTGCGATGCGGGACGCGGCATCAGATCCTCGACATTTACCTCTTTGGCGATCTTGCCGCGGTTCGGGGCCTTCTGGGTCAGCTCAGAGGGTGGCGGGGCAATGAGTGGAGTTACTCTACGAAAATCCGGGATAATTTCCGTCGCTTGACGGGGTACATAGTTATCTATTTTGCCGATCGCGATTACAAACAAAAACAGTACGATATGTACTAGAAGCGAGCCGATGCCGGCGCGAACCCAGCGCGTCTCCACGGTGGACTTCTGCCAGTCCAGCAGAAGGTTCGGACCGGAATCCGCAATTGAATTCATGAGAGCCGAGAAAAGAGACGTCGGACGCTGCCCGGAAGTTACGTAAGTGATTGAATGCGCTGGCCAACCAACTTACCGTGCAATTCAATTTTATCAATAATGGCTAGCGCGACATCGAGTGCCCGGAGTCCTTCCTCGCCGGGTACTAACGGCCGGCTGCGATTGCGAACGGAGTCTAAGAACGATTCCACCTCGACCCGCAGGGGTTCGTCCTTGACGACCGGGAGCGGTTGGAATCCGATTTCCTGGTTTCCGGAAACGGTAAACATGGCGGCTTCCTGCTTCTGATAATCGAGCGAGATGTATTGATGCGGCTGAAAGAGGCGCAGCTTGCGCACGCGCTCCGTGGACACTCGGCTGGCGGTCAGATTGGCGACGCACCCGGCGGGAAAGGCCAGGCGGACGTTCGCGATGTCTACTTTGTCGGACAGGATGGAGATCCCGGCTGCGCGAATCTCCTCGGGCAGCATGCCGGCCAAATCGAGCACGATGTCGAGGTCGTGAATCATGAGGTCGAGCACCACATCCACATCCAGGCTGCGCGGGCTGAACAAGCTTAAGCGGTGGACCTCGAAAAAGAGCGGGAGCCGCACGATCTTCTTGAGCGCGGTTACGGCAGGGTTGAAACGTTCCAGGTGGCCGACCTGCAAAATGCGGTTGTGGCGCGAGGCGGTATCGACGAGAAGTCTTGCGGAGGCGAGATCGCGTGCGATCGGTTTTTCTACCAGGACATCGATGCCGTTTTCCAGCAGCGCGCATCCGATTTGCGCGTGGTTCGAGGTGGGGGCGGCAACCACGGCGGCGTCGATTTTGCCGGCGAGCGATTCGATCGAAGGATACGCGGGACAGCCGTACTCCGACGCCGCGGCTTCGGCGCGGCCAGCATCGATATCGACAACGCCAGAGAGCTCAGCGCCGGCAGACTGGCTTAGAATCCGCAAATGGTG
>Ga0207066_1235_pt2 | contig 10512 bp, 6 predicted proteins | sample Alteio_BWMinCont_24_FD_153490 | JGI IMG/M metagenome (GOLD analysis project Ga0207066, IMG submission 153490) | Enriched cells from forest soil in Barre Woods Harvard Forest LTER site, Petersham, Massachusetts, United States -... | ecosystem: Environmental > Terrestrial > Soil > Temperate forest >...
TGAGGCGGAATGTTTCTGTGCATCCGGCCCTTCGACCAATACACGACCACCTATATCGACGCCCGTTTCGAGCGCGATCGTGACGTCCGTCTGAGCCTGAGGCCCGAGCTCGATATTCCGGACGCCGCGATAGTTTCGGCCATCAATGGTCACGTGCGGAGCGAGCCGGTATGATCCCGAGGGAAGCTGATCCTGAAAGACATAGTCCGGTGGGCCCGCGCCCATGTTGGAATACATTCGGTCGCCCAGATCCTCCTTGATAACGGCGATCGCCACGGCGGTGGCTGACTTGACGCCTACAGGCAAGACGACCTTGCCCCGTAAAGAAACCTTAGGCCGTGCCACCAGCCGAAAGTCCACCGAGGGGACTTCCTGTCCCGCTTGGACACTGAGGATGGTCGCCGAATCGGCTCGATCCGTTCCTGGATAAAATTGCGAATTGTAAGAATAATCCTGCCTAGCCTCGCCTAGGCTAACTTCCGGATTGATTCTGAGAACGGGCTGGTAATAATGAGCCGCGACCACAACATACCGGCCTGGTGGGAGGCGGAGGCTATAGCGGCCACTCGAGTCGGTTGCGGTTCCAGGTCCGGGGAGGAGAGTTCGCTTCCGGCGTTGGAAGCCCGGCGTCATTGCCGAGACCTGGACTCCGAAGAGCGGATCGCCATCTTCGTCGACAACCAGGCCCGAAATCGAGCTCATCGCCTGCAAATGGAAGACGAACTCAGTGCGAAATTCGCCGACGGCCAGCTTGATAATTTCGGGGGGAACGCGCGCTGTTTTCGCGCCATACGCCACCGGTTGGTAAGCATCCTTGGAGGCGCGCAATTGATAACGGCCGGGCGGGATATTGCCGAACGAGAAACGGCCGTTGGCGTCAGTCCAAGCAACGGCATCCTGTGCGGGTGTTTCGACGGTGGAAAGGGTGATGATCGTCCGGCGAACCGGTGCATTATTGGCATCCAGGACAATTCCTGCAATTCCGCCAAACGCGGGTGCCTGCGTGGGTGTCTGCGCGAGCGCGCCAATCGCCCAAACGCAAAACAGTCCAATCGACACACGGAATAGCGAAAAATTCATGCAGCCAACTCCGCGATACACGCCGATTGTATCGCACTATGCACCATAATTCGCCGCCATACGTCGGGGCCATTTTCACCCTGACGGAAAAACGCGGACAAATCCGAGTTTACATTGCAGGTTTTGCGGTCGGCGTGGCGTGCTCGGCTCGATCGATCGAAGATTTGGGTAAAATTAAGATACCCGCAAGGGCGGTTAGCTCAGCCGGTTAGAGCGCCTGCCTTACAAGCAGGAGGTCCGCGGTTCGAGCCCGCGACCGCCCACCAAAAACATCAAGAGGTGGCGCCGAAACACAGACAAGAATGTCTGTGCCACGGTTCAACAGTTTATCGACACCGTAGCACAGGCATTCCTGCCTGTGTCGGCCTTTTCGGCAACCTGCCAGTTACACATAGAGGTGGCGATGTGATCGCGGAGACTATGCGTGTTGTAAATGTGACGCAGGCTTTGGCCCCTCGTGCGCCGGTGTTCCTAGGCGGGATGGGCGAGGCGCTGAATGCGAATGGCTGGTCCACGTCTATTCGAATCTTACGGAATTACTCAGCGCCCGATTAGGAGCAGAGCGCCGCTGCATAACGCGACTTGGCGAAGCTGGCCCTGCCGACTACGCAGCAGAATCGGTGGAGCGCTCCTAAACTTAAAAGCCGCTCGAACTTGTGCGGTGGATGGTTTTTTTTATGGCTGAGGCTCAGTAGTCGATGCTCGCTGCTCCCGCTTGGGTGGCGGCTGGAACAGCTTATCCAAATCGGCGTTGGGTTCGATTTGCAACATGGTGAGGCCGAGCAACATCTCCTCCCAGCTCTGGTCGCCCCAATGGACCTCGGCTGTTGGATCAGGGTTGAAACGATTATTGGCCGAGTTATCCCAGGTTCCCGTTACTTCGAGCTTCGTTCCGCGCGGCAAGGGCTTGGGCGCGGGGAAATAGTAGTTGATCTGCCAGTTGAAGTCGTAGTTCGGTACGCGGAATAGCGTTTCGGATTCACCGGTTGGGTAAATTGCCCGCATGTCCATCGCTTTGCCGCGCAGGTGCATGTGCGGCGCTACGGCTACTAACTGGGCGTCGGAAGCGAGCGTCAGTTGGGCCTTCGCGGAAAAGTTAGGTGCGCCGGGGGGGATCGCGAAGTGATTATCGGATACGCCGGCGATGAAGGCTCGTTTGGCGGGCGGCGTCTTGGAGAACACCATTCCGATTTTCGAGCGGTCGGACGAGGGTTTCCCGTTGGTGGTGTAGTGGATCTGAAGCACGAAATCGGAACCGGCTTTGATGCGGAACGCGGTGTCCGGCGGCAGATTGTACGCCTGGGTTCCGGGAGCATATCCCACCAGCCACTCGTCGGCGAGTGAGCCTTCCAGGATGCGGTCACCGTCGCTGGAGCGCTGCTTAGTTCCCTCACGGGGCGCGGGCACGAAAGGAATACCGGTGGGATACTCGCGGAGCCATTTTGATCCTGCTTGGCGCTCGTAGAGGACAATGTGATGAACATGGGCGCGATCCTGGGGGCGGACTTCCAGCGCTTGAACCCACACGTCTTCCTTAAAATTGGTTGGGATGATGATGTAGGTGTATTCGATCGTGCCTCGCGCTGGAATCTCGTAAGCGGCGGGCATCTCGACGACCATATCGGGCTTGCCAATATTCCACCCGTCCACAAATGTGCGCGGCGGCGGTGCGAGCTGGGGATCGCCTTCCGGAGCCCCGGTGTCGACCCAGCTCTTGATGGTTTCAATTTCGGTCGTCGAAAGTGTGACGTCGTTGCTATAGTGCTGCACGCTGGTGTCCGCAAACCAGGGGGGCATTTTGCGTGTGAGCACGGCTTGGCGGATTGCTTTTGCCCACTTCCGCGTGTCGTCGTAGGTCAGCAGCGGCATGGGGGCGATCTCGCCCTGGCGGTGACAGATCTGACAGTGCGCCTGCAACAACGGCTCGATATCCTTGTGGAATTCGACAGCAGCAGGAGCGGCGGTCATCAAGGGAATGCCAGCGGTAGCCAGAAAACACAGTTTGAACGACGTCATACACCTCTTATACGACACCCGGACGGAATTTGGATTGACAATTTCAGTATAGATGGCACCGGTGGCCACTTAGGATCGATGGGCCGGGACTGCGGGACGCCAACAACGCGAAACATCGCAGAACTGAAGGATGGCATCCGGCAATACGCCCGAAAGCGTAATGCGTGCGGTTGACAGCAATGTTCTTATTAGCCTGATCGCTCGAGACGATTCCCGCCAAGTCGCGTTAGCCGGCTCGGTTAACGGCCGGTGACGGATTGACTCAGGCGTGTTCGTGGTCGTGGCCGCGCTCGTGCGAGTGACGATGCATGGCGGCCGCTTTCTTGCGGCGCTCGGCGTCGAAGCGCTTCTTGATCTCGGGGTCCTCTTCTTTGGCCTCGATCTGCTGGACCTCCAGCGGAATGCCGAGCCGCTTCGGAAAATCGCCTTCCGTCACGGCGAAATATCGCGCGCGGGTGTCGCCGGTATTGAAGTGCTGGTGGAACCAGAAGAACGGTGGAGACACGACGGAGCCGGCCTTCCATTCGAGCTGTAACGCATCGGAACCTTTCAGGTGGTCCTTGCCGAAGAGCGTGAAGCCCTTGCCGTTGAGCGTCAGAATGATCGCTTCATAAGGATGGCGATGGCCTAGCTTGTAGGAATTGACTGGAAAGTCCGACATGTGCGGCTCCAGAACCGTGTTCCCCGCCATCTCCCAAAACATGCTGGCATTGCCCTCGCCACGCTCGTCCCACGCAACCACTTCCGAACTGCGGATATCTTTCACGAAATTCGTTTTGTCCCAGCGCTTCTCTACGCGTTCGACTTTGTTGTAGTAGTCGGGTGAGCCATCGTAGCGATCCGTAAAGGAGAAATTGGAATCTGTAATCACGCCCATGCTGCCGAACAGATTGAGCGAGAGTGGGAAAGTGGTGACGGCCAGCAGGCGAGCCGGATGCTGCGAATCGGCGTTTTTGTGCTGATGGAGCACGTTCATAGGTACCGAAAAGAGACTGCCCTCGGCCCATTCGAGCTTGTTTGGATTGGCGCCGCCACCTATTGTGGTGGTGCCCCGGCCCGCAATGCAAACGATCAGCTGCTCATAAAACTTTCGCGTCTGGAGCAGCGCCTTGCCGCTGGGAATCTCCATGATCACGGTGTCCATGTGGACATTGCCGGAGAAGTTCAGGTATATTCCGCGTCCGCCGATCTCGGGCCACGGATGCACTTCCTGAGTCTTGGCGTCAAGAATCGAATAGCCTTCCACCATGGGCGTTTTGCTTGTCTTGGTCCATTCGCGATAGAAGTTGCGTTCCACGCGTCCGCCGCCGCCGATGTTGTCGGGGCTGTACACGACTCCGGCCTTCCTTTGCGATTTGCCTTGCCCCTTCTCCTGCGCGGACGCCGCGGCGCCAACGAGCGGAACAGCCGCGATGGCCTGCATTAGTCGCCGGCGCGATAAATGGCCGGTCAGCATATCGTCAAAAATGGTGCTCATGCGTTCTTTCCTTTCTTGGGACTCAGGCTTACCTCCTGATTGTACGATTTTCGCCGGGGCTTTCGGTCTATTAGTAGAATTGCGCATTGTCATAGCGCGCCGGCTTTCCACTGTCTAGCGTACAGATTGAATAATAGTGATGCACAAAGGCCGTCCGCGCGAGATCGGATCGCATCAGGAATTGCTCGCGCCGCGCGGGATTTACTGGAAGCTGTATCAGCTGCAATACAAAGATCGGGAACTGGGTCGACCGCAGCTGGCCCAAGAGCCGGTCGGCGACAATTAGATACCATTCGCTTCAAAAACTTGCCACAAGAACCGCGCATCGTCCTATACTGTCAACATGAAATCTTTCGTTTGTGTCGTAGTGCTAATGATCGTGGCTGTTGCTGTAGGCCAGGCGCAGCCAGCGGTCGCCAAGAACGGAATTCTTAACGCGGCAAGCGACGCCTATGTCGGTCTGCCAAACTCGTCCATCGCACAAGGCTCGATATTCACGATCTATGGAACCAACCTAGGACCCTCGTCGAGCCCGGGGCTATCGTTCCCTCTCCAAACCAACCTAGGCGGCGTCTCCATCAAAGTCACATCGGGAGGCACCACCGTAAATGCCATTCCGATGTCCGTGGGTGCGAACCAGGTTAGCGCGGTCCTGCCCGGAAATACGCCACCCGGAAGCGCGACACTCACCGTCACCTACAACGGGCAAACTAGCGCCGCGGCTTCTTTCCAAGTGGTGACTAACAGTTTTGGAGTCTTCACCAGCAACCAGGCCGGGTCCGGACCGGGCATCATCACCAACACCATCTACCAGGTATTGGGATTGACCTCGGCGTTGCATCCAGGCGATGCAGCCATCATTTGGGGTACGGGCCTCGGCGCATCGCCGGGAGACGATGGCTCCAAGCCACCCACGCAAACTGATTTGACCAGCATTCCGGTGTCGGTCTACATTGGCGCGCAGCAGGCCACTGTGCTCTACCGCGGCCGCAGCTTCTTTACGGGCGAGGACCAAATCAACATCAAAATTCCGTTTGGCGTCTTGGGCTGCCACGTTCCGGTCGCCGTGCTGATCGGTAACGTGGTCAGTAATTTTGCGACCATGCCCATCGCTGCCGCGGGTACGAACGTTTGCTCCGATCCCACCGGGCCCACTGGCAGCCAGTTATCCGGGTTCGCTTCGAACGGTAACGTAGCGATTGGCGGAGTCGGCCTCACTCGATCTACTTCGACGATTACACTTCCCGTTATCGGCACTCAGACCACTACAAGCGACGGGGGGTCCGCCGACTTCGTCAAATACAACTTCCAGCTACTGAACCTTGCTTCCAATCCGTTCCAGACCTTCACCTTTGGAGCGTGCACGGTGTTGACCTTCAGAGGCTCGTCGGCGGCTACCATCACGGACGTCATTCAGCCGACGTTTCTGGATGCCGGATCAGCCATTACAGTAACCGGACCGAATGGCACCAAGCAACTTCCCAAGCAGACCACCACAGCTAACGGTCAGACCCTCATCACGTATTCCGCGTCGTTGGGAAGCAACGTTTCAGGTCAGCAATTGTATTTGAGCCCGGGCTCCTACACGGTCTCTGGCCCTGGAGGCGCTGACGTCGGCGCTTTCTCGCAAAACCTGACTCTTCCCGCCTCCCTAACCTGGACCAACAAAGGCAGCATCTCGACCATCAATCGGGCTGCTGGCCAGCAAATTACCTGGACAGGAGGCGATCCGAATAGCAACGTCGTGATTACCGGCTATTCGCTCGTGTTAGGTACGGCGAAGGATGGAAGTGACACCATCGGAGCTTTCTTTACCTGCACGGCAAAGGATACGGATGGGCAGTTTACGATTCCCGCTGTGGTCTTATTGAGCTTGCCGGCCTCGGTGGCCAATCCCCTCATCCCGATCCCACTGGGGTCTCTTATCGTCGCCAACCAGATCGAGGTTCCTATGACGATTCCGAGGGTGGACATCGCGTACGTCAGTTTCGAAGCTTCGGAGAGCGAGGGCGTAACGTTCCAGTAGCCGCTTTCGCGGAGTGAACAGCGCAGGCCGTGAAAATGCGGCTTGCGCATACTGCGTTACCGGGGACGAGAAAAACATGAAACGTGTAATATGTCTCGCAGCATTTATTGCCCTGGCAGTCACGGCCGGTGCGCAGACCACCACGTCGGTCTCACTTTTCTTCCTCGGGTTTGGCGGTACTGGCAACGCGAGCAGTTTCTCTATCACCGGTGCGGGATCAATGACGCCCCTTGGAGCGCCGAAGCTTGTCGTTACCGGGGGGACCGGCAGCACATTTAACTTCACGTTCACATTCATCCCCAGCGGGGACACGCTCAATGCTTCCTGTTCGAACGCTACCCACACGACAAGCACTGTCGCCGGAACAACCAGCGACAACTTCTCGGGTACCGCAACCGTCAGCGGAGGCACGGGCGCATACGTACAAGCTTCCGGTTCATTCACCTTTTCTATGTCAGTGACACCGGCGACAGCGCAGACGAACCTTTCATTTTCGCTCTCCGGCTCCGGCTCCATTACGACCGGGGGATCAAGCACCGGCGGCGGGGGCGGCGGAGGCACTGGCAACCAGCCTTCGGTCGCCAACAAAGGCATTTTCAACGCAGCCAGCGACGCTTATATTGGCCTGCCGAACTCATCCATCGCGCAAGGCTCGATATTCACGCTCTATGGAACCAACCTAGGTCCTTCGTCCAGTCCGGGGCTTAGTTTTCCGCTCAAAACCACTCTCGGCGGCGTCTCCGTTCAGGTCACTTCGGGCGGCACAACGGTAAACGCGATCCCCATGTTCGTATCCGCGACCCAGATCAGCGCCGTGCTGCCGGGCAACACGCCCACTGGAAACGCCACGCTCACCGTCAGCTATAACGGGCAGACCAGCGCCCCAGCTTCCTTTCAAATAGTAGCCAGCAGCTTCGGAATTTTTGCCGCCAATCAAGCAGGCTCCGGACCCGGAATCATCACCAACGCCAGCTACCAAGTATTGACCCTTACGTCGGCACTGCATCCTAATGACGTGGGAATTATTTGGGGGACCGGGATCGGAGCGTCGCCAGGAGACGATGGCTCGCAACCACCTCCGCAAACCAACTTGGCTAACATTAACCTGTCCGTCTATGTGGGGGCCACGCAGGCGACGGTTCTCTATCGAGGCCGCAGCTTTTTCACCGGCGAGGATCAAATCAATTTCACGATTCCGGCGGGCGTGTTTGGCTGCCACGTTCCGATCGCTGTCCTAATCGGAACAACCGTAAGTAATTTCGTATCGATGCCCATCGCCCCCGCGGGCACGAATACATGCTCCGATCCCACCGGACCCACCGGCAGTCAGTTGGGCCAGTTCGCTGCAAACGGTACGGTAAGGATCGGCGATGTCGGCTTGAACCGAAGCACTCAGACGTTAACAACTACCAACGGAGGCACCCAGACAACCACAACCGACGCCGGCTCCGGTATTTTCGACAAATTCAATTTCCAGCAACTAAACGTGGCGTCCAATCCGTTCCAGACCTTCACTTTTGGTGCATGCGTAGTGTACACGTTCAGAGGCGGATCGGCGACCACCACCGACGTCATTCAACCGACCTATCTGGATGCCGGATCGGCCATTACCGTAACCGGTCCGAATGGCACCAAGCAGCTTCCGAAGGTAACCAGCACAGTCAACGGCCAGACTACCATCTCGTATTACGCATCGTTGGGAAGCAGTGCTTCGGGTCAGCAACTGTATCTGAGCCCGGGCTCTTACACGCTCAGCGGCCCTGGGGGTCCTGACGTAGGCGCCTTTTCCCAAAACCTTACTGTGCCCGTTTCGCTGACCTGGACCAATAAAGACAGCGTCTCTACCATCACTCGCGCCAACGGCCAGTTGGTGACTTGGACGGGTGGCGATCCGAATAGCAATGTCATAATCGACGGCTCTTCATTCGTCTTGGGCACGGCGCTGGATGGAAGCGACACCGTGGGAGCATTTTTCAGCTGTACCGCAAAGCAAACAGATCTCCAATTTACAATCCCCGCCGTTGTCTTATTGAGCTTGCCGGCTACACAGACAGTCGGTGGAGTCCTCTTCTCGGGGGCTTTGACCGTCGACAATCAGATCACGTTTCCCGTAACAATTCCCAACGTCGACTACGCGTTCATTGGCTTCTCATCTTCGGATACCAAAAGCGTGAATTTCCAATAACCGCATTCGCAAAGCGCGGATCGCCCGGCGTGGTCTGCGCTTTGCGTCACTCCATTACCGGAAACGAAAAGATCGGCTCGATATCCACGGGCACGTCCTTGGCCGATTTAAGCGTCTGGGCCAGATCCGGCGGCATCTTGTCATAGCGGTTGAACCAAGCTTCCGCTCGAGCGCGATTCCCCGTCGCTTCGATTTCGAGCAGCTCTTTCGAGACCTGCGCCATGGCCGCGGAAATGCGCGTATAATCCACAGCGTACTTGCCGCCGGACCGGACAATGGCCTTCTGTTCCAGCAGGAAATTAAACTCCATCATCTCCGCCCGCCCATGCGCCTCAGCCGTGCCATATCTCAACGTCCGGAAAATTCCAGCGACGTAGGATGCATAATATTCCTCGCCGCGATTCTTCGCCAGTGCGTCATGATCCATCAGCCACTGCAAGCCGAACATGCCCACCACGTCCGCCTTGGCCTCTTCTAGAGCCGAATACACCGGACCGAGCGCTTCCGTGATCGGCGTCTGCTTCCCGTTCACTCGGGCAAAAGCGGGACCCAAGCCGTGCGAAATTTCATGCAAGACCACGGCCGCGAGATAACCCTCGCCGGACGCACGACCTGCCTGTGGCGCCGGCATCAAGTACTTCGCTAGCGGCAGCACCACATAGTTCACGCGCGCATCCATAAAATTCTTGAAGAAGATCTTCTTGGTGCCTTTCGCTTCGTGGATGCGCGGGTCGTTCGGCAGGTTGTCCGCCACCGCCTGATAGCCGTGTAGCAGGTCGCCCGTGCGAAAGGGAGCGTCCATCACTTCCATCGGCGTCAGGTGACCGCGTTTCGATGGCCGGTCTTCAGAGGGAAGCGGCAAAGCGTCCTGAATGTCAGGAACATATTTCTGATACAGCGCCAGTTTTTCACTTTCGGGTACGTTGCGGATCAACACAGCCGCTTCGTACGAGGTTTTCACGCCCAGCACGTCGTCTAGATACGTCTCGTAAGGCCCGAAAATAACGTCGATCTTCGAATTCTTCAGATCCAGCCACACGAGGTCGCTCGGATAATAGTCGTCGCTCAACAGCGCATCGGCGCGCATTCGCAGGAAACGGGCGAAATCCTTGTCTCCGCTCAGGTCCGCCGCTTCGCGCAGTAACCTAGCCGCTGGATCGAGCCATTTCTTATATTCCACGCGATAAGAAATCGCCTCGAGCTTCTTTCCGTTCCACCGCAACACCGTATAGGGACTGTAGATCGCGTCTTTTTCGCCGGGATGCGCCTTCACGTAGTCTTCGATTTGTGCGCGCGTAAGGCCTTCCGGGTAGAGATTGCGCCCCGGCGGAATCGGCTTCGACCCAGTGAAGGGTTTGTTCTCATCGATCAAATCCCACCGGCAACCATTGATCGTCAGCAGCCGGCGCAGGTTGGCGTCTTTGGTCGAACGATACAGCGCCAGGCCCTCCGGATCGCTCTGCTGCCAATAAATCGACTCCATGAGCCGCGACGCATCGACGAGCCTCTGGATCACCTGGCGCTGGCCCTGATCGAGTCCTGCCGGATTGTAAGGCATTTCGACAGGCTTCCAGCGAGCCAGCCGCGCCTCTATGTCGGAAGGAACGGACGCCGCGAATGACAAAAACGGCAGAAATAAAAATAGCCTCATTCTGTCTCTATTCTAGGCGCACATCCCCGATCACGCCGCCTGCGAAGCAATTCTTCGCCGTCTAAACAAGCACTTCC
>Ga0207066_1248_pt1 | contig 10457 bp, 6 predicted proteins | sample Alteio_BWMinCont_24_FD_153490 | JGI IMG/M metagenome (GOLD analysis project Ga0207066, IMG submission 153490) | Enriched cells from forest soil in Barre Woods Harvard Forest LTER site, Petersham, Massachusetts, United States -... | ecosystem: Environmental > Terrestrial > Soil > Temperate forest >...
CTATTATATCGCGGTAATGAAAGAAAACATTGATTTAGCATATTGGCTTTTAGTAAAAGGTGCCCGGCCGGTTATCCAAGATAAATTCGATGAAATTAGTGGTAGGTCTGAAATGGATTTAATCCTTAGACGTTTTATTAAGTATGATAAAGAGTTTAATAATAAAGCTTTGTTCGAGATATTGAGACAAAATAAAAAGCTTATTTTTAAAAAAGCCGATTGGTCTAATTCTGGAGACTTTATAGATCAGGCAAAAGAATATAATAATATCGAAGCAGAAAAGGTTTTAGAAGTCATAGGTTATTCTTTTGAGAATAAGCTTTTTGTGCGCTTAAAAAACAATGAATTAACGGATATGGAGTTTAAGTTTAAAAACTAATCTAAACTTTGAGTTTTACCCAAATTTTACACAAGGGGATTGATTAATGTTATAAAAACATTGAAAAATCCCCTGTTTTTTTTACACTAAGAGAATAGGGTTTTAATGATGCTAATAAGATACTATAAATAATATTAATACTATACTACGTTTTCGTTAACCGGTGGGGATACATATCATGATAAAATTACCAAAAAAAGAATGTGATTTCTGCGATCACCACAGCCATTCCATATGGGATGAGCTTCTTTGCCATATTCCTTATACAATCTTTTCATTAGCTTTTGCATTTGCCTTTCTGGGTATTCTCAATTTTATTACGTTGGCCGCTCAGATTCATTCAACTGCCAATATTTATCAGGGATATCACATATTGTTCCATACGTTCCATTATTTGCACATTATTGTTGCGGTAACGGGTGCTATGATTACCTTTTTTAGGTTTTCAAGCAATATTATTCTTGGTTTCTTGGTCGCCGTTCTTGCGCCGACGTTTTTTTGTGTCGTTTCTGATATTATGCTGCCTTCGATAGCCGGTTGGCTCTTAGGGGTTGATATGCATATGCACATTTGCTTTTTAGATCCAGTTGATGCTTTTAATTTGTTTGCCTTTATGTTGGCCGGCGTTATTTGTGGTGCTGCGCTCTTGCGACATGAAGAATCTCTTAAAGTTTTTGCATTACGCTCCCATTTTTTACATATTTTTGTAAGTTGTTTAGCGGCATTATTCTATACCGTTGCACATGGCTTTGATGCATGGTATGATGCGATGGGGATTTTATTTGTATTTCTTTTTATTGCGGTTATTATTCCGTGTACATTGTCCGACGTAGTTGTACCTATGTACTGTGCCCGTGGTAAGAAAATAAAGTAAGTAGAAATTGGTCTTAAAGATGCACTGTCTGCTCCATAAGATAGTGGGGGGAGTTGAAGGATGAAAGATGTTATTTTACGGCAAGTTTCAAAATCATATCGCGGTGAGCAGGTTTTGGAAAAAATTAATCTCACTATTCCATCGGGTAAATTTTTTGCTCTCCTTGGCCCTAGTGGGTGCGGAAAAACAACCATCTTGCGATTAATCGGTGGCTTTGAACAGGTTGATGCAGGGACTATTTTTATTGGTGATACTAATATTACCGATTTGCCGAGTAATCAGCGCAGTGTGAATACCGTATTTCAAAATTATGCCCTTTTTCCTCATTTGAATGTATTTGAAAACGTTGCGTATAGTCTACGTGTTCGTGGCGTTGATGAAGCGACTATTAAAACGCGCGTTATGCAGCTTTTAAAAACATTTGGCTTAGAGCGGCGCGTCTATGCATCGGTTACTGAGCTTTCGGGCGGCCAACAACAGCGTGTTGCTTTGGCTCGTGCTATTATTAATGAGCCGGCCGTATTGCTTCTTGATGAGCCTTTGGCGGCAATGGATTATCGTTTGCGAGAGAAAATGCTCGTTGAACTTATCGAACTTCAAGATTCTTTGCAAACAACCTTCCTGTATGTTACTCATGACCCCTTTGAGGCATTAACCGTGGCAGATCAAATGGCTATCATGAATGCTGATGGGGAAATTGAGCAAGTGGGCACGCCAAAAGAAATTTATGAGTTCCCCGTTTCGGCATTTGTGGCAAAATTTGTGGGGCCTGCAAATATTTTACGAGGAAAGTTGGTGTTAGTTGACGAAACCGCACAGGTGATCGTCCCCGATCTTGGTATGTTCCCGGTTGATATTGTGCGGCAAAAAGAAGAAAACTTTGGCTGGCTGATCAATGATCGTACGGTCCTTTTAAGTATTCGTCCAGAAAAAATATTAATCACGAAACGATCATTAGAGGGATATGCTGCAAAATTAGAAGGTATTGTTCATTCTATTGTGTATTCAGGGCGGTCAACAGAATATATTGTTCGCGTTGGTGATTCTTTTACTTTACGGGTTTTTGAGCAAAATGAAGAACATATTGCTCAGGAAGTAATTGATTATGATGATAAAGTGTATCTCTATTGGCATCAAAAAAATGTGGTGGTACTTGAGCGATGAATCTACTAAAAAAAAATGTGTTAAAAAAAATAGGGGATGAGGCGATGCCATTTGCACTGGGTATACCAGCGTTTTTGTGGCAGATTTTATTTTTTTATATTCCGTTATTGTTAGTATTTATTTTGAGTTTTCCTACATTTTCATGGGAATATTTTACTCCCTTTTTTGCCTCAGAATATGTTTCTGTTATCGTACGCACTGTACTGATTGCATTAAGTACTGCGTTTTTTTGTCTCTGTATCGCATATCCCATCGTGTATTTGATAGTTTTCAAAGGCGGTCGATTTAAGCATATGTTTTTTCTTTTTTTATTGCTCCCTTTCTTAACAACATTTTTATTACATATTTATGCATGGATGTTTGTTTTGGAGCGTGGTGGTGTGATTAATGTGCTCTTGCAGTCGGTTGGACTTATATCTGAGCCGCTGCACCTTTTGAATAGCTCTTTTGCTGTTATTTTTGTAATGGTCTATTGTTATCTACCCTTCATGATTTTACCTCTTTATTCATCATTGGAAAAATTTGATAAACGTTTTTTTGAGGCATCATATGATTTGGGTGCAACGTGGTGGCAAACCTTGTGGCGTGTTCTCATTCCTCTCAGTTTTCCTGGAATTCGATCAGGATTTTTTCTTGTTTTGGTCCCAGCCTTCGGTGAATTTGCAATTCCTGAGTTGGTGGGGGGGGACAAGAAAATGTTTGTAGGAAGTATTATTACTCATTATACCATGGGTGCCCAAACGGCGTCACTTGGTGCAGCTTTTACGCTTTTAACGGCATTTATTTTATTGATAGTCGTTGTGGCTGTATATGGTATAACCGTTAAAATATTTAAACAATAAACGTTGAAGCGAAAAGGACATTGTATGACAGAACGTTTTCCTCTTTTTTCACGGTGTCTCTCAGTTTTTTGGGTAGTGATGGTATATGCATTTTTGTATATACCGATCATTATCTTTTTTATTTTTTCTTTTAATAATGCGCCATTTCCTGCGCCTTGGGTTGGTTTTACGTTGCATTGGTATCGTGCTCTTGTCTATGAAACGGATATTTGGGTGGCCGTAGGGAATTCTCTTATGGTAGCAATGAGTGCCGTATTGTTAAGTAGTTGTATGAGTATATTCTTGGTATTTTATGCAGTAAGTCGTAGTTCAAAAATTAAAGGTTTGGCCGCCTATTTTTATGGCAATCTTATTGTACCCGAAATTGTTTTTGCGGTAGGGTTTTTGGGCTTATTAACTATGTTGAAAGTGCCGCTTGGTTTTATTACGCTCGTTATTGCACATACGGTTCTAGGGCTTGGCTACATGGTTCCTATTTTGTATTCTCGCTATTGTGAACTTGATTATCGTTTATTAGAAGCAGCACAAGATTTAGGAGCAACACAATTACAGGCATTTTTTACGGTAACGCATCCCTTATTAAAACCTTCATTATTGGGAGCAGCTCTTTTGGTTTTTATTATTTCGTTTGATGATTTTGTGCTTGCTTATTTTTGTTCGGGCACAACATTTCAAACATTGCCGTTATATATTTTATCAATGTTGCGGGTTGGTGTTTCTCCAATAGTCAATGCATTTTCAACTCTTTTATTGGTATTAAGCGGTATTTTAGTGATCATATATTCTTCACTTACTATTCGTAATCGGATTTTTTAATATGAAACAATATATTTTTTTTTCTTGGGGTATTCGTTGCGGTATAGTTGTTTTTTGGACTTTTGTGCTCGCATTATTGTTATTAGTCCCACGGTTACATTTTTTTGAACGCAATTCGATTACCGTTTTTACCTGGTCAGGAGTCTTTAGCCAAGCGATGATTGATGAGTTTGAGCAAGAAACCGGCATTAAAGTATATATAAAATATTATGTTTCAAATGAGGAGCTGTTAGTAAAATTACGAGCAACACAAGGTGCAGGGTATGATCTTGTTATCCCCTCTGATTATGCGGTGAAGAAGTTGATTTATGAAAAAGTACTCAAAAAATTAGATAAGCAAAAAATAAACTTTTTACCATCGTTAAATCCGTTATTAATGGGACATTTTTTTGATCCACAGAATGAATATGCAATTCCCTTTGAGTGGGAAATTTATGTGATAGGCTTTACCGAAGCATTTAAATCTTTGCAAAAAAACATGCCAGAACATCTCTGGGACTTAATTTTTAAACCCTCTCATTTTGGTTCTGGATATCGTATTGTAATGGTAAATGATGCAGTTGAAGCGATTTCTATGGCAACACGATATTTATATGGTTCAATGACGTCTTTGAATGAAACGCAGCAGAATGCAGTACAAAATCTTTTAATTTCTCAAAGACCATGGATTGAAGCCTATTCAAGTGTTCGTAGTGACTATTATTTGGGGACCAATAATGTCATGGTAGCAATGGCACAAAATGCAGAAATTTGGCGAGCCGTCCGTGATTATAAAAATATTGAATATATCGTACCTCGTGATACCTTTATCACAATTGAGCATTGTGCTATTCCTGCAGGAAGCACAAAAGATGATCTTGTGTATCTGTTTTTAAATTTTATCTATTCAAAAAAATCAATGCAACATCATTATGATGTTTTTCAGTATTGTCCTGCGCGAATTGATATAGTTAATAGTTTACCTGCAACGCAGCGACAAAAAGATATTATAGTATCATCAAAAAAAGCATTTAAGCATTATTACTTTATGCAAGATGTTCTTTCCGAGCAGAAAAAGCATGATGTTTGGATTTCTGTCAAAGCATAGTAATACCATTTCTAAAAAGTAACTTCTGAGGTTCTTCCGCCGTCATTAAAACTATGGCGGACACGGCGATACATAACTCGGCCTGCCCGCCCAAGCTTTTAGCGAAGGCTGGGTGCGGGTTGTTCGTTTTTTCCTTCATATCTTTTTTATTCCCCCTCCCCATAAGATTGACTTTTATTCCATGACCAATTAATACTGACACCAAATAATGTGCATCATAACATGCAAAAGTTTCAGTGGGTAGTGTATCAACTTAAAAGGATGAAAGTATGAGAAAAAAAAATCTCGTAAAATATCTAGGGGCAGTTTTATTGATAGGTTCTGGTTTCTATTCAAGTCTCTATGGCTTGACTATATGGAGCGGCAACGTAACGACGAGCGTTACTGATGACAATATCAATATTACCGGTAACGTTACGTTGGGTAACGGTGGTACAGGAATTACAGACATTTGTATTAATTCGATTACCGCTGATATTACGGTAACACCAACAGGTGGCAACTGGACGATTACACCTTTTAACGATGGCGCTGCAAACAGCCCCGTTGGATTGCATATCAACGTGGCCGCAGGACATACGGTTACTTTTGATCTATCAGCACAAAGTCTTGATTTCGTGGGTGGTCTCAAATCATTTTTAGTAAGCTTTGCCGGTGCGGGTAATTTACGTATTATAGGAGGAGATGACCAAGAAATTAGCTTCAGAAGTCCGGGTCCCTTAACACCAGGTACCTATTTCATGGTGATTATGGATGGCTTTGGTCATACGCCACTTCTTCAATCAGTTATTTTTGCTCGTGCAAACAATGCTGGTAACGGAAATTTTACCGTTAATGTTGGCTTAAATTCTGTCATTGGTTTTGTGAGTAATGATACATCATTAACAACAGAACAAGCAATTATTGGTTTTGATGCAACAAACAATGTTGCGAATACTGGTCGCTTGGAATTAGCCATTGCAAATGGTGGTTCGGTAGCCGTTCAGAGTTATAATACGAGCACTATTAATAACGTCTGTGGTGTTACTCCCATTATTTCTATTAACACTATTGATTTTACAACACTTGCTGGACTGCGTGGTTCGTTTGAAACGTTAACACAAGGTACACCCGCATGGTCGGGATTATTAGTGTTGAATGAAAACGCAACCTTGCCAGCGTTTCGTAGTAATCCTTGGCTCCAGACACCGAATGTTGTTGGAATCCAGCCGGGTTTTGTTGTTGGAATTAATGGACAACTAATAATTGATAACGATACCTATCTTGATTATGTTGGTGGAGCAAGTAATGTTTCACCAGCACCGACAATTCCTGCTGCAGTTCTTGCAAATGTTTCACCTAATTGTATTAATCTTCAAGTAAATCAGGTGGTAAAAGATCGTAATCCTTCAGCATTATTTATTGATGGTCAAATAAATAACTGTACCTTAACCAATCGTGCACAAATTCTCATGAATGGTGCTTCAAAAATTTACTTTACGTCAGCCTGTGACAGTTGTGGATTATCGCCCAATGGTATTGGTGCAACCTATCCATTTACCGTTAACTATCAAACTCTTGGTCAACCATTTAATAAACAACTTACGGGCCCAGAAGGGTATGGAAGTATTGTGTTTGATGTGGAAGGTGTTGTTGACGTTATTGGTGACGGCTCAAATAATCAAGCGCTTAATATTCTTTCATTATTTGAAAATAACACCGGTGGTTCGGTTCTTATCACGGGCGCTGAAACCGTTTTTAAATTACGTCCTAATCCATGGGCTGTTGATGTGAATGGTGTGTATGAACAATATGGTAAAGCATGTTGGATGATTAATGGACGCATAAACTTAATTGATGGCATTGCGCTTCAACAAACTGATGAAATTCATGAAGTTTTTGATAAAAATATACCGCAACAATCAGAAGCTACCTACATGGGTGGCGAAACCTGGCTTCTTAATTTCCCCAATACAGCTCGACCAACCATAGCATTTTACGGTCCTATTGGTTCACCTTCAAGTTTCTTGATTCAAACGGATGCAGCATTAACCGGTGTTGATGTATTAACATCAAGTTCTGGCAGCTCGGATGCAGGGTTCCCTGCGCCCGCAAATAATTTTGCTAATTTTGTATTTTATGGCAACGGCTGGTGTATTGATCAGGGTACGGGGCGTCTTCTTGTTATGGGTACTAATATTGGTGCATTGGCATCAGATTTAGGAACCATTGTTAATCGTGATGCTCACTTTAACGTGTTCCCCGAACAAAATCAGAGTGGAGTATTCACTATTCTTGCCACCATTTTGACTGCACCAAATAACAGCAAAGTGACGCAAAATGCTCCTGCTAACCAAGCAGTAATCGCAAATCAATATTCGGTACATTCATTCTTTTTAGGTTGGGCAAGCAATATTTCGATTGGTAACCAAGCTGAAATAGGGTCTGGTGGAGCTCCAGTTCTTAATACGCAAGCTATAGACGTATGTACGGGTTTAGCCTATACCTTGACTGATACGCCAACGCTTAATGTTGCGGGTGATTTTATTGCCTTTGAAACACAAGGTGGTATTGAAAATACACCAGAAACGAGTGTTGAAACTGGTCAGGGTGGTATTTTTGTAGATAAAAATGGTCTATTCTCGATCTCACCTAATTTCCGTATGAGCATCGCTGACATGGTTGCCATCGGATTTAATGGTGCGGTTATTTTACCAAAGAGCCAAGTTTATTTTCATGAGCGTGTTGGTATTACCAATTCAAGTCTTAATATGAGTGCAACACCATCGCAAGTTATTATTATTCCAACCGGTGCAAGCTTTGGTGATTATACCCTGGATTGGAAATACACGGTTCGTGCTACCTGTCCTACTGGTTCGGCTCTTTACACGCCGTATGCATTTCCGGCTGTTCCTAATACGTGTCAATTGACACCTGTTGTTCCAGCAAATATTACCGATATTCCTACCATTCAAGGTGTTGTTGATCAATTTCTTATCAAGAATTCACGTCTTGGTGATGAAGCGGCAATTTTGGTTGATGGTGGTCAGATTAAAGAACTTGTTCTACAAACGGGCAACGATTCTGGCATGGCTCCTTCAGCAGTTGTTACGGTTACTAATAACGCAATTGTTGGTCTTGGCCGTGCATCACGTTATGTTAATACCTTGGAGGGTAGTTTGGTTCTCGGTGTTAATGGCATTTCGTTGATCGCTGATGGTAATGCTCAAATTTTCTTAAATGATAATGCTCTTGTTAACAATGCGGCGCCAATTCTTGTTGGGCCAGATTTTGGCGTGCAGGGACCAAATATTCTTGAAATTACTTCGACTGTTCCCCGTGAAATTCGAATTCAAAACGGTGGCGTTCTTGATTTAAGTCAATTTGCGACAGCAAACCAAACCGTATTGGTCAGTGGTAGAGTAACTCTTGTCTTTGAACCGGGCGCACAAATGGTTCTTGGTGGTGGTAATCTTCAGTTTATTGAAGATGCGTCGATGCGTCTTGAATCATACTTACCAGTTGTTTCTGGGGTAACAATCAGTTCAACTGACGTGTACCGCGTAAGATGGAGCGGAACAGGTACTATTAGTATTGCCGAAAATAGTTCACTTTCGATACCAAGTAACGCGTTACTCGGTATCGAATCTGGCCCAAGTACCTGTTCTCCGGTAACAAGCTTGAACATGGTTCTTAAAGATGCTGGTTCTGTGTTCATTGGTAGTGATACGGATTACGGAGGCGGTATCCAAATCGGTAATACCGTTGGTGCTAACGGCGGTGCGGTTTCATTTAATGTAACGATTAATGGTCCAAGTTCGGTATTTAATATTAATGGTCAAGGCTTCTTGGGTCTTGGCGTTGGTATTGTTAACAAACCATTTGGTTCAACAGTTGGTGCTCCAAATAATTGGACTGTTGCGCCACTTCTTCAGACAACTGCAGCAACTATTAACGTTATTCAAGGGGTATTCCGTCATAATAATATTAATGATGGTTCAAGCACCCATGCAGGTTTGTTTGCAATTGGCGCTGCCACAACGGGATATACATTCCTTATTGATCCAACTGCTCCGAATACTTCTCTTGTACAAGGCGGTGGCAACTTGGTACAAATTTCTGGACAAACAGCACCAACAGTTTTAACAACTAATGGTGTTATTAGTGTAAACTTGAGCGCAGGTATTCTTGCTTCAACTGATGTATTAAATGATCCAAGTAAAGTTGCGCCAGCATTTCCAGCAACAGCAACTCAGTTGTTTAATTATTTGGCGGCAAACCCATATGCTTCTCAAGTTATTAAAGTTGGAGAAGCTGCAACAACTCGTTTAGGCGTTATAGTGCTCGGCTATATCAATGGCACTACCATTTTTCGTAATAACATTAATGGCGTGTATGGTGTTTCTGGAGCATTGGTTAATGCAGCAAGTTCACTTGCAGTAGGCGATCTTGGTATGACATTGACAGCTGCTGGATCTCCAATAGCCTATGCAATTCGCCCATAATTTTTACACAAGAGTAATAAAATATGGTGCGGTAATTTTTAAATTATCGCACCTCTACAAGACGGGGAAGTATGAAAAGAAAATTGTTAAAAAGTATAGCGCTTGGTGCCCTCTTAGGAGTTGTAGGGATAAGCGCTCGTGAATTAAGAACTCCAATACAATTTTTGCAACCAGGTTATTTGTATTATCCATCACAATTTATTCAATATTATGAAAGCAAAGGTGACTGGTGTTTTGGGTGGCAAGCATTTGGTGGTGCATACACACGCGATGCGCAAGATGCTTTTGGCCCATGTAACAGCAGATGTAAAGTTCCGTATGCAGAATTAATTTTTGGACAAAGTTCATTTGAAATAGCAAACGCATATCCTAACAATGGTGTTGGATTTGATTTCAGTTCAAATCCACTTGCGGCACTCACGGTATTAAGTCCGCAATTTGAATACAATGAAAAATCTGCGGTATTTGGTCTTGAAGTTGATACCTCATTTGAACTGTGCGACCCATGTGGTTGTTCTTATTTTAATGGTGAATATTACTTGCGTTTACGTGCTCGTTTGCCGGTTCGCGATATTGTTGTGCAAGATGTTTGCAGTACCGCGATAGCGGTGAGTGAGGGCACCACTCTTAATGATGTGTACCAAACACGTGTAGAGACAATAGGCAATGTAACAGATCCTTTATTATTGCCTTCAGCTGACCAGCAGAAAAATAATACTGTTTTTGCTATACGGTTGGATTTTTTAGCACAATTAAATCAGTTTAATGAACCTGCGCAAAAATTGATGAACTTTCATGACGCTACAGGTCA
>Ga0207066_1249_pt1 | contig 10429 bp, 9 predicted proteins | sample Alteio_BWMinCont_24_FD_153490 | JGI IMG/M metagenome (GOLD analysis project Ga0207066, IMG submission 153490) | Enriched cells from forest soil in Barre Woods Harvard Forest LTER site, Petersham, Massachusetts, United States -... | ecosystem: Environmental > Terrestrial > Soil > Temperate forest >...
GTACTAAGTTTCTTCGACGCGATTGTGCGGCGGCTGCCGGGCTCTGAGTTCATCGTCGCCGAAGACGGCAGCACGGACGGCACGTCGGAGATTCTGCGGAGCCTAGCCGGGCGAATCGGTATTACGCACCTGACCGGGACGGAGCGTAAGGGCTACAAGCGAGCGTTCCTGGATGCGATCTTCGCTACCCGCAATCCATACGTATTCTTTTCCGACAGCGGGGGCAAACATAACCCGGAGGAGTTTTGGAATCTGTACGCTTTGCGGCAGGAGTACGACCTGATTGTGGGAAGGAAGACCGGCCGCAAGGATCAGCTTTACCGCCAGTTGCTCACCTGGAGCTACAACTTCCTGTTGCGCAAGTACTTCGGCTTCGATGAGGTTCGTGACGCGGACAGCGGGTTTCGTTTGTTCAACCGTGCCGTGGTAGATCGGGTCCTGCGGGGCAGGCTAATCTACCGCGGCCTAATCGCTTCAGAAATAGTACTGCGCACGCTGGCGTGCGGGTTGAAATATCGCGAGGTGGAGGTCTCCTACGAATTGCGGGATGGGGAGTCGCGCGGGTTGCCCCTCGGGAAGGTCCCATCGGTTACGCTCGACGCGTTGCGAAACATGGCGCACCTCAAGTCGGAGCTTGGCGTCCAGACCGAACAACGGCGAGGTTGAATGGCTGCGGCAACAACGCTGGCCATCGCCCCCGGCGTGCTGGGCTCTGAACGCGCCTCGGCCTGGCGCACCCGGCTGCCGATCTTCGCTGGAGCTCTGATCTTGCGTTTGACGGCCGGAGCGCTGTTTTTCGGCTCTGTAGACACGATCAACCTGATCACCAATAGTATTGCGCTCGCCCAAGGGAAGACGGTAGCGCTGCCATACTTTCCGACGGTCAACGCGCTGATCTGGCTTGGCGGAGTTCTGGCCGCTTATACACCACTTCCGTTTTCTCTCTGTATGAAGCTGGTGCCGATCTTGTTCGATTCCCTGCTGGCGGTGCTAATATTCGATCTGGTGGCGCGTACCGCTCCGCGCGTTGCGCTTCGCTGCGGCGTGCTTTACGCTTTGAGCCCTGTAGCGCTGCTGATCGACAGTTTCCACGGCCAGTGGGATTCCATCGCGCTGTTTTTTTTGCTGCTCGCCTTTGCTGTCCGCGCGGGCGAAAGCACTAAGGGGAGAGAGTTTCTCTTCGGCGTGGTCTTCAGCATCAGCCTCCTGGTCAAGCCGATTGCACTGCCGTTTCTGTTACTCTTTCCGCGGCGCAAGCGGGAGACTGCGACCTCGCCATGGGCCGCGCTGGCAGGACTGTTATTCGCGTTTTCGGTTGCATTTACGATCTATGCGGCATGCGGGTATTCCATGCTCGATATGTCGATCGGAATAATCTCATACAGCGCGAAAGGGGTGCAGGTTTTTGGACTGCCCTTCGCCCCTGTGCTGGCGAAACTATCGATCCAGAGTTATCGGCTCGCGTGGGTCATACCGGCGATCGTTACGCTTGCCGTCCTGTACCATCGCCGCAGGGTGACGGCAACCGACGCAATGCTGCTGTTTTATCTCTTCACCCTTGCTACGTCGGGCCTATCGCCGCAATATCTTCTATGGCCTATACCGCTGCTCCTGGTCTCCCGGCGCCTTCGTCTGGCTGCCGCCTACAACGCTATTGCGATGTTGTTCCTGCTGTTCTATTACATGAACCCATGGGCCAGCTATTTTCCATTCGAGAATCTGGCAATGTTCGCTCCCCTGCGTGGACTAGGGTGGCTGCTGCCGCCTGCCGCTTTCGCAACGCGAGAACTGCTGCCGTGGGTGCATGCGCTAGGCAACGTGGTATTTCCAGCTTGCTCTTCGATCATCGCGTGGTTGGTGTTTAGGAGCCACCGCGAACCCCAGAGTGAAACCGGGTGGTCCGCACGCACAACGGCTTGGTACGCCGCACCCGCCGGCGCGATCGGGCTGACGATTCTATTGCTCAGAGCAGGCGTCAGCGAGCAGTATGTGCGCGTCCGGGTTCTGGAGATTTGGAAAGCGCTCCCTGCTCAATACGCTATGCACGTCCAGTCTATGAGCCCGAGTGCCATTTTTGTGGGAGATTTCGGCAGTTTCGGACTGCTCAACGTAGTCCTTCTCCTGGCGCTGCTAACCACAGTATGGTGCGCCGCGGCGGCTACCGAGCGCTGAACGCCAACCGGAAGATCCGGCGGAAAGTCCAAAGCGTGGAGGACCAGCGCTGCAGCGTGGTTTGGCCGATCCGTTCGCCGTAGGGGATGAAGACTTCGCGGATGCGGAAGCCCAGTAGAGCCGGCTTCAGCAGCAAATCTACAGGCAGCGCTGGGCCGTTGGGATCCACTTCCACACGCTCGATGACCTGGCGGCTGTAGGCGCGCATGCCAGAGTGAAGGTCGGTGGATTTCACGCCAACCAGCACGCGCCCGGTGAAGGCGAAGAGCCAATTTGCAAAATAATTGGGCCAAGGCATGCTGGTGGGCCTCTTTTCAAGACGGGAAGCGTTCACCACGTCGCATTCGCCGGTGAGCACCATGTCGGCAATGCGCGGGATCTCGTCCGCCGGGTAGGTGCCATCGCAATCGAGCGTGACCACCACATCGCCGAGGCATTCTTTGAGCACCCGCGCCATGGCGCGGCCGTAGCCCTGGGGCGGGACCTGACGAATCACACGCGCTCCGAGTTGTTCGGCAATTTGAGGCGTGGAATCCTTGCTGCTATCCACCATAACGATTTCATGCTCGCGGCCATCGAGCGCCGCGAGAATGTCTTGGATGACCGGCCCGACGGCCTTCTCTTCGTTCATGGAAATCATCGCGACAGAGATCATGCGATCTGTTTCTCCATTTCTTCTTTCCGGGAACCCGCGCCAGACGGTTTAGAGCTGGGCAGGGCCCGCGGCACGCTAAGCACAACGAATTGAAATGCAAGCAGTCCCGGCCACGCCCGGCAGACCGCATGTTCGAGCGGATAGAACCACTTCATATAGAACTTGTAGGGGCCGGAGTCCATGATGGATGGCGAATCGATTTGGTGGTCGATGGCGCCGGCGGTTCGATACATTTTCTTGATCCAAGGAACAAAGGGACGCAAGATTCCCGGCGTGATGCGGCTTCTTCTAACTTCAAGCCCTGCGTTCTGGGCGAACCGCATGAAGTAGCTGCGCGTGAAGTACCGAATGTGGGTACGGTCCAGCGTGCCGGTGTCCTGGTATTCAAATCGGCCGGCCAATAGCGACAGCCGCATGTTCCAGATGGCGATATTCGGCACCGATATCAAAATGTAGCCGCCCGGGGCGAGCCAAGATAAATGCCGCGCCAACACGTCGGCGGGATCGTAAAGATGTTCCAGGATATCGGAGAACAGTATGAGATCGAACTGGCGGCTGCTAGAAAACGGATAAAGTTCCGGCTTCGTGACGTCGGCGACGTAGGCTTCGCTCAAACGCATCTTGGCCTTTGCGATGGAGGCCGTGGATAGATCTACGCCAACCACCTGGTGATCGTGGAGCCGCTTGAGCTCGGCGCCGTGAACCCCCGAACCGCAGCCCACGTCCAGAATGTTAAGTCCGCGAGGAAGGCCCTCGATGATTTTGGGAATCTCCGGGTTTGCGATCTCAAAATACGGTCGGTTCATACGGCGATCTCTGCGGGAGCGGCTGCGACCAGGGCCTCTTGATTCAGGCCACGGGCGAGCTTGCACGCCCGTTCGATGCAGACGTCCATGTTGATGTATTCGAACTCGGCCACGCGCCCGCACAGGTGAATGCCGATTCCCTCAAAATAGGCTTTCGCTTGTTTCAGATGGCGGCGGTAGTTATCGTCCTGCACCACGTAACCGTACTTGGTCCGCAGGACGCGGCCGTAGCAGACCTCACTGGCCCGGGCGAGTTGCATGCCTTCCAGATCGCCGATGACGTCGGCGAGGATCGCTTCGTCCGTGAGTTCGTGCGTGCCATCGCCGGGATTGGTAGTGATCTCCGCCTCTACGATCGACTTTCCTGGCGGCGCATTGTGGGGACTGAAGACAGCCGGGAACGACAGCCGGTGGAAGCGGATTTCCGGATCGGGCACGTAAATGGCGGTGTAATCCGGCAGGCTTGCCGAAGCGAGCCCGACCGCGACAGTAACCAGCGAGTTGTAGCGCAGCGAGTCGACGGCGGCCAGGATTTCGGGTGGCGTGCCCTCCAGCGCATGAGCCAGTTCCTGAATGGGGATCGTGGACACCAGCTTTTCGAATCGCCGGGTAACGCGGCCATTCGTGACACACCACTCACCGCCTTCCCTCCAAACGCGCTCGACGGTGAAATCCGGTGTAATTTTGCGAACGCGGCGTTCGAGGGCTCGGGGAAGAGATTCTATTCCCCCTCGCGATGGATAACTGTAATAAAGCTGGTGGGTGTAGCCTTCGGTCTCGACGCCGACCGCAGCCTTGATGACGTCTTCCAGGGGTGGCTTGGGGACGCGTCCTTCTACCCACTCGAGCCCCAGTTGCTCGGCAGGGACATTCCAGATTTTTTCGTTATAGGGGATCAGGTATTTTTCGGCCAGCCCCTTGCCGAAGTGGTGGTAGATCCATTCTTTGAAATTCGTCTTCGGAGGTGGGTAGTCGTTCTTGAGGAAGTGATACAGGCACTCGAAGCGGTCCTGCGGATCGAGATCAAACAGCCCGTTTTCAAACGGGTACTTGACGTAGCGGCCACGGTAGAAAATCTTGTTGTTGCGGCGGGCTTGGTGGACGTTGCCGGCCAGCAGCGACACCATGTAATCCACCATCTCCTGGTTGCGGGAAAAGATGATGTGGGGACCGCCCGCGTCGTAGGTAAAGCCTTGTTCCTGAACCGTCTGGCAATGCCCTCCGCCGCGGCTGTCTTTCTCCAGTACCTCGCAGTCGCGCTCCAGGTGCGCGGCGATGGCGATTCCGGCTAAACCGCCGCCTAAGATCCCAATAGTCAATCGCTGCCCTCGCCTTTCCTCTATTGGTTATTCGGATATTGTGGGACTTTCTGTAGACCCAAAAGGCGAGTTTTCAGCGTCTTGGCCGCGCCGGGTTAGAGCGGAGCGACTCAAGGTACCGCATCCGATCCGAACGCTTAGGCGTGTGCGGCGCGGCCAGGAGCTTTGTAGCCCGACTTGGCTGCCTTCTTCATTGCTTCGGTTCCTTCGGCAGTGGTGAGAAGCGGCGTGGTTTTGATGGAGCGGATTGCGCCACCTGCCGCAGCGGCGAGGGAGAAAGCGGCAGCCTCAACGTTGCCCGGCATCTCCAGGACCGCAACCAGATCATAATCGCCGAAGGCGAACCATCCATGCAGAATTTTGCCACCGAGTTTTTCGATGGCGGGCCGGACCGCGTCGATGCGGTCGTGAGGTTGCGCGATCAAATTGGCCCACGCCTCAGGCGTGTAAGCCACTTGTAACAAATAGGTATTGGCCATAGTTTCTCCTCTCGACCCGATGATAGTCCTCGGGTGGGGGGAGCGCAAGGCTCGGCTGGGCACGTCGGCTGGTGGGAGGCGTTAAGAACTATTGCTGCTTAGGAGCCCCGATGGTTGGGTTGCTGGCCGCCGATCGGCGTGAAACAACACGCAGGGCCTCGGATGCCGCTCTTCGAAGAAAGCTGGATCCGGTCCAAGGGCGGGGATTGCTTAAACCCCGGGGAGAATCTGTTGAGACAACTCCCCAGACGAGCGAGATCACAGATTGACCGTGAAACGTCATGACAATACCTCTATCGGGGAACCTAATCTAAAAGCTTAGACCGGTGTTCCTTTTTAAAGGTTACATTTTCAGCTAGATTTGTTCAATAGTACTGGAGAAAAAACTGGGGCCGCCGCTACTGGCTGTACTAGGATTTGCCACTGCGCGCCATGTCTAGAAGGAGATTGAGACGCCGGCCGCGACCTCATTCCGCGCGGTGGCGGTCGTGAGGGATTGGAAAATCGGGTTCATCCAGCGCGTATACCGCACCTCCGGCACGACGCGGATTCCAAACGTATCGATCAATTGCAGGCCGGCGCCGCCCACGAAACCGCGAGAATTCCCGTGCGCCGGCCGAGCGGGCGTATCGGTACAGCAAGAAAGAACGTTGTTGACGTCCGTCGAAGAGATCGAAGTTCGGATGGAGCCGGCTGTTCGATACGCACCCCCGCCCTCGACGAACCACCGAGGTCCAGGCTCGTGCCGCCCTCGACCGTAATATCGAACGACTGCGGGGATATCGATCAGGCGGGCGCGGGTGTCCTCGTGGGTGCTGGTGCTGGTGGAGGTTGGATTGACAACGCCGTTTGTGACCGTGTTCGTGGTGGTGGTCACTGTGGTCGTGAACTGGTACCCGAGCCGTCGCAAGAGCCCTCCTACCGCGATGGCAAAGTGATCCGTCACGGCCACCTGGGCGGTGGCTCCATAACCGATCCGCTGCGACGCGCCCACGGTTGTGTACGCGGTAGAGACCGAGGCCGAGTTGTTCACGGTGCTGGTGGCGCCCGGTATCAGACTAAGCCCTAATACGGAGAGAGTGGCTCCGCCGGAAAAGCGGCGGACAAAGTTGCCCTGCTGGTCCTTGGTCGAGGGAGACACACTGGCGCTCTGGCCGGTACTCAGCGTAGCTCCGTTTTGCGGGGATGAGGAGGTGCTCTCGCTCGCCGGCGGGGAAGCGTTCCCGCTGTTAGCAGTAGTGGTATTTCTACCCTTACAAAAAGGGCACGGGATAGAAAACTTGCTCGGATACCAGCGCAGAGCCACGTACGGACCTGTAAGTGTGGTTTTGAAATATTGCGAATTTTGAGCGGAAGTTTTGAAGTGAAAAAATTTCTCGGCGAAGACTAGTTCGACCGGGCCGAGCCGGTAGTCGATGGAGCCCTCAGCGTCTCCAATCGTGGCGTGGTGGGGAACCATGAAGCCCGAACCGGTCGCTTCGATCTCCAGGTTCTTCGTTAAGTGATATTCGCCCGCGAGGCCGAAGGTGGGGTACAGCACCCAACGGCTGCCCGAAGCGGTATTGACCACGGCGTTGCCCGAGCTATCGGTGGCCGGCGCAAACGGTGCGTTGATGCTGGTGGCTATGCTGGCGTATTGCACCTCCCATAACGTCTTGAGGCGCCATTTCTGTCCGTCCTTGCGAGGGAATGGGAAGAGTAAATCCTGAAACGACAGCTTGAAGTCCTTGATGGTGTCGTTAGTTGTCAGAAGCTCCCCAGCCGTATACGCAGTACCGAAGAGATTCGGACTTTGCGCCACGGTACTGCTGGTTGCCCCCTTGGTGATAAAACCGGAGAAGTTCAACATTCCGGTCCTCGACATAGGCAAACTGATCGAAACGCCGGGCGCGTATTTGTGCTGTCTAGGATAGTCCAGGTTTTGGAAGGTGGTGGCAGCCGCCCCTCCGCGGAGAAACGGTTGAGCATATGTCAACCAATAGAAGAATTCCGCCGAAAAGGGGCCGTAGAGGGAGGGCGGTGGATTGTCGGCGTCGCCTCGAGCTGTGGGAGCTGGCTGAACGTTGGTCGTAGCCGGCGCGGGGGGCGGCGCGGGCGCGACTTGCCCCGGCTGCTCCGGAGGCTGCTGTCCCTCAAGGCAAGACGCTAACAGAAGTGCGCTGACGGCGGAGAGACGAGCGGCGGCGAGCAATGTGTTCAAAAAAACCTCCTGGATGAGCTAGAAGTTATTCTATACGGTGCCGCATGGCGGCGTGAGTACAGGGCCTCAACAGGCTTTACGAAACTTTACGAACGCCCCGTTGCCCGGAACGCGGTGACGTCAAGCCGCCGACCTCTCGGGGTTCCCCGAACACCGCTTACTGACGTGCGCGGCTCGGTTGCGAGTGATCCGTTAACACGTCGGCCTCTCGGGGTTCCCCACACGGCTTACTGACATGTGCGGCTCGGTCACGATCCCTTAACCGAGCCGCGACCACAGGAGCGGGGTTTACTCAAGGGACGCTAGCTGCTTCGCCCGTGGAGCAACGAGTCCGGAATCCGGCGCGAGTGTTTCGAGACGGGGGCCGCTCGACGAGGGCGGTTGCGTCCTTGAACAGTGGCTTCCGGCTGGGCTGCCGCAGCCGCAGTCCCGGATCCGATCGTAATGCCAGCCTCGGAGGTAAACCCATCGGGACCTTGGATATCCAAATAGTGGTCCCCAGCGCCGATCCCGGTCGGTATCGCAATATTCAACTGGTAAACTCCGGCAAATCCGGGCGCGAGACCTGAGAACGAGACACTCGCGGCGGTACCGTCGATATCTGTCGTGATCGTATTGGTGGTGGTGTTATAAGGAGACGTCCCCGATCCGGGCGCTCCGTCGGTAACCGTAGGAGTCACGGCGCCGAGGCCGTTGACATAGACCTGGATGGTTTCCCCGGGCTGGGCGGGACTGGAGGTTGAGACCACCGAGAAGTTTGAGTGCAGCGCGGCTGCGTATCCGGTGCCGTTGGCGGGACTGTATGTAAATACCCCAGGGCTGGTCAGGCCCACCAACTCAGTGACCGTACTGGACGACTGGTGATTAGAGATCACCTGAATTTGGGCCACCGATTCGGTAAGGTACGGGACAACTGCATTGATTTGAGTGGGACTAACGTAATTGAGGGGCGCCGCACGTCCGTTAATCATTACCTGGACGCCCCCCAGGGTGATAGGTAGCGGGAGCGTAGAAGCCGACGCAACACCGGAGGCGAGTCCGCTACCGAACAGTGAAATGAACTCCCCTGGAGATAGACGCGCCGTGAAGGGTGAAAAACTGGCTGTGTTAAGCACGCCGGTCGGGTTCAGGTAGACGCCGGAACCACTGAAACTGGGCGCTTGGAAGGCGACGTTGATGCCTAAAATGGGCGGGAAACAGGTGGACGAAGGAGTTGAGCACGGGGTTCCGGAGGTGGAATAGGCTTGGCCGAATCCAATGCGTATCGCTCCGCCTGCACCGAAAATATAGTGTTGCGACAGCGCCGGGTCGTCGTAGGTTCCGTCGGAATTCAGCAAATAGGTATCGAAGAAGGTGTAATCGCCAAATTGCGATACGCGCTCATGCCCGAGAAGAACGCCTCCCGAAAGCGCGCTGAACGATCCGTAGTAGGTATCGAACTGCGATAAGTCCGAGTCGATGCCGGCTTGATAGTAGAGACCATTGAAATTGGGCGTGCCGGAGGCGGCTCGAACACCGACAAAGAAGTCCTGTCCATTGTAAGTGCCCCCAAAGACGAAATTGCCATCCGGCGAGATATATAAAAGCGCGCCCGTGGGCAGGAGAGTTTGCCCGTTGCCGCCGAAAGTGACGCTTGCGGCGCCGTTGCTGAAGGCATAGTGCACACCGGTGAGGGTTTGCGAGAGGCTAGACGCCGAACCGGCTGCTGCCTCATAGAAACCGGAAGCATTAATTGTGCCCAAATTTCCTTGACCATCGGCATTCGCCTGAAATAGAGCATCCACGGGTACATTGGGATCGGTATAGGAGATCCAATAAGTGCCCTGAAAAGTTGAATTGGTGGCGGGCGTCGAGCCGACCGGAGCGGCGACAAAGAAATCGTTGTTCTGAGTGTCTTCGGTGCTGCTTCCGATGAAAATCCCCTTCGAGACCAAGCCATAGACCAGGTCGCCGCTAACAACGGGACTGGTGATATAGCCCATGCCGCTGGCCCCGATCACGTAGGTGCCGGTGTGGGTGAAGGCTGCGGCGGTTGAGGTGCAGCCGTTGTTGAAATCGCAAATGGACCCGCTGATGCTGTAGTTTCCATTGCCATCGAAGCTAATGTTGCCGTACACGGAAGCAGCGTCGTTCGAGGTGTAGACCACTTGCCGAAAATAGTAAGTCCCTTTCAGCATTCCGTTGCCACTGTTGTCCAAAGTTTGAGCGGTAGCTTGACTGACGAGACCTGCGATCAAGAAGAGCAAGAGAAGGCGCACTGCATTCATGTATCGAATATCCTCCGGAGACTTAGGTTAACTCGTTAATACCCGAGTGATGGACGCACGCGGTGGCGCGCCGGTTAACGGTGTGGTCAAAAAAGTGCCGCGAGCCGGTCCGTATTCGACAGTAATACAAGCAGCGCGGAGAGTACCAGGATAGCGATCGCTTCTACCAAGCGGTCCATAAGGTTTCACGCTCCTTATGTTATCAACACGCTTTGGGCAGAGAGGACATTTTTCATGCGAAGCTCTCCGTTAAGCGGGTGACATTGACAGCGCCACCAACAATTTGCGCGTTGGAGATCGAATTGCCGCTTCAAAAACAAAATGCGCCTTTCGCGCGCAAGGAGGAGGATCAACATAATGTCGTTCGCCCTGTACATCGTGGGTTTCATCGTGCTTGTCATCGGGTTGTGCCTAGGCGCGTACCTGCTTCACGTACCGCCGCAATGGATCGGTGTCGGCGTCGTAGTGCTTATTGGACTGGGGATCCTGACCGGAGTCACCACGACGCGACAGCGCGACCCCTCGAACTAA
>Ga0207066_1240_pt2 | contig 10348 bp, 8 predicted proteins | sample Alteio_BWMinCont_24_FD_153490 | JGI IMG/M metagenome (GOLD analysis project Ga0207066, IMG submission 153490) | Enriched cells from forest soil in Barre Woods Harvard Forest LTER site, Petersham, Massachusetts, United States -... | ecosystem: Environmental > Terrestrial > Soil > Temperate forest >...
CCGCCCCTCCTGCCCCAGTTTGTGCAGGGGATGGCCGCGGGTAAAGCCCGCCAGATTCTCCACCTCCAGCACAAAAAGCGATATGGACCGTGCGCCGGCTCCCGGAGCGCTCTTTGCGGCGACTATGACCAGCGAGCACACCGCACCATTCGATATGAACGTCTTTTGGCCGTTGATGACATACGAATCCCCTTCGCGACGCGCAGTGGTCTTCATGTTCTGCAAGTCGGACCCAACGCCGGGTTCCGTCATCGCAATTGCCAGAATCGTCTCACCCGAGACCACGGACGGAAGCCACCGACGTTTCTGTTCCTCGCTCGCGTACTCGATCAGATACGGGCCCACGACGGCGTTGTGTAACGGAATGGCAAAGTTGAGGGCGTGCTTCCGGCCCAATCGCTCCATGAGCACCGCATCGAACCTGAAGTCGGCGCCGGCACCGCCGTACTCCCGTGGTACCGTCAGCCCGAGCAGGCCGGCTGCACCGGCCCGCCGCCACAGCTCCTTGCTGACCTGGCCATCGCTGCGCCATCGTGCGGTTTCTTGGGGCGTCGCATATTCGTCCAGGAATCGATCGGCAGAATCCTCGAACATTCGCAGTTCATCGGTGTCCATGAAGGGCGGCCGCTGTACGTTCAGCACCGACACACTAAGCCCCTGCTTTCGAAAACCGGGTCTTCGGGGAAACGAGTTGGTAAAAATGATGGCCCACCGATGTTCTGACTCCTATTTTCGTAGGTAGCCCTGGACTTCGTCGAGGCATTGAACAACAAGATCCGGGTCATTCAGCGCAGAGCCTACGGTTTGCATGATGAGGAATATCCCATGCTGAAAGTTCGCACCTGCATACTTCCACGCTCGACACCGGAACTCGGTGGCCATCGGCAGAGGCGCCGTGATGGATCATGAGGGAGCGCCCGCCGGAGCATTGTCGAAGGCATTCTCCCCGTGAATTGCTTGAAAGAATGTCATGGAAGAAATGCCAAGTCAACTTCCTTGAATACTCATTCCGCCGGCTGAATACCCGATGGATTCGTTCAGCTGTTTTCAATTAGAGTGCAGCGAATAGACAGCCGGCCTTATCGGCTGAAGGAGCATGTCATGACGGAGTCTGAGACACCCAGTACGATGTGTGATGACTTGCGCGTCGTTCTGCTCGAGCGGCGAGGAAGCATTGTCACAATTACGTTGAATCGACCGACCACCCACAACGCGTTCAACGCCGAGCTTCGCAAACGCGTGCTCGAGGTGATTCGCGAATGCGAATCCTTCGATGATCTGCGAGTCGTGATATTGACGGGAGCTGACGGCGGGTTCTCCGCGGGCGCCGACCTGAAGGCGAAGATGGCGAGCGACCTGCGCTCGGTATTGCTCGCGGAGTATGTGCCGATCGTGACTGCCCTTCGCAGCATGGATGTCGTCGTGATGGCGGCAATCAATGGAGCCGCCGCTGGGTTCGGCGCCTCGTTGGTTGCGGCCGCTGACCTCGCGATCATGGCGGACGATGCCAGCTTGCAGCTTGCTTTCAGTCGGATCGCGCTGATCCCCGACGGCGGCCTGACCTGGGAGCTCGTTCGGGCGATCGGCTATAAGCGCGCCTATCGACTGATGATCGAAGGAGGCCGCCTGAATGCTATACAGTGCCGAGACTTCGGCCTCGTAAATGAAATCGTGCCCGCGGCGGCTCTCATGGATGAGGCCTGCGGGTGGGCCGAGCGTCTCTGCCGTCTTTCCCCGACTTGCAACAGACTGACGAAGCGTGCCGCTCAGCATGCGCAAAGAGCCACGCTCGCGGAGGCGATGGCCTATGAAGCGGATCTGCAGCAGCTCGCATCCCGGAGCGAGGACTTCCACGAAGGCGTGGCGGCCTTTCGGCAAAAACGAGCGCCGCAGTTCACGGGCTGCTAGTCCTGCAATCGTCCACTACAGCGTCGGGACATTGCCCGCGCCGACGGGGGCGCCGCGACCCCGTAAATTCGGAGCGTGGAGCCTAAGGAACATCAATGCAGAAGATCATGGTTTGTATCAAGCGCGTCGTGGATTACAACGTGCGTGTACGCGTCAAGCCCGACGGGAGTGGTGTGATGCTCGACGGCGTCAAGATGAGCGTCAACCCGTTCGACGAGATCGCTCTGGAGGAAGCGCTGCGCATCAAGGAACGCGGCAGCAACATCGAAGTCGTTGCGGTCAGCATCGGCGAAACCGACACCCAGCAGCAGCTCCGTACGGCGCTGGCGATGGGCGCCGACCGCGCGGTCTTGGTACAGACCGACGTGACGGTGGAACCATTGACCGCGGCGCAAGCCTTTCTCGCCTTGGCGAAGAAGGAAAATCCCGACCTCATCTTCCTGGGCAAGCAGGCCATCGACGATGACGCCAATCAAACCGGGCAAATGTTGGCCGCAATCTGGGAGCGGCCGCAGGCAACGTACGCATCCAAACTTGAGATCAACGGCGGCAAAGCGGCGGCAACGCGCGAGATCGACGCCGGTTTGGAAACCATCGAAGTGGATCTGCCGGCGGTGGTCACCGTCGATCTACGTCTTAACGAGCCGCGCTATGTCAAGTTGCCGGACATCATGAAAGCCAAGAAGAAACCGTTGGACGTAACCTCGCTCGATGCGTTGGGCGTCAGCGCCAGGCAGTCTCTCAAGACGGTGAAAACCGAGCCACCGGCGCAGCGTCAGAAAGGCGTCATGGTCAAGGATGTAGCCGAACTCGTGGACGTTCTCAAGAAGAAGGGTTTGATCTAATGCATAAAGTACTCATCATCGGCGAGCATGACGGCAAGGCTCTGAATCCGGCCACCGCCAAGTGTGTCACCTGCGCGAGCACGATCCCGGATGCCGAAATCACGATCGCCGTATTCGGCGCGGATACGGCGGCGGTTGCCGCCCAAGCCGCGGCGATCGCCGGCGTCAACTCGGTGCTGCGTGTCGATCGGCCTGAGAACGAACACCCGCTCGCCGCGATTTTCGCGCCGCAACTCGCCGCATTGGCGGCCGACTACAGCCATGTCTTCGGTCCGTCGACTAGCTTCGGCAAAGACCTGATGCCGCGCGTCGCGGCGCTGCTGGGCGTCCCCCAGGTAAGCGACCTTATGGCCGTCGAGAGCGCGTACCGGTTTCGGCGCCCGATCTATGCGGGCAATGCCATCATCACCGTGGAAGCGGATTCATCGCGCAAGCTGATCGCAACGGTGCGAGTCGCATCGTTCGAAGCAGCAACGAATGTGGGCGCCGCGCAAGTTGAATCGAAGTCATTGAGCGTCGCCCTGCCCTCGCACACGCGCTACGTGGGCGCCAATTCGGGAAGCACCGATCGACCCGATTTGCAGACGGCTTCGCGAGTCATATCCGGCGGGCGGGCGTTAGGGAGCGCCGAGAACTTCAAATTGTTGCTTAGCCTTGCCGACAAGATCGGTGCAGCCGTCGGGGCCTCCCGCGCAGCCGTCGATGCAGGCTACGCACCCAACGAAATGCAGGTGGGTCAGACGGGCAAGATCATTTCGCCGGAAATGTACATCGCCATCGGCATATCAGGTGCGATTCAGCATTTGACCGGCATCAAGGATGCCCGCACCATCGTGGCAATCAACAAGGACAGCGAAGCACCGATCTTCGAAGTCGCGGACGTGGGGTTGGTTGGCGATTTGTTCGAGATCGTTCCGGAACTCGAGCGGATGCTGGCATTTGGAGCCTAGGCCCGGTCGCGCATCAATAGCGGAGAACGATTCAACACCTGTGTCATTGCGGCTCCTCGGGGCAGCGGCGTCATTTCTCTAAATGGCGCGGCCGCCCGGGCGCGTTCCGAGAAGGCTCTGCGGGCTGCTTTAGGTCATCTGCCGGCATCCCGAAACATTGCCGACTCGCGACACGAGCCAGTTCGAGGACTTCCTCCCCGAGCGATGATAGTGCGCGGCTTGAGCGTTGGCCAGAAAATGTCGATGCCGATAGACAGTGCCCGACGCGGCCGTTGGCATCGAGGATCGGCGCCGCAACCGTAGTCACTCCGCGATGCATCTGGTCGATGTCACTCGACCAGCCACGCTTCAATGTCTGAGTGACCTGAGCCATGTATTCGGTGAATGATGGCGCTCCGTCCCACCGGACCTTGCGGAAGGCGATCAACGTTTCTGTACGGGAAAGTGGACGATAGGCCGCGATGCATCGGCCGCCCGCGCCGGCTATCGCAGGCTGACGGTGCCCGACCTGAATATGTATCCGCGTAACCGATTGGCTGGCGGAGAAGGCTATCAGAGTAAGTCGGTCGGCGCTCGACAGACGCCACAGTCCCACGGCGGCGTTGGCGCTTTCCGCCAGACGTTCCATCGGTCCGCGCAGCACACTGATCAAATCGGCACGTGAGAGCGCGGTTCGGGCAAGATCCGCGGTGCCAAGTCCAATCGCATACGTCTTCGTCGACTGCTCGAATGTGACGAGATCTTCGGCTACCAGGGTCTTTAAAATATTGAAACAGGAGCTTGGGCTGATGTGCGCCGCGCGAGCGATCGCATTTACCCCTGCGCGGCCGTCCATGTTACCCAAATAACGAAGCACCGCGATGGCGTAAGCCAATGTCCGGATAACCGGCCGCGATTCCGCAGCAGCGTCCTTGTTAGAAGCCATGTAAAACTCATTCTCAGCGCTGAATGTTGACGATCCGATCCGAATAGTGCCCGCAATCGTTCCCGGATTCAATAAAAAGGGACAAATGGTCTGCGCGGCATGTTTGGCATGTCGATGGCGGCTGCCACCCACCTGGCGGCGCAACCGCGCCGCGCCGCGGCGGTCGTCACACTTGATGGCATTACAATGCGAGATTTCCCTGGAGCATTTCTTTGACGATGAGTCGGCGCATCATCTCGTTGGTTCCGTCGGCTATGTTGATTTTTCTGAGTATTATGAATGCATCGGTTAGGCCCATCTCGTTGGTCATTCCAATCGCACCATGCGTCTGGATGACCCGATCCAGCGCTCGAACCCCTGCTTCGACAGCAAAGGTCTTGGCCATCGCCAATTCCTTGGCAGCGCGGCGCCCGCTGTCCATCAATTGAGCAACATTCAAGCTCATCAGGTGCCCAGCGTGAATTTCCATGGCCGACGTGGCTAGCGGAAACGTCACGCCTTGGTACTCGGAGAGCGGCCGCCCAAATGTCTGTCTGATCTTCACATATTCGAATGCCATTTCAAGCGCCCACCGGCTAATGCCAATGGCTCGCGCACAGTTGTAGATGCGGCCAAGGCTGACACCACGCATCGCCGCGGGAAACCCTTGATGGAGTTCACCGATGAGTTGATGATGCTCCATACGGACGTTGTCAAAGTGCATCACGGATTCGTCGCCACCCGCACTTCCCCACATCTTGATGACTTGGTTGCGCGTGAAGCCCTTGGCATTCGTTGGCACCAGAAAGGCGGAAATTCCACCGGCGCGCTCACTCGCCCGCTCATTGTCCGTCACCGCAAAGATTATTGCATAGTCCGCGTGGGGACTGTTGGTCGTCCAAATCTTCCCGCCTGTCAGCTGCCATCCGTCCCCGTCGGCGACGGCTTGCGTCTTGATCATGGCCGCATCTGAGCCCGCCTCAGGCTCCGACAAGCCGAAGCACATCGTCTTTTCGCCCGACATGATGCCAGGCAGTATCACGCTCCGCGCCTCAGGCGTGAGCGCCTGGAGCAAGGGACTTGGGCCTTTGGCCCAGTGGCCCAGAATATGATGTCCCAGCCAGTATTTAGTGCCGCAAAGATGAAAGATCTTCTCCCATGCCGCAAAGTAGGCGAGCAGCCCCAAGCCCCCTCCCCCAATCTCTTCCGGCGCACACATTGCATAAAAGCCGGCTTTTGCCGAAGCCATGCGCACTTCCTGGATTAGAGCGCAAACCTCCTGTGAATATATCCCTCCGCTTGAATATTTCGCGGACGAGTCTCCCAGCAGAACGTGGAACCGCTCATGTCGCCGAAACACTTCGCGATGCAGAAACGCTTCTATGCCATCACGTACCGCGCGTATCTCGTCCGGATATTCGAAGGCAACTGCAGACATCTAACATCCTCTATGCATCTGGAAAACTACCTGGCACCCTATTTCAACAATCTAGTAGCTGATCTGATTTCGTGCCATTCCCCGCTCCGCCACACTAACCACCGCGCTTCGGCCGACGTCGAGCGGCGAAGGACTCAACCGCGGCCCTGTGCGCGGGAGCACCAACAAGCATTGAATTTGCAATCCGCTCGATATGCCGCCCGCTCGACCTATCCGCATCCGCGCACAGCTCGATCGCAACTTTAGCCAGGGCGACCGCCTCGCCGGGCTTGCTTGCGAGACCCGTTACGAAGTCATCCACCCGCTTGTCAAAGTCAGCCTCCGGGTAAACTTCGTGAACCAGCCCCATGCGAATTGCGGCCTCTGCGTCCACACTCTGTCCCGCTATCACCAGCCAACGCGCCCAAGCCGGCCCCACAAGGCGTGTCAGTCGGCTCACTCCACCACTTCCTGGAAGGCATGCGAGATCAATCTCAGGCAGGCGAAAGGTTGCACGGTCGGATGCCAGTCTAAAGTCGCACGAAACCGATAGCTCCAGAGCCCCTCCAAGACAAGGACCTTGAATCGCAACGACGACTGGTTTCTCGACAGCTTCCAATTCGTCAAATACGAGATGCAATTGTCGATAGAGCCGCCGGAAGGCTGTACCGCTACCCGATGGATATTTGGTAGCCTGTCCCGTGACATCCATGCCGGCAGAGAAATATCGACCGGTTGAGCGGATAACCAGGACCCGCACCTCTTCAAGATCACGAAACTCATTTATAGTGTCTCGCAAGGCATCGATGGTTGCGGGTAACATTGCGTTCAGCTTTTCTGGACGCGTCAACCTAAAAGTTATCACGGGTCCATTCTGTGTAACTTGATACAGATCATCCGGCATTGAGCCTCCCTTTAAAGTCCCAGAAGCCGCTTGGCAACATTGTTGCGATGAATTTCTGCTGTGCCTCCGGCGATCGTCGCGGCACGTTGATTGAAGTAGAATATAGTCGGAAGAAGGGCGTGTTCTGGCCCAATAACCTGGTCACAGGGCTTCACTGCAAGCGCCGATTTTTGGAACGGTGCGCCATAGTAGCCAATAGCCTCTACGAGCAGTTCGGTGAGCCGTTGACCGATTTCCCGCTGGCGGATGTTGTAAAGCTCGGCCCAAGGAGACGGGGGATCACCCTTTTGCGCCGCCCTGGCGAGCTGTCGGGTAATGGTCTGAGCTGCCTGGCAATCGGCGGCGACTTCGGCGAAACTGCGGGAGAAGTCTGGATCATCCAGTAGTCGTCCGCCCAGCCCGTCACTTTCCAAGGTGGCTAGTTCCTTGAGCCACGACAGCCGCCGTGCGACCTCGAACCCACCATACAAAGCAGCGCCATGTTCAAATTGCAGCAGATGGCGCGCGACATTCCATCCCTCATTTTCAACACCAAGACGACGTGTAAGCGGGACCCGCACATCGGTAAAGAAAACCTGATTGAACTCATGCTCCCCAGACATTGTCATGATCGGTCGAATCTGAATGCCCGGAGTGTCTGCATCAACGAGCAGAAAGGTGATCCCCTGCTGCTTGGCCGGCATCGTTGCAGTGCGCACCAGGCAAAAAATGCGATTGGCGTGCTGGGCAAACGTTGTCCAGATCTTCGACCCGTTCAATACATAATCTGATCCGTCCACCTCTGCTTTCAGCTGCAGTGATGCGAGGTCCGAACCCGCGTTTGGCTCGGAATATCCCTGCGCCCACCAGTCATCGCCGGCCAGAATGCGCGGCAGGAAGTATCGTTTTTGTTCTTCGGTGCCGAAGGCCATAATACATGGGCCGCAATAATCTCGCCCCATGCTCATGATTCCGGGCGGGCATGCATGCGCCATTTCAGCCTCCCAAATCAGCCGCTGCGTCGCTGACCAGTCCTGGCCGCCAAACTCCACCGGCCAATATGGAGCGCCCCAGCCCTTCGCGTGAAGGATGCGCTGCCATTGGCGCCCATATTCGAATTCAGAGATGACCCTGGTCGTCAGACGGCCGGCCCTTCGCAGATCAGCGTTCAAGTTCTCTGCATAAAACTCGCGCACTTCGCGCTGAAACGCCCGGTCAGAGTCCGTCAGCTCCATTTCGTTAACATTCACCGCGCCACCTCGAGTTCATCTTGCCCTCTCGCGTGGAACCACGCTAGTCGCCGCAGGTGATAATCCACGTTGCCGAAGCTCATCTGTATAGTAGTCAGGCGTTTGAAGAAATGGCCGACATCCAGTTCGTCGGTCAACCCCATTGCACCATGGAGCTGAACGGCAGCCTTGCCGACAGACCCCATTTCGCGCCCAACAAGTGCTTTGGCCGCAGAGACGCTCATAGCGCGACGAGAGCCTGCGCCGCGGCTATCTTCCGCCGCTCTCAGACTAATGGCGCTGGCATATTCGAATGCCAGACGCATATCCACCAGCCGATGCCTGATCACCTGGAACTCTGACAACCGTTTCCCGAACGCGATCCTCGACCGAACATGCTCCTGCGTGCGAGCAAAAAGAGCACCCATTATGCCGACGGCTTCCGCGCATACTGCAGCAGTAGCTACATCGACAGCCCCCTCTATCAGATCAAACCCGGCGTCGACTGTTCCTACCACGGCGTTTTCGGCCACCACCACGTCGCGGAACTCGACTTCGGATGCTGCCATGCCATCAACAGTCGTGTAATCCCTGCGTGTCATGCCGTCAGCTGCGGCTGACAAAGCGAACACGGTAATCCCTGCCCGATCATACAACCCTCCGGCAGTGCGCGCCGTTATGAATAGGCGATCAGCGAACGGTGCTCCGAAGACGACAGCCTTCCTGCCGTTGATAACATAGCCTCTCGACCGCCGCTGGGCTGTGACCGCTACATTCGCCAAGTTGTATCGGCTGCCCGCCTCCGCGAACGCTGTTGCGCAAACAGTCTCTCCGGTAATGATCTTGGGAATGAGTTCGCATTTGAGTTCCTCGCCCGCTCCCTGAGACAGCAGTTCTCCGCTGAGTACGATGCATGGGACATAGGGCTCTAGAACCAGGGCGCGCCCGAAGGCCTGCATCACAATCAAAGTACTTATACCATCAGCCTCCAGGCCACCATAACGGCTCTCGAAGGGTAAGGCGAGGAGCCCAAGATCCCCGAAGCTGCGCCAAATTTCGCGGTTGAACCCCTTGTCGGCCGCCAGCATTTTTCGACGCTGGTCAAAGCTGTACTGGGCGGTCAAAAATCGGTCGAGGGATTCACAGAGAAGTCGGTGCTCTTGTCGATACCCTTCTTGCATTATTTCATGCATTCAACATCTCTCATCATAATGGAAGCGAGAAGTAAGCGGTCAGTGCAGCGATATCTTGGCGCTCACACAACGAGAGACAAGCCACCGTCGACGATCAGCACGTGGCCGGTAACGAATCTGCTTGCGGCGAGCCCGAGGCATGCCTCCGCGATCTCCGAGGGCTCGGCTGCGCGGGCCAGGGGAGTCTTGGCTCGGATCGCGGCCTTACGGTCGTCGAGCCCGTCGCTCCAATCGCTGTTGACGGCGCCCGGCGCCAAGCCGTTAACACGCACATCCGGGCCCAGGAAGCGCGCCATGGTCCGGGTCAGCTGGTCTAGCGCGGCCTTAGACACGGCGTAGGGCAGCGAACTGCCGATTTGTCGGCGCCCGGCAATCGAACTGATGTTGACGACCCAGCCGTGGTTGCTCTTGAGTTGGGGCAGTGCCGCGCGGGTCAGCATGAACGGAGCGACGAGATTCGCGTCCAAGACCTTGCGCCAATGCGCCGCGGTCAACGACTCGAAATCGTCCAACCGGACCGGGACGGTCACAGCAACGTTGTTGACGACGCCATCGACGCGTCCCCATCGATTGGTCGCCGCAGCAACCAACTTCTCGGCCACGCCGTCAGCGCCGACGTCGCCCTGCACATAGACGGCCTCGCCGAGCTCCGAGGCCAATCTGTGGCCGGCATCGACCGAACTACTTGAATTGATGACGACGGCGCCGCCCGCGTCGACAACTTTTCGTGCTATCGCAGCGCCGATGCCCTTGGTCGAACCCGTCACGATGACGCACCTGCCAGTGAAATCCACGTATCGCGACACTTTCTTCCCCGAGATAAGCAGATGTTTACTCCAATTACCGGCCGGCGGACGCTTCTCCACGAACGCGAAGGAGCCTTCCTTGGCGTCCTCCGACTCGACAATCATGCGGATGGTGGGACCCTGCTTGGTCCCGCACTCTGAGAACGACCAGTCGGCGCTCTGACGAGCCAGTCGCTCGGCCACGGCGACCGCGAGCGGACCGTTGCCGGCGAT
>Ga0207066_1251_pt1 | contig 10271 bp, 17 predicted proteins | sample Alteio_BWMinCont_24_FD_153490 | JGI IMG/M metagenome (GOLD analysis project Ga0207066, IMG submission 153490) | Enriched cells from forest soil in Barre Woods Harvard Forest LTER site, Petersham, Massachusetts, United States -... | ecosystem: Environmental > Terrestrial > Soil > Temperate forest >...
TAGTTACTTTTTTGCGGATCGTCGGCGACGGACTGTTGTCGTTTCGCGGCTCGTCACGGGCGGCGAGGCGATTTCGTCCGGATGGTCGGCTATCTTCAGGGGAGGACGAAACGCCTTGGCGCTTCAACTCCAATGCTTGTTATGGATTCGGCAGGTGAGCGCGGGACCGCTCGTTCTCGGTACAGACGTATTCCAGCAGATCAGTGTCCGGAAGCAGGGTCTGGGTGTAATTCACCGTGACCGGCTTCGTGTAAACCTTGAGATCCTCGAAGGTGACCTGCAAATCCATGTGGCCGAAGTCGCGGCGGTGGAAGCGCTCCACCACGTGCAGGGATTCGCTGTGCGGATGGCCGAACGCGTCCAGCCAGGTTCGGTCGTTGAAACCGACGGTGTCGACCACCAGTGTGTCCTTTTCCCAGTTGCCGACCGAGTATCCAAGCCACGAAGGGTCAGGGTCAGAAGCGTGCTTGCGCCCATCGGTAAAAATTTGCCGTGTCGGCTCGCCTTCGTAGATCATCAGCGTTAATCCGGGCGTCTGAACAATTTTGTAAGGCTCCGGCAGCGCGTGTACCTGCGGTATTCCCAACGGGAGGCAGAGGGTCGTGGGAGTGTCCTTTTGGTTTCGGCTGCGTTGTCTCATCAGCGGCACAAACTCAGGCCGGATGGGATCGTCCTCGGGCTTGAAATCCGACATGATATTGAATAAGTACTTGTTAAAAGTGAGCGGGTCGTCACCCGGCACGTCGAATCCGCCCAGAAAGGGGAACATGCGCTCCATTTCTGGACGCGGCGTTCGATCCGTCTCCCAGATTCCGGAGAGGTCGGGCTTGCCGTTCGACGTGTGCGGCGCGGGCGCGGAGAGATTCGGTTTGCCGTCCTTGGTGCGAGGAATCCGCACGTCTCGCTGGTTCAGCCATTGTGCCGGAGCGTACGCGATCGCTCCGGCAAACAGCAGCACGATCATTGCGCTTCGCTTGTGCACATTTCACATTTTACCAACGCCGCCTGCTAACGGACGCGGTTCCGTTTCCGGAAGGTTCCACACGGAAACTGCAACTCTTCTCAACTCACCATCCACGCGATCTAGCTTGGCATTTAGCGGCGGGCCCGCCTTTTACGCGTCCGGTTCAACGCTCTGTCAGGCTCGGATGCTACATATTTCTTCCCTAGGGCTTCCAATCTGGTCGTGTGTCCGGCCCGAACTTGCTTTCGCGATGTCTCGATGATTCTCCAAAACGCTGCATTCAAAGTACCCACGCCGAAATAACGTCACTCGCCGTAGCAGCGGGAATTTTCGATAAACAAATGGCTTGGCCGGATAGCTTCCGAGTGGTCGTTAGCCTTGATCGGAAATGCCGCGGCGCAGAAACGTGGGGCGTCACTGCGGCACCGGCGGTAACCTGATGATTCGAATTGGTTTTCTGTGTCACCGTGATCCAGTGATTCAGCGCGAGGCGTTTTCCCTATAATACTTTTCATAATCAAATTCTCCATAGAAGGTACTATTAGTAAAAAGGGTTCTACTGAATCACTGAATCACGCCGGGCCACCTCGACCAATGGAATCATCAGGTTGGCACGCGCGGTGATGTGATCCGGCCCGTTCACTGAATCACGGCCGCGCTTCCGGCTGCCACGACTGACAAGACCGTCAAAAGCGGTACCCCGCCGTCTCCTACCACACGAATACCCTACCAAAATGCTATAGAATTCCATCGGCGACTCGACCGCGCGGCACCTCGCAACCCTCAAATCACGCCGCAGAATCAAAGAGTTCCGTCGGCCGGCGCGGGTCCTTACGGAGGATCGCGGCGTTTCAAGACGATGTTGAAAACAATACACTTCTCCTCCGCGAAAATCTCATTTTTCGCTTGCCGCGGCATCCCATGAATCCTCCCGCACAACCCGCCTGCGCTGAACAGGATACGGTATTTCCCTCGGCCGCTCGGCGGTTCGGGCGTCCATGCCGTTTCGGCTCATAAATGCCTTTTTGCGAGGGGTCCGCCGGGCTCCCGCACTGCGGAGCGCTCCGGCTGGAACTGCAGCCGGTGCTGAGAACTGCCATCTCCGCCCGAAACCGTGATAACCTTCCCCCCTAGGTGAAATACTAGGGTAGGATGGGTATGCGATGGGCGTCGCAGTCAACCTCCAACCGCAGCGGGAGCCGGAACCATGCACGGAACACAAACGTCTGGCGAAACGATTCGCAGACGCCACAAGGGGGTATTCCGATGCCGTCGCACAGCTTGCCAAGCATCGTGGTACCACGTCCGAACTTGATTATTACAAGCTTCGGCTTCTGGTGGACGACGCTCGCGAGGATTCGGAAACCGCAGCGCTTGCGCTCGAACGCCACATCTCGAAGCACGGTTGCTAGGTCCGGCACCTGACGTGCTTTACTCCTCACATGGACACCCCGTACCGGCTTCGCACGCCGATCGTCGGTCTTCCCGTCGGCGAACGTCATGCGGTTACAATACCCGCCGGAGCGATGCTCCGCATTTCAACTCCGTGGCCGAACACGGGTTACGTGACGGTATGGCATGGTGGACGGGCCGTGAGGGTGTCCGCGACGGATCTGAACGACGCTGTGGCGGATGAATCGTGGGAGAACACCGCCCGCAGTTGGCGTGAGTGAAATCGGGTCATTACGCCCGGAGGTGGGGGAGGGGTTTGGCCCTTCCCCGATTCCGTATCCCATGCGAAGGGAGAGTCAGATGCAACATGCAAAAGCCATAACACCCGACGAACACAAATTGGCAGAACAATTCGCAACCGCCACACGCGAGTACTCGGAATCGGTCGCAAAACTCGTTCACCTTCTGGGTAACGTGCCGGACGAAGAATGTCGAAAACAACACTCCGCCGTAGAGCAGGCGCGAGAGCGATCGGAAGAAATCGGTGCTGCGTTTGAACAATTCGCCTCAGCACACGGTTGCGGGAGGGATGAGCGACGGCGGAATGTCCGAAATGCCACAGTCTGAATCACCGCGAAAACAGCTTGTTCACGTCGATCGCGTCCAAGAGTATCCTTTCGTGAGTCAGATCTACGAAACACCCCAGTTCATTCGCCTGCGCACGGACCCATTCAAGCGCATCGGCGATTGCCTGCCGTTTTTCACATTCCCGCGCCGACCGAGGCGCACTCCCGACTTCTATGTACAGGACGTGAAATGGATAGAACCAACGAGATGACGCGATTCCCCGCCGCATACCATTGGTAACCGCTTTGCCGTATTTCCGACGGCTATTTCCGCGAAAGTAAAACTCCCCGAGGATTCTCTCACCGCCATCCCAGTACAGTTCTGCATATCCGGCCACGTCGTTGTAGCGATGAAACGGAGGGTTGGATTGGTTGAACTCGTCCCGATACCGATCACGAGCACCAGCATTGGAGTACATCCGTTCGAATCGTCGCTGTCGCTGGCGTTCAAACTGTTCCGGTGACTCATTGTGCAGCAGAATCGTGAAAATCAGTTTGTTGGGTCCAAGCGCGGTCATAAGACTAATAGATTCTCCTTCACCGACTTTATCGACCCACACCACGAGTTCGTTTGAAATCACGCCGGAAGAAGAGTTCGCACGCGAATCCTGCTTCAACCCCCACGGTTCGTGTTCGCGTTTGGGTGGAGGCTCGCCACAGAGGCGGGTGGGTTGCTATCATGCGCCCAAGAAAGTAATCACCTCGCCCGCTCGCACCGAAAGCGGATGCACATTCCCGAACCCGTCCACCACCCGAGGGAGCAGTTTTGTGAGATCTACCGTCGTGGGTGTTCCCGTTTTGTCGAGCTTGATTTCAAAGTACGCCGAACCGAGCATATACGTCTGTATTCCGCGCCGGAGTTCTACGTCCCGTGGTAAGAGCATCGATTCTTGAATGGACTTGCCGGGAATCAAGAGTAGGATATTTGACACAAAACACGGCGGTTGGGTGCGACTGCCGTCAATCTCCAACCTATCGATGTTCGTGGGTACATCTCTGTGATTGCAGACGGCAAGTTTAAAACGCGCGTGATTGTTCGAAAACCAAACGCCATTCTCATGTCCGCGTCCTTGTTCGCTCGTTTCAAACTCGAAAAGTTCACCGCGAATCTCCGGCATGGTGTTCTTCGCCCGCTCGGTCACCAGCTCCGCGCGGATTGCGATGGCTCGGCTGTGCTCCCGTTCCCATACGCGATACGCGGCGATGTACAGACAGACCACGGCCAGAACAACCGAAGCGATTCGTGGAACACCGCTGACGAACAATGCGAAGAGAAAAAGCGGAGCACTCAACCCACCTGTGACCCCGCTTCCCCATTCGGAAAATATCGCTTTGATGAACTGCATCCAGCCGGGTTTGCCGTTCATAGAAAAAGCGTATCATTCAGAACCGGTTACCTGTGAGTTCCTCAAAACATTCCGTCGGGCAATTGTAATTTCAGCGTAGCGGTGCCAAAATGCTCAACAGGTGGCTGCGTCAATCAAATCGGTCCGTCGCCTCGAATCCACCGGCGTCGTGCGGCCACAATGATCTCGTTCGGTTCATGCCCGCGGTGTCGCGCTGGGTTGAGCACGTTTTGGGATGAATGCGGATCGCCTGCGGGCAGCAGTCTGGTGTTTTACGGACGCTTGTTCTCTTTCGGCGGCACGCTTCCCGTTCGCGGACAATACGGATCGATCGTTCGGGATACCATTCCGTTTTCGGTAGTTTTTATTAGTGTATCGTTTAAATCACGCGAATTGACAAAAACTTTTCGCGACGAGAATTATCGGCCGGCAGATGCAGCACGCATACCGACTGTACGCTTCTCAAACAACTCCCGCCTTCCCTCATACTGCGAATAGTGCGGATTGCGGATCTTGTACCAGCGTTCGCCGTACGCGCCGTCGCGGTGCTTCGCAACAATCCCTTCCAAATCCCGCTCACAACCGATCCGGAAGAACTCCACGCCGGTCCGCTCAATGTGATCCGCGTACAACAAAGCTGACGGCTGTGCAGGTACGATGCGGCGCAGGCGTCGCTTTCGTTCGATCAGCGGACGCGTCCGCAAGTCCTGGCCATCGCACCACAGCACGTCAAAGGCGTAGAACACTGGTGTTCCGCGCCGGCGGAGGAGATCGTAGAACTGCGGCCGGCCGTCCACGTCCAAACAAACGATTTCGCCATCCAGCACCGCTTCACAATCGAGTTCGATATGGATCGCGGCTGCGAGTTCGGTGAAGCGTTTGTAGATAATGCCGCGACGCGAAACGAGTCGTGTTTCGTGCTCGCCGACGTGGGCGAGCGCGCGGAAACCGTCCATTTTTAGTTCGAAGAGGTAATCATCGTGATCGAAGGGTTCGGGAAGCAGCGTTAGATCCGCTGGTTGAAACTGCAAAACGGGCAACCTAATTTTAGTGTAGCGACATCGGCTAAGACGTACGATTCGCTTTTTCGGCAAACGGCTCAATTTGCTCCACCGCGGGATTGTTTTTGCATCGGAACGGGAGTATGCTTTTACAGTCTTTTGAAAGGAGACGCACCTATGGCAACACCATCGCAGACGCGACCGACGGGTCCCGATCCGGTAAAGGTAGACTCGAAACACTACACAGTAGAATTGGAAAACGATAAGGTGCGTGTGCTGCGCATCAAGTACGGTGCAGGCGAGAAATCCGTGATGCACAGTCATCCGAATACCATCGCAGTGTTTCTTACCGATGCGAGTTTCCGATTTGGTTTTCCTGGAGGACGCACGGAGGATGGCACCGTAAAGGCCGGTGAGGTCATGTACATGGACGCATTGGATCATCTGCCGGAAAACACAGGTACCAAGCCATTTGAAGTTATCGCGATCGAGTTGAAGCGCTGATTTAGGTCGTTCACCGGGGCCAATCAGCTTCGCCCATTCTTCGCCTATACTGGGATGGTGCCCGCCCGCTCCTGCCGAGTGTCATTCGTCGATTCGGAAGGCATCGAACACGCAGTCGAAGTCGTGGCGGCATCGTTGTACGAAGCTGCGGTGATGACCATGGTGGAGTTTCGGCGGTGTGGATTCGCTGATGCGATCTTTGGTCCGGCAACCCAATTCACTGTGCTGGTGAAGGCACCGGAAGAGGAACACACGGTGTCGCTGGCGAAGGTCCGGTCTTGGCTCGACGATGGAGCGAAGAGTCCGAAAGAGCAGGTGCAGAAGAATAGGCTCAGAGAATTGCTGCCGCTTCTTTAAGCGGGACAACAGGAGCGGTGGATTTTGGCAGGCCCCGCCACCGGCTCACTAAGGGGTCGTGACAGGTTGGGCTTTCAACTGAGACTCGTCGAAGTGCTTCAGGACAGATCGGAGTTCTTCTAGTCTAGCGTGCAACGGGGGTTGGTCTTCCTCTCGCACTCTATCCATCCACTTCGCTGCCCACTCGCAAGCGTTATGTGCCCGATTCAACGCCTCATTTCCCGTTTCCGTGTTGCCGTTCTTATAGGCGTTTTCCGCGACCAGTCCGAGCCTAGAGGCTACATCTAACTCGGTAGCTACAAAGCGGGTGCTGAGTTCCTTCAATTTAGACAACCAATAGAACTGAGGGGGGAGCGACGGAGCGTTAACAGGCCCCGCCACCGGCTCACGGACGACGCCCGAGCCGCCGGGTCCAAGAGTGCAACCCGATACCGCGATCATATACCTGTCGATGGCAAATCAGCAAGATGCTGTCCGCTCGTCCTTCTGCCGGAACAGTGGTACATGTGGCAGTTGGCTGCGATAACAGCACCGACGTCATCCGCACGCTCAGGGCAGTTCGCCCCTAGCTCATCCAGCAAATAGCAGGCGGTGCACAGGACCGCTTGGCGATCTTCCGCCGTCAATCGATCAAGTTCAGGCTGGATTTCATTTGGGGAAGCCCCCGCGAGAAGCGTTTCAAATAGCTCCCGGTCGGTCAAAGGCTTCGGCATGATGCTTCGGCTCCCTTTTTCCTTCATCGGCTCCCTTGGCGGATGACTCCAGACCATAATGCAATTACGAAGCCGCCGTGGCTTGGCGATGGCGGAATTCCGGCGATGCGGTTTCGCCCGGCGCGACTCTCGGCGCTGCCACGCGGCTCACCTTGCGAGTGAAGGCACCCAAGGAAGAACACACGGTCGCTGTGGGAAAGATCCGCTCGTGGTTGGATGGCAGAGCGAAGAAGTCCGAGCGAACAGGTGCTGAGGAACCGTCTGAGTCTACTAACCCATGCTTTGGGGGCTAATCACACAGTGTAGTGCCCCGCCGTGTCGCCTTGGACGGACAGCACGACGAATGTTCTCAACTGCATCCCCATTGGTACAAGAACTGCCTGTTGCCGCATCCATGAAAGCAACACTGTTTACCATCGGTTTAGCCGTAGGCAGCTTGTGTGGCTGGCTTGGAATCTCCGTCGGCCAGTTCAAGTAATTAAGCCATGCTATTGCGTCACGGTTCCAACCAAATTCACGCTACACGGCTGTCGGTGTAAAGCCGAGTCCGGCCAGCCCTCAGTTTTGAGCGCCACCTCCGGCTTCAAGCCGGAAGAAGAAGCTAATCGGGCAAACCTTGTGATCGGCGGAATAGATCGTACAACGATCCCTCAGGAGAGTTTGGATGTTGTTTACGCGCTCCTCGCAGGTCACGTCGGCTTCCGCATACATCGAGCAGGCTGTACACAAAACTTTTTGGAGTTCTGCGGGTGCAAGTCTAGAAAGCCATGGCCGTAGCTTCTCGGGCGGTACGCCGGACAGTAAGGCGTTCAATAAATCTCGTGTAGTGGTTGGCACCGGCATAATGCTGTTCTTCATGGTTCCGATAACAGTATAGACCGAACAACATGTTGAATGGTTCCCGTTTCAAACAAGTCCCTGTCATTTTGCAACAACATAACCAAGCCGTCGGAAACTGTCCCTTCCGGCGCGAACGGCCACAAGCGTGCTCAAGCGGATCATATTGTCTGCGAAGTACACCCTTTTCAAGGTCGTCGTTGGTTTTTGCCGACGTGACCGAGCAATTATCACGCTTCCGATTGGTTCCGAGATACACGTCATGCACCTGCACCCACACAGGTCGAGCATCGTGAACGTGTTCTGGGAAGGCCGTTCGGTCGCAGTGTTCGGTCACGACCTTGAGGCCAGTGGCACGCTGGCGGAAGATCCTGCGATTGGGTGAGAACCGGGTCCAACAGGTCATTTGCCGCACTAAGTGCTGTACATCCCAATCTGTGGGTCCTCGTCTTCGGGCTTCTTAGCGGGTTCGGTGCGTTCCCTCAAATCCCGCTCAAAAACGACATAGCGCCTCCCTTGCCACACGACTTCGATCATGCATTTGTAAGGGGAAGGGCGATCCGCAAGAACCACGGCGTCGGGAGGAATACGCTCAAGTAGGTTACGACCGAAAAACTGGATTGCATAAACCTCACGTCGAACAATGAACTCTCGCGGCAACATCTCCATGACACTTCCGACTCATGTCCACATTCCATTTGGGCACGTTTATTTCCAACAGGGACGCAGCACGAGTGATAATCCGAAAGCCGTGGAATGAACGGGCCGATGATCCGCGACGAACGGTTTCGCGGCCACACTCAAGTCTTCACGCTGTTGAACAGTTCGCGATAACAGCCTATGCTGGGTCGATTGCGCTTACACAACGGATCGTAGTGCGGACAGCGGTGGCGGGCATAGCGGAGCAGGGCAAGCATGGCAAAGCTGGCTACTGGCACGACTAGGAAGAACACAGCTCCGTGCCAAAACACAACACGGGACATCCGCCCTTCCAACATAGCTTAGTTTCCTAAGCGCGACGGAGAAGTTGATTGGATTCGGTTTTGTTACTGCCCCGCCGCACCCAGGCCGACGTTACTGCAACCCTTGCAGATACCGAATTGGCCGCTGCCCAGGAGCTGGATGAACTGACACTCTTGCACGTCCCTGGCTAGCTCCGCCGGTGATAGCGTTGCCGAAGCGAACGGCGTCTCCGCCATCTGAAATGTGGGACCCGTCGAAGTGGGGACCCCATGTACCGAGGTTCCCCAAGCGGCCACACCTGTCACTATTCCAGCAGCAGTAATTGAAGCTGGATTGCACGATTGTGTGTTGTTGGTCCCCACGTTCGGAACACTGGATATGAGCTTGATAACGACTTCATTCGGGAACGAAGGCGTCAGCGTGCTGTTGAGCAAAGCCGTCTTTACTGAAGCCGACCACAGCGCGTTGGGAGTAACCAGACAGGAGCAGCAAGCTACTTCCTGTTCGTCCGCCGCAAACGCGTAGATGTTCACGCATATGTTGCCGTCGATGTTGTTCTGGGCAGTGGAGCCGGTCTTGCCGGGGTTTAGCAACGCTTTGGCCGACGCTCCCGTGTTGGTGATGTTCGCGTATGTATCTCCCATGTTTAGGTTGGACGCATATGAAACTTGAAAGGCATCTGTGATGGACAGCAACGTAATTGTTACGGAACCATTGCCGGAAGCGTTGGAGCTTGCGGAAGGGTTGAGACTGGCATTAAAGGACCCACCGCCTCCACCACCACTAACGACTGGGCCGCCGCCGCCGCCACCACTGTAGCCACCACCACCACCACCGCCTTCAAGGTCGCCACCGCCTCCACCGCCGAACCCGCCACCAGTAAAGCCGTTTCCACCAGCTAAACTGGGATACGCTTGGCCGCCGCTCCCTGGGGTTGACCCGTCACCGCCAGGCGAAAAAAAGCCCGCGCCGCCGCCGCCATTACAACAGAAATCCGTGCCGCCCTTCCCGCCGCTTCCATTTGTCCCGCCAGCGCCACTGGCACTCCCTCCATTCGGGCCGCTATTGCCAGCACTGCCATTGGAGGAAACGCCAGCACCACCACCGCCCGCAGCTATAAGCAGTGGCGTAGCGCCAAAGACGACAAAGCTCCCGCCGCCTCCACCCCCGGCAAAAGCGGCTGTGCCACCGACGCAACCAACCGAAATTGAGAGCATCTGACCGGCAGTTAGGCTGAAGTCACCACTTACCTGCGCGCCGAAACCGCCTGAATTATTTGGAACGAAACCGTCACCACCTTGCGCTCCATTGGCGACGATGTGGTACAAGCCGGTCGCGGGAGCAGTAAATGTGGTGGATATTCCACTACAGTTGAACGTAACCGGCTGGGCAATAGCAGTACACTGCGTCAGCAATGCAATGGCAGCAAGCGGGAAGAAACTGCATAGAAATGGCCAGCACAACTCCTTCGCTTTGTACTGCCGTTTTCTGCAAGAGAGTCCCATCGGTGAGCCTGTTTTACCGGTACCGTTTAACTATGCCAATCTTCGTCCGCCGATTCTATTCTC
>Ga0207066_1252_pt1 | contig 10236 bp, 8 predicted proteins | sample Alteio_BWMinCont_24_FD_153490 | JGI IMG/M metagenome (GOLD analysis project Ga0207066, IMG submission 153490) | Enriched cells from forest soil in Barre Woods Harvard Forest LTER site, Petersham, Massachusetts, United States -... | ecosystem: Environmental > Terrestrial > Soil > Temperate forest >...
AAGGTCCAATACCGGAGCAAGCGAAGTGTTAAATCCGAACGCAAGTGCTTCTTTTGCAATGAGTTCGCCATGCTGCCGCATCAAAACCGGCCTACCGGTTTGCGCCACCGCTTTAGCCGAAGGCATAGGCGCAACAGCGTCCCTCAGCCTGTCAACCGTGCCCCCCTCAATATCCACACAACGCAGACTCGCAGGATTGCAATAACCCATAGCCTCAGCCAGCAACGCCCGAGTCTGCCCGGCATCCACAATATTGCGCCGGAAAAGGATGATCCCCGATGGCCGCACCAGGCTGAGCCACGCCCGCTCCAGCCCCGTCAATTCCGTCCCCGCAAGGCCTACAACCAGCACGCTTCCAGCCGCCTGACGAATAGTAGTTGTCATCTCAGGCGTCCCCCAGCCGGAGCGGTTTCGCCTAACTCCTGCTTCAATTCCTCAAGCAGATTCAGAGCTTGCAGCGGGGTCAGAGAATTGATATCCGTCTCCGCGATGCGATCCACAATACGTTGCGACAACGGCGTGAAAATCGTCATCTGCATAGGCTCAGCCGTCTCCGCCTGAACACTGCGCCGCTCCTGTTTTTCATGCTGACGCAGAATGTGTCGCGCCCGCTCCAGAACCACCTTGGGCAGCCCCGCAAGCTTCGCCACCTCAATGCCATAACTCTTAGAAGCAGCCCCCGGTTCAATCGAATGCAGAAATACAATGCCCGAAGAAGACTCCTTGACAGCCACACGCAGATTGAGCACTCGAGGCAGCTTTTCAGCGAGTATCGTGAGCTCATGATAATGAGTAGCAAAGAGCGTGCGCGCACCAATCTCCGCATGCAGAAATTCGATAGTGGACCATGCCAGTGAAAGCCCATCGAAAGTAGCCGTACCGCGGCCCATCTCATCCAGCAGCACCAGCGAATTCGCAGTCGCCGTATTCAATATGGTCGCAGTCTCCGTCATTTCGACCATGAATGTCGAGCGGCCGCGCGCGACATTGTCGCTGGCGCCGATGCGCGTGTAGATGCGGTCCACCAGTCCATAACGCATCTTCGCTGCCGGAACGTAACATCCCATCTGCGCCATCAGCACCAGCATCGCGGCCTGGCGAAGATAGGTGCTCTTGCCGCCCATGTTAGGCCCGGTGATCAGCAACAAACTTGGCTCCGAACTGTTGTTCTGATTGCCGTGAAGATAAACGCTGTTAGGAATGAAGCGGCTAGCCCCGCTCTCGCCCATCCAATGTTCGATCACCGGATGTCGCGCTGCCACAGCTTCGAGCACCGGCTCATCCACCAGCTGCGGCCGCGTGTAGTTACGAATAGAAGCCAGATGCGCAAACCCGGAGAGAAGATCGGCCTCCGCCACCACAGCAGAGGCGCGGCGAATGCGGCCCGCGGCATCGAGAACACCATGACGCAACGCAGCGAAAAGCTGCCTTTCAATTTCTATGGACCGATCATGCGCAGTAAGTACTTTGACTTCGTAGTCCTTGAGTTCTGGCGTCGTAAAGCGCTCGGCGTTCACGAGAGTCTGCTTCCGCTCGTAGTCCGCGGGAGCATTCGCCAGATTCGACTTACTGATTTCGATGTAATACCCAAATACCGAGTTATAGCGAACCTTCAACGACGATATGCCAGTACGGGCTCGTTCGCGCTCTTCAATGGTCGCAATCGACTGTCGCCCGCTGCGGCTGATATCCCGCAATTCATCGAGTTCAGCCGAAACAGCCTGCGCGATCGCCCCGCCATCGGCCAGGGTCAACGGCGGCTCTGCGACGAGCGTCTTCTGCACCAGTCCGGCAATATCCACAAGCGTGTCGAGACGGCCAGTCAGTTCAGCCCAGAGCGGCGCGGTCATGGCGGACATAGCCCGATGCAGAGCAGGCAGTCTCGCGAGGCTGGCAGCCAGCGCCACGACATCGCGAGGACCGGCGCTGTCCAGCGAAAGCCGAGCCAGCAAGCGCTCCAGATCGAGAATGCCATTGAACGCCCGGCGCAGTTCCTCGCGGCGCAGCAGATCTCCGTGCGTCTCGGCTACTGCATCGTAACGTGCATTGATAGTTGCGGCATCATAAAGAGGCCGCAGAATGGTAGCCCGCAGCAACCGCTTGCCCATCGGCGTCTGGCTGCAATCGAGCGTGTGAAAGAGCGTCGAGCGCGAGTCCTGCCCCGAAACCAGAGGTTCGACCAGTTCCAGATTTCGAACCGTCACCGGATCGAGTTGCAGTTCGTTTGAACGCTCGACAAAACGCAGCGAATCCAGATGCAGCGCATCTAGTTTTTGCGTCGACTGAACATAGTGCAGCACAACGCCGGCCGCGATGGCCGCTGTTGGATGGCCCGACAGCCCAAACCCTTCCAGCGATTGCACACCCAACTTTCGCTCGACCAGAGGAACGGCATAGTCACGCGACCAGACCCAGTCATCGACTCGGGTTCGAGCCGCCACGCGATCGCCGGTGCGGTCCATCTCGGATGCAAATTCAACCGGCGCCGAAACCGCCAGCAGAAGTTCGCTGGGCTGGGCCTTCAACAACTCATCGACCGCCTCCTGATGCGCCGAAGGCCCATGAAACTCCGCCGTGCGAAATTCGCCCGTTGAAAGGTCGAGCAGCGCAATCGCAGAGGTCGCGCCGTCTTCATGGAAGGCTGCAAGAAAGTTATTCTGTTCCTGCCCCAGAGAGGCATCGAGCGCCGTTCCCGGCGTAAGAACGCGCGTAACCTCGCGGCGCACGATCTTCTTCGTAAGCTTGGGATCTTCCATCTGTTCGCAGATAGCGATGCGAAAGCCCTTGCGAAGCAGGCGTTGAAGATAGCCCTCGGCCGCGTGATAAGGTACGCCGCACATCGGAATGGAGCGCTCACGATCCCGTGCAGTAAGCGTGATTTGCAGTTCGCGGCTGGCGATGATGGCGTCGTCGTAAAACAGTTCGTAAAAGTCGCCCATGCGGAAGAAAAGCAGAGTGTCGGGATTCTCTCCCTTGGCTGCTGTCCATTGACGCATAAAGGGCGTCAGGGATTCTTCCTGGGGTGAAGCAGGCGGCGCAGTGGTTGTGTTCTGGATGGGCACGGTCGCTTTTCAGCTTACCGTAAGCGGCGGTGGCTGGTTGTTTGAGGCTAAAAAAGCAATTCATTCACTACATAGGGGAGGGGGTATGCTGCTTTTCCGGCTCATAGTCGACGGTAAGTTTCGCTTAATGAATAACTTGGCCAAAAGTTGGCGACTCGATAAGGTGTGTTTATGGCGCACTTTACCGTGCTTTTCGTGCACTTTTTGACGCATTTTCCGACGATTTCTCGCGTGCAGCCAAGGTTCATATTTGTCCTTTCTATGCCCGCCGTTTTTATTGTGCGCCTTTGTGGGTTAATTCAAGGCAAGGGAACAGGGGTCAGAGAACAGGGATCAGGGTTCTTGCTGCGTAGGAATTTGTCCCTCATTTCAGAAACGAGATGTGTGCACCGGTCACACGGCAAAGTGGCTTCTCGGATGTAATCGTAAACTGTGAATGAGTGCATCTGCGATTCGTCACTCACCGAGAGCGAGGATTAGTAAAGAGAAGGGTGTTTGTCGATACTAAAATCTGGGGAGAGAGGAACCAATCGGAAAACCTCCTGACTTTCATGATCAAAACCCTTCTGCAGACCGATTCGGATTTTGTCTACACTTTCCTGAGAATCATCGCGGGAATCATCGTCTTTCCCTATGGCATGCAGAAGCTCTTCGGATGGTTTAGCGCTCCGGGATTTGGCGCTCCAGGAATCAACCGCAATCTTGCACAGCTCAAGGCGAGAAACATTCCTAAATCCATTGGCTGGCTCATTATCATTGGGCAGCCGTTCGGAAGTATTGCCCTTCTATCCGGTTTTTTGGGAAGAATCGCGGCAGGTGGGCTGTTCATCATCTTCATCGGCGCACTCATAGTTCATCTGCCGGATGGGTGGACACTGAATTGGTTTGGATCAAAAAGGGGAGAAGGAATTGAGTATTTTGTATTGCTTCTGTCAGTTCTCTTGGTCGTCGTTCTCAAGGGCAGTGGTGCGTTATCAATAGATTGTTGGCTGACAAGATGACATGTGTGCGCGGCAAGCACATCATCGCTTTGTCGAGCACATTAGATAACAGAAAACTCGGCAGGAAAGATGTGGGGCACCAGTGTTCCGCGGATTACAATCACCCCCAATGTTCCTGTAGTGACTGCCATCCCTGTAGTGACTGCCGTCACGGATATACTTAGAGGTTAAGCCGTAGTTTGGGAGTGGCATGTATCTGGTGTGGCTGAGGGTGGCGGCGGTGTTGTACGCGGTTGCGGCATTGACCGCGCTGCCGGCCGTGCTTTACGCCTTTCCCCGCTGGCGCAGAGCCTGTATACCGGTCACCGCGCTGGCGTTTTTCTTTCACGCCGTTTCGGTGACGGAGATGCTCGGCCTCGCTCATCGCTGGGTACCCGTAGGATACGGAGAGGTTGAATCGCTCCTCGGGCTTCTGATCGCCGGAATTTTCCTCGCCATCGGCGGCATCTACGGGACAGTCTCATTCGGAGTCTTCGCTCTTCCGGCCTCTTTCATATTGGTATTTGTACCGGCGCTCGGCGGCGGACGCTACACGTTTCCCTCGGAAGGCGTTCGGACCGGCTGGCTGGTAGTGCATATTTCGTTTCTGCTCGCGGCCTACGCTTCTCTGGCCTTCAGCATGGTCGCCAGCTTTCTCTATCTGTTGCAGGAGCGGCGCTTGAAGAGCCGCTATGCAGTGCTTTCAACAGCTGGGCAGTCTTCCTGGTGGATGGCTTTTGACCGATTGCCTCCGCTGGACACGCTGGAGCGCATCGCGCACTCGACCTTGCTCTTCGGCTTCCCCTGCATGACGCTTGGCCTCCTGGTTGGCTCGCTCCTCGCTCAGGAAAGCGTCGGCCCTGCCTACTTTGGCGATCCGAAGGTGCTGCTCTCTTTCGCCATGTGGCTTCTCTACGTGGTGCTTCTCTATATCCGGCGCAGTGCCGGGTTGCGTGGGCGTCGCGCAGCCTTTCTGTCGAGCGGAGTTTTCGTGGTGATGCTGGTCGTTTATGCGGCAAACCAATTCAGCCAGGTCCACAGGTTTACGGCGCCATGACACTCATTCTGCTGGGTATCAACCACAAGACGGCGCCTATCGAACTGCGAGAGCGGATCGCCATCGCACGCGAAGATCTGGCTGATGCAGCGCGGTCGCTCGCCGGAGTCTCAGGTGTGCGCGAGGCGATGATTTTGTCGACCTGCAACCGGGTTGAAATGCTGACCGCGGTCGAGTCTCTGGATGTGGATGTCGCCAGTTTTCTTCACCGCCATCTCTCCATCGAACCCTCCATGTTGAGGCCGCATTTGTACGAATATCGCGACCGGGAAGCGATCCGGCATCTCTTTCGCGTGGCTGCCAGTCTGGATTCGATGGTGGTGGGCGAGCCACAGATCCTCGGCCAGGTGAAAGAGGCTTACACCATCGCCCGCGAGGCCGGCACAGTCTCCACGCAGCTCGAACCGCTGCTGCAATCCGCCTTTGCCGCGGCGAAAAAGGTGAGATCCGAAACCGAGATTGGCAGCACGACAGTATCGATTGCCTCTGTGGCAGTCGATCTGGCGCAGAAGATTTTTGGATCGCTTCACGGAAAGACTGTCTTTTTGGTAGGCGCCGGCAAGATGAGCGAACTGGCCGCCCGGCACCTGATACGGAATGGCGCAGACAGGATTCTAATCGCCAACCGTACCGGCGAGCGCGCGATTCGATTGGCCCAGCAGTTCGCGGATTCAGTTGCGCCGCAGGTTGTTCCATGGGCGGAAATGCATTTGGCTGCCAGTCAAGCGGATATCGTTATCACCTCGACGGGGGCGGCCCAGCCCATCTTCCGTCGCGAAGACGGCCAGAATTTTCTACACCGGCGCAAGAACCGGCCAATGTTTTTTATCGATATTGCTGTGCCGCGCGACGTGGAACCGGAGATGAATCGGCTGGAAGGCATATTCCTCTACGACATCGACGATTTGCAGTCGGTGGCCGCCGCGCACATGGCGGAGCGCACGCGAGAGGCAGCAGACGCGGAAGCAATGATCGCTGCTGAAGTTGAGCGCTATCACCTGAAGCTAAAGGCGGTGAATGTTGCCCCGGCAATCGTCAGCCTGCAGCAGCGCGCCGAGGAGCTGCGCCAGGCGGAGTTACATCGAGTGCAGGCCCGGTTGGGGTCGCTCACGGCAGAGCAGTCGGCTGCGGTCGAGGCGCTCAGCCGGTCGCTGGTGAACAAGTTTCTCCATCAGCCAATGCAGGCCCTGAAGCAGGCTGCGCGCGATGGCGATCGGGCGCGGATCGAGGCCATTTGCGAGACATACGGTTTGGCCTCCGATCCCGTAGCTGCCGCGTCCGAGGCAGAGCTAGCGAATGCTCATGCTGATGTCATCGAAACGGAAGTCTTCGAAGTTGCCATAGAGGATGCCCCCGTAGAAAAGGTGCGCTCGTGATTCGCATCGGTTCGCGCGGCTCGCAACTGGCCTTATGGCAGGCTCATCACATCGAGGCGCAGCTGCGCGGCGAGGGCCATTCCGTCGAGATTGAGGTCATCAAGACCACCGGCGACCGCTTGCAGCAGGTCACATTTGCTCAGGTTGGTACGAAGGGCATGTTTACTCTCGAAATTGAAGAAGCTCTCGACGCCGGGCGCATCGATCTCGCAGTGCATAGCCTGAAGGATCTGCCAACTCAGTTGCCTGCGCAATTTACGCTGGGTGCGATTCCGCCTCGGGTCGATCCGCGCGATGTGGTTGTTTCCGTTGATTTCGCGAGTTTTGAGGAATTGCCTGCGGGTGCCCGAGTTGGTACGAGCAGTTTGCGGCGGCGTTCGCAGTTGCGGAATCTGCGGCCGGACCTGGAGTATGTCGAGTTTCGGGGCAACGTGGATACTCGCCTGCGAAAGCTGGGCGAGGGGCAGGTGGAGGCGATCATTCTGGCGGCGGCCGGATTGGATCGCCTGGAGAAGACTGAGTGGATCCGTCAGCGGCTGGAGCCGGAGATTGTTTGTCCTGCGCCCGGACAGGGTGCGCTGGCAATCGAAATTCGAGCCGGCGACGTGCGGATGATGGACGCCGTCGCGTTTCTCGACGATGCTGAGACGCGGTTTGCGGTAACTGCGGAGCGTATTGCTCTCGATGCTTTGGGTGGCGGATGCCAGGTGCCGATTGGAGTGCATTGCCGGAAGTTGACGGATGCTGAGTACGAAATTCTGGGCGCTGTCGCTCATCAGGATGGAAGCCGGGTTGTGCGCAGCCGGGCTGTTGGCGGCAATGCGGAAGATTTGGGTCATGCCGTAGCGGCTGACCTGCTGCGACAAGGGGCAAGGGAACTGTTCGAAGAAATCGGGACACATTGAACGAAGTGCTACTAGACGAGACGCTGCCGTTAGCGGGAAAACGAGTCCTCGTGACTCGCGCAGTGCAGCAGGCGGGCAAGCTCAGCGATGGCTTGAAGGCGCTGGGGGCAATTCCGGTCGAGGTTCCGGTGCTGGAGATTCGTCCGCCGGCTTCTTTTGAGCCGCTGGACGCTGCGCTCCGCAAGCTCGACCGCTTCGACTGGCTGATACTGACCAGCATGAATACCGTGCAGACTGTGGCGGCGCGATGCACGATGCTGGGGCTGGATGTCTCCGAGATCAAGCTGCTGAGTGTGGCGGCTGTCGGCAGCGCTACGTCTGAGGCGGCGCGGAAGGCAGGCTTTCGCGTGACGGTAGTGCCGGATAGTTACAACTCTGAAGGCGTCGTTGCTGCGCTGGGAACTTCGGTTGCCGGTAAGCGCGTGTTACTGGCGCGGGCTGTGGTGGCTCGCGATGTTATACCCGATGCGCTTGCGAAGGTTGGCGCGGAGATGACGGTTGTCGATGTATATCAGACTGTCTTGCCCGAGGGTTCGCGGGAACTGCTGGCCGAGGCACTGAAAACCGGTCTGGACGCTGCTACCTTTACCAGCTCCTCTAGTGTGCGCAATCTGGTGGAAGTGGCGCGGGAGGCGGAGATCGCCTTCCCCTTTAAGAACGTTCCGGCGGTTTCGATTGGGCCGGTGACCTCGGCGACATTGCGAGAGTTTGGCTGGGAGCCGGCTGGCGAGGCTTTGGCTTCCGATATTCCTGGGCTGATTGCGGCTGTGGTGCAAGTGCTGGCCTAGCAACGATAGACTTGGTGCCTCCATGTCAGAGCAGAAGCCCAAACTTGTATTGCTGCCCGGGCTGGACGGCACAGGTGAATTGTTCATCGACTTCGTGAAGGCGTTTCCAGATGCGCTTGAAGTCGTAGTCGTTCGATATCCCGTGGATATTCACTTGTCCTATGTGCAACTTTCGGAACTCGTCGATGCCGCCATTCCGGTTTCAGAGCCATTTGTGCTGCTGGCAGAGTCCTTTTCGACGCCTCTGGCGATTCAGTTTGCGGCGACCAGTCCGGCGAATTTTAAAGGCTTGGTGCTTTGTGCCGGATTTGCTTCCAGCCCAATAACGGGTTGGCTGAGGTTCATCTGCTCGAAGCTTGCGCCGATGGCGTTCCGTATGGCGATTCCAGATTTTGGCATCAGGCTCTCGCTTATCGGTGCAGATGCGCCGCCTTCGTTGCTGGCTGCTGTTCGAGCCGCGATTTCGTCCGTGCAGTCAACGGTGATTTCGGCACGGGTTCGCGAGGTGCTTTCGTGTGATAAGCGGAGCGAGCTAGAGCGGATAACCGCACCAATCCTATACATACGAGGCGAACAGGATCGTTTGGTTCGTGTGCGGTGTCTTGCCGAGATTATGAAAATCAGGCCGCATGTGGTTGTGATGCCGGTCGACGGACCGCATCTCTTGCTTCAGCGGGAGCCACGACAGACTGCAGAGATCGTGGTGAAGTTCATCGAGCAACTCGGATAAAGATGATGGATACTGAGTGACTGACGTTCGGGTCAGCTGGTCCAGAAGCCTTCGTGGACCTGCCCTGCTTCTTCTTCAATAAAAGGGCCGTCGACCTGGATGTGTTTCTGTCCGTGTTCAAGGACTTCGCGGCAGGGCAGATGCATGGTTGAGTTCTCCTCGTGGCTGCCGGTGTAGCGAAACAGGCCCTCCTGTGATAGCGCGTAGACGACTCGACCGATTCCCGTCCAGTAGATGGCTCCGGCGCACATCGGGCACGGTTCGGTGCTGGTGTACAGGGTGCACTTGCTGAGCGCGGCTTCGCTGAACAGCTTGCCGGCTTTGGAGCAGGCGAGTCTTTCGGCGTGTTGCGTGGGGTCACCAAGTGGCCGCACGGCGTTATTGCGGGCTGTAACGATGACCTGGCCGTGCTCATCGACGATCAGCGAGCCGAAGGGATGTGCTCCGTGGGCCTTCGCCGCCCGGGCCAGCTCTATGGCCTGTCTTAAGAAGATCAAATCCTGTTCGGTTAGCGATTCGTAGGTCACAGTGATTTGATCATACTGCGGGTTTGGCTGGCCTTCGGTTTACGCGGCCAACAAATGGCACCCCGGGGGGAGGGTATTTATTTTCTAGTTACTGGATACGGGTTGCAGGAACAGATCCCCTCTGGGAATGACAGACAGAAAGGCAAGGGCAACGACAAGAGCAGAAGGAGATTCACTTCTGATTGTGCGCGGGTGCGGGGTAATTTTCTGCAACTGGGCTTTGGTTTCTGCCTACGAGCTCCAGGTTTTGTCGGGAGCGTGGCATAGAGTTTCCAGCGGACAGTCGGCGCATTTGGGTTTGCGGGCTTCGCAGATCAGGCGGCCGTGATGGATCAGTTCGTGAGAGAACTGAATCCATCGGTCTTTTGGGGTGACCTTCATGAGATCCTGCTCGACGGCTTGCGGAGTTTCGCTGCGGGTCAGGCCGAGACGGCGGGCGATCCGGAAGACGTGCGTGTCGACGACGATGCCTTCGGCTTTGCCGTAGGCCACGCCGAGGACGACATTGGCGGTCTTGCGTGCTGCGCCGGGGACGGTGAGCAGTTCGTCCATGGTCTGGGGAACTTCGCCGCCGAACTGTTCGCTGATGACCCGGCCCGCGCCCTGAATCGACTTCGCCTTGTTGTGGTAGAAACCAGTGGTGCGGATGAGTTCTTCGAGGGCTTCAATGGGAGCGTTGGCCATTGCCTGCGGGGTGGAGTAAGTGGCGAAGAGCTTGGGTGTGACCATGTTCACGCGAACGTCAGTGCATTGCGCGGAGAGGATGGTCGCGACGAGCAACTGCCACGGAGAAGTGTGAACCAGCGCGCAC
>Ga0207066_1253_pt1 | contig 10191 bp, 11 predicted proteins | sample Alteio_BWMinCont_24_FD_153490 | JGI IMG/M metagenome (GOLD analysis project Ga0207066, IMG submission 153490) | Enriched cells from forest soil in Barre Woods Harvard Forest LTER site, Petersham, Massachusetts, United States -... | ecosystem: Environmental > Terrestrial > Soil > Temperate forest >...
GATAGTTTGCCCGCACCCTAAGGGATGCGGCGAATGTCCTTGACGGCCTGCTTTCGAATAGGGCGACGGGCAAACGGCGACTGCTTCTTATCGAGAGAATCCGCGCCCGTGTTCTAAATCCTCGCCGCGCTCAAGGGCTTCCTGTTTCTCGCGGTCCCGGATTTCGTCGAGCAAGCGGCGGGACTCCTGGTATTCGCTGATATAACGCTCCCGCTCGTCGGCTAATTTTTCCTTCTGCTGTTCCCGCTCCTGCAGATGGTAGCGATCGAGGGGGTGAGGAGGTCCGATGTCGCGGGTCAGGAGTTCCTGCTTGTCAGTCAAATCAAGGGCTTCCCTGGCCTGCCGCGCATCGAGATTTCGTAACAGGGCTCCAAGCTCCGGGTCCAATCCCTTTCTTTGATCCTGGATCGCCTGGGCCCCTTGAACGGTCGGGAGCTTCTCAACGTCGATGGGCGCGATGAATTCCCCGTAGTCAAAAATATCGTATTCCGTGTTGGTGAACGCTGGCGTGAGGCGCTGGAGGTCGTCAACCACGCCCTCGGGAGTAACTACAGCAATTTGGCCGTTACGATTCGCCAGCACATATCCTGCTGCCTCGATGGCATGTAAGTACGCCTCGGCGATAATGTCCGCGAGCTGCCAGAATTGTCCCACTCTGGCGGTGTCGTTCATCTGTTCCGCTTCGTGCTCGGTTGGAAGCTTGGCGCGGTCTATGGACGAAACGAAGTTCTCGAACTTTTGTTCGGATTCCGGGTCCCGCCAATCGACGCCAATGAGGGACTCGCTCAAGTACGCTCGGAAGGCGCCGGCAGCGCTGATGAGCATGATTGAATTGCCTTCGGCCCTGGCGAGGAGATGGTCGTCGCGTTCGACGGCTTCCTTGAAGGCCTGGCCGGTGGCAGCGGTTTTGGCCGCGTGATTCATTTCTTCCCACCATTCAGCAAACGACCGCCCCTCAAATCTGTCGGGCTCAAAGTCCTGAGGGCTTTGCTCTACGGGGTAGCGATGGTTTTCCCAAGGCACAGAGTTATTTTGGCACCGTTGGCGGCGGGTTTGAAAGCCTGACTAGATCGCGCGGGCGGATGACCGGCGCGTCTATCGGGAAAAGCCCTTGTCGAGATCCTCGCCGCGTTCAAGGGCTTCCTCTTTCTCCCGTCCGCGGATTTCGTTTTGCAGGCGGCGGGTCTCGTGATACTCGCTGATATAACGATCCCTCTCTTCCGCGAATTTCTTATTCTGCTCTTGGCGCTCCTGCATACGCCGCTCGGCGCGCTCCGGGGTTGACCCAAGCTCACGGTCCTGTTTGTCAGTCAGATCGAGTGCATCCTTCGCGTGCCGTTCGTCCACCTTTTTCATTAGGGCTTCGAGTTCCGGATCTTGGGCCTGTTTGGGAGACTGGCGCTCAGCCTTGGCGAAAGCCATGAGCTCGCGATACATTTCTGCGATCGTCAAGCTCATTGTATGTCTCCTATTATTAGGGACGCGGTGGCCATTGGCGGCGGCTAGAACCACCCGCACATTGTAGGTGACGTGCGGCACGGGTGCCAGCGGTAAGAAGCCGCCGACCCGGTCGATATTCTCCTTTTCTTCGCCGATGGCGGTAAACTGTTCTTCGTATGCCCGAACACTGGTGCACGGTGACCGTCACGGATGCGGCGGGACGCCGGCACAGCCTGGACGTGATCGCGTCGAGCACTTATGACGCTGCACATCTTTACGTCACCCATGCCAAGGCGCAGCCGCAGACCGGGCTGCCGGTTCCGAGCCTGGCCACGGTTTTCGAGGTTGTGAACGGTGGCAAGGTCTACACCGTCGAAGGGGCCGCGCTGCAACGATGGATTGTGCAGCGCCGGCAGGAATGGAAAGGTCCGAAAGGCCTGTTGTTCAGCCGGAGACCCACGCTGTCCTAGCGCGGGCGCTTCGGGTTCGTCGCGCGCCTTAGAGAGTTCGGGATCAACAACTAATGATAAACTCAGATCATTATGGCTTCACCAGGCGTCTACGTTTTTAAACGCAATGGCCGCCGCGCCTACGTTGGGCGGGCGGATACCGATGTATGGAAGCGCGAGGGCGATTCCTACCGCGCAGCCAGATACGACAGCACCAGCACGATCTACGAGACAAGCTCCGCGCGCCAAGCCTATTTGCTGGAATGCCGCCTTTGGCACCGCCATAGCCCCTGCGACAACGACCGGCATCCGGCAAGACCGCGCGGGACGTGCTGGCGATGCCCCGTTAAGGGCTGTCCGCACTCTTAAGAACGGCAGTTAAGTCGCGTCACGCATCACGAATGGAAGGGTCCGGGAGGCCTGTTGTTCAGTCGTCGGCCCACATTGCTCGAGTCGTAGCTCGGAAAAATCACCTAGCAAAAACAACACTATATCAGCGGGTTAGGCCGCGTTTCTTGACATATCATGATTTGTCATGATAGTCTGAAGTGTAAGAGGAGTAGTATCATGTCCCAGCCCCGCGAGAAATTCGCCACCCAGGTCAATTCCGAGATCCTTTCGGCCGTGCGCACGCTCGCCGACAAGGAAGGCCGCCAGCTCCAGGCGCTCGTGGACGAGGCCTTAGCCGACCTGATCGAGAAGCGCAAGAAGGCCACGCCGCGCGCGCACGTCATGGGCGCCTATCTCGCCAGCCACGAAAAATACGCCCCCCTGTACAAAAAGCTCGCTGAATGAGGGACTACCTCACGGTGGCCGAAGTTCTGGCCATGCACGCCGACCAGATAGAGCGTTACGGAGGCTCCCAAGGCGTCCGTGATCCGGGGCTGCTGGAAGCCGCCCTCTACCGGCCGCAGACCGGTTATTACGCCGACCTGATCGAGGAAGCCGCCGCGCTCTGGGAGAGCCTGGCGCAGAACCACGCATTCATCGACGGCAACAAGCGCACGGCTTTCGCCGCCACGTATACGTTTCTCGCTATCAACGGCGCGCGGCTGACGGCGGACGCCCAGGAGACATACGATTTCGTGTCCGCGCTCTATGAAGCCAATCAGTTCAGCTTCGACAAGCTTGTCCCGTGGCTGCGTAGTCACGTGGAAGGGCCCGACCGTTCCTAAATTGAACCTTTTTTATGGATTGAACAGCGCCGGCAGGAGTGGAAGGGACCGAAGGGGCTGCCTGTGGATGCGGACCGGAGCCCTGCCATCAGCGCGGTGGCCTGACCTCCGGAAAAGAAATCGAAGCCCTCTTGTGATGTTCGCAGTTTTTGTTCCGGCTTTGTTCCTTGACTCTCCTAAAGTTAGTTTGTAGATTCCCATCTCGAACCGCCACCTGTGGCAGCATGTGAATCGGCAATGGAAGCTCATAAATGAATGTTTCTCATAGCCTTAGCGAGTTCGCTAGACATTGCGATTCCTCACCCTATTGACAGCCATCCCCGTCTATGTCATGATCATCACATGCAACACGTGAGGATGGTGATGATATGCATATTCTGATGAAGAAGTTCGGACAAGGAGACAGCCACGTACTGGCAGGTGCCCTCAGTGGCCGGAAAGTACACGCTGAGCTGGTAGAACTCACGGCACGCGAGCCGGGAGAGCCGCAACCGGTTTTTTTGGATTTCGATGGCGTAGACGTGGCTACCGCAAGCTTTCTGAGGGAATCCATTTTGAACTTCCGCGACACGGTGAGGTCACGTCGCTCCAACTATTATCCGGTTATTGCCAATGCAAGTGAACTGGTGGCGGACGAACTGAACGTTTTGTTAGCGCCGCGGAGGGATGTGCTGATGCTTTGCTCTTTGGATAAGAACGAGAAGCCGAGCAAGGCCCGTCTTCTCGGTGATCTTGATCCCAAACAGCACGTTACTTTCGAACTCGTCAAGAAACGAGGCGAGACGACTGCCGCGGAACTCCATGCGCATCACGGCGACGGCGCCGTGCAGAATGCGTGGAATAATCGCCTAGCCGCGCTTGCTGGTCTGGGACTGATAGTCGAGTTGAGTCAAGGCCGAACCAAGCGATACCGGCCTCTTTTGAATGGAGTGGCGTGACATGGGTCTTGATTTCGCTCAAAAAGCAGCGCGCGGATATCGCAAGGGCCTTGACCGCAGCCGTATTGAACTAGGTACGCCCACGTTATTTACTCAGCAGCCGGACTGTGTGGCGCGGGCCTATGCCGCAACCGTGCATAAGGGCCAGACTCTTACGTCCGGCGACAAGCTGGGCGTCCGGATTGATGGAGCGCAGGTCGTGGCTCTGCGCGGCCTCACCCCCGTGGCCACTTTCAATAATCCGCCGGCGGAATTGAGAGACGCTCTCGTCGCCTCTCACGGCGTCGCGTGCGGCACTGTTCAAGATACTCATGACATCGCCCGAACAGCGGAGATTACCGTATGCTGATCCAGCCCCCCAGCGCGGAAGAACCCTCCCGGAACCCTCGTCGCGAGCGGGGCCTATGGCACGATGGCGCGCAAAACATGCTCTCGATGGGCTGCACAAACTGCCCGGAAAGGAATGTGTGCGGGGGATTGCAGCTCAGTAAAGCGCTTTTCGATTGCCTCGGGTTCTGCTGCCGCAAACCGGCGGACTGCGATAAGGTTTGTCCTAACAGGCCGGAGGCTTTCGCACGCAGTGTGCGGGAAGTAGACGGTTTTCTGTTCGACAACGTGCCACGCGCGGCCATCCTGGCCAAGCCCTTACTGCCATCAATCGTTCCAGTCCTCTATCACGGGAGCAAACGGGTGACGCCCTTTCGGGCGCCGGCCGTCAGCTTGCCGCTTTATGGGGTTATCGCCAGGCACAACGGCGGCAACCGCTTTGCAAGCGCTCAGGAGCTCGCCGAAAAGTTCGGCTTTGCAGGCGGCGCTTCTGTTGTCCTCACAGGAACAGACACCGACGCGCCGCTAGAACGCTGGTGGTCCCTTGGCAAAGGCCGGAGAGAAGCTATCCGCGCATTGCTCGCACTTAATATTTCGCTGGTGACGACGCCCAACTACAGCCTGTTCACCGATCGGCCGAGATGGGACGACCTGCACAGCATGAAGCGGATCGCCATCGTCCACGAAGAGTTCCTGAGCGAAGGACTGCCGGCCGCCCTTCATTTGAATGCGAGAACTGAGAGAGATTGGGAGCGGTGGAGAGCGTACATTTCCGGCCGACCTGAAGTCACTCATGTCGCTTTTGAATTCGGTACCGGAGCAGGCTGGGCTACTCGCAGCCCTTGGCACGCAGACCAGCTCAAGAGGCTGTCTCTCGCCGCGGGGCGACCATTACACCTGATCCTGCGCGGTGGGTCGAAGCTCCTTCCGGAGCTGATAACTGCGTTCGCTGAAATCACCTTCCTGGAGACTTCGGTTTTCATGAAGACGAAATCTCGTCAGCGTGCAGTGTCGGTATCGCCAGGAACCGTGAAATGGTGCGCTTCCCCTACAGAAATAAACGAACCCGTGGATTCATTGCTGACCGAAAACTGGAAAGTTGTTGCCGCCTCTTATGCGGCCCTCTTTGATCGGAGTGTGCCTCCCTTACAGGCGGTCGGATGACAAGAGCGACACCACTTTCCTTCAAAGATGTCGATGGGCTGGGCTTCGCCGGCGCTTCGAATGAAATTGATTTGGCGCAAGCCTCTGGTCCATACGCGCCAAACAGTCTCGGGCCGCTCCTCGAATTGCTTCACCTTTCCGCAGGCGGGCGGTTGCCCAAACCTCCCGGAGGAGAGAGCTGGTTGACCTCGAATGGTGCGACGGCAATGATCTCAGCGCTTCAAGATGGCCGTGAATGGTGGTTGAATTCCAATGATCGCCGCATGGGCTTCGTCCGGGCTGAGCGCAGCGGGCCGGATGCCGACAACCGGCTCGTGAGTTTTCTTATGAATGCCCAAACCGCAGCGCGAGATGTTGCGGGCCTGCCGGGAACAGCTCCGCGACAACTCGCCGCCGCGATGGAGGAACTGGAGAATAACATCCATGAGCATTCAGACGCAGCTGACACAGGCCTTCTTGCTTTTCGCGCCGCCGCTGGCGTATTCGAGTTCGTTGCAGCCGACAGGGGCATTGGCATTCTTAGCAGCTTGAAGCGCTGCACTAACTATACGGCAGTGGCGGACCACGGAGACGCGCTTAGAACTGCGCTTACTGATGGGACTTCACGATTTGGAACGGATAGCCGGCGCGGATATGGATTTCGACCGATCTTCCTCGGCCTGGCTAATTTGCGTGGCTCCCTGCGATTCCGTACGGGCGACCATGCCCTGATCATGAACGGCACCAGTCCCAACTTGGCGACGGCGCAGCTTGCTCAAAAACCGGCAATAGACGGCTTTTTTGCGAGCATACGCTGCCAGACCCAGCGCCGGTAGAGGAAGGTCACGCGGAACATCGTGGAGAGGATTTCGATTGAGTCATGGAAGATGCAACGGAACTGAACATCATGCAGCTCCAGGTGTCGCGATGAACCTGCTGGAGGTTTTGAAAGAAAATATCGCGGCGGCTCTGTCTGGTGCGAAGGCTTATAACCTTCCGAAACTCTGTGTCGATTTAGGCTTGTCCGAAGGCGAGGAGTCGGAGGCTTTCTCCAGCAAGCACTATTATGTTCTCCGGCGCGTACAGCTGCTCGACAAGGAAAAAACGATTTCCGTAGGCAAGAAAGCTTTCGAACGTTTCCCTTCGTATCAGCTACAGGAAACACTGGACCTCATTTCCCCTCCCGCGGATGGCGCGATCTCAGCGATCACCCGAAGGCACCTCGTCGATGAGTTAAGCAACATGGGCGACCTCGCCGGACAGATGCACCTCACCGAATTCCTCAACCGGATATTGCCGCTGTCCCAGATGCCCTTCGACGGGGGGCGCTTTGATCGCACAACCCTTGAAGACGGCGTGCAGCAGCACATGGTGCGAAACGATGACTGGACGTATAAGGATTTCTTCGATTTCGCCAACGTCCTGAAACTGTCCGAGCGCCGCTTCCGCTCCATCTTAGAGGCAGTCGTCCACCCAGAGATCCGCACCGGAGAGGAGCAAAAACGCTTCGTCGAGGCGATCAACCCCTACCTGCTCCGCGACGGCTTCGAGTTGCTGCCGGTCGATCAGACCTCCGGCTATCCCGTTTACCGCGTCGTGAAGAAAGGCGGTGTCTCCGGACACTGCAAAAACCTCATTTTCGCCGCAAACGGACCCAAGCCTGAACTCGTCCTCGCAGACGCGCTTAATAACGATATCCGCATCGTAAAAAATCAGAACTACTGCCTCGTCTACGACCGGCCTATTGGGCTGGATGGACTGCGATGGGGAGAACTGGTTGCGTGGTGGGCTGCCCGGTTCCCGTCCTCAGACCCCGAACGCAATCTGTACAAGCGTCTATCTGCCTCTCTCGCATCAGAAGTCGAAAAGCGGTTTTTCCGACTTTATTTCGAGATTTTCCGTGACGTTCTCAAGGAGAACCTGCCCGCGATCATTCCCCAGGTATACCTGCACTACGATCCTTATACGGTTCGTGACTTGCCGAACGGAAGCGCCCTTGCCCGGCAACGCATGGATTTCCTGCTTCTGCTTCCCTATCGGCAGCGTGTAGTTGTCGAAATAGACGGCAAACATCACTATGCCGAAGGAGATGCAGCAAGCCCGAAACGGTACGCCGAAATGGTCGCAGAAGACCGAAATCTGCGGCTGCTCGGCTATGAGGTCTACAGATTCGGAGGGCTCGAACTACAGGAGGCCACTGCTCGCGAAGCAGTCGGCGGCTTCCTCAATCGGCTGTTAAAGAAGGCCTCCTAAGACCTGCGCGAATGGATCGGTTCAGCCCGTTGACCGGGACGGCACGCGAGGCTACAGTCGCAGGGGGAACAGGCCGATTTTGCATATTCACCGCCGTGGTGTAAGGTGGTGAAGACCACAAAGAGGCAAACAAATGAAGCGAAAAAAGGTGGAGCGAAGAACCGCGAAGGCCCAGAACGCATCTTGGGTCCGCGCGTCGATCAGTTTTCCGCCCGGTCTTTACGGGACACTCGAAGATCTCGCGAAACAGAAAAAGGTGTCGTTGGCGTGGGTAGTCCGGGATGCGGCGGAGAGATACGTCGACGTAGAAGCGAAAGTGGGAAAAGGCGCCTAGTATGCTCGAATTAACTTTACGGGAAGAGTTCAAGGGGGAACGCCTCAAGGGGACAACGATCGACTTCTCGGCCGATAAGCCGACAAGCGCCCTCCAGCGATCGACGGCCGAATTCCTGAGCATCACCTATCCGTCCGTTGACCTTCTGCGTGTGTTCGAGGCGACCCAGCCTGGCCAGTCGCGTCCCGTTGTGCTGTTGGGCGGACGTGGTCAGGGTAAATCGCACTTGCTGGCCGCTCTTTGGCACGCGATCAAAGACCCGGCGGAGGCGACCAGGTGGCTGACAGACTGGGCCGCGAAGCTGAACCGCCCGGAATTGAAGGCGCTCAAGTTTCGAACTGATTTTTGCGTCATCGCCACCAGCAACGATTTAAGTTCTTGTGGGACATCCTGTTTGACCAACATCCGCAAGGGCAGCTCGTCAAAGGAAAATGGCTGGGCAAGGGCGATGACAGACCCAATGTGCCGAGCATCGACCTGCTCCTCGAAATGTTCGAGGCACAGCCGACGGCGTTACTGCTTGATGAATTTCAGACCTGGTTCGACGGGTTGAGCGATAGTCCAAAGGCGAAAACCCAAACTTGGGCCTTCAACTTCATCCAGCTGCTTTCGGAGATCGCGAACGACCGCCCCGACCTGCTGGTGTTCGTCACTTCCATCCGCGACAATCAATCGCAGGCTTTCCAGCAAATTCACCGAATCAACCCGGTTCTCGTCGATTTTCAAGGCTCTCAGGCCAAGCAAGACCGTCAGCGCCTACTCCTTTACCGGATTTTCGAGAATCGACTGAACGTCCCCGCCGGCCAAATCAAGAGCCTGATTGAGGCCCATTTGGGTGAATACCTCCGGCTGGCGGAGGTGCCCCCGTCGCAGCATGACGTGAAGCGGGCCGAATTCGTCGAGGCGTGGCCCTACTCGCCTGTATTGATGCGTTTGCTGGAAGACCAGGTTCTCGTCGCCACCGAAGCGCAAGAAACCCGCGATCTCATCCGCATTCTCGTTGATTTGTTCAAAACCCGTGGCGAACAATCGCCGGTCATCACTGCTGCAGACTTTGACATCAGCAATGACAAAGGCAGCGTTACTTCGCTTCTGAACTCTGTCACCAATCAGCTCCACCGCACACTGCTTGAAAAGGCGCGGCGCAACCTTGAGGCAGTCCGCATTGCGGTCCAGGACCCCGACAAAAATATCCCGCACTCTTCCGACATCATCAGCGCCCTGTGGCTCCGTTCCTTGAGCGTCGATAGAATCAACGGCGCCGAACCAGCCGAATTGCAGTCCGACATCACCCGCAACGAGGCTATTGACGACAATACGTTCGCCGCTGAAATGGCGCTCATCCGCGAGAACAGCTTCAACATTCACCCGGTTGGCAATCGTCTGGTGTTCAAGGAAGAAGAAAATGCCGAGGGCAAGCTGCTGGCCCACGCGAAGAATGACAAGCTGTTCGAAAGCAATCAAGACATTGAGCAGCTCGCGGCGGAAACCCGCTATGTGATCGGTGGAAGCGAGGAAGTCTCCCGCAAGTTCCGGGTCGTGGTGCTGAGAAAGAATTGGCAAAATGACCCATGGACGGCACTGCCCGAGAGCGAGAGACCTGACCGCTGGGGGGATGGCCGCCTGACGATGATTGTGCTGCCTGAATATGTTGAAAACGTCGAGGCGACTCTCGGTGTCTGGCTCAAGCAACATCTTCTCCAGCGCCGCAACACACTTCGTTTTCTGTTGCCTAAAAAGACGTCCGCCAATATCTATTACGACCGCGACTTGATCGTCTATGCGCGCGCGATCTATTTAGCGAACCAATGGAAGGAAACCGACCCGGCGTTTCGCTCGCTGCACAATGCCTACCAGAATTCTCATCTTCGTCCGCGGCTGAGAGATCTGTTCGACACTTTTGCCATTCTCGATGTATGGAACTTTGCTCAGCCAGAGCAGTGCCGCTTCCTTATAGAGAAGCACAACGCGATTGGCGACAGGATTCCAAAGGCCATGGACGAAAAGATTGCGAACGAGCTGTTCGTCGCGGAAGACTTCGAGGCCGCGGCGCTCGCTCACGCCACCGCCAGTTCATCTCTGGCAAAATTCATCGGTGACGTACCGAAGGGCTTCGGTATCGGCGCGGCAGG
>Ga0207066_1254_pt1 | contig 10190 bp, 10 predicted proteins | sample Alteio_BWMinCont_24_FD_153490 | JGI IMG/M metagenome (GOLD analysis project Ga0207066, IMG submission 153490) | Enriched cells from forest soil in Barre Woods Harvard Forest LTER site, Petersham, Massachusetts, United States -... | ecosystem: Environmental > Terrestrial > Soil > Temperate forest >...
CAGTACCAAATCACCTCGATGCACCGAAGGACGGATGCGTCGTAACTCTACACGTTTCTTCCCAGAGAATATCTTTTCAGAGTAGATCGGGCGGATTGAAAGGAGGAGAATTTTATTCATTTTTTAGGCATCGGGCTGGGCTCACCCAATCCCAGCTGATAAATTTTACAAAAGATGTTCTCATCGATTCGGACAGGCGATTCAAAATTTGCTTTAATGCCGAATTGCTTGGCTTCCGCTAGAGTAACCGGCCGCTGGAAAACCTCTGTGTCCATAAAGCGAATCGCCATGAGGTCATTTTCGATGGAGCCCTTGGCTGTCTCATAGACATTTTGCCAGAGGTAAACTCCTAGCCGCTGGTAGCGCCGATACAGATCCTTGGGCCGGCCGATGTCGATGCTGACCAACCTTGAGCAAGCCCGGATGGCCATGCTTCCATCAAAATCGCCGTCTTTAGTCACATACCAGAGAATACGTGCCGGGGCTTGCAAGCCACACCGATTCGGGGAGCGGTAATAGGCATGCTCACGATTCAGGGCGAGCATAGGGTCAGCGCCGAACAGCTCCTGACGCGCAATACCTTCATCGAAAAAATGCTGCGCCCATTTGGGATGGATAGCGATGCCGAATGTCGGAATGCCAGCGCCGATGACTTTCACCGGCCAGAACACGCGCTCTAACTCCTCTGCGAGTTTTGCCGGTATGCTATGCAACCGAGTGACTTCCGCGCTGATGGCAGCAGTCTCTGCTGGTATCGATCCATCTAGGCAGGCAAGTCGTGGTAGCAATTCGTCTAGCGTGCCGATGGCACGCATTACGCAGCGGACGAAATGGCCTCCGGCCCGGAAGAAAGAAAGCTCAGTCAGTGCGGTTTCAAGTTCTGGTGTGATATTGGGGTCCTCTATACGCACCCAAGTAACGCCCGTTTCAGTGGCGGTTTGGATAGCCCTCAGTACCAGATGCCGGCTGAGGGTCTGGCAAAGCGATCCTGGTAAAACCCGTAACCAAGCCACCGAAAGAATGCCCGGAGCGCCCCGATGAAAGGCGACTAAAGCTAAGATTTCTGTCCCATCGGATACGAGGAAAACATCTGAGCGATCAGGATAAGCTAAAACCGCGCGAATCTTGTGTCGAAATTCCGATAATCCCTCACCCCGATCCGTGGCGCAAAGTCTGGCGGGGAGGCCGTCCACCTCATCCGCCTTGCCGCGTCGCAGCGAAATGCGTGACCCAGCGAGTCGTGCTGGTTCATATGCAGCGGTACGGCGAAGCTCGTCGATCTGGCCAATTAGGTCCGCGGGACGCATGACATCCAGCCCGACCAAGCGGTGGATTTCTTCGCTATTTCGAAGTAATTCGTCGTCGCGGGTCAGGAATACCTGAGCCTTGGCTGCCGCAACTTTGATGAGGTGTTCTCGGTCGGACTTTTCTTGGTCAGTTCTTCCCGAACCGAGCAACTCAATAATTTGTTTACGGACATTTGTCTGATGATCCTCCGTGGACGAAAGAATGCGACAGAGGCTTACACGCTCACGACAGCGCCGCCGCTCCTCCTCATCCTCGCCGCGGTTTATCTCCTGATAAATTTCGTCTGCAATGCACAGTTCGATTTCTGATTGTAACCAGTCAGCGACAAGGGCTCGCGACTCGTCACCCTGTTCGCGGTCGGTTACCAGATCGAAGTAGATATTCGCGTCGATCGCCGCGACAACGCGACTTCCGCTGCTCGTGGCGGCGGTTAAAGAGAACAAGTCAGGCAACCCGTTGTCATGCCACCAATATGTCAGAGGTTTACCATCCCTGCTTCGGCCAGCCCGCTCATGGATGGGGCAAAAGCCCAGTTTAGGCCAAATGCTGTTAGCGGCAAAGTCGACTCGGCAGCTCAAGCCAATGCCCCGAAGGCCGCGCCCTTTGGTTAGGCCTTTCAATTCTGTTACCAACGCCCGCGCGACACCCGAGCCTCGCGCGTGCTCGGCCGTGCATAAGTGAACGATCACCCCGCGGTCATCTGAAACCCGATAAACGAGATAGCCAGTCAACGCGTCTAGCGGGCCGGCGATCAGAATCTGTCCTCGACCAGCATAGTCAGTGAATGCGCCGTCTGGAAAATAACCTAGTGTTCGGCTGTGCACCCGCCACAACGCTTTGACTTCCGCAAGCCGCTGTGAGTCTGCCGTCAGAACGACAACTGAGTTCGAGGCGATCTTAGCGGATGCTGGCTGGGCCACAGTGATAACATTCAAGCACTCCCTTGTTGAAAGGCCAAGAACCAACGCGGGCTTGACCGTTTGCGGAGCAACAGTGAATGAGTAGTCGCCAAACTCGAAATCCTCGTTATTTTTCACTAACAACGATGCGCACTCTCGAAAAGCTCACCATCAAGGGCTTCAAATCCATCCGCGAGCAAACCCTAGCGCTTGAGCGGTTAAATGTGTTCATTGGTGGGAATGGTGTAGGCAAATCTAATCTCGTGCAGGTATTTCGTTTCTTGCGTGAAATCTTAAATAAGAATCTTGCTGGTTATACGCTCACAAAGGGTGGAGCAGATACACTTTTGCATTTTGGTCGAAAACGATCTCCAGAGATGTCGTTTCATTTGGAATTTGGAGAAGGCGATATCTCTAATGCCTATCGGGTAAGCCTACGCGGCACTGATGATTCAGGGCTGATCATTGCCGAGGAGACAGCATATTATCATGAGAAAGAAAAATACCCAAGACCTTACGATCACACGATTGCCATCAACACCAAGGAATCGAAGCTGAAACAAGATACCCATATTAGCACACGCCAAGTGAGGCATGATTTAGAGTCATATCGTGTCTATCATTTTCATGACACCAGCGACAGCGCAGCCGTGAAAGCACCTAATGAAGTTGAGGACAATCGCGTGCTACATTCTCAAGCGGAAAATCTCGCAGCGTTCCTTTATTGGATGCAGCAAAAAAAACCTGATCATTTTGCCAATATCCAAGATACAATCCGCCAGATAGCACCATTTTTTCAAGAGTTTCGACTTGCGCCATCTAAGCTGAAAGAAAACCAAGTTCGCTTAGAATGGAAAGAAAAAGGTAGCGATGCTTACTTCACTGCGCACGCACTTTCAGACGGAACTCTTCGTTTTATTTGTCTCGCGACATTGCTTTTGCAGCCTGATTTGCCGGCAGTTGTTTTGCTCGATGAGCCTGAACTCGGCCTGCATCCGGCAGCTATAACATTACTCGCAAGTCTACTTTCTTCAGCCTCCACGCGAACGCAGGTAATCGTCGCCACTCAGTCTGTCACACTGGTGAACCAATTTGAGCCATCCTCGGTTTGGACAGTAGATCGCGAAGATAACCAGAGCGTTTTCCGACACCTCAGCAAAACAGACATGTCATCTTGGCTCGATCAGTACGCGTTAGGTGAACTTTGGGAGAAAAACGTGTTCGGAGCTAGGCCGTGAGTAAGCGGGCACTAATACTTGTTGAAGGTCAGACCGAGGAACGGTTTGTCAAGGACGTGCTTGGGCCGGAGTTTTGGGCCAAAAATTTGTATTTTCATCCGACCATTCTTGTCACGAAGCGCATAAAGGATGGGCCTAATTTCAAAGGTGGCGTGACAAGCTTTGCTAAGTTTGAAAATGATGCACGTCGGCTTCTCGATGGTGCTGGCGGGGCACTTATAACCACGTTGCTCGATTATTACCGGCTGCCGACCGATTTTCCGGGAATGGACTCCCGTCCGCGGAATGGCACGCCTGTACAGCGCGTGACACATATCGAATGTGCGATAGCCCGTCACTTCGGATCGCCCAAGAATTTTCTTCCATTTCTAGCTTTGCATGAGTTTGAGGCATGGCTTTTCTCTTCGCCGTCGGAATTGCCACGAGTTATGACAGAGCCGCGTAAGCAGTCAGCGTTCGCGGCGATTCGCGCAAGCGTAAGCACGCCGGAGGATATTAACGAAAGGCCTGATTTCGCACCTTCGAAGCGAATCGAGGGATTGTTCCCGGCTTACAAAAAAACACTACATGGACCGACCACAATTGCACGTATCGGTATGGAAAAAATTCGATCCGAGTGTCCGCATTTTGATGACTGGTTTAAGAAATTGGAGACATTTGCTGTTTCCTGAAATCTGATAACACTGGTTTCCGTATTCCCGGCATTGCTATTGGCTCGAACTTCGCGCGAGGCGAACAGCGATTCTCTCGTTGAGCATCGGTGCCAGGCTACGAATTCGAGCGGTAACATCATCCTCGTCAATCGATCCGGACTGGAACAATTCCCAAACTTGTCTGACTTCGGGTTCCATTGATTCCGGATTTAGGAGGGAAGTACCTACGGTCTCGGTAACAGCATGCCAAATCGGCTCAACGACGCCTGAGAGACGAGCAATGACGGAGGTGCGCCACCCGGCGTCCTGATGCGTCCGATTGTGCGAGCCAACGAAATGCAGGCATTCTGACGCGATGCCCCAGTATTTTGATATCTCACCCAAATCCCAGTAACGAAATGTAGGCATTGTGGACGAGCCGGCAGCCCGCATTACTACCTCGGTGAAACGGCAAAGCTTCGGATAGCCGTGGCCGGTATGTTTCAACATCTTGTCCAGTTCTGCGCGGCTGCCAACGCAACGCTCATACTCCTTCTCCGAAAGAAAATGATTTTTCAGTACAAGAAGCTCAAAAAGGACATACTCCAAGTGACCGGACTCACGAACTTGGACCACTTACAATAAGAGACTGAGCGGGTTGTTGGTTACTTCTGAGGGAGTGGTTGGGGTTGGGAACAATAGCAAGCTCACGACGGAGGGAGGGCCCGGCTTGGCGGGCCTGACCGGAGTCGTGAGCTTGGCGCAAAAGTTCGGTTCGATATTCCGCCGGTGTTCTATAGTTTATCGAGCTGTGCGGGCGGCTCGTGTTGTAATCGTCTCGGAACGCTCGGGCGACACACTGCGCCTCAATCACGCTGGTGAGCAGCTCGCGGTTGAGGCATTCGTCACGGAAACGGCCGTTGAAGCTTTCATTCACGCCGTTCTGCCATGGACTGGCCGGCTCAATGAAGCGCGCAGAGATCCCGGCGTCGCGCAGCCACGCTTGGAGGTGCTTCGCAATGAACTCACTGCCGTTATCGCTGCGCAGATGGCGCGGGGCACCGTGCACGGCGACAGCCGCCTGGAGCGCGGCCACGACCTCACGGCTGCCCATCCGGCGACTGGCCACGATGTCGAGGTTGTAGTGGCTGTATTCATCGAGGAGCGTCAGGAACTTTACCGTCGTACCATGCTGGGTGGTGTCGAAGACGACATCGAGGCACCACACGTCGTTGACGCCATCGGATTTGATCTTCGCCTCGGGCCGCGACGGGGTCTTGGGCCGCACGGCCGGGCCCACGATCTGCAATCCAGCGTGGCGCCGCACACGCTGCACAGTGCGTAAGGCACACTGCAACCCCTGCCGAGGCAGGACGGCATGCACCCGCCGGTAGCCATAGCGCGGGTGTTCCTGCGACAGCTTCAGGATCGCTTGCTCCAATTGCACCGCCCGTGGCGTGGGCGGTAGCGGCGTATAGTGCCACGTCGAGCGCCCGAGCCCGAGGTAGCGACAAGCTTGCCGACCCGAACATCGTTGCGCTTCCACTACGCTGCTGGCCGCCCGGCGTTTTTGCGACGGGCTTACCATTTTTTTCCGTTCACCTCTTTGAGCACCTGGATATGCAGCGCCTGGTCGGCGACAAGTCGCTTCAGCCGCGCGTTCTCATCGCGCAGCCCCCGCAGTTGCTGCAGTTCGGTCAGTTCCATCCCGCCGTACTGGCTCTTCCACCGATGGAAGGTCGCGGCACTGATGTTCATTTCCCGGCAGACGGTCGCTACCGCCTCGCCGCTTTCTACTCGGCGCAGAATCGCTACGATCTGCTCCGGGGTATGTCGTTTTCCTTTTCCTTTGGGCATCTGGGTCCTTTTTTAGGTGCCCAGTCTCTTATTGGCGATGGCACAGTTCGCGTGCGTCAGGTCACAAGCCATAACGCAGTTCCAAGGCTGCATATTGAATAGCAGATGGATTGTCGGTTCGCCTTGCCAGATCCAGCCAAGAGCGTGCTTGATAAAAATGCCAAGACGAATGATCGATTAATACGTTCGCGACGATTTCATCGGCAGAGCGGCCAAGAGGGGATGCGACTACCATGACGATTGGAGCTTTTAGGGTTATCTTGGATCGAGCCGATGGAGCGAAAAACGTGCCTGATGCAAGGCGGTCGGTTAGGCTTCGTGGCTTTCGCCTCTCTTGACTGCAATTCTAGTGCGGAGCTCATCAGCAAAATGTGCCATATCCTTAAACGGCGTAAGCGGAGATTGAGACAGTGTAATTTTCAGCTCTTCAGCTCTCTTTCTAACCACTAATTCCAAGTGCTCAATATAGCTCGTAATGGAGGTTACATCGGCTTCGAGATCAAAATCTGACGGACTCCTTAGCTCTTCGAGAAAACGACTGTCGTGTATCAGGCGATGAACAAGGTGATTCCTCCTCTTTGAAATCTCGCTGAGTTGCGAGGGCCTAATATCAGCAGTGCTTTCCGCCTCCAACTTCTGCTTGAGGGAACCAAGCATCTCGCTCGCCCTGAAATCGGCCAAAGATGCGATAAAGGCACGGATATCTTCTTCTTGAGGCAAATGCTTTTTCCGCTCCATGAGAAGCAGTAAGCAAAGCCAGCATTCAACCATCTGGGCGATCACGACATACCGTCCAAGGTTGAAGAATAATTTTTGACCCATGGTCTTTTACCCATCGTTAGAGATGCCTCCCGTGAGGACAAGCGCAGCGAAAACGACTCCGGCCTGCTCCGGCTTGGCCCTGGCGCCTGTTTGGCTCGTTGTCCTTCATGGGTAATCACTCTCAAAGCGAATATCGTAAATAGAACGAAAGGCTAGCAAGTCAGTCTAATCGGAGTCGGATTGCAGATGAAGCTACGGCCCCTCCCCGCCCCGATGCTCCGTTGCGTGAAAACGGTGCATTCTCCGGCCACGGCAAAGCCGCAGCAAATCTGAGGGCAGGCAGCGCTCAAAAAATGGCCCAGAAATGGCCCAGACAAATTATTCTGAAAATCCAGAAATAGCCTAAGCCATTGGTTAAAATGGCTGCCCGGGCTGGGATCGAACCAGCGACCAAGTGATTAACAGTCACCTGCTCTGCCACTGAGCTACCGGGCAATCTTGTCCACGATCCGAGCGCGCAAGATCCGCTTCGCAACCGTCAGAAAGGTCATTACTACGGGCGCGGCACAATCACCGGCAAGCAAAAATGGTTATCATCCATCGACAGCTGCCACGCTGTTATCGCGCGAGCTGCACATCGTTTGAGCTAGTTTTGGCTTGGTTTTGATCGAACATGACAGGGCTGGTGCAGCCAAGGCTCAAATGGCGCCTTATGCGATTATAAAGCGACCCCATAGCCCGGGCAGCCAGTCCTGAATGTTGGAGCGATAGCCGGGGGCTGAAAAAGCTGAAGGCCGAAGGCTGAAAACTGAGCCACCTCTGAACGCTGAACCGAACAAAAACCGACCCCTAAAATCGAGGTTCCAAGTTCCAAGGTTGGGCGGGGCGAGGCACTGACCCTATTTTCGTGTGCAAAATGCGATTTTTTATGACCCTTGCTTTTGCAAATGGTCCGGCGTCAGGATTTCCCAAGTTTATAAGACAACATAACTTAAAAACTTCCCGATTTTGCACTCAAAGTGAGCTTATTGCAAAAACGTAAAAATATGCCCAATTGAAACAAACAGGCCTCGATGAGGAGACTGCAAAATTCCCCCAGTCTCTTTCCCTCTTCGCTATTTTCCGTGATGGTGATTGGTCAGGCATTTCCCCTACACACGCTGGTGAGACCTGCGGAGAAAAAGGCCAGGCGACCGAAGACAACCTCATGATTGCTTTGTTTATCCAAACCGGTTGATTTGCGGGCTCCGATTGCCGTGTATCGTCCATTATCATGAAGGTGAATCTCCCAAAAGTGCATGTCGCGCCTCCTGCCCCGATGGTATCAACGCTCAGCGAAACCTTCGGGTTCAGCAAGACGGTGGCCACCGCGATCGCGACCTTCATCATCGCCCTGTGCATCCTCGCCGTGGTTTGGTTTGTCCGGTCGGCTCCCCCGCGTACCATCACCATTTCCAGCGGCCCATCGGGCAGCAAATACCTGCAGTATGCCGAATCATATAAAGAGATTCTAGCCACTCACGGAGTGACGCTCCGGATCCTTCACTCCAAGGGTTCCCAGCAAAATCTTTACCGGCTGCAGTCAGCCCAATGGAGCGTCGACATCGGCTTTGTCCAGGGAGGAATCGCGGAGAGCAAGACTTTGAACGACTTGGTCTCCCTGGGCAGTATCACGTACCAGCCGCTAATGATTTTCTATCGCAGTCCGACGCCGATCAGCCGTCTTTCAGAACTGATGGGAAAGCGGATCGCGACGGGTGCCTTGGGTAGCGGAACGCATGCGCTTGCGCTGGCCCTCCTCCGAGCCAACGGAATTACCGGCGCGCCCACGACCTTGCTGGACGTTGAGGCGGATGCAGCGGCGGACGGCCTGTTGAATGGGAAGTTGGATGCGATTTTCCTCATGGGGGATTCGACCTCGATCCATACCCTGCAGACCCTCCTCCACTCGCCCGATGTCCAACTCTACAGTTTCACCCAGGCTGATGCGTATGTCCGACGGCGGGAGTTCACTTACCTTAACAAGATGGTTCTCCCGGAAGGCGCGCTTGATCTCAGTAAAGATTTGCCGGCCCACGATGTGGTGCTCCTCGGCCCCACGGTGGAACTGGTGGCACGAAAGGATTTGAATCCGGCCATGTCCGACCTCCTGATCGGAGTCGCCCAGGAGATCCACGGGGCTGCGACTATCTTCCAAAAGCAAGGAGATTTCCCGGCTCCGCTCGAACATACACTCAAGATCAACGACCATGATGAGCTCCAGGTTGGCGCCGATGCCGCCCGCTATTACAAATCAGGCAAGGGTTTCACCTATAAATACGTCGGGAATTTCTGGCTCGCGAGCCTCATCAACCGGATCGCGGTGTACTTTCTCCCGCTGGTGCTCGTCCTCGTTCCGGCCCTCCGCTTTTTCCCCAACGCCTACAAATTTAGAATCCGGCTGCGTTTTTTTCATTGTTATCGGCGGCTCATCCGCATCGAACGCGAGGCCTTCGGCGAGCTAACCGGCGAACAGAGGCAGGAACTGCTCCGGCGTCTCGACGAACTTGAGGAGGCCGTCTATAAGCTCAAGGTGCCGGCGTCCCTCGCCGACCAGTTTTATGCGCTGCGGGGTTACATTATGTTCGTGCGCGGACGGTTGAATAACCCCGCCACCGCCACGAAGAAAGTTTGAATCGAATCAGTGGTTAAAACGCGCTAAACCTCTGGTTCAGCCGCCGTCAACTGGATCAAGCTCTGCAGCGAGCTGAAGTGCTGGCTCAGGTCGAAATCACCACCGAGCCCGCCCACCAGCTTGTCGAACAAATCCTTTTTCGCCGCCTTCAGCGCCTGGATGCGTTCCTCGATCGTGCCCGCCGTGACCATGCGGTAAACAAACACTGTGTTGGTCTGACCGATGCGGTGCACGCGGTCCACCGCCTGCGCCTCGACGGCGGGATTCCACCACGGATCGAGCAAAAAGACATAGTCGGCCGCATGCAGGGTGATGCCGGTGCCCGCGGCCTTGAGCGATACCAGCATGATGGCGGCGCCCGACGCGCCTTGGAATGCCTGCACGGGTTTTTGGCGGTCCAGCGTCATGCCGGTCAGCTCGAAGCGCGGCAGGTCGGGAAACTGCGTCGCCAGGGCTTCGCGCACGCGGTCCAGCAGCATCACGAACTGCGAAAAGATCACGACCTTGTGCCCGCTGCCCACGATCTCGGCCAGTTTTTCGATCAGCAGGTTGAGCTTGCCGCTGTCGCTCAACGGCGCTTTCAGCCACGGCAGCAAATCCGGGTCGCAGCAGACCTGTCGCAGCCGCGTGAGGAGGGCGAGAAAACCAAAACTCTTTTCGCGCATGGCCGCGCTCACGTCATCGCCGAGCCGTTGCACGCCCTCGCCACAGATGCGCGCGTACTCCGTCCGCTGCACATCCGTCATCGGGCACAGCAGGTCCATCTCGACCTTGGGCGGCAGTTCTTGTGCGACTTCATTTTTGGTGCGCCGCAGGATGA
>Ga0207066_1256_pt1 | contig 10112 bp, 4 predicted proteins | sample Alteio_BWMinCont_24_FD_153490 | JGI IMG/M metagenome (GOLD analysis project Ga0207066, IMG submission 153490) | Enriched cells from forest soil in Barre Woods Harvard Forest LTER site, Petersham, Massachusetts, United States -... | ecosystem: Environmental > Terrestrial > Soil > Temperate forest >...
ACAGTGGCCGCATCTCCCTGCTCATCTCGCATTTTGATAACGAATATGCGGCCCTCTATCGAAGCGATGGCAACGCCAATTTCACCGACGTCTCAACCGCTTCCGGCATCACCAAAGGCACTCAGGGTTACGTAGGTTGGGGGGATGCTTTCGTTGATTTCGACAACGATGGATGGCAGGATTACTTTCTCGTCAACGGCCACGTCTATCCACAGGTCGACAACGCTCATCAGGCAGCGCGTTACCTTGAACCGAAGCTGCTCTTCCTCAATCAACACGATGGAACCTTCAAGGACATCAGCAAGCTTAACGGCCCGGCTCTCCGCATTCCCCAGGTAAGTCGCGGACTCGCTATTGGCGATCTTTTCAATGACGGCAAGCTTGAGGCCGTCGTCGAAAATCTCGTCGGCAAGCCCATGATCCTGCGACCACAAGGCGGCACCGAAAATCACTGGGTCAGCTTTCAACTCGAGGGCGTCAAGAGCAATCGCCTGGCCTTGAACGCGCGCATCCGAGTAACATGCGGCGATCAAGCGCAACTGGAAGAGATCATCAGCGGCGGCAGCTATCTGTCGCAGCACGATCTTCGTCTCCACTTCGGCCTTGGTCAATGCAAACTCATCGATAAAGTCGAAGTGCTATGGCCGGGCGGAAAAGCAGAAACCCTCACCAATCTCTCCGTTGATCGCTTCTACCAAGTCCGCGAAGGAGCCGGGATTGTCTCCTCAAAGCCTCCCGATAAGACCAGCTCAAAGCTTCCTTGACGTTGGCTTCGCAACGATGAAGCGAACCCTTGAAAACGCAAGACAATCGCTTGTTTTCAGGAGGATTGCGAGATCGAGCTTGACATGCCTGTGGCCTACTATGCCTAATGATGGACGGGTCTGATAGGACCGATTTCTCTCATACAAACCAGGCAGCAATCATGGCATCTTCAACGACGAACGCCTATCTCTCCCGGCGCCCTTCGGCGCTCCGAGCTTCCCAGAGCACACTTATCCTCGCATTGCTCGCGCTCGTGGCCGGTCTTCCAGGCTTTGCCTCGACCTCCTGGTATCCCGACCGCCTTGAGGACGCCCACGCCGCTTATCTTACCCGCGACAAGTCTCCCATAGCTGCCGACGGTAAAGCGGATGACAGTGCTGCAATTCAACAAGCCATCGACCAGGTACAAGAGTCCTCCGGCGAAGGCATCGTCTTCCTTCCTTCCGGCCGATACCGCATCACCAGGACCATCTACGTATGGCCGGGCATACGTGTCATAGGCTATGGCCCAACCCGGCCTGTCCTATACCTCGCAAAGAATACCCCAGGTTTTCAAAAAGGCATGGGCTACTTGGTCTTCTTCGCCGGTGGCCGCCCAGGACACGAGCGCGTGCGCGCCCCACACCCCGACGCATCACAAATCAATCCGCAGATTCGCCGGCGCATGGAGGAAGCGGCAAGCCGTACTTTCCCCGGCACAGTACCCTTAGCCGCTGGTATCGTCGATGCCCACCCCGGCACCTTCTACTCGGCCATGAGCAACATCGATATTGAGATTGACGATGGAAATCCAGCCGCGGTTGGCATTCGATTCCACGTTGCACAGCACTGCTTTCTCGCTCACATGGACTTTCATCTGGGCTCGGCATTGGCCGGCCTGCATGATATCGGCAACGAGGCTGAGGACCTGCACTTCTACGGTGGCAAGTTCGGTATCATCACGCGCAAACCCTCGCCGGTCTGGCAATTCACACTGCTCGATTCCAGTTTTGACGGCCAGAGCGAAGCAGCCATCAAAGAGCACGAAGCCGGTCTAACCATGGTCCGCGACATCTTCAGCAATGTACCCTCAGTCGTGAATATCGATGCCGGTTACCCGGAAGAGCTCTGGATCAAAGACTCCCGCTTCGAACACATCTCCGGTCCCGCGATTCTCATCAGCAACGAGCACAACGCACACACCGAAATCAATCTCCAGGCCATCTTCTGCAAAGACGTCCCGCTCTTTGCTCAGTTGCGCGAAAGCGGACTCAAAACCACTGGCCCGTCGGCGATGTATCAGGTGGCCGACTTCACCCACGGCCTGACCATGCCGGAAATGGGGACTTCCAGTTCCATTGAGACTGCTTTTCATGGGTCTCCTCTCGACCGGGATTCCGCTGTTCTCCAACCGGCCATCCGCGATCTTCCAGCGCGCAACACCTGGGTTAACCTTCGCGGCCTGGGAGCAAAAGGCGATGGTGTCACCGACGATACATCCGCGATTCAGAAAGCAATCGACGAGCACCAGGCAATCTACATTCCCATCGGCCGCTACCTGGTCAGCGATACCATCCATCTCAAGCCAGACACAGTTCTAATCGGACTGCATCCCAGCGCCACCCAGTTCGATCTCGCAGATAACGCGCCAAAGTTTCAGGGTCCGGGCGCGCCCAAGGCTCTGCTCGAAACCCCTCAGGGCGGGCACAACATCGTCACTGGCATCGGCCTCTACACCGGCGGCATCCACAGCCGCGCTGTGGGCGCGCTGTGGATGGCAGGCAAAGACTCACTCCTCGATGACGTTCGTTTCCTCGGCGGTCACGGCACCAACAATCCCGACGGCTCACGCAGTAACCCCTATAACAATACCCACACCGCCGACCCCGATCTCAGCCGCCGCTGGGACGGCCAGTATCCGAGCCTTTGGGTCGTCAATGGAGGCGGCGGTACATTCGCCAACATCTGGACCCCCGATACCTATGCGCAAGCCGGCCTTTACATCTCAAACACTGATACCGAAGGCCACGTTTACGAGCTCTCCAGCGAACACCACGGACGAAACGAAATCAAACTTAACCATGTCGCCAACTGGGAGCTCTTTGCGCTGCAGACCGAAGAGGAACGCGGCGAAGGACCCTTTGCCCTTCCACTCGAAATCGACAACTCAAGGAACATCCTGGTTGCTAACTACCACTCCTATCGCGTCGTCAGCATGTTCCAGCCCTTCCCCTATGCTGTCCGCATTCATAACTCCGAAAACATTCGCTTCCGCAACCTGCACGTCTACAGCGACTGCAAAGCATCCTTCGATAACTCTGTTTTCGACGCTTCCCACAACATAGAAATCCGCCAACGCGAAATCGCGTCGCTAACCATCTCCGGCAAGGCCGAATTCAGAGAACCATCCCTCAAACCGCCTGTCCTTGCCCCTGGCGCAAACGTCACTAAGCTTGCTGGCGGCTTCTACAACATTTCCGGCGGCACGGCAGATGCCGATGGCCGCGTCTACTTCGTCGATGCGCACTGGCAGCGCATCTTTCGATGGTCGCCGAAAACACAACAGCTCGATATGATCCGCGACACCCCCCTCGATCCCGTCAATCTCGCCATGGATCGCAGCGGCAATATCATCGTAATCTCGTACTCCGGTAACGGCGCCGTTTATACCTTCAAACCCGACGATCCCGAAACCGAATTGACCTTTCTCAAACCTGCGCCCACAAGCGCTCACCCTGACGCGAGGCAAATCATTCCTGTAGATTTCTGGCGCAACGAAGCCGATTTCCCCGAAGCCGTATCTGCATCCAAGCCGTGGCAATACATCTCATCGGACGGCAGTGTCGTACTGCCTGCCGGCGTAGACTTTGTTGAGGGCCAACTCTACTACGGCACCAAAATGGCAGATGTCCTCCGCGCCTTCGGATTAGGCCTTGCCACCCCCGGCCAACCCTACTACGTATCCGACGAATCCCAGGAAAAGACCTGGTCCGCAACCGTTACCGCAGAAGGCACGTTGAAGGACCTGAAACTCTTCGCAGAAGAAGGTGGTGAAAGCGTCGCAACCGATACGCAAGGCAATGTATACATCGCTGCCGGAGAAGTTTTCGTCTATAACCCTCGTGGTGAAAAAATCGGCACGATCGAAGTGCCCGAGCGCCCAATCGGCCTCATCTTCGGCGGCCAGAACAAAAGCACTCTCTTCGTCCTGGCGCGAACCTCACTCTATTCCGTTCCAATCTCTTTCTCTGGCGCCCTCACACAGCCCAAGAGTATATCTAGGAACTAGATGAATCGCCTCCTGACCCTCTGCTATGTACTAGGCTCCACTATCCCTTGCGCTATCGCACAGCAACCTCCGCGCCCGGCTGAGTCTCCGTTGACGCTTCAATTTAACCAAGCCGTTGCAGCAGCGCAACGCGGTGATCAAAAGCAGGCCCTCACCCTGACCGGCTCACTCCTTCAGCAACATCCCGACTTCGAGCCCGCTCTGAAGTTGCAAGGCATGCTTCTTGAGCAGGCAGGCCGCAGCGCAGAAGCCGCCGAGTCCTATCAAAAAGCTTTGAAGCAGGCGCCCAACGACGCTGCAATTCTATATAGCCTTGGCGTTTATCAACTTGTGGCAGGCCACTACGACGAGGCGATCTCCCTCTTCGGGCGTCACCTCAAACTCAAGCCTTGTGACAGTGACGCGCTCTTCTATCTTGCCCAGGCCTATCATCTCAACGGAGACAATCAACTTGCCCTAGAAATTATCCGCCAAGCCCTGAAGCTCGATCCGGAAAATCCATCTGTGTGGCAGAAATACGGCGAGTTGCTCGGTAGCTCAGGAGACAATCAGGAGAGCCTCAAATGGCTGCTGAGGGCCCAGCAGGCCGACCCATCTCTTGATCGCATCGACTATGACCTCGGCGCCGTCGACTACAAGTTGATGGACCTGCCTGGCGCCACGCAGAATCTAACCCGCGCAGCCCAGATTCATCCCAATGACCAAAATGCCCTGGAGTTATTGGCCTCGGCAGAGATCAAGCTGGGCAATTGGCAGCAAGCCGGCGAAGCCTACAAACGCCTCCTTGCCAACAAGCCGGGGGACGTAGAGTCCCTGCTCGGGCTCGGTCACTGTGAAGTGGAACTCAAGGACTACCTGGCAGCAATCGATACACTCAACGGTGTACTGCGCCTTGACCCCCGGCGGCTATTGGCGCACTTCTATTTGTCACGAGCCTATGCCGGGTTGGGCAAGATCGAAGACTCTCAACGCGAGGCCGCCTTGCATCATCTGATGATGGAGCAAGCAACATTCGTTCGCTCCGCTGAAAGCGAACAACGAGAGAGCGCCATCCAGGCAGATACTCGTCAACTGCTCAAGGAGCATCGCGAAACGGAGGCGCTTCAGCTTTATGAGAAACACTTCAAACAGGCTTCCGCCACGGTCGGCGATGCCTATGTATTCATAGGAAAGCTCTACCTCTTCATGGGGAGAGATGAAGATGGTCTGCGAGCTCTCCATCACGCGTTAGAGATTGAGCCGACCGTTCGCGGAGCCCATACCTATGAGGGAATTCTGGCGCTCAAGCTGGGCGACTTCAACAAGGCCGAGTCGGACTTTCAAGCCGAACTCGCCAACGACCCCAGCTATCAAACGGCGATCGCCGAGATGGGAGAGGTCCGCTATCGACAGGGAAGATGGTCCGATGCCGCAGAGTTCCTGGCGAAGTCCAAGACGATGACGCCGGAGTTGCTTTATATGCTCAGCGATGCCGACTTTCACTTAGGCAACGTCAAGGATGCCGATCTCACAGCCGAAACAGCAGCGGCCTATGGAAGAGACAATCCAAAGCTCCTGCAAGGTCTCTTTGAACTGCTCAATCGCAATGGGCAATCGGAACTCGCTACCCGTCTCCTGGCCAGTATGCGGCCCTGACGCAGGTATTTCATCGAACGCTTTCGGTTACGGTAACCACTTGATCTGCTTTGATGTTGGTCATCACCTGCTTGATTCCACTGGGCCATGTGAGTTCAACCTTATCCACGACTGTGGCGCTGTCCAACCCGAAGTGCACGCGCTTATCGCTCGAAGAGTTATAGCCGACCGCCGTGGTCGCGTGATTGTATTGCGAGCCCAGAACTGTAGTGATTTTGATCTTCGTTCCCAGGCCATCGTGATTGGATTTGACCCCAACCAATTTGAATAAAATCCAGTGCTTGCTATTGCTGCGATTCATCAGGATTTCAGGAGGGCCATTCAAGCTCGTTGTGACGATATCGATCTTGCCGTCATTGTTGAGATCGCCAAATGCTGCTCCGCGATGCGCCGCAGCTGCCAGCAAGCCGCTCCCAGCCTTCCTGCTCAGGTCCTCAAAAGTAAGGTTGCCCAGATTGCGAAACAGCCCATTCGGAAGCGCATACGGCCGATGAGCCAACTCCATCGAGTTATCGAGAATATCCGAGTTGGCAGTAAACAGGTCTTTGAAACCATCGTTGTCGAAATCAAAGATGCCTGTCCCCCATCCAGTCAAGCGGGCCGATAAAGTCATCAGCCCCGCCGCGCCAGTAGCATCTTGAAATTGCCCATCCCCGAGATTCCTGAAAAACGGAAAGCCTTCCCCAAACATCGTGGTTTCAAAGATGTCAGGCTTCCCATCATTGTCGATATCGCGAAAGTCCGTTCCCATGCCCGCAACGGCGTTACCAAATGCATTGTAAGCAACCCCGGAAGCTACCCCGATATCCGTGAAAGTACCGTCGCCATTGTTGTGCAACAGGTAATTCTGCAAGGTATCGTTCGAGATAAAGACGTCCGTGAAGCCATCGTTGTCGTAATCGGCAAAGGACACGCCCATGCCCTTGCCGACATACTCGGCGATATGACTTGCCTTGGTAACATCGGTAAACGTGCCGTCGCCATTATTGCGATAGAGAATATTGGGCGTTCCCAAAAAATCCACCGGCGAACAGTAGGCAGGCAGCTCCTCTGCGACGCAGTGCTTTGCAGTCTTGATGTCGTAATTCAAATAGTTGATCACCATTAGGTCGAGCAGTCCATCGTTGTTGTAATCGAACCAGCCAGCAGCGACAGACCAGGCCTTTCCGAGTCCGGGAACCTTGCCGGCCACGCCAGCCCTTTCGGTGATGTCGGTAAACGTGCCGTCGCCATTGTTATGCAATAGCTGGTTGGCATTCACGCCTGTAACGTACAAATCTTCGAATCCGTCGTTATCAAAGTCACCCGCCGCAACGCCCATGGAATAGCCGACACCCTTTACGCCGGCCTTCTCGGTTACATCAGTAAACGTACCGTCCCCATTGTTATGAAAAAGCCGGTTGTAGTAGGTGGCATCGGTCTTCTGGAGCGAGGGAATTGCTGCCCCGTTCGTAAAGAAAATATCCAGCAGCCCATCGTTGTCGTAGTCCAGCAGCGCCACGCCGCCGGCCATCGTCTCGATGGTGTACCTCTGCGGACTCACGCTGTTTTTCAGCGTGAACTTGATTTTGGAAGTCTTGATCGCGTTTTCAAATGTAATTGCAGAACTGGTCTTCACTGCAGGGACGGCCGGTTCCTTTGGGCGCGCATCGCGACGCGGTTGTTGTGCCGGACCAGCAGTTTGAACATTCCCCTGGCTTTGAAGATTCCCTCGGTTCTGAGCAGGCGATGGCCTCGCCCGAGCAGGTGTGCTTCCGTAGATCACGACGATCCAAAGCACCGCAATGGCAATCACCCCGGCATGGCTACGCAGAGCTTCCTGCAGCAGGCCAGAGCAGTCGGTGGCGGGTTCCAGAGCGCATCTCCATTGGGGCTCCGGCACGTCGCAAAAGGCAACGCCAACCCCACAACGGCTCGTATCAGCCTCACTATCCATCGGCTCGGAGTTCATCGATTTAGCCTTAAGGGAGAAGCGCAAAAAGTCACCGCCATCATACATGGGACAGGCATGGGACAGGGCGCGGCATTTCTCCCGCAGCGAAGAGACACCCGCTCGCCCTGCATCATTGTTCCAGACCTCGCAGAGATTGCCAAAACCATCCGGTCATTTGTCCTTTGACCATTGTAGGATTGGAGTTACTAAGTACTGCAAGACGCCTGAGAAACATTCATGGACAAACCTACAAACGCCAAGCGGCCCACGCGGCAGCTCACGATTCACCAGCCTGTCAGCCTTAAACAACTGGCCGCTCACCTCGGGCTTAACCCCGGGACGATCTCTGTCGTCCTCAACGATGTGCCGGGGCGCTCGATTTCGCAAGCCACACGCGATCGCATCAAGGCAGCTGCCAAGGAGATGAACTATCAGCCCAGCCTGCTTGCTCGTTCCCTGCGCAACCGTCGCACTCTCACCATCGGCATCCTCGTTCCAGAACTAGGCGATGGCTATCATACCGAGGTCATGAGCGGCATCGGAGACCAGCTCATAAACGCCGGCTACTTCTATTTCACAGCGCACCACCGGCACCAGCCAAGACTCGTTGAAGAATACACGCGCATGCTCCTTGGACGAGGGGCTCAGGGCATCATCGCCATTGATACGGCTCTCGAGCACTCCATCCCCATTCCAGTGGTAGCGGTTGCCGGACATCGTCGCATCGAGGGCGTAACCAACGTGGTGCTCGATCACGCCAAAGCCGGCGAACTTGCCCTGAACCACCTCTATTCACTCGGCCACCGGCAGATCGCCTTCATGCGTGGACAGATCTTCAGCTCCGATTCCGATGAGCGCTGGAAGGGACTTACCAAGGTCGCCGAAGGCCTGGGTATCGAGATCAAGCCAGAGCTGGTTGTGAGCCTCGATCGAGACATAACTTCCCCAGAGCTCGGTTATCCCGTTGTGCGCCAGTTGCTCGCTTCGAACCAGCCATTCACTGCCATTGTCGCCTTCAACGATATTTCCGCCATAGGCGCCATTCGGGCTTTGCAGGATTGCAATCTCCGCGTTCCGGCCGACGTTTCGGTCATCGGCTTCGACAACATCAACGCCGCTGCCTATACCCTGCCGCGGCTCACCACCATCAGTCAGCCACTTGCCGAAATTGGGCGTATTGCTACGCAGAGCCTTCTCAATCGCATTCACTGTACAGCCATTTCAGGCGACGAAATCACCGTCCAGCCCACACTGGTCGTGCGCGAATCCACCGGCCCCGTCCAGTCCACCTAGAACACCGCAGCAGACCTCAGGGCGAGCGTTTCGATCAAGCCAGTGTTCGTCCTTTACAATCACCATGCGACACTGAGTCGCTCGTGAAGCGAGGACAAAATTTTGTATCGACCTAGAATTGCGAAGCTTGTTTTCTCCTGCCTGCTTTTACTCCCGGCAACGCTCATCGCGCAGTACATGCACACCAGCCAAAAAGAGATTGTGGACGGGAATAACAAGCCATTCTTGATGCACGGCACCAATCTCGGCAATTGGCTAGTCGCCGAAGGCTACATGTGGAATTTTGAAGGCGGTCCGCAATCCGCAAGTGAAATTGAAAACCTCGTCTCCGAACTCCTCGGCCCAGAGAAATCCCAAGCCTTCTGGCGCACCTGGCGCGACACTTACATCACCCGCAACGATATCCACCTCATTCATGAGGCAGGCTTCAACACTATTCGCATACCTATGCACTACAAGTTCTTCGAGACCGACAGTTCGGAAGGCTTCACGCTTCTCGATCGCGTGATCGAGTGGAGTCATCAGGAAGGTCTCTACGTTATTCTCGACATGCACGTCGCCCCCGGCGGCCAGACCGGCGCCAATATCGACGATAGCTACGGCTATCCCTGGCTTTACGACAGCCCGCAGGAGCAAGCCCACCTCATCGCCATCTGGCAACGCCTTGCTCGCCACTATAAAAACAACCCTACTATCCTCGGCTACGATCTGCTCAATGAGCCCATTCCACACTTCCCCGCGCTCGCGCCGTTGAACTCCAAGCTGGAGCCCCTATATAAGAAGCTGACCGTCGCCGTTCGCGAGGTCGACAAGCATCACATCCTCTTCCTCGGCGGCGCGCAATGGGACAGCAATTTTGCCGTTTTCGGCAAGCCATTCGACAGCAACACCGGCTACACTTTCCACAAGTATTGGACTGCGACAGATGTATCTGTGATACAGCCCTATCTCGACTTCCGCGACAAATATAACGTTCCGCTTTGGATGGGCGAATCAGGCGAAAACAAAGACGACTGGATCGAAAAATTTACGCAACTGCTGAACGACAATAACATCGGCTGGACCTACTGGCCTTATAAGAAAATGACCAACACCGCGTGCGTCGTCACCTTCCCTCCACCCGAAGGCTGGGACAAGATCGTCGCCTATGCCAAGCTGCCGCGCGGCACCGGCGCAGTTGAGGAACGCCTCAAAACAAGACCCGACCAGGCTACGATT
>Ga0207066_1068_pt2 | contig 10057 bp, 2 predicted proteins | sample Alteio_BWMinCont_24_FD_153490 | JGI IMG/M metagenome (GOLD analysis project Ga0207066, IMG submission 153490) | Enriched cells from forest soil in Barre Woods Harvard Forest LTER site, Petersham, Massachusetts, United States -... | ecosystem: Environmental > Terrestrial > Soil > Temperate forest >...
CCTTGGTCACGTCGCTGACGGTAAGGGTTACATCCTGGCACCCTGACCCATTACCACAAGTCTGCGGTGTTCCGCCGGTGGCCGCGATCGACGCTGCGGCTCCCCCGGTATTAGTCAGCGTGAAGGTCGCCGAGGCACCACCCGCTATCGAAGCGGTGACCGTGAAAGTACCAACTGTCCCGTTGGCGGTAAGTGTCGGCGCTGTCGCCACGCCGCTGGCACTGGTGGTTGCCGTAGCCGTAGGTTGGCCGCTGAATGCCGCACTGGCTCCGTTGGCAGTGACCGTGAAGGTGACGGTAGTGCCGGCTCCAACCGGGTTGCCGCCTGCATCCTTTACAGTTGCTTGCAGTGCGGTGGCAAAGGCCGTACTAACCGCCGTACTCTGCGGTGTTCCCGCAGTGGCTGAGATAGCTGCTGCCGGGCCCGGTGTATTGGTCAGCGAGAAGGTCGCCGAGGCCCCGCCTGCTATCGAAGCGGTGACTGTAAAGGTTCCCATTACACCGTTAGCAGTCATCGTTGGCGCCGTCGCGACACCCAAAGCGGTGCTTGTGGCAGCCACGGTTGAGCCGCCGGCAAACGTAGCGCCGGGCTGGCCGCTTGATGTATTGATCGTCCATGTGACGCTGACGCCCGACCCAACAAGATTGCCGCCGGCGTCTTTCACCGAGGCTTGCAGTTGGGTCGCAAACGCAGTATTAATCGACGCACTTTGCGGTGTTCCAGCAGTTGCCGTGACGGAGGCTGCACCGCCTACGACGTTGGTCAAAGAGAAGGTAGCCGAGGTCGCACCGGTAATCGAGGCGGTGACTGTGTAGCCGGCGCCGGCAAGGCCGTTAGCCGTCACTGGCGCTGAAGCCACGCCCGACGAGTTGGTGGTCGCCGTGGTTGTTACGATGCTGGCTCCGCTGGACGGACCGGTGAAGGTTACCACCGCGCCCGACACAGGGTTGCTGCCGGAATCTTTCACCGTTACCACTAAGGGATTGGCGAAAGCCGTACTGACCGTAGCGCTCTGACCCGTGCCGCTGGTGGCCGTGATCGTCGCTGGAGCGCCAGCCGTGTTGGTAAGCGAGAAGGTGGCCGAACTGGCGCCAGTCACCGAAGCTGTGACGCTGAACGTACCAGCTGTCCCGTTTGCAGTAAGTGTTGGCGCTGTGGCCAGACCGCTGGCATTGGTCGTTGCAGTAGCTGTTGTGCCGCTGCTGAAGGACGCACTAACGTTGCCGGCCGCAGCGACTGTGAATGTAACAGTGCTGCCAGATACCGGATTGCCGCCGGAATCCTTTACCGTAGCCACGAGCGAAGCAAAAGCGGTATTAACTGTCACGCTTTGCGGAGTTCCGCTGGTCGCCGTGACACTCGCCGCCGCGCCGGCAGTATTGGTCAGGGAGTACGTCGCCGTGAAGCCGCCGGTTATGGAAGCCGTGACTGTGAAGGCCCCGAGTGTACCGTTAGCCGTAAGTGTTGGCGCTGTGGCGACACCGCTACCATTGGTAGTTGCAGTCGCCGTGGTCTGGCTGTTCGCAAATGATGCGCCGGCTCCGTTGTTGGCATTGACCGTGAAGGTGACGGTCGCGCCTCCGACCCCGAGATTATTGGAATCCTTTACCGTCGCTACTAACGCGGCAAAGTTGGTATTAATCGCCGTACTCTGCGGCGTTCCGCTGGTCGCCGTGACCGACGCCGGAGTTCCTGCGCCATTGGTTAGCGAGAAGGTGGCCGAGGTGGCTCCGGTCACCGAAGCTGTGACAGTGTAGGGGCCGGGCGTCCCGTTGGCAGTGAAGGTCGGAGCTGTGGCGACACCGCTAGCATTGGTGGTTGCGGTCGCCGTGGGTCCGCTGCTAAATGTTCCGGTAGCTCCGCTGACCGTAGTGGCCGTGAAGGTGACGGTGAAGCCGGATCCAACCGGATTGCCGCCGGAATCCTTCACTGTGGCTACCAGCGAAGCAAAGGCGGTATTAACCGGCACAGTCTGCGGTGTTCCGCTGGTGGCCGCAACCGTCGCTGGACTGCCAGAGAGATTGGTCAACGAGAAAGTAGCCGAGGCGCCACCTGTTATGGAAGCTGTGACCGTGAATGAGCCTGGCGTTCCATTTGCGGTAAGCGTTGGCGCATTTACTTGCCCAAGGAGATTGGTACTTAAGTTCGCCACGGTTGAGCCGCCGGCAAAGGTTGCACTTGCGTTGCCGCTGCCCGCAGTGATCGTGAATGTGACGCTCACGCCAGATCCAACCGCATTGCCGCCAGAGTCTTTCACCGTGGCTTGCAATTGGGTGGCAAAGGCAGTATTAACAGGCGCGCTTTGCGGTGTTCCGGCCGATGCCGTGACTGCCGCTGGAGCGCCTACGTTATTGGTCAGCGAGAATGTGGCCGAGGTCGCCCCTGCGATAGAAGCGGTGACTGTGTAAGGACCGGCAGTACCGTTCGCCGTCACTGTTGCTGAAGCCTGGCCCACCGAGTTAGTGGTCGCTGTGGTGGTCACGATGCTGGCTCCGGTGCCCGGGCCGGTGAATGTTACTACCGCGTTCGACACAAGATTGCTCGCCGAATCTTTCACCGTCACCACCAGGGGGTTGGTGAAAGCCGTATTGACTGTAGCGCTCTGACCTGTGCCGCTGTTGGCGGTAATGGTCGCTGGGCTGCCAGCGGTATTGGTCAAAGAATAGGTAGCTGAGGTGGCTCCCGTCACCGAAGCTGTCACCGTGAAAGTACCGGTCGCTCCGTTTGCGGTAAGTGTCGGCGCTGTCGCCACACCACTGGCATTGGTAGTTGCCGTAGCGGTGGGTCCGCTGCTGAATGCCGCACTGGCTCCGCCGGTGCCTGCGGTAACCGTGAAGGTAACGGTGCTGCCAGATACCGTATTGCCGCCAGAATCCTTAACAGTGGCTACTAAAGAAGCAAAGGCAGTATTGATTTGTACGCTTTGAGGCGTTCCGCTCGTGGCCGTGACAGTTGCTGCCGCGCCGGCGGTATTGGTTAGAGAGTAGGTCGCCGTGAAGCCGCCTGTGATGGAAGCCGTCACCGTGAACGTTCCCAGTGTCCCATTGGCAGTGAGTGTCGGCGCTGTCGCGACACCACTGGAGTTGGTCGTGGCCGTGGCAGTAAGTGCGGCGCCGCTGAAGGTCGCACTGGCGCCGTTGGGATTGACCGTGAAGGTGACGGTCACGTTGCCAACGCCGTTGCCGCCGGCGTCTTTCACCGTGGCTTGCAAAGCGGTAAAGGCAGTGTTAATTCCGGCACTCTGCGGTGTTCCTCCGGTCGCCGTAACCGACGCCGGGGTTCCTCCGCTATTGGTCAGCGAGAAAGTCGCCGAGGTGGCTCCGGTCGCCGATGCTGTGACGGTATAAGAACCAGACGTTCCATTTGCGGTGAAGGTCGGCGCTGTGGCGACACCGCTGGCATTGGTGGTTGCGGTGGCGGTGGCGCCGGTGCTAAATGTTCCTCTGGCTCCACTAGCAGGGGCCGTGAATGTGACGGTGAAACCGGCTCCAACCGGGTTGCCGCCGGAATCCTTTACCGTGGCTGCCAGGGAAGCAAAGGCCGTATTAACCGGCACGGTCTGCGGTGTTCCGCTAGTGGCCACAACCGTCGCTGGAGTTCCCGAGAGATTGGTCAGCGAGAAGGTCGCCGATGTCCCGCCCGTAATAGATGCGGTGACTGTGTAGGAACCGGGCGTGTTGTTGGCGGTCACTGTTGGCGTTGTCACCTGACCGATAATATTGGTACTCAAGTTGATCACGGTTGAGCCGCCGGCAAAGGTTGCGCTTGCGCCGCCGCTGCCCGCAGTGATCGTGAACGTGACGGTCACGCCAGACCCCACCGCGTTGCCGCCGGCATCTTTCACCGTGGCTTGCAGATTAGTGGCAAAGGCAGTACTAATCGCGGTGCTCTGCGGTGTCCCGGCCGAGGCCGTGACTGCCGCTGGGGAACCTACGTTATTGGTCAACGAGAAGGTGGCCGAGGTCGCCCCGGTGATGGAGGCAGTGACCGTGTAGCTAGCGCCGGCAGTGGCGTTTGCAGTCACTGGCGCCGAAGCCACGCCCACTGAGTTGGTGGTTGCCGTAGTTGTTACGATGCTGGCTCCGCTGGCCGGACCGGTGAAAGTTACCACCGCGCCCGACACAAGATTGCCGGAGGAATCCTTCACCGTAACCACCAAGGGGTTGGTGAAAGCCGTATTGATCGTTGCGCTCTGACCTGTGCCACTGTTGGCGGTGATGGTAGCTGGTGCGCCTGTGCTATTGGTCAGCGAGAAGGTCGCCGTGGAGGCTCCCGTCACCAAAGCTGTCACAGTGTAGGAACCAGTTACGCCGTTGGCAGTAAGTGTCGGCGCTGTGGCTACACCACTGGCATTGGTAGTTGCGGTAGCTGTGGCTGCGTTGCCGGCAAACGTTGCTTTCGTGCTGCCGGATGGATTGACCGAGAACGTGACGGTAACGTTAAATACCGGATTGCCTCCGGAATCCTTCACTATAGCTTGCAGTGCGGTTGCGAAAACAGTATTAATGGCCGTGGTCTGAGGGGTTCCAGCAGTGGCCGTCACCGTTGTAGGAGTTCCTGCGCTATTGGTGAGCGCGAAGGTCGCCGAGGTGGCTCCCGTCACCGATGCGGTTACCGTGTAGGATCCGGCGATCGTGTTGGCGGTGAAGGTGGGCGCTGTGGCCACACCACTGGCATTGGTATTTACCGTAGCTGTGGTTTGGCTGCTGGGGAACGATCCGCTCGCTCCATTGGCGGCTGCAGTGACCGTGAAGGTGACGGCCACTCCCGATCCAACCGGGTTGCCGCTGCCATCTTTCACTGTGGCCTGCAAGGCCGCAAAGGCTGTACTAATTACAACGGTCTGCGGTGTGCCGCTGGTGGCTGTAACCGATGCGGCAGTACCCGCGCTATTGGTTAGCGAGAAAGTCGCCGAACTGGCTCCGGTCGCCGATGCCGTGACCGTATAGGAGCCAATTACACTATTGGCGGTGAAGGTAGGTGCGGTGGCGACACCACTGGCGTTGGTAGTTGCAGTAGCCGTTGGGTTGCCAGCAAATGCTCCGCTGGCTCCGTTGACTGGATTGACCGTGAAGGTAACCGTCACGCCCGATACCGGATTGCCGCCGGAATCCTTCGCCGTGGCTACCATTGGCGCAGCAAAGGCAGTACTAATCTGCGTAGTCTGCGGTGTGCCGCTAGTGGCCGTCACCGATGCGGCATTTCCTACGCTATTTGTCAACGAGAAGGTGGCCGAGCTGGCTCCAGTCACCGAAGCCGTGACGGTATAGGATCCAGTTGTAGCGTTGGCTGTGAAGGTTGCCGATGTCGCGACACCGCTGGCATTGGTGGTTGCAGTAGTTACGTTGCCGGCAAATGTTCCGCTGGCTCCGCCGACTGGATTGACCGTGAACGTGACGATCGTGCCCGCCCCAACCGGATTGCCGCCGGAATCTTTCACGGTGGCTACGAGAGGCGAGGCAAAGGCAGTACTAATCTGTGTGGTCTGCGGTGTTCCGCTGGTCGCCGTGATCGACGATGCAGCGCCTACGATATTGGTCAGCGAGAAGGTCGCCGAGCTGGCTCCGGTTACGGAAGCTGTGACGGTGTAGGAACCAGTTGCCCCGTTGGCAGTGAAGGTCGGTGCTGTAGCCACACCGCTGGCATTGGTGTTAGCGGTGACCTGAGTCGCCGGGCCGGGGAACGATCCGCTGGCTCCGCCGACTGGATTGACCGTGAACGTGACGACTGTGCCCGCCCCAACCGGATTGCCGCCGGAATCCTTGACCGTGGCTTGCATCGGGGCAAAGGCAGTATTAACCGCTGCGCTCTGCGTCGCTCCGCCGGTCGCGGTGACTGAGGCAGCCGATCCAGGCGCGACGGTTACCGTGGTGCTGGCTGACGTGAATCCTGGCGCCGAGGCATTAATGGTGGCCGAACCAACAGCGTTGCCGGTCACTTGCGGCTGTGTCGAAGGCGCGGTAGCCCCGGCCGCAATGAACACACTGGCAGGAACGCTCGCCTTGGTAGAATCTGTGCTGCTGAGCGTGACGGTTACGCCGCCCGTGGGAGCGGCACTTGGCAGGCTGACGTTTAACGTCGCCGACTGGCCCAGCTGTACTGTTAACGCGGACGGCAGGTTGAGCTGTCCAAAGGACACGGCGGAAACGCTGGCGGTCGTGTCTGCGAGATTCGGGAGGTCACTGGCATGAATAGTCGCCGAACTTGCTGCCGCTCCCGCTGTTACTGGGACGCTCACGCTGGATGCGTTGGCCGGCATAAAGACGGTTGCCGGCACCGTGGCAGCGGAGGTGTTACTCGAGCTGAGGTTAATGGTCAGCCCACTGGCCGGTGCCGAAGACCCTGCCGGCAACAAGTTTAGAGTGACATTCTGCGTCGCGTTGGTAGAAATGAAGGTGGTCTGTTGCGAGAAGCTGAGGCTCGCGCTCACTTGTACCGCCTGATTGCCGCTGGCAAAGCCAGGCGCCGAGGCGGTGATGGTCGCTGATCCGAAGTTCACGCCGGTTACCTGCGGCTGGGTAGTCGGGGTGGTGGCGCCCTGCGCGATGAATACGCTGGTGGGATTCACGGTCACTATCGTGTTGTCGCCGCTAGACAGCGTAATAGTGACTCCGTTCACAGGCGCGCCATTGGGCAAACTCACTGCGAATGGTACGGATTGATTCGGTCCTACGCTGAGCCCGGAGGGTATCGAAATCTGTCCCAAATTCGCGACAGTAACGTTAGCCGTGCCGCTGGTATAACCGGATGAACTGCCGGTGATGACAGTCGAACCCACGGCTGCACCTGTGATGGTAAATGTGGCGGTTGTGTTTCCAGGGCCGATCGGCACGCTAGAAGGTATGGTTACGACTCCGGTGGGAAGTGACGAGAGCGAGACTGTGATCCCGCCTGTTGGGGCTGGCGCGCTCAGAGTGATAGTGCCGTTCATCGTGTGTGTGAGCGCGAGCGAAGACGAATCGACGCTCAGGTTAATGACGGGCTTAGCTACATTCACCGTCGCGGTTCCGGGCACCAGGGGTGCGCCGAATGCCGTAATCGTCGCGCTTCCCACACCGGTTGGCGTGACGGTAACGTTTGCTCCCAGGTTGCCTTGGGGAACAGTCACGCTTGCCGGCACAGTCGCGGCGTTCAGATTATTGCTTAGCAAATTGACGAGTTGGCCGCCGTTACCTGCGGGCGCCGATAGATTTACGGTCAGCGTGCCGGGTGCGTTCGTAGCCAGGTTCAGCGGGTTGGGCGTGAGCGTGATTGTTGGAGCAGCGGCCGCCGTGATCGTCACCGTGGCAGGATTGCTCGGTACAAACGGGTCGCTGACAATTAATTGGACTACGTAGGTTCCGGATACATCGGTGATAAAAGAAGGACTCACCGTGCTAGACCCAAACAGAGGAGTAACACTAAGGGCGGGACGGGTTAGGAAAGACCACGCATAAGTGATTGTATTGTGGTCGGGATCGGAGGAACCGCTGCCGTCCAGCGTGACAGTGGCGCCGGTAATTACATTCTGATTCGGTCCTGCGTTCGCCACGGGCGGGGTATTTGTGGAATTGATAGTCACCACCGCTGGTAGGCTATTCAGGAAGCCGTTACTCACAATGAGCTGAGCGATATATTGACCGGGCACGTCGACCACAAAACTCGGATTCGCTATGGTGGCGGTGAGCGTGGCGTTACTGTTGGCCGGCTTGTTGGTAAGAGACCAATGGTAGGTGAGCGTCAATCCTTGCGGATCTGTACCGCTGCCGCTCAACTGGACAGACGTACCCCACGGCAAACTCTGATTCGACCCCGCATTGGCCGTCGGGGCCAATACTTGGTTGGTGGTAATCGTAACTGTGGCAGCTGGAGAAACGTTGCCGTGATTATCGGTGACGATTAACTGCACGATGTACGTGCCAGGAAGATCGGCGGTAAACGTCGGATTCACCGCGGTCGGACTGCTCAGCGTCGTCGGCGCCGCACTCCCCGTGGGGAATGAATTGAAGCTCCACTGATAAGTCAGCGAATCGCCATCCACGTCGGTCGAGCCGGAACCGTTCAACTGCACCAAAGACCCAACGTTCACACTTTGGTTGGAGCCGGGCTTGGCGACTGGCGTTGTGTTCTGTGTCGTGATCGTTACGAATGCTGGCGAGGAGTTGTTGCCATGCCCGTCGTTGACCACCAACTGCGCCGTGTAGATGCCAAACATATCCGCCACGAAGGAGGGCGAAGATGTAGTGGCCCCGGATAGCGCCGCGTTACTGTTGAGTGGCTTACCGGTCAGGGTCCATGAATATGTGAGCGGATCCCCATCCACGTCGGTCGATCCGCTGCCGTTAAGAGTTACCGTAGAGCCGACCGTAACGGTCTGGTTCGCCCCGGCGTTGGCGACGGGCGCGGAGTTAAGGGTACTGACCGTCACGCTCGCGCTCGAGCTGCCTGTGCCATTGCTTACCGTAAGTTTGATCACGTAGTTGCCCAGCGCATCCGCCACAAACGATGGATGCACCTGTTGTGCACCAACAAGAACGGCAACGCTACCCGGCGGGCGCGATGTGAATAGCCAACTATATGTCAACGTCCCGGTGCCGCTCGGGTTCGTCGATCCGCTGCCATCCAAGGTGACCGTGCTGTTGAAGGCCACCGTTTGGTTTGGTCCGGCGTTTGCGATCGGCGCTGCCGGTGTGGTCGTGAACGACCACTGAAGCATGGAGAAGTCGAACGGCGGACTGGCCGCGCGATTCACCAGCAAAGTGATGGTGTTGGTGCTATTGGCCTGACCGTTCGCCGATACGGGACCGAAATTCAATGTGTCTTGCCCACTTAGCGTCCTGACAGTAGCTGGGTTTAAGCTCGTTACCTGCGCCTGCACCGAGCCTACCGCCACGCCGGTGTTGACCACGGTCGCGGTATAAGTCGCATCCCACATGGTGAGCGTAACTGGGGACTGGCTGACGAATTTGGGGTTCGTTATCGATAAGCTCCCACCCTGGGCGAGCACTACCGAGCTAGACAGGATGGAAACGGCAAGCATCGCGGCCGCCGAGCAAACGTATCTCATGATTTCTAATATCCTCATTAACTAATAACGCGTAAGAGTCGGTTTTATTTTATGGAGTAAGTTTTTTTATGCGCGGGGGGACGTGGCCGGGTGAGTCTTCCGTCGAACGGCGAAGCACATCAAGATCGCTAGCAACATGCCGCTGAGCGCGAAACTAGACGGCTCCGGAACGACCGGGTCAGTGATGCTCTGCTGCGTCGTAAGCCCAGACGAGAGTTGGCTCACAAAATTGCCGTTGCTGTCGAACTGATCGAACATGAATTGCTGTGACCCTGGGATGGTCGGGTCCGGGCTCTGAGCCGCGTACGTGAAATTCACGCTGAACGTCCCATTCAACGGAGGATGAGCGATGAGTGCCTCCGCTATGTAATCGTGTGGACCGCCCGGGACCCCCTGTAATATGAAAGTAAACCAATCGTTGGACGGAGTCGCCACGGGGCTGGTCACGCTGGTATAAGAACTATCGAATACTAAGTCAACGACTTCGTAGGGCGAACTAAATGCGCCATTGAAGGTGTATTGGTATTGATACGCTCCGCCGCCAAAAGAGACCAGGTTATATTGAACTGAGTCTGCGGATAAGTGCGTTAGAAATAAACCGCCGAGCAATAATAGCCCAAGTAAGTTACGCATACTGAAATAATACTCCAAGTTGCTTAGAATTAAACCACCGTACCGATGACTTTCGTACCATGGAAGCTGAGAAGGCAGTACTGCCGGCCCAGGTAGAGCCGGCAGTACTTACTGCTGTACATTGAAGACTTATATACTTCATGCCGAAATCGACTTCTTATACAGTGACCACTAGCGTTGCGCGGTTTCCGCCCGCCGGGCGGATGACGCGCTAAGCTCCTCTTCTATTGCCGTGCGCAGCTGATCGTAACTAAGAACGCCCTCAAAGAACCGGCCGTTGATAAGGAAGCTGGGCGTTCCCTGGATGTTGTAAGTCGTAGCCTCAGTTAGCTGAGACTTGACTATTCCGGCCGTTTCGCCCGAATCCAAACATTTGTC
>Ga0207066_1260_pt1 | contig 9975 bp, 8 predicted proteins | sample Alteio_BWMinCont_24_FD_153490 | JGI IMG/M metagenome (GOLD analysis project Ga0207066, IMG submission 153490) | Enriched cells from forest soil in Barre Woods Harvard Forest LTER site, Petersham, Massachusetts, United States -... | ecosystem: Environmental > Terrestrial > Soil > Temperate forest >...
AAAGAAAGCATAATAAAGGTACGAATGCCAAAACGCATAGTCGGATTTTATCGTTATCTGCGATGATTGCGCGCGTAATGATTGAGAATGAGAGATTTCTTTTTTTAGTGTTGTTATTTTTGGTTTTTTCTTTTGTTGTAATGCAATGTGCGCAGATTGTTTATGTTTATCTGTTTTTAGTTGGCGATAGGTAGAATTTTTTGGCTTTTGAGGATTTTGTACTTTAAAAGCATATTTTTGAGCTTTTTTGCCACTCATAAGATGTTGCGGCGTTAAACAAAATAATAAACTCAGAAGAACCAAGATGCGTTTCATGCGAAAACTTTCATGTTATGAGTTGATTATACGCTAAAAATTATACGTTAAAAATTATCGATGCCATGATTTAGTATATAATCTAAAAATCGTAAGGCAAGTAATCGCGCTTCTTTATGCGGTTTTTTGAAGGGATTATTCGTGTCCCAATCTTTGGGCGCATATGACGGGATTAACCGTAACTCTTCTTTTGCTTTGATTAACGAAGTCCAGGCGATCTCAAACGGTGATGTGGGTTTATTAGGCGTTTCATACAAACTAAAGCTTACATCAAAGGGCGGAATATTTTCTGGCAATTGTTCCAAGGGAACATGATGAATATAATATCTAAATTTCGGTAATTTTTCGCCGGGTTGCAAAAACCGTTGCATTTCCTTAATGATGGTTTCCCATTCAATAATCGTTTTTTCCTGATTCAACCTGATCGCATATAAGCAATGTTTTTTCTGTATGTGAGATGATATGTTGAGCTTTGAGATATTCATAATAAATTTTTAGATAATCATCAGAGGGCGGTGTATACGCTACTTTTCTTGTGCCCTGAATATGGTTGACGTTGTCTTTGTCATTAGAAAGGGCGATATAAATACAATTGTCCGCATTTTCATTATGCAAAGCTTTGAAAAATTGCGTTATTAAAACAATATACGATAATGATTGTCCTAAACAACAGGGTTGTAGGTTTTCTTCTTGTGCATAACGATATAATTCATGAGCTATTTTTACATATTCACCGATTAATTCATCCGAGGTGAATTTTGATTGTGCACTATTATTTTTCCATTCTGAGCGTAATGCCGCCAATTTTTGCGGGCTTAAACTGCGGTATTCATCAAGTATCTCACGATAGAAAGGTTTTTGTTGAACATCTTTTGCTTTCCAGTGAGGGCATGGTTTTCTGCACAGGCGATAAATAAGATAGCTCAGCCCGGCAACAACGGCTGTGCCGCCGATCCACGCCGCAATTTTTTTAAATTTTTTCTTTTCAACTGCTTCAATTGGTTGTGGTAAAGTGATCAAAAAGGCTAAGATAAGCGTTATTTTTTTGTTCATGGTGATAATCGTGTTTTGATTGATGAATACTCATATCTCAAATATCAATCATTACCATACATAAAATTTAAATTTTAGAAAAGCGGCTACTTTTATATCTCGCTTATTTCTTCTTTGTTGTCACCGTCAGAATCTGTTTTGCTTTTTTGTTCTTCTTTATCTTCCGATGTTGTTTCTTCTTTTTCTTCGGATACTTCTTCTTTTTTAGTACCTTTATAAAACATCTTAAGTTCACTTGTTAAAAATGATTCTATGCCCGCAATACCCAAAAGTTTATTAAGTTCATCATTATAGAACGACCCACTTTTTGAACGTTCTAACTTAATAATTTCAGGATCAAAAGAAATTACCCAGCCATGACCTTCAAAGCTCATCCAGCTATTTCGTTTATAATTTTTAATAATGGCATTGCGAATGAGGATCCAGGTATCAAGGAATGAAGCTGTTTTATCAACGCCATTTTTTATTGTTTTTTTCTGTGCGGCCTTTTTTGCAAAGTTATCGAATGTCCATAAAAGAGGAATTTGTGGTATTGTTTCAGAATAAAATGCCTTTGGATTTTGTGACCCATACCATAAAAATCTAATATTATGCATGAGCATATAGGCAAGTGCTTGTTGTTCGCCGGGAATATACTGAGCGACATTTTTGCCGGTCATTTGTTCTTTGTTTTTATTGTAATAGAATCCAGAGACTAATTTTTCATACTCTTCCCAATCATGAAATCCGATATCAATGGTTTGTTTTAACTGGTTTGCTAAAGACGGATTTTTCTTTAAAAGATCTGCAATAGCATACGGTAAAAACATTTCTTTATTAAAACGTTTTTTGTTCCACGGGTGGTTATCGTCAGCATTACAAAGATTTTGTAAGCCAATCATGACATCTCGTTCACCATAGGTATCAATAATATTTGTTGCTTTACCGTCAACGGCGAGAACATTGTTATCATGATTAACACCAAGGGTTAATAAAATCATTTTGTAAATGCCTTGCATATAGGGAACATATTCAGACGTGCCATTGGTATAGGCTTGGCCTAATGGAGGATGATAGATTCCAACACTGGAATATGTTTGAAACAGTTTATCTGTGCGTTTTGCCATATTAAAATTTTCTAAATCGGGGATAAATACTGTCCCGTTTTTAGAATACTTTTGTAGCATTTTCATTCTATTCGAGATATTAAAGATTTTGTATTCCTTACCATCATCAATTTGGGTTAAAACTAAATATTTTTTTTCATCGACAAGATCATATTTTTTGGTGCTTTGATTAAAAACGCGTAATTTATTATTTTTAATGTCGTCCTCAGTTTGTACAACCGGTAAATAAAGATAGGGTCTGAACTCTCTTATATCAAATTGTTTAGTTACATCGAGCAAATTAAAGAAAATTTTAAGCTTAAAGTTTTCGGCACCATTTAAATCGATGAGCATAAAAGGTAATGAAAATAGTCGTATGGCCTCATCAGTTCCTTTTAAAAATCCGCCGAAAGGGAATTTGCCGTTCTTATTATAAAAATAAGGCAAAACAGGACCATGAGCCGCGCCTTCATCAATATACGTTTTTAATGCGGCATAATCATTAAAATTAGGGTCATTACTGAGAGCAATGTTTAAATTAGCAAATGGCTTAAACCATGAAACTTCAAATGGATTAAGAATGCCAAACCATTCAGCTCGCGTGTAGGTGGGTAATTTGGTGAGATCATATTTATTTTTTTGTAACTGTTCTAAAATTTCAAGGTTCATAACGGGAACCATTAAACAAATTGCATTCATTTGTTGCGCAAAAGTATAGCTTGATATTGGTTTTTGGACCTTGTTTTTAGCGCAAAATGATGGTGCTGTTAAGCTTAAAAGTGTGAGAATAGCAATATTTTTTATCTTCATTTCATCCTTTTTTTATTATACATATTTCTAATATAAAATAATTATAGCAGCTGCACGCAGAAAAAGTAAAGCGTTTTGTTTTTAGTTTAAAGATCGGGCTTATTTCCGGCTTTTTGTAAAAGCATTGTGTTTCCAATGCTATTTTAATAAAACTACATATATATACATAAGCCCTGAAGAGAGAGAAGTAATGTTCCCCTCTTCAGGGCTTATTCTTTACTAACTATTTTTCTGGTATTTTTGATGAGTTCCCATTACACTAAATTTTGTTGCCACACCTAAGAGTAAAACAGGAGTGAAAACCAAAATCTAGCTATAATTGGGAGTTTGAGCATGGCTAAATATTTTTTTATAATAACGTGTTTGCTGTTTGTACCTGTTGTTGGACAGGCGCACGAAAACAATTCTGGTTCTGATTATTTTGGGCAAGCTCGGGCCTGGTGTTCGGATATTGTGAAGCAAAAACTATCGACCGAAGAAATAACCTTGCTGTTAAATCTTCTTTATTTTTCTGCGCAACGTTCTGCTGACATTATAACAATGCAAAAGGCGGTTGCGCGTTATGCATCCGCTACGGCGCCTCTTTTAAACGATGCGATATCGGCGCGACGAAATCCTGCAAAAATCAGCTCGGTTATCAATTATTCAACACAAAAATGGGATGCGCAGTTACAACAATTTGATGATGCGCATGCGCAGTTGCGACCTCTTTTGCAAAGCTTTCGCGCCAATGCGGCGGCATATGCGCATTGTTTAGAACATCTTATCAAAAACAATGGCATTCGTTCAGAATTATTATATTTTATTGAGCAACTTCGAGAAAATGCTCGACAGGCAATGATGGCGACAATGCGGACCAATGCGACGTCAATTGCCACCATTAAAGATACGCTCAAAAAAATAATGGGCTCTTTTTCCAACGAAAGCCGTTCTTTAGAAGAAAGTGTGAGCGAACATATACAGCGTGGTATTGTTGATTGCTTGGCCAATTTTGCAGCGCCCGCGGCGATGTCTTCTTTTATAAAGCTCGATCAAAATTATAGTCAATTTAATAAAGTTGCGTGGAATGCTTTAATAACCGGTTATGAGGTTAATAATCTATTATGGGATATGCTTGAGCAGACACGGTTTGATTTTTATCAGGCGCATTATGCAGCTTTTAGTGCTCTAATCACCCAAAGTAATTGCGCGGGGCCATTTTTGATTGCGTTTGATGCCGATGGTTATATTGCACCGGCATTACGTTTAGGTGAAAAGAGCGTGCATGTTTTCATTTGATCGGCGCCGTTTCCATTATTTTGACTGGATAAGCTTCTTTTTTATCGTTATTTTTTCGATTATTAGTCTCTTATTTGTGTTTAGCGCAACCTATATGCCTGAACAGCCAATGTCGATTTTTTTCAAAAAACAGGTCATCGGAATTTGTATTGGATTTTGTATTTATTTTGTCATGTGCTTTTTAGATCATCGGTCTCTTGAGCGATGGAGCTATTTTTTATTTTACGTCACCATGGGGCTTTTGGTATTTACTCTTTTTAAGGGGAGTATGGGCTTGGGCGCTCAGCGATGGATAGACCTTGGTTTTATTAAGTTTCAACCCTCGGAACTTGCAAAGTTATTTTTCCCGGCTTTTTTTACCTTTAAAATTGTCGAAAATCAAAATGGCATTATGTCTATAGATGTTTATGGGCCAATATTAATGATTGTGTGTTGCAGCGTATTTTTGATACTTAAGCAGCCTGATTTAGGTACTGCTTTGTTGATCTTATTTTCCTGTTTAATCTTATTTTGGTTAGCGGGTGTAAAAAAGTCATTTTTTATTTCGCTTGCGTTTATAGGCGTTATAGGTGCGCCACTTGTATGGCATTATTTAAAACCGTATCAAAAGCAGCGTATTATCGTATTTTTTGGTGGAGGGTCAAGTCAGAAAGAGCGCTATCAAATTGAGCAGTCGCGTATAGCAATTGGTTCTGGAGGTTTGTGGGGTAAAGGATATTTGCAGGGAACGCAAAATAGGCTTAATTTTTTACCCGAAAGTCGTACGGATTTTATATTTTCGGTTATTTGTGAAGAGTGGGGCTTTGTGGGCGCATGTGCGATTATACTTTTGTATATGCTTTTATTTATGCGATTATTTTATGTCGCCCGCACGATCAATAATGTGTACATGCAACTTTTGGCATTAGGTTTAGTTTTACCAACGGTTGTTTCTGCGTTTATTAATATTAGTATGGTTATTGGCTTATTACCCATTGTGGGGATTCCGCTGCCCTTTATTACCTATGGCATTACCCATATCTGGATTACCTTTGCAAGCCTTGGTTGGTTTAATGGCATAGCCTCACGTCGCTTTATCTACACGCCTGATTAGCTTAGAACTTCTGTGCTGAGTTCCTTTTTCATACGAAATCCAATGACCACCATATCAGGGTGCACCACTATTTTCATGATTTTATAGCCCAATTTTTCATAAAGATGATACGCAGACTCATTATGCGCAAAGACAAAAAGACCTATTGAGCTCGCGCCCGCTTTTTTAAATTGCTTTTCAAGATTCCGCATAATCTTTTCAGCAATGCCTTTACCACGAAATTCTTGCTCTAAAAAAATAGTTTGCACATAAGCATCACTTAAAAGCTCTTCGTCAGACTCTTCACCATTACTTCGATCACACCAAACGTATCCGAGAGGCTTTTCAACGGCAGAAGATCTGATGGTAAAAAAATAATTTTTAAAGGAACTCTCCTGATATATTTCCTCACGTGCTGCCTCAAAAGCTTCCGCTTCAGTTGCACAACAACCTGCTTTTAATAAATCTTGTGCATAAAACTGTATTGCAGACTCTTTAGCTTTTATAATTTCAGCAAAAGTCATAGGTTCAAGAAAATATTTGTTTTCAAATGAAGGAAATACATCAGGCGTTCTTATTAAAATAGCAACTAGAAGGCTTGCAAAAATAGCCGTTTTTATCTTATTTGCATATCTCGCAAACAAAGCAGAACAATATAACATTATAAATTCTCCGAAAATATAAAAATAATATATAAAATTAAATCCTTAAAAATTACCCCCAACTTGTTGAGTGCGCCCGACAGGAATCGAACCTGTGGCCTACAGATTAGGAATCTGTCGCTCTATCCGACTGAGCTACGGGCGCCAAAAAACAGCGGTATTATAAAAAGAATATATATCCTATACTACCGTTGTTTTACTTTATACAAAAGAAAAATTTACGATTTTAATCTTGCCCATTAACAATCGCCTGCGCTTCTGCCAAAAATTCATCCCCAAAACCTTCTTCTTGTAATATTTTAAAGGTAATAATCTGATCGGAAATACCGCGTTCCAGAATATAGGGGTACGTTATGTTTTGGCCGGGCTTTTCAATCACTGATACTTTATAGTTTGCAAAAAACGCTGTTTCTTTTTCAAGATTACTTACCAGATGAAAATGAGTTGGCGTTAAACAGATCGTTTTTTTATTGGCACCAAGCAACTTAATAAAGGTATACGCCGCCGCCTGACCTTCTTTATAGGTCGTACCATTAAATACTTCGTCAACGGCCGTCAATGCATATTCACCATCTTTAAGATTATTAATCGTGGTTATAAGCTCTCGTGCACGTAAGGCGCCTGCTTTAAAAAGCGAATTTCCTGCGGCAATATCATCAGTAATATTGAGATAGGTAATAATTTTTGCATAGGGCGTAAAGGTTAATGATTCCGATGGTGCAATACCAAAACTTTGTGCAAAAATAATATTGAGGACTAAGGCTTTCATAATCGTTGATTTGCCACCTGCATTGGGACCGGTGATAATAATATTGCGCGCATGATCCTTATCAGTGCCAATTTTAATGGAATTTGGTACTGCACGTTTGATTTTCAGCATGGGATTCCAAAAGTTTTTAATTGCAATCGAAGGCCCACCAACAGCATCCGTTGGTTTTATATAGGTGGGAAAACAAAAACAGACACGTTTATCTTCATATTCTTTATAAAGTCGAGCAATTGACATATACGCATCAAGTTCACCCAAAGCAACCATCACATCAATAAGTTCTTGCTTATGCTGCGTTAATAATCTATAGGCAGAAATAATGCGTCCCATAGACGAAAATATCGAAGCTTTTCCCTTAAACGTTGATGTCGAAAGCAACGATAACATATGCCGAATTTCCTTTGATTTTTTACTGAAATCGAGGTTGCGTATCTGCGGCAATGCGCGAGACAATTCTTCATCGGCTTGTACCCGCTTAATAATTTTTTGAACTGAATTCCAATAACGGGCCACCTGTATTAATTTTTCTTGCATACATTTTTCAATGATGAGTCCCGTTTTAAAATGCACAGGAAATCGTGATGCGAAGTAGGTTGATGTCATTCCCGCAGCGGTGTTTTTGCCATTACGAATATACGAGTTTTCATTTTGGTTCTTAAGATCAAGCAGATAAAACAATAATCCCGTAGCGCTAAAAATTGCTAATCCACTTGAACCAACTTGGTCAAAACCGTTTTTTACACTTTGCACATATTCATCAGCTATAAGATGTCCAAAACATTGTGTAAGTAGGTAAGCGGGCAGTGCACATGCGCCTGCTGTATGCATAAGCCCAATTGCAATTTCTGTGCATTGCGTAAGTCGACCTCTCCACTCAAGCATAAACTCACTGGTATTACATACTGCTGCTATTTTTTTTAAGAGAGGAATTTTTGATTGAAAAGGCAACTTAATCATCATTTCTTGTTGCTTACTTCTAAAGAGATCACTTTCAAGCCAGAATGAAAGCATGGCATTTTCAGATATTCCTAAAAAAGCTAACGGCGTATTTAACTCATCAAATAAATCTTCTCGTTCAACTAAAAGTTTTACGATATTTTGACGCGCTATTAACGTATCATAATCAGTCGTCGGACTTATAATTTTTTGGTACAAAATTGCACGGCCCATCTCTGTTGATGCTCGATCAACACATGAAGCCACATAATAATTGAGATTCGATTTTGGACCCGAGAGCAATTCCAAATCTTGCCAAGATTTTTCATCAAGCACGGTATATTCAGAAATTTGTGGCGCATCTTTATGCTGCGATAGTAATGAAAAAACCATCTGTCGCTTACTGCTTTTTTTAGGATGTAATTGTTGCTTAAGAGTTTCTTCTACAACCTCATAAAATTCTTTTTCATCATTAATCACATCAACAAGAGTGTTGGAATTATCGTCTGCGTAGCCTTCTGCGTGATCAAGTGCTGCCATCGTTTTTAAATTTTCTTTTGCAACAAGCTGATACATATTGCTCTCTTTAGCAATAATCTGAGCGGGCTCAGTAAAAATAAGAGAATTGAAAAGTAAGCAATGCGCTACAACTGAAATTAAAAATAAATTTTTATTATTCATGGGTCCCCCTTTGATATTAATTTTGATACGCTCTTAAGATGCACTCTTAATAAGCAAGTTTATCAAAGTTATGGAACAACCACAAAAAAAATAATTACTCAAATAATTTTTTGTATTTGCTAAAACCTTCTTTTTCCAAATCTTCTTGGGGGATAAAGCGCAATGCAGCAGAATTAAGACAGTAACGCAATCCCATTGGTGCTGGACCATCGGCAAAAACATGCCCAAGATGGCAATTGCCGTGCTTGCTGCGCACTTCAGTTCGTGTGCCCAATAATGATGCATCTTCTTTTTCAATAATACTTGCAGGCTCAAGCGGCTTGGTAAAACTTGGCCACCCGGTGCCCGAATTAAACTTATCGACCGATGCAAATAACGGTTCACCAGAAACAACATCGACATAAATACCAGGTCGTTCATTATTCCAATATTCATTATCAAATGGTTTTTCGGTTCCGTTTTCTTGAGTAACGGTATATTGAAGTGGCGTTAAATTCTTTTTTGCGTCATTCAATGCAATAACATCTTTTGTGCCCCATGTTTTTTTCAAAAACTCATCACGGCCAGAAGCTTTTCGATATGCTTCATAACGAGCAGGATTTTTTTCATGATACTCTTGATGATACTGCTCAGCAGGAAAAAAATTAGAATATTTTTTTATTTCAATCATAATCGGCTTAGAAAATTGGTGAGATTCTTGCAACGCACGTTTAGATGTTTCTGCCTGTTGTTGTTGTTCGTCATTATGATAAAAAATAAGAGGGCGATAGCCTGCACCACGATCAGCAAACTGCCCGCCTGCATCGGTCGGGTCTATTTGATGTAAAAAAATGGTGAGCAACGTTTCAAAGTTTGTAACGGCCGGATCATACATAATTTGAATCGCTTCAACGTATCCTTTTTGTACATAATCTTCGTACACCGGGTTTTCTCCCGTGCCGTCGGCGTATCCAACAACGGCACTTTTAACGCCTGCTGCCCGCTCAAAAGCAGGTTGAATGCACCAAAAACAGCCGCCTGCAAATGTTGCTGTTTCTAGGTTTTGATCTTTTTTTTCTTCTTTTTTGTTTTCCATTTTAACACCACATCCCACTATAAAAAGACACATTATAACAAGAAAATAAAATAATAATTTCATGAGCCACCTTTTTTTTTACACACAAATACTTTTACAAAGTGTAGCAAAAAGAGTGTTGCAAATTCAATGAAATTTTGAATATGATATAATATATAATGCTAGTTAGTTTACTTAAAATATTAAAAAGGAAAAAATATGTTTCATATTAAAAAAAATCTACAATTAATTACAATTTT
>Ga0207066_1261_pt1 | contig 9966 bp, 8 predicted proteins | sample Alteio_BWMinCont_24_FD_153490 | JGI IMG/M metagenome (GOLD analysis project Ga0207066, IMG submission 153490) | Enriched cells from forest soil in Barre Woods Harvard Forest LTER site, Petersham, Massachusetts, United States -... | ecosystem: Environmental > Terrestrial > Soil > Temperate forest >...
CCCGCTGTACATCGGCTTCCGTAAGGTTTTTCGAGATGTTCGGCACTTTCAGACCCAGCGGGCGGAGTTCGGAGGGAGGACCGTTCGGCATGGACAAAGTTAGTCCGCGCAGGATTGACGGTTGTGTCGGTCTACGCCACTATTGTTCAAGCCGGCAGCAATGCGGGACAAATGGTGCATTCGGGCACCGAGGATTGCTCGATCCGCGGAGCACGATCATTGTATGAACCTTCTTGATCGTCTTCGCCGTCACGCGCGCCTCACCTGGCAAAACCGCCGGGCGGTGAGCCCGCCCTTTCTGATTCTGTTCATCAACTCGACCTGCAACCAGAAATGCGAACATTGCTTCTACTGGCGCAAACTGAATCGGCGCGACGACCTCACCACGGACGAGATCTTTGCGCTCTCCCGTTCGCTCGGTCGCATCGAAAACCTGAATCTCTCAGGCGGCGAGCCCTTTTTGCGCCCCGCGTTCGCCGAAATTTGCCGTCAGTTCATCCGCCACAACCAAGTCCGCCAGATTTACGTCCCCACCAACGGGTATTTCACTGAACGAACGGTAACGGAGATTAGTGCGACGTTGCAAGAAAAAGACCTGGATCTGTTCGTCGCCGAGATCTCGCTGGACGGCGTAGGGGAATTTCACAATAAGTTCCGGGGCTCACCCGGCGCGTTTCAAAAGGCCATGCAAACTTACGATGCGCTCGGTCGACTCCAGGCAAGCGACCGGCGTTTGCGGATACACGCCATCTCGACGGCGACGCACGTGAACATGGATGAGATCCGGCGGCTCACGCTGTACCTGTATGAGCGTTGCCCGAAAATGGATCACCATAATCTCGCCCTGATTCGGGGCGACCGAAGGAACCCTTCGTTGCAGGGCCCTGAACTGGAGCAATATCAGCGGCTCTATCAATTTGTGCAGCAAGTCTGGGCTCCGCGCGAGCACGGCCGGTACGGCTCCATTGTGGAACCGCTGCTGCAGTGGGCCAAGGTCCGGACGGCGGGAAAGCACCAACAGGAAATTCCGTGCCGGGCCGGCATACTGACTGCCGTGGTGTATTCCAACGGCGATGTCAGCGTCTGCGAAACACATCCTCCGCTCGGCAACCTGCGTGAGAGAACCTTCAGCGAAATCTGGTCGTCGGCGGAAGCAAAGACGCTGAGGAAATCCATCGCCGACCGGCAATGTTACTGCACCAACGAGGTCTTCCTGTGGCCCAGCATTGTGTATCAACCGTATCAACTGTTGAAAGCCACGATCGCAGGCAGGGCGTGGAAGACTCGACGCGCGCCGGATGCGGACGGACAACTTCAGTTCAATCCGGCCGCTTTGGATTCGTCAAAGGATCATGACGGACTCATCCAGATTCAGCTAGAGGACGGAAAAGCGTAGTGGCGGAAGGATCAGGACTCCCCACAGACTCGGTCGCTTACATGACCCCGGTTGCCACTGGCCCCGCCGAGCCGCGCCGCCTGGCCGTGAATTTTGCATTCCTGACCGCCGGTGAATTTGGCGCCAAGCTGTTGACGTTTGCCAGTTTCACATATCTAGCGCGGACGCTGGGCCCGGTATCGTACGGCGCGATTGAATTCACCTTGGCGCTGATGGTCTTTTTCACTCTGCCCACCGATCTTGGTTTAGGCGCGTATGGCGCTCGGGAGATTGCACGCCATCCAGCGGACGCGTCACGCTTATTACGCGAACTCACCGGACTCCGGCTGCTGCTGTCATTCTGTTCGATGCTCCTGTTGGGGGTGTTCATTCTCTTTCTCCACAAGAGTCCTGAACAGAAAGCCTTGCTCGCGGTGTACGGACTAAGCTTACTTGGTACCCCCTACCTGCTGCAGTGGTTCTTCCAGGCTCACGATCAGATGCGCTGGGTAGGGGCGGCATCGATTGTGCGCCAAAGCGGCTTTGCTTTGCTGCTCTTCGCAGCGTGCCGGCGAGGATTTCCATTGATCGCCATAGGATTGATCGAGTGCGCCGCAGTGGTTTCAACCGCGATCTTCTGTATCTACATTGTGACGCGGCGGATGGCATATCCATGGCAACGCCCCCGGCTCTGGAGCGCAGGATTGCTTCGCCACGTCTGGCATGCCTCGCCTATCGGCTTGAGTGAATTGGCATGGGCGTTCATGTGGTATTTCTGCACCGTGTTGTTGGGCTTCCTTTCACCGGACCAGTCGCTTGGCTGGTTTGGAGCCTCTCATCGCACGGTGATGGCTCTGCACACGTTCGTATCGCTTTATTTCTACAACCTGCTGCCGTCGATTTCTCGGTGCGCGGAACTTCCCGAAACGAATCTTTTAGAGCTGATAAACCCGTCGCTGCGCTTCACAGCTTGGATCGGCCTGTGCGCCGCACCGCTCCTGACCATACTCGCTCCCAAGGTGCTTACCCTCATCTACGGCCCTTCGTTCCATGACGGCTGGCCACCATTCGTGGTTCTGGTCTGGATACTGCCAGTAGCCATGCTAAGCGGTCACTATCGCTATATCCTGATCGCTTATAACCATCAAAATTGGTTGTTAAGATCCACTGTTATTGCGGCAGGAGTTGCGGTTGCCATGGCCTTTGCTCTCGTTCCACGCTACAAGGGTTTAGGTGCGGCTTGTGCGCTGTTGGTCGCTAACGTCGTTAATCTCGCGCTCGCATATTTCTGGGTCCGCAAATCAGTGGTAGACTTGCCTCTGCTCCGCCCGCTTTCCGCACCTCTGGCCGCTATCGGCCTTGCGATGCTGTGCTTCTTGGGTTTGATGAGATGGAATCTCCAGATTTCAGGATTTCTCGCGGCGGTCATTTACATCGGCGCGTTTTTGAGGTTTGAAGGCGCCAGATTAGCTTCGTTCCTGCAGATTCCCTTACGTGTGGAAACTGTCCCAACACTGAATAATTCTGCCTCGGATTAAGACTAGAATGCTTTCTGCTCATCTCAAAACGCGTCTCTCTTGGCAAGATGCATTTCCCTGCACGACCTCGATAGCGATCCCCCTCGGCATCCATCGCGAGTCCTCCATTACCCTGCGCTTTTGCCCACGATCCGCTAGTGTGTCCGGCGACAGGCAACCCGAACACTGCCCTGATGCTTCGTCAGAATACGGCGGAGTGGCTCAAGCCTTTAGCCGTTATTATCCGGACGTGAGACTCGTCTAAATGGCTATTTCGTCTAAACACTACACCTACCACGCGGATGCGTTTGCCGTACCGGGGTTTTTCTCCGACCCCGTTCTGGTATTCGGCTTTCAGGACTTTGTAGTCCAGAAAAAGAGACTAGTGAGCCAGATCGACACGTTTATGCGTTGCAGAGACAAAGTCGGCCTTATTCAAGAGAAGGTGGCTGGAATACTCTCGGAGCAGCGGGGAAAAAACCTGGATCAGTTCCAGCGGGCGAACACATTTAAAGAGGTTCTGGAGACGTACGGAGTCAAGGATCTGCACTGTCTTGATTATTTCGACGATCGGGCTGACCTGCGTTTCGACATGAATTACCCAGTCCCACAGGAGCACGGTGAACGGTACGGCACTGTGATCGATATAGGGTGTCTGGAGCATGTGTTCAACAGTGCGCAGTGTCTTGAAAACTGCCTGCGGATGGTCCGGCCGGGAGGTCACTATTTCTTGCACACTCCGGTCAATGGCTATTTCAGACACGGTTTGCACGTGTTTAACCCGGCAGGTCTCATAGACGCCTGCACAATGAATGGATTCGTAGTCAGGCACCTCCAATACAGCACCGAAGCGGGAGCGCCCGTCGCAGACCCGTCGGCGAACCAAAACATAATAATGTGGCTCGTTGCCCAGAAGAAAAAACCACTGGAACAATTTGTTTATCCGCAACAGAAGGAATGGGAAGGAGCGTATCCGACCGCGCCGGGATTCTATTACACCGATTCTTAAGAAGTATGTTTATCGAAGCCTTATGTTTTGAGATCGTTTCATACAAGTTTCGCTCACACCGCGGAAAGGACCTAATCTTATGACCGTGAAGAGTGCTCTCTCCAGGAATCTGCGGTTGAACATTTCCATGGCGGGGATCGCAGCGCGAGCGGGTATTCGAGGCGAGCCGCAATTGATCGGAGATACCGGCAGGGCCAATCCGGGGACGGTCGGCCAGGATGATGCCTCTGCAATCTAACTTTCAGCCCCGGTGACAAATCATGAAACTGATTATCCAGATACCGTGCTTTAACGAAGAGATGACGCTTCCTGAAACGATGGCGGCCCTGCCGCGGCAGATTCCGGGCATCGATCGGCTTGAGATCCTGGTCATCGACGACGGCAGCGTCGATGGTACGGTCGAGGCTGCGCTAGCCTGTGGCGCAGACCATATCGTTCGCTTCCCAAAAAATATGGGATTAGCGGCAGCATTCACGGCTGGGCTGGAGGCATGCCTCCGGCACGGGGCGGACATTATCGTCAACACCGACGCAGACAATCAGTATGAGGCGAACGATATTTGTCGTTTGGTCGAGCCTCTGCTTGCAGGTCAGGCAGAGATTGTCATTGGGGATCGTCAGGTGAAGAATCTTCAGAACTTTTCTCCTTTGAAGCGCCGGCTACAGGCGCTGGGCAGTTGGGTGATCGGGCATGCTTCTGGTTTGGAGACTCCCGATGCTACGAGCGGATTCCGAGCCTTGACCCGGGAAGCCGCACTTCGCACGTCGGTTCTAAGTGGCTACTCCTATACGCTCGAGACCCTGATACAGGCAGGTGCGCGCAGTGCTCCAGTAAAATATGTTCCAATCAGCGTGAATCCGCAGACCCGTCCGTCAAGGCTTATGCGGAGCATCCCGCATTACATCCGCAACTCGTCCACAACCATCATGCGAGTGTACACAATGTATCGGCCCCTGAGAGTATTCCTGACGCTGGGCATCGGCATGATCCTGCTTGGAATGCTCCCCGGGATTCGATTCCTTTACCTCTACTGGGCCGGACACCGAATCGGCCACGTCCAATCGCTGATTCTGGCTGCGATCCTGACCATTGTGGGCTTCCTCGTGTCGATGATCGGACTCCTCGCCGATCTCTTGAGTTGCAACCGTAAACTCCTCGAAGAATTGGTTTATCGCGTTCGCAAGGTGGAGATCGTAACAGTCGGAAACCCCGACGCCCACAATGATTTCGTGCTTCGTCTGAACCACGAGAGGAACCTGACGACTGAAGGCACAGCCCGCGTATGAACATTGTGGGCACGGGCAAGACAGTCTCCAGCTCCCAACCAAAGTTCTGGCGCAAACCTGTAGTTCGTCTTGGAGGCAGCGCGTTGATTCTGGCGTTGCTGCTCACCTTTGTGCCTTTCGACCAGATATGGTCCGCGATCAAGCATATCCCACCATCTTTGAGCATTAGTTTGCTTGGCGTATACCTGGGATTGCACCTCCTGGGAGTCGTGAAATGGCGTTTGCTGGTCAACGTAGCGGGTGCGGAACTGACATTCGGCCAGGCGATTCGCTGTTACTACGGAGGGCTTTTCGGAAATGTTTTCCTTCCATCCCTGGTTGGCGGCGACGTGGTTCGCGCCAGTATGGCGTTCGCGGTTTCGCGTTCCAGAGCCGCGATCGTACTGGGCAGCTTGGTTGACAGAGCCGAGGACGTGATCGGCCTCGGAGGAATTGCGGCAACAGGCGCGTTACTCCTCCCGAGTTCGCTCGACCCACAAAGTCGCAAGGTGTTCTGGGCCTTTGGGGGTGCGCTCGCCGTTGCCGGCGTGCTGGCCCTCGGGGTTCTGTTCGCCATGCCCGTGCGGAAACTCCCATTCAAAGTCCGTCGGATTATGGTGAAATTGCGGCACGCCAGCCGATCGATGTATGGAAGGCGCGGTCGTGTGTTGCTTGCCCTGGGGCTCGGCGTAGTCCTGCAAGTCTCTCAAGTGGCGGTCAATTTCTGGCTCGGCGAGGCATCGGGACTTCATGTGGCGTTCGGTGTATGGCTCTTTGCCTGGCCGCTGGCGAAGATCTCGGCGCTTCTTCCCGTCACACAGGGGGGAATAGGAGTGCGCGAGGTCGCTCTGATCGGCTTGCTCGCCCCGTTTGGCGCACCATCGGTCCTCACCGCAGCCGCAGGTTTGGTCTTTGAAGCCATCACCACAATCGGTGGCTTGATTGCCGGAATTATAGCGTTTGGCATCGGCCGAATCACTGAGACTCAACCCAAGCCTTTTTCCATTGCTCAGGCATGCTTGAAGGATGGCAACACCACACTCTGACAGTGTTCATCCGTATGGCTAACGAACATTCGCCGTCGTCCAAGTCCTGCCAGCCGTCGAACCAGAGCCTTCCTCACGTCGTCATTCTCGGGGCTGGGCCATCGGGTGTCGGCGCCGCGTACCAGTTGGTCAAGAAAGGTCTGGCAAAAGTCACGGTCCTCGAACAGCGAGACGCGGTTGGAGGTAACGCGGGCAGCTTCGAATTGGATGGTGTCCATTGTGATTTCGGCAGCCATCGGCTGCACCCCGTCGTCCCGCCGGAGATTATGCAGGACTTGCGACGCCTGCTGGGAGACGACCTTCTGTATCAAACACGGCATGGAAGAATCCGCTTGCAGGAACGATGGATCCATTTTCCCCTGAAGCCGATGGACCTGCTTCTTGGACTCCCCAAATCGTTCGCCCTGCGCGTCCTTTGCGATGCCCTGCGAAAAGCTATGCCGCGGACTTCAGGACCCGAAACCTTTGCCACGGTATTGGAGCGTGGGCTCGGCCGGACTATCTGCCGGGAATTTTACTTCCCCTATGCTCGAAAACTCTGGGGCGTCGATCCGAATGAGCTAGCCCCGACAACCGCAAAAAGGCGGGTCTCCGGCAGTTCGGTCGGAAAGATTTTGCGCAAGGTTGCCAAACAGATTCCCGGATTCAAACCGGCAGGGGCAGGCAAATTTTATTACCCGCGGCGGGGTTACGGTCAGATCTCGGAGTGCCTGTTCGCGGCCGCCCAGGCGGCAGGCGCGGACTTCAAGTTCGGAGTTCGTGTCGCAGGGATTGAACGCGATGGAAATGGCGTAAGGGCCGTTCGTTATCAGGTCGACGGTCAGGAATTCGAGGTCTCCACTCGATCCGTCTGGTCGACGATACCAATCACTGCCCTGGTACGGGGTGTGCGTCCCGAACCGCCGCGTGAAGTACTTGAAGCTGCTTCGAGGATTGCCTTCCGGGGGATGATTCTGATTTATTTGGTCCTGGATCAGGACCAGTTCAGTGCTTTTGACGCGTACTATTTTCCGGAAGAATCGATCCCCATCTCGCGCCTGTCGGAGCCGAAGAACTTCAGTACTTCGTACGAGCCTCGCGGGCGCACCGTTCTTTGCGCTGAGCTTCCGTCCGATCCGGGTTGTCCGGAGTGGGAGATGAGTGACGAGGAACTGGGACGTCGCCTGTGCCATTGGATCGCGCGAGCCGGTCTCCCCGCTCCATCGCGTGTCGTGCGAACGGTTACGCGCCGTCTCCGGCATGCTTATCCGGTTTACAGTCGGGATTACGAGGCGTGCTTTTCCCGGATGGACAGGTGGCTAGGGGAAATCGATGGCGTACTCACCCTTGGCCGCCAAGGCCTCTTTGCGCACGACAATACGCATCATACGCTGGCTATGGCATATGCTGCCGTAGACTGTCTCTCGCGCGACGGCAGTTTTAACCATGCACGTTGGGCGGCGTGTCGCAAGGAATTCGAGAGCCACGTCGTGGAGGATTAAGATGAGCGCGACGTCTTCGCCCCTTCGCGTCTGCTCGTACGAAGACCGCGCGATTGCCATGGACAGCCTGATTCTGATGGCCGAGTCATTGTGCGCGGTGGATCGGAACATCTCTTTGCACCTTACCGTGCCGCAAGCGCCGCAATCCGTGCTGGCCTGGGCGGAGCGCTGGCCGCAAGTCGTAATTTCGACAACTCGGCCCGATAAGGTGACCGGCTGGGACGTCAAACCGTGGCTGTTGCTCCAGGAGTTGAATGCGGGGAGTCAGGAAGTTGTGTGGCTCGACACCGATATGATCGTCACCCGCCCCATCTCCACGATGCTCCAGGAGTTTCTTCCCGACTCCCTGATCGTGGCTGAGGAGTGGGATGCCAGCGAGGCTCCGCCGTACCATCAGTTCTGGGGGTATCCTTTTGGACGGCGCATACCCTCCATCAATGCGTGCGTGTTGCGGGTTACGCCGACTCACCGGCCGCTACTGCAAAGTTACCTTCAGATGACTCAGGACCAACGCTACCGCCATGTGCAGGCGCTTCCTATCGAGCAGCGTCCGTTCGTCCTCCTGGGCGACTCGCCGCTTCTGATCGCTCTTCTGGAGAGCAAGGACTTTGCCGGTGTTTCTTTCGACTGCCTTCGCATGGGACGCCATATCGCGCAGTGTGCAGGATCTTCAGGCTACCGGCCGCACCATCGCATTCTCGATTTGTTCCGGGGCCTGCCGCCTTTGATCCACGGTCTTGGCCGTAAACCCTGGGATTATAGCCCGGAACAAACGGGGCTTCCCCGGTTTCTACTCGATCTCGCAACGGACGTGTCCCCATACGTCCTGGCGGCACAAAAAGCGGCAAAGGATATCGGCATGACCCCCGATTGGTTCGAGACACGTACCTGGCTGGGCGGCCTGTTCCGGAGGTCGACAGCCAACCACCCTGGGTTGGCCGGACTTCCTTTAGCGATCGTCCATGCCCTCCACATGAGCTTCGTCCAGATGATGGGAAGGATCGAGCCTGCCCGATCAACGGAATACGAAGCCAAGCCAACCCCCGACTGATCAGGGTTGGCACTTATTGCGGCTGGGCGGCGCGCGTGCGACAGCCACTCCGCCAACGAGGGGACCATTCCCTTAGGACGGAAAAGTCGAAAATCCAAATGACGCGGTCCCATATGTTTGTCTGATCGTGTTCGGCCCCAGGGGGGTGTTTAACCGCGTCGCTAGCGAGGATGGTAACTGTCGAGGTACCTGTTCTGGAAATGCGACCATGCAGCCAAGCGCTGGCGCGCCACAGCGGCCTTCGCACTGAGTTCGTTGTGATCGGCCAGATCGTGAGACTCGCCTGGATCTTCAGACAGATTATAAATGTGTAAACGGGCGGCCGTTTCATCGAAAATGAACACCAGATCGCCATCCACCAGGCCCCAGGAGTAAACTCCGCTGTTGGCAAATAGATAAGCTCGGCCGAACCGTGGATTCGAGAGAAGGGTGCGCCCCTGCCAGGAGCCGGGGGCGGCAATTCCAAGCAGACTCAGCACAGTGGGTGCGATGTCGAGTTGCTGGCCAACACCTGTCCGATGTTTCCCCTGACGGAACAAGCGAGGATTAACGATGAGCAGAGGTATGTGCGTCTCTTCTTCAAAGATCGAAAAGTTGTGAATAAGTTGTCCGTGCTCACCGAACGCTTCCCCATGGTCCCCGAGAACGACTAGCAGCGTTTGCTCGGACAGGCCCATACGATCCAGCTCTTTCGCGAGATCGCCAATCATCGCATCAGCGTCCACGATGCCGTTCAAATAGCGGCTCTCGGAGGAGTCTGTAACCTTGAAGTCGCGAGTTGACCTGGGGAGGTACGGGCTATGGGTCTCTCGTGTCAACATCGCCAGGAAAAATGGGTTCCTCGTGTCCCGCTGAATCCACGCGGTGGCTTGACGGACGAGCTTGCTATCGTCTGGCTTTGGATCGATGTCGAGAGATTCCAGGCCGAAGCCATGTTTCCGCAGAAAGACGTCCTCGCGGTCGTAAGTAATCCTTCCGTCGTAAAGAAATCCGCTCCGATAACCCGCCTTTCGGAGTACATCGCCCATTCCCGGAATGCTCAGCCCGGCTGCATACTTCCCAAGGGACGTGCTTTGATGACGCGGGAAAATAGAGCAGAACACGGCGCCCAACGCGCTCGAAGTGAACGATTGGGGAGCGTAGATCCGATCGAAAGTCAGAGCGTGTGATGCAAGGCGTTGCAAGTTGGGAGTGGTGTCGTAAGGCGCCCCGTAAACAGACA
>Ga0207066_1262_pt1 | contig 9910 bp, 7 predicted proteins | sample Alteio_BWMinCont_24_FD_153490 | JGI IMG/M metagenome (GOLD analysis project Ga0207066, IMG submission 153490) | Enriched cells from forest soil in Barre Woods Harvard Forest LTER site, Petersham, Massachusetts, United States -... | ecosystem: Environmental > Terrestrial > Soil > Temperate forest >...
ATGTGGATATATCAAGTGGTTTGTTTTTATCATGTGTTTTTGTAATGGTTTCATCAATACTTACAATAAGATTGGGAATGCCTATAACGCGCCACGGCAAATCTTTATATTTAATGAGCGGAACATTATTTTTTTTTGGATCCATTATGTAAACATATTGTAATGCGTCAAAAATCTGTTGTTCTGATGGATACGATTTATTAAACGTATCTAAAAAATTTTTAAAAAGGGGATGAAAAATCTTTGAGTCTGAAAAAGAAAAAGCACCTATTGCTGATGTTGCTGATATTGCTCCTGAAATAATGGGGAATGAAAATGAAATTGATTCCAATTTTTGTTGCATTTCCTGTGCCGTAAATTCAATAACTTTTTTAAGATTGGTTTCGCTCGCATAACACGTATTAAAGAAAAATAATTTTGTTATTATATTTTTTTCTGCAAACGTAATAAATTTTGCAAAATCATCTAATCGTAGTCCAGCCATAAAGGAGTAATGGGAATCTGGTGCAGAACCATGTCCATCAGTAATTATGACTGATTGTGGTAGTAATTGCATAAGTTCTTCTTCGTTTTTTTTAGAAAACTTTTTTTTATATCGTTGTTGTTTAATAAATATATCGTTGAGCTTTTCAATAAAATGATCTGACACTGAGAGTATATTTTTATAGTTATTTTTATTAGGGTGGCTACTTGGGTTTACAAAATCTGTATCGCTGAAAGTTTTCTTACCTTTTAACTTAATACCTATGGTAAGTTCAGCAGCGCTGTGGCCGGTTACATCAATTATATTTTCAATTTTATTAAGCGCTTTAAAATTTTTGCGACTTCCTATGTAGTCTTTCGGGACAAGAATATAAAGATAGTCAGTTACCTTTTTTTTAATCCAATTTTTTGCAACCCAATCTTCAGGCTGTTCCCCTTTTTTCATCATAAGCTTGAGGAGAGAACTTTGAAAATAATGGATTGCATTATAGTTATTGAGCAAATAATCTCTATGGCTATACAATTCCTGTAGAAAGCGCATAAGATAATTTACTACCGATGAACTCACTATTACAATGCATTCTTCCTCAAGAAGAGCCGCCAAGAGTGTATTGATCATAGCTCCACTTTTAGCAGGCGTTTCTTGACGATTATTCTGTAACACATATTTACACTCAAGAATACTCTCCTGTATTTTTTTATTTTTAAGAAAATATTTTTCTGCAGTTTCGGCCAAACTTGTTGTAAGACTTTTTGTATTGAGTGAATAATAAATAGTATAGGCAATATCAGTTACTAACTTTGTATTACCTTTTAAGTCTTCTTTAGAATCAAGACATGATGTGATAGTTTCTATTGATGGCTTTAAAACAACGTCGGTATTTGATGGCTCAGAATCATCAATAATAGTAAGAATAATTTGCGTTGCAAACGGTTGGGTACATAACGATAAAGTAGGTACCAAACAGAATAAAAGCAGGCCCGGTAGATACAATTTAATTTTTATCATCATAAACCTTTTTTTTGAACCCTACTTTTTAAATATCTCACTTAACATTTCTTTTATCTTGCCCGATTTTTTGAGCGGCTTAATTGCAAATGCTATCGGGTTACCCATACTGATATTTTCGGCGCCCCATTCTTTGATATCCACTCCCACTCCCGTTTCAAAAAATACCGATTTTTGTGGTGGCTTATTACTATGAGGTATTGGTTTATTTTGCAAAATAACGTTATGTAAGATAATATCTTTTCCCGTTTCAGAAGGTAAAACGGTGAGATCGTTTTTTACCATAAGTTCATCGATAATAAATGTTTTTGTATCATACAGATCATGAATGGTAAAAAATGCCTCTAAAAACTGTGACAAAGAGTACGTCGATGCATTAATTTTTGCAAAATGGTGCACAGCGTCTCCAGGAATATGCGATATAAATGCCGGCAAATCAATTTTTGAATCTCCTGAAATAATAAGTTCAAAGGGCATATTAGCTTTTGCGAGAAAAAGAACGTTAGGATATTCAAATTTATAGCTTAAAAATTCATGTAACGGTGGTGGTTCAGGTTTTGTCATACCGGAGTCTTCAATAATTTGCGGTACTTTTTTTGTTGCAAAATAGGGGGTAATATCTATGCTGTTGCTATTTTTAATTACACTATCATCAAGCGTCACAATAATTTTTGGAATCTCAAGCGGCCGCCATGGTTGGCCGGGATATTTAATTGAAGGAATATTATTAAAACTTTCATACCGTTCATAAAATGGATAGATAAAATGTAAGGCGTTAAAAAAGAGATTATCACTCGTACTCGTTTTTACTAACAGCGCTTCAAAAAATTTGTTATAATCTGGTCGTTTGAGTACGACCATTCTTTCATCATCTCGTGCAAGTGAGGAAATCAAATAACCACCCATGGCAACAGCGCTTGAAATTGCGCCTGAAATAATGGGGAATGAAAGATGTTCAAATTCTTTGCAGGCAGATTCATCATGAATACTATCTTGCAACCCTTTTTCAAGATTAATTTCAGCACCAAAACAAGTACTGGTAAATAATACGGATAACTTAAGATTGTTTTGTAGATAACACACAAAGGTACCAAAATCTTTTCCTTGAAGACCCGCGATCCTTCCCGCATGATATGCTTTTTCTCCGCTATTTTTTAGTTTATTGATAGATTCAATTTCTTCTTCAACTTCTTTTTTAAATTGAGATGAAATTTTTGGATCATTTTGTAATGCGGACAGTGTAGACATGCGTTCATCAAGTGAAACATATTTTGAACCGTGTCCAAATAAAAGAAATGCGGTTTGTGGCACATTCTTTTGGTCCGAATATACGGTATAGGGAATAAATATTTTATCTAAATTTTTGACGACATGATCAGAAATCCATGAAGTTTTAAATTCTGTTTTAAACTCGCCAATATAATCAAATGCATATTTTTCAGGATACTCACTATTTTTTTTGTGATATTCAGCGCTCATAAAATCTTTATCGCTGATATCTTCTTTTGCTACAAATGCTATACCTACCGTAAGTTCTTCGGGAGTATATTTGGTATTTTGCTGGGCATTATTTTTTACGTGAGCATAATTTACGCGTGTTTCAATATATTTTTTTGGTATAAGTATATAAAGATAATCACTTACTTTCTTTTTGATCCAATTGCCAAGATTTATTGGCGGTGTTGGTTCAAGTTCAAGAGGACTTGGTGATATTTCTTTCATAAAACGCATGACATATGAAACAACTGAAGAGGTAACAATAATAATACATTCTTCTTGATACAGACCTGTCAGTAAATCAACGCCCGATGCACCTATTTCAGTTGTTTTTACTAACCTACCGCTTTTATCAATTTGTCCACCATAGGTTGATGGTTCTGTTTCATCAATACTCATAAGAATAAGCTGCGTCGTTATGGGTACATGATACGGTTTTTTTGAAAAATAAGTATATGAAAAATACAGCGCAATAAGCGATGTTGCTATTATGATCGGCAAAGCTATTTTTTTATTCATTAATTTTTTTCTCCATATTTTCTGTTTCTTTTTTTACCTCTTCTTCAGTTTTTGGTTTTTTGAATTTTAGATTTTTTATTTCAGTGAGATCGCGCGATTTTTTTTGGATGATTTCAGGCAGTTCAGAAAGAATTTTTTTAAACTCTTCGGAAGAAATTTCTTTTGGTTCTTCATTTTTAGAAACATCAAAAAACCAGAATTTATTATTATATTCAAAAAGTACGACATGTTGATCAGGACCATTAATTGTCCAGACATTAGTAGTAAGTACAATTTTTTTAATAGTATCTTTGCCCAGTTGTTTATAAATATTGACTGCGGTTATTTTTTTAACGTTAAAAATTTTGTATTCTTTTAATTCTGACATAGGCATAAATGCTGAAAGTATTTGTGATAAAGAAAATTCGCTCGCATCAATTGATTCAATTGTCTGTAAAGAATCACCTGGAATTGTTGATATAAAATATGGTTGATAAAAATAATTATTCACATCTTCTGAAATTTTAAGTTCAAAAGGAATCATAGCTGCTTTTATCGCAATTATTTGGGGATATATTTTATCTTCATACAATCTTGATTTTTTATTTTTATTTCGTTTTTTCCCTTTAAAAAATGTTGATATATCCAGTGGTGTTTTAGGATCATGTGTTTTTGTAAGAATTTCATCAATATTTGCGATAGTGCCAAAAGGAAGATCCATAATAAGCCATGGTAAATCTTTATATTTAATTATTGGAATATTGTTATATTTTTTTAGCTCAATTTTATAAATATATTGCAATGCCTGTGCAATTTGCTGTTCGGATGGACGTTGAGTTTCAGTAAGAACGGTCAAGAAATCTTTTAAATCTGGAAAAGGAGCATCGGAACTTAAGTTTGAATAACTAGTTGTGGGCGAAGCTGATAATGCACCAGAAATAATAGGGAATGGAAATGAAAGAGATGTTAATTTTTGATCTAAATTTTTTGCGGTTGCTTCAAGAGCTTTCTGAATATTAACTTCTGTACCATAACACGTACTAAAAAATAAAAGTTTTATGATAAGATTTTGGCTTATATATGCAATAAACTTACCAAATGCTTCTGCGCTTAATCCCGCTATTATTCCACCACTATGGGCGATTTCACCTTCAGATCGAAGTTTTTCAAGTTTTTTAATCTCTATTTCCTCGTTTTCTTTTTTTTCTATGTTTTTATTTTTTATATTTGATATCTCTTGTTTTAGTGAAACATAGGGTGAACCATGCCCTGAAACAATCACCACGGATTGCGGCATTAATTCTAATAATTCTTTCTCAGATAGCTTGGGAAAATATTTATAATATTCAGATTTTTTTATAAATATTTTATCAAGATTATTGATTAAAAGGTTATCCAATTCTTCATGATAAAGAGGTGTATTTTCATGATTATATGATTCCATAAAATCATTATCATCAAATATATTTTTTTCATCTGTTACCCATTTAATACCTACAGCCAATTCTTCTTTGCTATACATTAATTTATTTGTATCAAGTTTGTTGAGCGCTACAAAATTACTTCTGGTTTGTATGTATTCTTTAGGAATAAGTACATAGAGTTCATGATTTATTTTTCTTTTGATCCAATTTTTTGGCCAAAAATTTTTAAAAAATCTTTTTTTACTGATTCTGTTTTTTTCATCATCTTCATCTTTAAGAATATTATCATCAGATACATATGCCATAATCCAACTAATCAAAGAAGAGTTAACAATTATAATGGATTCTTCTTGGTTTAATGCTGCCAATAATTCATTTGATATAGCCCCTGTTTCTTTAGGTTGATTATTTTCAAAAATTATTTCGTCTTCGGGATTGCTATTTAAAAAGAACTGGACTATCTGTGTTGCAAATTTTTCTTGGGCATAGATATTTAAAGATGCGCACATTAACAATGCTGTTACCACTTTTAGTAAGCATGAATCTTTTTTTTTAGATATCATAGATTTTTCTCCATTTTTGTTTTTTTTACAATTATGCTTATTATAAATTATATAACTTTTAATTAGCAAGAGATTGGTTTTGAAAAACATGGTATACTAACTATACAAAGCTTAATTTTCATACGTATAAGTAGGTGTAACTATGTTCGAAAAAATTCGTCCTTTATATGATCGTGTGCTCATCAAAAAAATTGAAGGGCAGGAAGAAAAAACTGCTGGTGGAATTATTATTCCTGATGCGGCAAAAGAAAAAGCGCAAACCGGTATTGTTATTGCGGTTGGCCAAGGCCATCGTACTGAACAGGGAACAGTTATTCCTTTAATCGTAAAAGTTGGCGATACGGTATTTTTTACAAAATATGCGGGCACTGATGCGGACAAAGAATACACTGTTTTGCGCGAAGATGATATTTTAGGCATCATAAATAAATAATAAAATAAAAATTTTTAGGATAAAAACATGGCAGCAAAAAGAATTATTTTTGGGGTTGATGCCCGTCAAAAAATGGCGCAGGGCATTGATATTTTAGCAAATACGGTAAAAGCAACCCTCGGTCCCCGAGGGCGCAATGTCGTAATCGAACGTGCATTTGGTGCACCAATTATAACCAAAGATGGTGTTACCGTTGCAAAAGATATCCAATTGCAAGATCCCTTTGAAAATATGGGCGCGCAAATGGTGAGTGAAGTTGCAAGTAAAACAGCCGATGTTGCTGGTGATGGCACCACAACCGCAACGGTTCTTGCACAAGCCATTTTTCGCGAAGGCAATAAATATGTAACCGCCGGTTCCAATCCCATGGATCTTAAGCGTGGGATCGACAAAGCTGTTGAAGCGGTCGTTGCTTCGATTAAACAGCTAGCAATTCCCGTGAGCGGTAAAAAAGAAATTCAGCAAGTCGCAACGATTTCCGCAAACTCTGATACGTTTATCGGTGAACAGATAGCCGAGGCTATGGAACGCGTTGGGCGCGATGGCGTTATTACGGTTGAAGAAGCAAAGGGTATGGAAAGCGAGCTTGAAGTTGTTGAAGGCATGCAAGTTGATCGCGGTTATATTTCTCCTTATTTCATCACCGACCATGAAAAAATGGAAGCAGTTTTGCAAAATCCATTAATTTTACTCTATGAAAAAAAGATCAGCAACATGAAGCCTCTTTTGCCCGTGTTAGAACATGCTGCAAAATCAGGAGTTCCCTTATTAATTATTGCGGAAGATATTGACGGCGAAGCACTTACTACCTTAGTGGTAAATAAGTTGCGCGGTGCATTAAACGTGTGTGCAATTAAATCACCTGGTTATGGTGACCGTCGTAAAGCAATGCTTGAAGATCTGGCTATTTTAACAGGCGCAACATTAATTGCTGAAGAATTAGGAAGAACCTTAGAATCAGTAACCAAAGACGATCTTGGAAGCGCTCATAAAGTTGTGGTAAAAAAAGATTCATGCGCTATTATCGGTGGTATTGGCTCTGAAACTGATATAAAAAACCGTATTGCCCAAATTAAGGCGCAAATCGAAACAACATCATCTGATTATGATGCAGAAAAAATGCAAGAACGTATCGCAAAACTTGCGGGCGGCGTTGCCATAATAAAAGTTGGCGCTGCGACTGAAATTGAAATGAAAGAAAAGAAAGATCGTATTGACGATGCGTTGCATGCAACACGAGCTGCCATTGAAGAAGGAATTGTTCCTGGCGGTGGCGTTGCATTGTTGCGCGCAAAAGAAGTTGTTGCTACATTAAACTTAGAAGGCGACGAGCGTTTTGGTGCACAAATTGTTGAACGTGCGCTTGAAGAGCCGATGCGTACCATTGCTGCAAATGCTGGTTTTGATGCTGCCGTTATTGTAAACAATGTACGTGCTGGCACCAAAAATTATGGTTTTGATGCAAAACGCAACGAATATGTTGACATGGTCCAAGCGGGCATTATTGATCCAGCAAAAGTGGTCCGTTCTGCATTGCAAAATGCGGCCTCGATTGCAGGATTATTATTAACAACTGAGGCAATGATCTCAGAAATTCCTGAAGAGAAAAAAGCTGCTGCGGGCGGCGGTGGTCATCATCACGGCGGCATGGGTATGCCTCATATGTAATAGTTTTGATACAATAGATTTGTAAAGAATATTTGAATAACCCGTGCAATTCGAGTGATTCCGAAGGAATCGTATCGAGAACCAAGCAAAGTATACTTTGATTAAAAATCTTAATTCAAATACGCTTCGCTAATGGTTCTCGACAAGCTCGAATTGCACGGGTTATTAATTTTTAATCAATGGAAATTGTAATACTTATTTTTGGATGAACTATGAAACCTGCATTTTTTTTGATCGGCTGTTTTTTTAGCGTTCTCTTTTTCTCTTCTATTAATGCCATGAAAATTGATGAAGCCGTAAAACATACGCTTTTGCTTGAAGAAGGGCATGTTTTATTTACCTATACTTATGGCGCTATTGTAGCATCAAAAATATTTGATAAAAAAACCGATACAATAACCCATAAAGCTTATAAAATAATTACAAATTCAGAAGGAGTATACCTGCAAGGTTTAAAAGAACCAAAAAAACATTATAAAAATCTAAAACTTTGGTCTAAAAAAGAAAGAGTAGAGAAAACTGTTAATTAATCTGCTTTCTTCAATCAAAACTTTTCGTCAATAAAAAAGCCCCCTGATGAAGGTGAAGACAACATCAGGGGTATATAAGAGAAGGTCTTAAGTAATTCTATAAAGCCATATACCAAAGCATAGAGTGCCCATGGCAATATGAATAAATAATGCTTTGGTAGACCCTTGCTTATTAGTGTTACTCTCCAGCCAATTTTCTGTAGAAATATTCAATATATATCAACATAGTGAATGGTGCCATTACAAGAATAATTCTCCAAAAGATATGTATATTAAGATATGGTGTAAAAATAATAGTCATGTATTTTAATACTTGATTATCACCTTGATACATCATTAAAAGCAGGCGAATTAATTCGCCTGCAAGCATGATACCGATCATCCAATATATTACACAAGACTTGCTTGTTAAGCTGTCAATGAATGTTAGTTTTTTCATATATTTTATTATTACGGAAGAGGTGAAAGTAATGCCACTGTTGCGGCACCTACAGCAACAGATTCAACTGTTGCCAATGCTGCTGGAACAGTTGTAAGTACACCAAGATATGCAGCTCCTAGACCACCTGGACCGCCTGCAACTCCTGCAACGAGAACACTTCCTGCAGCAAGTCCTACGCTTACATATCCAAATGTTTTTGTAGCTGTATATGTCATAAAAGCTGCCATTGCCAACCCGCCTAATTTTCGAATTTTTACATCACGTGCAACCCTATCATTATCATACAAAATAACATCTTCCTCGTTTTCATGATTGATCAAACACCCTTCGTCCGTAGCTTTATAACAAAGTAGTTTGTCACCCACCTTAAGAACTCTCACAGACTCAGAGGCGTCTTGACCTTGAATGTTTGTATCATCCGATACGCCAGCCGTGATATTTGATACACCAAAAACACAAGAAACAATTAAAAATGCGCGAACAAAAATGCGTTGAGAAATATTCATATTAATCCTTATTATATGAATTGTTTAGAAAATGTGAACAACAGGCTTCATTACTACTCACATTTTTTTAAACGATCATGTTAATTCATGATCATAATTTTAGAAAAAAATCTGGAGATGGTAATTTTGAAAAAAGATATTTTAAAGTAAATACGTCAAAATCAATATATGATTTGATCGCAGAAAAAGAATAGTCGGAAAAAAATTGACTCAGAAGAGTCCTTCTCGTATTCATATATTTCCTTAAATAGTATGAAACGCCTACTCGTAATAATTACAACGAGGGCTTTGTTTAAAAAATGTTAACTGCTACGTTCTTCATTACATACGTCACTTTTTTTTCAAACATCTTTTTTATAGTAATCCTTTTTTTTTGAAATGCAAGAATTATTTGGAACATATTATTTTTCGAGATATTTTTTACTAATAAAAAAGCCCCGGTTTAGAGGGGCCCTTTTGAAAATTATTTTTTATCTTATTTTTATGCAGCTTCTTCAACAATGTACATTTCAACGCGACGGTTTGGCGCCTGTTGTTCTTGATTTCCTGTTTGAACAAGACACATTTCAAATCCACGGCCAACTGTTTGGAGGCTATTGGCAGAGATTCCGTTTTTAACAAAGTGTTCTTTAACTGCTTTTGCACGATCTTCAGAAAGATGTAAATTGTATTCTTCATCTCCGGCAGAATTACATGCATGGCCTTCGATTACAATCTTTTTACCTTGACCAGCTAATTTCTTTACAGCGGCAAGATCGTGTTGCAAAGTCCCTTTTTGATCGGGACGAATTGAATACTGATTAAAATCAAAATAAATTGTTTTCAAACCATGTTTTGCCTGTTCAGCTTTACGTTCT
>Ga0207066_1266_pt1 | contig 9709 bp, 10 predicted proteins | sample Alteio_BWMinCont_24_FD_153490 | JGI IMG/M metagenome (GOLD analysis project Ga0207066, IMG submission 153490) | Enriched cells from forest soil in Barre Woods Harvard Forest LTER site, Petersham, Massachusetts, United States -... | ecosystem: Environmental > Terrestrial > Soil > Temperate forest >...
AACTGGACGATGTGCCGCAACTGCTGCAGCCCAACTACGACGTGGTCATCGTTGATATCGATAGCGATCCGGAGATGGCTCTGGACCTGGTTGAGTGCATCTGCGGCCAGAGTTCGACGACGGTGATGGTCTACTCTGCGCACTCCGATTCTGAGATGCTGGTGCGCTGCATGCGGGCCGGTGCTCGCGAGTTCCTTACTCAGCCGATTGCGCCCGCCACGATGACTGAAGCTCTGGTGAGGGCCTCGGCGCGACGCCAGGCAACGAATCCAGTCAAGAAAACGCGCGGCAAAATGCTGGTATTTCTGGGCGCAAAGGGAGGGTCGGGAGTGACTACGCTGGCCTGCAACTTTGCGGTTTCACTGGCGCAGGAGTCGAAGCAGAACACTCTTTTCATCGACCTCGATCTGCCCCTTGGAGACGCGGCGTTGAATCTGGGAATCAGCTCTGAATACTCGACCTTTAACGCTCTGCAGAATCACGGCCGGCTGGACGCGAATTTCCTCTCGAAGCTGCTGGTCAAGCATAGTTCCGGATTGTGGGTACTGGGCGCTCCGGGCAAGTTTGTTACGTCGCAAACGGCTCACGAAGCCATCGACAAGCTGCTCACAGTGGCGCGCAATGAGTACGAATACATCGTTGTAGACGCCGGTACGCGGCTGGATCTGACTGCTACGGCGTTGTTCGACAGAAGCTCGACGGTGTACCTGGTCACGCAGGTAAGCATCCCCGAACTGCGCAACTCGAATCGCCTGATCACCGAGTTTTTCAAGGGCGACGGACCCAAGCTCGAGATCGTGCTCAACAGGCATATGCCGCGTTCGATGGGAATGGATGATCAGCATATTACGAAGGCGCTGACCAAGCCGGTGACATGGAGAATACCCAACGACTATGCAACGGCTAAGCGTACGCAGAACACGGCCACGCCTCTTTCGCTTGAGGACTCGCCGATCTCGCGGGTGATTAAACAGATGGCTCGCGCCACCAGTGGTTTGCCGGAGAATCCGGAGAAGAAGAATCGGTTCCGTCTCTTCGGAGCAAAGGCATAACACTATGGACGTTCGCGTAGAACAGTTGAATCTCGAAACTCTCAAGGCGGAGATCCATCGCATCCTGATCTCAAGGATCGACCTGGAAAAGCTCGCCCGCGCCAATCCCGAGCAGGGACGCCTGGCGGTGTCGGGAATTGTCAGCGAAATCCTAACCGAGAAGCGCGTGCCGCTGACCTTTGAGGAACAGGAAAAAGTTCTCTCCGATCTGCTGGATGAGGTATTTGGCCTTGGCCCGCTCGAGCCGCTGCTTCGCGACCCCAAAATCTCCGACATTCTGGTCAATGACAAGGACCATGTCTTCGTCGAGCGCGGCGGAATGCTGACGCGGGTGAATGTAAGCTTTCGCGACGATCGCCACATGCTGCAGATTATCGATCGCATTGTTTCAGGGGTGGGCCGCAGAGTTGACGAGTCTTCGCCGATGGTCGATGCGCGTCTGGCCGATGGCTCGCGTGTCAATGCGATCATTCCGCCGCTGGCGCTGGACGGACCCTCGATGTCCATTCGCCGATTTGGCACAGGCCCTGTGGCCTCAAACCAGCTGGTGGAGTTGAAGAGTATTTCCGCGGAGATGATGGAAGTGCTCGCGGCCGCGGTGAAGGCCCGCGTGAGCATTCTGATCTCCGGTGGCACAGGCGCCGGCAAGACGACATTTCTCAACATTCTCTCCCGCTTCATTCCCCAGCGTGAACGCATCATCACCATTGAAGACGCGGCTGAACTGCAACTTGCCCAGGAGAACATCGTGCGGCTTGAAACGCGACCGCCGAATGTGGAAGGGCTTGGAGCAATTCGCCAGCGGCAGTTGCTGATCAACTGTCTGCGTATGCGCCCCGACCGCATCATCCTTGGCGAGGTGCGCGGAGAAGAAGCATTCGACATGCTGCAGGCGATGAATACAGGCCATGAAGGCTCAATGGCGACCATTCACGCCAACACGCCGCGCGACGCCATGGCGCGCCTGGAATCGATGGTGGCGATGTGCAATCTCAATCTTCCGGAGAAGACGGTACGCGCGCAGATTACCTCGGCAATCGGAATTGTGGTGCAGGTTTCGCGCATGAGCGACGGCTCTCGAAAAGTGGTCAGCGTTTCGGAAATTACCGGCATGGAAGAAAGCATCATCAGCATGCAGGAGATATTCGCGTTCAGGAGAAAAGGAATCGGACCGGATGGCAAGGTGATTGGTGTCTTTGAGCCCAGCCGCATACGTCCAAAGTTCCTCGAACGGCTGCGAATTGCGGGCATCAATCTTCCGCACAACGTATTTGAAACAACGACTGAAGTTTACTGAGTCAACTAAGGATCGAAAGAGATGAATTTGCTGATCGTGATCATATTTCTCGGAGCCTTCGCCGTTGTCGCCCTGTTGATGGCAGCGACGGGAGGCCGCGCGGCAAAGGAGGCCAAGCAAACATTGGCCACTCTCGATTCGGCGATCTCTGCCATCGCCACAAAGTCCCACGATCAACTGCTCGATCTCCGCAAGCGCGAAACCTTCAGCGCAATTCCGCTGCTGAACAAGTGGATGCACAGTATCAAGCTGGCGCCACGATTGCGCACTCTGCTGAACCAGGCAGACCTCAAGTGGACTGCGGGTGGATTGCTCCTGGTTTGTGCAGTGTGCTTCATGGTTGCCTCATACCTGGCGTACTGGCGCTTCAATACCGCAATCGTAGCGCTGCTGGTTGGCGCGGCGGCGAGCTTCGCGCCAATAGGATTTGTGCTTCAGAAGCGCGCAAGCCGATTTGGCAAATTCGAAAAGGAATTGCCTGAAGCACTTGATCTCATGGTCAGTTCGCTTCGTGTCGGGCACAGTCTTAATTCGTCGCTTGGCTTGGTCACTCGCGAATCTCCTGAACCGATTCGCGGCGAGTTTCGCATCTGTTTCGATGAGCAGAATTATGGCCTTGAGCTGAGAACAGCGATGGAGAACATGATCAATCGCGTGCCTCTGCAGGATCTGAGAATTGTGGTCACCGCCATTCTGATTCAGAAAGAAAGCGGCGGCAATCTCGCTGAAGTGCTGGAAAAAGTTGCGCATGTCATTCGCGAGCGTTTTCGTCTCAAGCGGCAGGTGTCGACACACACGGCGCAGGGACGCCTTACGGGTTGGATCCTCTCACTATTACCGGTGGTGCTGGGCTTTCTGCTCTACACCATCAATCCGGAAACGATGAGCCTGCTCTGGACGCGCGCAATCGGCATCAAGTTGCTGTATGCCTCTGTGGCAATGATCGTTGTTGGGTCATTGATCATTCGCAAGATCGTCAACATGGACGTTTAAAGGGATCGCAATGGGAACTGGAATGCTGGCTTTTTGTCTCATTTTCGCTGCACTCGCGGGCGCAGGGCTGCTGCTGTTCAATCGCGGCGCCATGCCCAAGCGGCTGTCGACAGCGATTAACCCGAATGCGAGAGAAACAAACCTGCTCACCTCGATTCAACAATCGGGCCTTTCGGTGAGCGGCATGGTAAAGCAGTTCGAACGCGTACTGCCAAGGAGCGAAAAAGAGACATCGGTCGTGCAGACCCGCCTTATTCGGGCGGGCTATCGCAAGGACACTGCGATCAAGATTTTTTACGGCACCAAGGTGTTCGTTCCTCTCAGCCTTGTTGTGCTCGTAATTGTTACGCGGATTGCTTCAGCCGAAAACGGATTTATGTTTTATATCTGCGCTCTCGGCCTTGGTTTTCTGGCGCCGGATTTCTGGCTGGGCCACATGATCAAGAAGCGGCAAGCGCGCCTGCGGCGCAGTCTTCCGGACGTACTCGACCTGTTGGTTGTGTGCATTGAGGCCGGACTTAGCCTGGATCAGGCAACGATTCGCACCACACAGGAATTGAGCCACGCGCACCCCGCCATCAGCGACGAGTTGGGGATCGTAGTGCTCGAGCAACGCGCCGGACGCCCGCGAACAGAAGCATGGAAGCATCTCGCGGAGCGTACCGACGTGGACAATTTGCGCAACCTGGTCACCGTGCTGGTTCAGTCGGAACAGTTCGGAACAAGTATTGCAAAGACTTTGCGCATGCATTCCGACACGTTGAGAACGCAACGCATTCAGAAGGTTGAAGAGATGGCAGCCAAGACGACAGTCAAGCTGATCTTTCCTCTTGTGCTGTTCATCTTTCCTTCTCTCTTCGTCGTTGTTCTCGGACCGGCATTCATCATGATGTCGGAATCGTTCAAGACATTTTTCAAATAACTAAGGAAGGGAGATTAGCCATGAACAGCGTCACGCTCATCCAGATCGTATCTGGCGTGCTCTTCGTGATCGTGCTCGGTGTGCTCATTCAGCGCCGTCGCAGCAAGGTTTCGTAATTAACACTTCACCACAAATTCTGATTGAAAGGAGATTAGTCATGAACAGTGTCACATTGATCCAGATCGTTTCTGGTGTGCTCTTTGTCATCGTGCTGGGTGTACTCATTCAGCGCCGCCGCAGCAAGGTTTCGTAGTCCTAACCAACACAGAAGGAAAGGAGAGTTGATATGAACAGCGTCACGATCATCCAGGTAGTCTCTGGTCTGCTCTTTGTCATCGTGCTCGGCGTGCTCATTCAGCGCCGGCGCTCAAAGGTCTCGTAGTTTAGGTAGAAACAAGAATGCTGTACTCGAAAGCGTCGCGCTGACGGGCTTTTTCCTGAGAGAGAGCCCACCATGCCAAAGGCTTGCGGAACGATAGCTTTTTTGTTTCTGCCTCAGACCGCTCATCGATCCGAGAGCGGAGCAGCGGTTGAACGCGCTTCGCTTATCGACTCAACAGATCTGCTCGCCGGGAAACCCCGCTGCTTCGGCGGCGGGGATCTCCGATGTTGCGACCGTACAGTCTCAATTCGAGCAGAGTAACGAACAGAACGAAATTGCACGTCAAATTTCAAAGGCAGTCTCGCAAAGCCGCAGGGATCGCGAGACTGATTGCGGGCTAAAGTCGGAATGCACAAGAACAAGTACAGTGTCTACAACACAACTCGCGAAACCTTCCTCAGCCTCGGAATCGAAGCAGCCGACACTGCACTGGCGCGGCTCAAGGGGCTTATCGGAAGGCTCAAACTCGCGGCTGATGACGGCCTGTGGGTGGTACCGTCCCGGGGAGTTCACACCATCGGAGTTCCCTTCCCTCTCGATCTGATTTATCTCGATGCCGACTCGCGTGTCATTCATATCCTGGAATCTTTTTCTCCATTTCGTATTGCACCCCTGATTGCGCAGGCCGCAAGCGTGCTGCAGTTGCCGACTCACACGATCTATTCGTCACACACCCAGGTGGGTGACCAGATGCTCGTCTGCATGGCCAATGACATGAAGCATCGCCTGACCATAGCCAACGAGCGAAAGTGGAATGAGCACGAGATGGTTGAAGAAGAAGTCCCTGTTGTTCAGGGGAATGTATTCGCACGATGGATGAAGAAACTTTTCGCCAACGATCGCCGCAGGGCCAAACGGCTTGCGACGCGAAACCTGTCCGCCTACTTCTGGAACGGTGACCAGCACAAACCCCACGAAGTTGAAAACATCAGTTCCACGGGGATGTACCTCAAGTCGGACGAACGATGGTATCCCGGTACGGTCGTCAAGATGACGCTGCAGGACAACGGCTCTGAATCTGACAGATCTCGGCAAACCATCGCCGTGGAGTCGGTGACAGTTCGCACAGACGAAGGTGGGACTGGACTCAAATTTATTCTGCCCGACGCTGAGGATGGGCAATACATACCGAATGCCGGCTTTGACGGCGCAGACGCGGGGGCTTTGAATCGGTTTCTGAAGCGCTTTGAAGATGATCGGGAGTAGGACACTGGCCAACGCTGCCAAAGCACATTGGAGAGCGACCGGAGGGATCAGATTTTATTGATGAGGAGTAAGAGGGATTTGTTATGAAAGCAACGAATCGCGAAGGTGAAACTGGGTATGCGTATACGGCCCGCAAACGAGGATGGCTCCGTAGCTGGATTGGGGCGCGCCGTGACCCGGTGAGGGACGAGGGGGGGGGCGCTGGTGGAGACGGCTCTTATGCTGCCGATTCTGCTGCTCATCGTGACCGGCATTTACACCTTTGGAATCGCGCTGAACAACTATCTCCAACTTACCGATGCCGTAGGTATCAGTGCGCGGTTGCTTGCTATCAGCCGGGGTCAAACGACGGACCCCTGCTCCATAACTACAGCAGCCTTTTACAAAGCCGCACCTTATCTCAAGACGGCCAGCCTCTCATTCACGTTTGTGCTGAACGGGACTACGTACACAGGTACCTCGTGCAGCAGCAGCAGCACAACCACCGGCGCAGCCGGGAACCTGGTGCAGGGGCAGCCTGCCCAGGTAACAGTGACTTATCCCTGCAACCTCGCAGTCTATGGAAAGAACTATGCGCCGAGTTGCACACTCACGGCGCAGACGACGGAGCTGGAGCAATGAATACGAATATCAAGTCTCTCGTGCGCCGCGTGGTGAAGGATGAACGGGGACAGACGCTGCCCATGCTCGCCATAACGATGGTTGGCATGCTCAGTATGGTGGCGATGGTGGTGGATATCGGCGATGTCTACTACAGCTTTCACCAGCTGCAGAACTCTACCGATGCGGCTGCCTTGGCGGGAGCGCAGGCGCTTCCCGGCTCCGCCGCAGCCACGGCAGCGTCAAACTACAGCTCGGTTTCGGGTGGCCTGAACGCCTACTCCAACATGCAGAACGTGACCATCACTACTACACTCAAATGCCTGAACACCCTCATCAATCAGGGAATCGCCTGTGTTGCCCCCGCGAATGCGAATGCGATCCAGGTGCAGCAAAAGGTAGATGTGCCGATGTATTTCGCGCAGATCTTCGGCGTGAAGAAAGTTTCACTGACTTCAACAGCGACGGCCGCCATGCGGGGAGCAATCTCCAGTCCCTACAATGTGGCGATCATCATCGACACAACAAGATCTATGCAGACCACCGACAGCGGCACCTGTAACGCCGCCCGGCTCACCTGCGCCTTACAGGGCGTGCAAACCTTGCTCAATGCTCTCGCTCCATGCGGGGCCAGCGTTTCATCTTGCGGAACGGTCACCAATGGCAATGTAGCCAACTCAGTCGACCGGGTGAGCCTGTTCACGTTTCCCAATCTGACCACGACGACGGCTGCGAATGAGTATAACTGCGGCGGTTCTTCGCCGACTATCAATCCCTATACCTTCCCATCGGCCACAGCGACGAGCTTAGCTACGATGCCGTACACGACAGGATCGGGAAAGAGCGCGACAACAGTTCAGATGACGTATCAGGTACTGGATTTCTCAAGCGACTATCGAACATCGGATACGGCTACTTCGTTGAGTACGAGTTCCAATCTTACGCTGGCCGTTGGCGGCAAGAGCGGCTGCCCCGGAATGGGAGACCCGGGCGGCGATGGAACCTTCTATGCGGGCGCCCTCTATGCTGCGCAATCGGCGCTGCTCGCTGAACAGACAGCCAATCCGGGGTCGCAAAACGTAATCATCCTGCTCAGTGACGGCGATGCCACTTCGACCCAATCGCAGATGGCGACCGGGTCCGCCAGCACGACGGTTGCCACCAACAGCGGTACGTATCCTTCGTGGGTGAATGAGTGTGGACAGGCGATCACCGCGGCCAAGGCTATCGCGCTCACAGGAACCAGAATCTATACGGTGGCGTACGGCGCATCGTCTTCGGGATGTGCGACGGATACCAGTGGAACCTACAAAGGTTACTCGCCCTGCCAGGCAATGGAGGCCATCGCTTCCAATCCTGGATATTTCTTCTCCGACTCGGTTGCTAGCCAGAACTCTGGCCAGTGCGTTTCAAGTTCGCAGCCAACCACCAACCTCACCCAGATATTCACTCAGATTGCGGGAAGCCTCACAGTCGCGCGGCTCATTCCCGACAGCACGACATGACGCCACTTCGAGAAGCCATAGGTCTTCAATCGTTGCTAAGGCAAAACCAAAGTCGGTTGCTAGGTTTGTAAGTTATTTGAGAGACGCAAAGACTCTGCTGTGCGGCCACGGCAGAGTCTTCATCGTAAAGCGCGCCTGGATGGCAATTCTCCACCACAGCACGATCCTGCTTTCGCCCGAGCCTTTCGGGATCTAAGTAGCTGGGGCCATGGGAGTACGGCATACTCTCATTTTGTCGTGTCTACAGGGCTACACCTTTAAAGCGATTGGTATACAAGCGTTCACACCTGCCTTGCGGCATGATGCCAAAACTCGCGAAATAGCCCCAATTGGCCTGTTTTGAGTTTGGCACTCCAATTGCCAATACATCGGTGTATTAGCGTAACTGGCCCTATCGCCGGTTCAAACAGGAATCTGACATGAATCGAAGACTCGTATCCATTTTGCTCACGGCATTCTTGATTGCCGCTGTATGCGCCTTTCTGGTGAACCGCGTGATTAGCAACAAGGCGGCCGCGGGCCTGCGGCCCGTCACCATCCGCGTTGTGGCCGCGGCAGCCGACATCAAGCTGGGGACGCTGCTCACCGACAAGAACCTGACCACTATCGAGATTGCCGGGACGGTTCCCAAGGGCGCCATTCTCACAGCGGACAAGGCGATCGGTCGCGGCGTGATCTCGAACCTGTACGAGGGTGAACCGATCATGGATAGCCGCCTGGCTGCGGTTGGCTCCGGCGGGGGTCTGGCGGCAACCATTCGTCAGGGCATGAGGGCGTGCGCAGTGAAGGTAGACGAAGTGGTCGGCGTAGCAGGCTTCGTAACGCCGGGAGAGCGCGTGGACGTGCTCATCTCCGGTATGCCTCCGGGCACCACGAACACGACGGAAGGAACCAAGGTCAAGACTCTGTTGCAGAACATCGAAGTCTTGTCGGCCGGCACGGATATTCAGAAAGATCAGGAAGGCAAGCCCCAGCAGGTGCAGGTCGTGAATCTGCTGGTGCTGCCCGACCAGGCCGAAGTTCTGAGCCTGGCCAGCAATCAGGCCAAGATCCAGCTGGTGTTGCGCAATCCGCTGGACACGCAGATTTCCAAGACCAAGGGGACCGCGATGGGCAATCTATTCGCGGACTCGCAGGCTCTAGATGCCAAGGCGCATTCGACGAAGGTAGCTTTCGTCACCACCAAACCGGCCACGCAGGCGTTCTCCATCCAGGTGCTCAACGGTTCGAAGCGCACCGATGAAAAATTTGCCGCTCCCGAGGGAAAATAGTGAGAACGACGATTAACATTCCCATTCTCTGTATCAGTGCTGCTTCTATGATCTTCTGCGCCGAGCCGCCGCTTCGAGCCGAAACAAAACCTGGAGGCGACGGGGCCTCCACGGTAGCAGTAGCCGATTCCACTCGCGAAGTTTCCGTTGTCGTTGGCATGTCGGTGCTGATTGATACGACGAAGCCGATTGAGCGGGTCGCTGTAGGTCTTGGCGACTACGCGGAAGCTACGGCGATTACTCCAACTGAAATTCTGGTTAACGGCAAAACAGCCGGCGAGACCACGATGATCATCTGGGAAAAAAGGCGGCACGCGGCAGTTCATCAGCCTCGATGTGCACCCTGTCACGGTGTTGACAAAAGATCGCCTGGACAGCGTCCGCGGTGAGTTGGAGACTGAGTTGCCAGGTCAGCAACTTAAGGTCAGCTCCGACGGCAACATAGTCTTCCTTCGCGGCACGGTCAATGATTTGAGCAGCT
>Ga0207066_1267_pt1 | contig 9705 bp, 5 predicted proteins | sample Alteio_BWMinCont_24_FD_153490 | JGI IMG/M metagenome (GOLD analysis project Ga0207066, IMG submission 153490) | Enriched cells from forest soil in Barre Woods Harvard Forest LTER site, Petersham, Massachusetts, United States -... | ecosystem: Environmental > Terrestrial > Soil > Temperate forest >...
TACACGTCCGTTGATGCTGAAGCGTGGAATCGATGTGCTCTGGAATCGAAGCTGCTCTGTGGGTGCAAGTGTGCGCGTCGGTGCCGAGCGGCTGTAAGCAAGGAATGCGTTGCAGGTCGGGTTGACTGTCCCGTCTGCGCTAAAAGGCTTCGCGCACGGAGTTGCCCAGATCGAAGAGATATCAACTCCTAACGCCACCGGCGTACCATTCGAAAGGACATTATTGAGGCCCGCCAGTTGCCAGCGCGTGTCTCCCTTATAGTGCATCACGAATTCGTCATAGCTGATCGTTGTGTGATGATTCGGCTTCCAGTCCAGGCCCGCGGTCCAGGTGTCCGTTCCATTGCGCCAGAGCTGCGTGAGCAGAGCTTCTGTTCCCTCATGGACGGAGCTGAAAGATGGCCCCTCATGAATGTTGTGAGCATAAGAAATGCGCGCGCTGAATCGAGCCAGCGGCTCCAGCGTAAGATTCAGATCTGTCATGCGGCGAACCGTATTGAACCGGTGCGGAGAATCAAGAATCGGAACGTCGGGCGAAGATGCCGTCGGGATCAGTGGATTGGCCAGCAGATTGTAGTCCGAATACTGGCGGTCCCGCCGGAATGTTCCTCGGAAGTCATAGAGCTTGCCCTTGGAGAAGTTCAGCATTGAGAAACTGTTGGGCTCGCCGCCATACCCGAATCCGTTCGCCGACAAGCGATCAAAGAACGGCGCACTTCCCGGCTTAGCCCATAACATGTTGAGGGAGAAGTCCAGGACACGCGGGCCTGTCTGGATGTTTACAAGCGTGTCGTACATCGCGCCGCTACCAGATTGAAATGCAGCATGGCCACCCATGTCGACACTCTGGTGTATTGCGTATCCGAAGCGAATGTTGTCTGTCGGCGTCGGCGGAGTGGCGTCGGATGAGGGTGTCGTGGCGATGGCTTTTGAATCCGGACTAACGGGTGAAACAGGAGCGCCAGACGTACTCTGAACAGGATTGGCAACGGGAGTCTGAGCTTCGGCTGTGAAACTCGTTCCTACCGCACCGAATGGCAGCAAGCCCACCACAGCGAACGCCCCCAACAGTGGCATCCGCAATTTCGATCGTGATGGCAGAGTGTTTGTCATTGGCAGCCATCTTTCATTGGAAGAAAAACGAATTGCTGTTTGAGCCATGTATCTGGGTGTGGCAGGTTGTGCATGACTGGTATTGATTCGCCTGGTTATGGAATGAAGGAGTACCAGGCGCGGTAAAGTTCATAGAGGCTGTATGGCACTGAAGGCATAGCGAGTTGATATTGTTTCGGGTGAGCAACCGCGGGTTAGAAGATCCGTGCGGGAAATGGCACGCGGTGCATCCCTCTGTCTTGAGTGGAGGATGCTCGTAGACATACGGACCCTGAGTTTCGCTATGACACTTGGTGCAGATCGCATTCTGGTCCGAGTTGGTTCGAAGCAGTTTGTCCTGCAGAGTGCCGTGAGGATTGTGACAATCGCTGCAAGCCAAAATTCCTTCATTCACCTTATGGTGAAACGGCTGCGAAAAAGAGGCTTTTACATCGGTGTGGCATGTGTAGCAAAGCTTTGGCTCTGCGATCTTCAGAAGGTGCAGGTCCGTCTGTGGGCTGTGGTTGCTATGACAGCTGGTGCATCCAACCCCGGCCTGGGAGTGCGCCGAACGATCAAAATTGGCATGCGTTCCAAGATGGCATGTGAGGCACTTTGCATTCACCGTCTTGGGTGAAGCTGACTGAAAGTCAAAGATCTTGGTCTTGTCCCCGCCGGACTCTACATGAGCTTGCCCCGGACCATGACAACTCTCGCAAGTTACCCCCTTGCCACCGTGCGTGAGAGCTAATTCGGAATGAGGATTCGAGCCAAATTTCTTGGATAGATCTGCATGGCAGAGAACGCAGGTGTCAGCGCCAGCGTATCCAGGCGGCTGCGCGGCTGGTGCGGCCTTACCGGCACTCTGCAGAGGCTTCTCCTGGGCGGCTTGGACGGCGCCCAGCTTGAGGGCCCACGATAGTGCCGTTAGCGCGAACACCGAGAATATAAGCAGGCGCCTCATGCATGTCCTTAAAGATCGTTATGGTCGAAGATTCGGGAATAGCTTCAATCGAGTCAGCTGAACCAGTGAAGCGGCTACACCTCGAAATAGCGGCAGAGCGCTGGACCAACCATCTGCGCAATCCAGCGAAACATCTGTTCTGTTTTGACCGCTACCGGAAACCAGCAAAGCGGGTCTACTTACAAGCAGACGCCTCTACTTAGATCTCAGAGAGAGAGTTTGGCATTTCCCGCCAGGAAAAGATGTGACCGCCATCACAAGTGAGGTGATTTCCTTGATAGAGCGATCCAGGAGCCTGCGAGTGTATTGGCAAGAGAGTGGATGCCAAGTACTCTGACCTCAACACGCTCTTTCCTCTTTGCATACAGGCTATCGATCAGAGAGGTCGGCCGAGCTCCGTATGTGTGCGGGCGGTCTCCACAGACGGCCAAGCCTGCTGAAAAGGTCGAGCCGCTCGGTAAGGGAGTGTTTATTCTTGCAGTCCACTACCGTCAGCTGTTGCCAAATCGTCTGTGCGCTAACCAATGGCCAGTAGCCAGAAGCGGCGAGCAAGAGGGTATAGATCTCAAGGCATGCCAGCGGCGGGTGCCCTCTTGTTCGGATCGGCTTGTACGCTGACTTGTCAATTGCCTGCCTCGAGACGAAGCCCTTCGGGGTGGGGTGTTTAGAAAGACCTCAATCCTGGAGCGCTCTTGAATGCGGTAGCCTCATATACTGATCCAACATGTCTGAGACTCGTGACAAACGCCGGCGTACCGATCTAGATGCTTTCGTGCTGGCCCTGATCGATAGCGGGATATCAACCCCTTACGAGTTGCAGAAGATGGCGAGCCTTTCCCCAGGGGCAACCATCCCTGCACTGGAAAGGCTCCTCGAGGGTGGCCTTGTTTCTCAGGGGAAGGCTGGAGTCCGAGACCGAGCGGCCTACAAAACAACCGCCGCCGGACGGCGGTGGCTGAAGAGCGCATGGCGCTCACTCATCGACGACGGCCCCCGCGGAGACCTGGATGCCGACCTGCGTGTGGCGTTGCTCGCACTTTGGGCCGGCGGCGCGCGTCGACTGGCCACAGACTTTCTGCATCAATCGGCGGCCAGGAAACTGAAATCGGTAGCAACCCTAGAAGAGAACACTGATCAGAAATCAGCCGTCCCTTTGGCCGCCTGGTACCAGAAACTTCGATCTGCAGCAGCGATGGCCCAGTTGAAAGGGGAGTCAACTGCCGCTTCGACTATGGCCGATGTTCTTCCTAGGAGTCTTTCCGGGAAGCTCCCGCCGGATAAGCGCACGACCAGGTAGCAGAACCAGGCTGCAAGGTGTTCCAAAAGGCCGTGTCAGGGTTTTGATCTCTTCACCCTACCGGTAGCACCCTTCACAGTCTTACGCTTCTTGGTGGGCCGTTTCGGAGAATCATCGGCCAAAAGATCAGAATCAAAAAACGACAATTGAAGAGGCCCCAGGAGAATCTGATTACCCTCTTTCAGGTGTTGGGTGGCTTCTGCCAATCGTCGAATACGTCCAGCGCCGAGCACGGCGTCATCAAATCGCCGAGCCGCCGTACTCATAATCTTGTCAACGACCCCCCTGCCACGAGGGGTCGATGTAAGAACGCGTACTCGTCCGTCGTAGGCAGCCTTCCTCACTTTGACCAAGCCGCTCTTCGCCAGAAAAGTGCAGGCACGGCTCACCTCGTAATCCTCAAGACCAGTCTCCCGCTTCAACAACAACTCGAGCAACTCTCCTTCCTTCACGATGCGCTGTAAAGCGTAGAAGGCGAGGTATGTGAGGCCCTGTCTGCGCATCTCGGACAGCGTGAGCAGTAGAAACAGGTTGCCGGATGGCGCCATGGATCGAACCAGTGCGTCTTGCTGTGTCATGCGAGATACCTGCAAATTGGCAAGCATTTATTCACAGGCCAGTTGCGATCTTACTCTCTATTTGTCATCTACATACAGCCAATCATTTCCATGGACACCAAGTCGTTTCTGGTTGAATGAATCTCAACTCGCATTGACAGCCTTTGGCTCAGAACCGCCTCTGAGGAGAATCGGACCCAGCAGCACCGCAATAGCACTCGGTGCGGCCCGACGCCAATCAGGCGGAGGTACCAGAAGGGAAATTGAACGGTGATTCAGAAAGACATTGAAATCATGCTGTAGCAAACTCCCAAGGATCCGCCAGTATTTCAGCATGGATCCGGAATCATTGTCGACCGTGAACCTCGTCGCAATGAAGTCCGATCTCCGATCTTCATATGTTGCCAACTTTGGCGACGCAGACTCCGGCCTCAAGTTTCTCCACAGGGAAGTCGTGGAAATTCACCAAGCAGGCATACGTTGAACGAATCGTTTCGGCTGTTCAATCTGATAGACGCACTTGAGCCTCATAGCTTGGAGCGGCGGCTCGTGTGCGATTTGCCAGACCGTGAATCGATGGCACGAACGGTCTCTCGGCCGGGAAGAGACAAACGATTACCTGGTTCGCAGCCGATCGATGGTACAAGCGGGTTGCACCTGGTTTCCCCAAGGCCTATCCTGCAGCAAGCGACACTGGTGAAGCGGACAGGGAAGAGTATGTCGCGCAGAACTGGTCAAAGAGGTCACATTGAACAGAGCGGTAAGTGGTGGGTAGTGCGCTGGTGGATGGACGTGGACGACAACAATAAGCGGGTCCACAAGCGAGAGCGAGTCTGTCCTGTGAGCGGACCCGGCACTTTGTCTAAATCAGCACGGGTGCGGCGAGGTTCTGAAATTGTTGCTGCAAGCGGAGCCGACACCGAAGAGTACTTCAAGAAGACTATTAATCAGCACACGGGCGTTACCTTCTCCGAACAGGCCGGTTCTTGGCTTGACGAGGTCAAGATCCGAAAGCGCAAACCAGTTGCAAGTTCAACAATTGAATTGTGGGACGGAACTCTGAACAACTGGCTCAATCCGATCATTGGGAGTGTCCCTTTGTCAGATGTCAATAACGCGGTGTTGAAAGGCTTAGTTGCCAAGATGGTAGCCGGAGGCCTATCTCCGAAAACGATCGACAACTATGTACAGGTGGTCAAAATGGTCGTTGCCTCGGTTGTAGATAAGGAAGGAGAACAGGTTCACCCGAGGAAGTGGAACCATCAATTCATTGACTTGCCTGTGGTTGAGAAGACCAAGCAGAATACGCCGAGTTTCTCAACGGAAGTGATGTCAGGATTGGCGAGGTGGAAATACGGACGAGAGCGGATGTTGTTCATTCTTTGCGGCTCGGCCGGCCTGAGAATCGGAGAGGCGCTCGGTCTCGAAATTGACAAGCACATCTCCTCAGACTTCCTGACGCTCAGCATCGAACAGAAAGCGCGCCACGGCAAAATAGAGAAGCGCCTCAAAACCAAGAGTGCGACACGCAAGGTGGATCTTCATCCTGCCATCTCTGGATTGCTTAGGGCGTTCGTTGGTAGCCGCGCTACCGGGTATTTGTTCCGCACGAGGAACGGTAAGCCTCTTGGATCCTCGAACATCATTCGGCGGCACCTTCACCCAGCTCTCAGTCGATTAGGTTTCATTAACCCTTTCACCGGTACAAGCAAGGCAGGCAATCACGCATTCAGGCGGTTCCGCAACACTCACCTCCGAAATCGAACAGACTGCCCTGAGGGTCTCCAGAAATTCTGGATGGGGCATTCTGACGAGAGTATGGGTGATCGTTACGACAAGATCAAGGAGGACTTTGCGTTCAGGAGAATGTGGTCTGAAAAGGCTGGTTTCGGATTTGACTTGCCTTCAGTTGTACCGAATGTACCGAAAACCGTTGAAAGGGACGATGTAGCGAAAGCTGCGTAACTCTTTTTAAAATGTATGAGAAAGATTGGTCGGGGAGAGAGGATTCGAACCTCCGACCCCCTGGTCCCGAACCAGCGCAAATCGGTTATTGGAATTTGTTAAAATCACGTGATTTTAAGTGATCTGGATTGAATGAGTTGCGACGATGCTGTTGAATCCTGTGTTTCTGTTGTGTTCTGAGAGGCTCTGACCGCTACTATTTCGTCTACAGTCGTAAACCACTAGGAGATAAATTGCGGGCTCAGCGGGTTGCCGACGGATTGCTCATTTCTCGTGTCCCCTCCTCAAGTTTCGCGTCGTCTCCCCTGCCAGCCAAGGACCCAAGAGTAGGTCCAATTCCATACGATCTGACAGAATTGCTCAAACAAATCTCGCCGGTGCAAAGCCTCGGGCATGCTAGGAGGAATGAATAAAGCGCAACTCGCACACCCGCAAGCTAAGACAAACAATCCGAGACTATAGCAACATACCTCAGGCTGAGCAGATACTTCTCGTGTCATAGTCAGCGGACTCTAGTTGTTCAGGCCAGTTTGACGAGAGTAAAGAGCCTATTGCGATTGGAGACGATAGATTGTTCTTGGAAGATCTAGGTATTGCGGATGATTTGACATCGGCTCTCCTCCTTGTTGTCCAGATATTGGTCCACTTGTGTTTAGTTGTTGTTCGACAAAGGTACCCTGATCACACCTACAAGAATTCGCACCAGACACATAAACTATATGTTGAGGGCCGATCCCCCCCCCCAAGGATTCAGATCGCCATAAGTGTATCCGAATAAAATTATGTCTCCCGATCTAGCTTCGGTTCCAGGAACTATCCTGAATCCAAAGGCATTGAGGTAGTCTTTAACATCGCCCGAGTCCACTTGTACCTCGCCACCTGTAAGTGTATAGCCGAAACAATTGGTGTCATTTCCAGCGTCAGGAACTAGCCCCGGAAGATTTTGACCATTTATTTCTACGTAGACGGGGTAGTGACTTAGGAGTCCGAGCCAATACGAGAAAATACGGGAATAGTCGGTTCTGGTGGGAAAGGGAGCCTGAGGCGTTGATCCACTTGGGTCTTGAGCGTTGATCGGATTGGTTGCAGCATACTCATAAAGGTTGAGACCGCCAGCCTCTCTAAGGGAATCTCTTGAGAGCCATCGTCCCGTTGCCCCATCTTGCGCTCTGAAGGCAGCAAAATTAAGCCCACTCTGGGGATGGAATAGAAGGCCGGCATATTGGTAATCGGTAGGATTATTACCACTGGTTCGGGTGACGCTACCGTAGGGTCTGAAGTCATTGGCCAGAAGCCACACGCCAGTTGTCGCGTCGAGGACATCCCTCACCGATCCAAGCTGGTCAGACATATAAACGCGCTTTTGACCAATGTTGACGTCATACTCGCCTTCGTCAAAGTGACGACGCAAGACGATGTCCGAACCATTGCGCGCTTGGCAGATGCTGTCGCCACACCACATATACCGCGTCACCGTTGTATCGCCTTTTCCGTTGACTTCCGCGTCAACGATGCGATGTCCAACCCCGTCATAGGCAAAGGTGCTCTTACCTTCCCCGCCCACATAGTCAATCTCTATGAGCCGGTTCTCGGCATCCCATTTGTATGTGTGAGCGCCGTCACCGCTTAGCGTGTTGCCGTTGGCGCCATAGTCGTAGCTCTTCGATCCAAACGTGACCATTTCGTTCAAGCTGTTGTAGGTTGCGCTCGTCGCGTTGCCGCTATTCGTCAGGGTCTTGATATTGTCGAGCGGATCATAGGCATAGGCGCTGTTACCCGGCACGGCTGCGGTTGCACTCAATAACCGATCAACGGAATCGTATTCATAAGCGTGGTCCTGCGTTGCAAACGGGTGCCCGAGAGCAGCGGTATCCTGTATGTTCATAATGTCATAAGGGTTCTTTTTGCCGCTGCCGTCTGGAATGAGGTATCGCAAGACATAGCTTCGGCTAACACCACTGTTGTTGATGGTAAGTAAACGGCGGTCATTCATGTTCGTGTCGTATCCCCAGCCGGTGGAAACAGTAACGTTTCCATTGGTGACCTTCCGCAGAGTGATTTGATTGGTCTGACCCAAGTAACTGTAGTCGAAAGTCCCAAGTGGTGTGCCGTGGGTTGTGAGGCGAGAGATGGCGTCGTAGTCGAAAGACTCGTTGCCGCCTGGGATGTCTCTTCCCGCGAGCCTTCCCAGCGCATCATAGGTCAGACCGATAGTGTCGTTCGAGAACGGCCCTGAAATCGAAGAAAGCTTCAAAGCTCCGAGGTCGCCAATAGGCATGTAGGAATATTCCGTCTTGCCTGTGCCATCCGTCATCGAAGTCAATCTCGGAAAATACGGATCGTAAGCGAAAGCGACGTTAGGCGTTGGGTTCTTAGCCCCGCTATACGTGATAGCGGTAACGCGATCATCGGGCCCGTAGGTGACGGTCTTCACCTGTCCTATAGCATCTTGGATCGAATGCAGGCGGCTGGTGGTCTTTTCGTAGGTGTAGGTTTCAGTGTTTGCCTCACTGGTGCCGTAAGCATAGGTCTTGCTGATAGGACGGGACTCGATATCAATATTCCAATGCGTCACGTTCCCGTTGGCGTCCTTAATGTCCTTCAAGGTGCCGTCTTCATAGTAGTCGTAAGAGGTGGTGCGAGTGATGGAGACGCTGATCGGCTCGGTCACCGAGATGAGACGTCGGTCTGCGTCATAGTTGTACGTCGTGGCCCTGCCGAGTCGATCCGTGTGTTTGCGAAGATCCAGGCTTTGCTTGCCTGCGCTAGGACCGGTCGCGAAAATATAACTGTAGAGATCGGTGGTTCCGTCCGGATAAGTGATACTGGTGACGCGGTCGAGGTTGTCGTATCCGTAGGTCAGGACGTACCCTTCGGAATCGGTACGCGTGTGCACGCGGTCAGCAGAGTCATAGGTGAGGGTGAGCACGGTTTTTTCATTGGCGTTCTCTACCGAAGATAAGCGGCCCAGCGTGTCGTACTTGTAAGTAGTCACATGCGAGCCGGGGTCAGTGATCGTTTCTAACTGTCCCGCCGCGTTGTAGGTATACAGCCATTCCTGTCCTGCCGTGTCTGTGTAGGTTGTCGGCTCGTGCTGTGAGTTGTATTCGCCAAAGGTCGCGATGGTGGTGTAGGTCGAAGGCGCGGTAAGCTGCTCGACAGTAAGCAAATCCTGATTGTTAGCCGCCCAATTGAATTGAGTCGTACGCCCGACCGCATCTGTTTGAGACAGCATGTTTCCCGCCACCAGGCCAATATTCGCATTGCCGGACGCGTTCCACGCTGTCCTGCTGATTTGAGTCGTTCCATCGTCCAGTACACGCGCCCGCGCCGATGCTTTATTAAGATAGCCGTTGTTGTAAGTGGCGCTCTGGAGGGGATAGTTGAACCAGATGCGGTTTTCAAGCGGAGGTTTGACGCTTTCAGGCATGGAGCCCGTAAAAGTGGTGCCGAAATACCAATGTCCCCAGTGGGTCAGGAATGCCTTGGAATAGTCGTGGCTGACGACAGCGCCGCTAGTATCGGTTTTCACGCCGAGTGCGAAGGCATGTTTGTTCCAGTAGAACATGTTGCGGTATTGGAGAAGGTCGTTGGTAGCCCCTGGGCTCATTTTGGTTGGTACTGAGTCCGTAGCGTCCGAAGAACTGATAATCGAGTAATTGGGATAGTAGTAAAGGTAGTCGGTGTAGCCGAGCGGATCGGTCATGGTAAGCGAGCGTGTGTTGGACTCCGCCGTATCCTTGAGGTCATAGGCGTGGGAGAAGTTGGAGGTGCCGTAAGGGGTTGAAAGTTGCGAAACGAAGGAAGGATCAGTGTCAGGATAGGTAAAG
>Ga0207066_1268_pt1 | contig 9701 bp, 8 predicted proteins | sample Alteio_BWMinCont_24_FD_153490 | JGI IMG/M metagenome (GOLD analysis project Ga0207066, IMG submission 153490) | Enriched cells from forest soil in Barre Woods Harvard Forest LTER site, Petersham, Massachusetts, United States -... | ecosystem: Environmental > Terrestrial > Soil > Temperate forest >...
TTGAGGGATCGGCTTTTTGGGTGTAGTGTGCGCCAAACCAGCCGCCTGCCAGAGATCCCAGAATCATCACCAGACAATGCGGCCAAAAGACCGCGCCCGCGAGAATGAATGTTACAACTGCGGCCGCATTGATTACGGCCGCAAGTAATGTTCGGATCGCTCCCATGGCATGGATGTCGCGCATGCCAAGGGCGGTCAACATTCCCAGAATCATGAATCCGATTCCCGCGCCGAAATACCCGCCGTAGGTTGCGACCAGCAGTTCACCAGTTGAAATCAGGGTGATATCCCGCCATGAGGCGCTGCTTAGATCGTCCACAACCGCGGCCTTGCCCGCGACAGTGCGGATTTTATTGCCAAAAGCAAACAGCACGGTGCCGCCGAGCAGCAGCCAGGGGATCAGGTGCAGGAAAGTGCGTTGCGGCGTCTTGAGCAGCAGTAGCGCGCCCACCCAACCGCCGCCGACGCTGGTCAATAATAATGGGATCAACAAACGCCGCGGCACGTTTAGCCGTTTCAGATACGCGGCTGCGCTGGCGCCCAGCCCCGGCCACAGCGCGACGGTGTTGGTCGCATTCGCCTGCACCGCCGGCATTCCGGTCGATAGAAGTGCAGGGAAGGAAATGAAACTGCCGCCGCCAGCGACCGCGTTGAGGGTTCCGCTGATGACTGCAGCGCAGAACAGAAAGATGGCTTGGCGTAAGTGCAAATCTTATATATAGCACGGAAGCTTTCCCGAAAAAGCGAATGCTATAAATGCGGCCGCCGCAAGGGGTCATTAGCCCGAGTAAATCCGTAGAAACGTCGCTAGCCGATAAGGGTGATTTATGTAACTCTCCTGTTGGGTTTGAGAAGCGTCAGCGATCTGATCGACCGCTGAGTGCATCCGGCGGAAACCTGCGTCCCGTTCTTGGCTGACCACGATCTTGATTCACGCTGCTTCAGGCCGTGATAAGCGACTCCAGGGCAACGCGGTTTGGGATTACCAGGTTGCAGCCATTTTGCTGGATCAGGCGCTGCTTCTTGAATCCCGCGAAAAGACGGCTGACGGTTTCGCGTGAGGTGCCGATCATTTGTCCGATTTCTTCGTGGGTCAAAGCTAACTTCACCTGGCTGGGATTTGGCGCCGTGACGTTCTGGTCAAGCCATCCAACCATGAGCCGGGCAAGTTTTTCGCTGGCGGAATCGGACAGGATGAGATCCCGAATTTCGCGGCAAGTGCAGGCGTAATCCTGACTGATATGTTGAGTCACCCAAAGGGCGAATTCGCCGTGCTGGCGCATGAGGCGGAGCAGATCGCTTTGCCGCAGGAAACTGATCTCGGAAGGTTCCTGAGTCTCGGCCGTCGCTTCATATTGGCGTCCAGAAACCGCGGCGGCGACTCCCATGGGGGAACCCGAATCGACTATGCGGAGAATCAGGGTGCGGCCGTCACTGCCACAGATTGAAAGCTTCACCCGGCCTCGACGGATGATGAACACTCCGCGCGGGGCCTGTCCTTCAGCGAACAAAACCGCTCCCGTAGGATAGGTTGTGGTCAGGGCTTCCTGCTCTATGGCGCTGGCAACGGCTGCCGGAAGATCGCTAAAAGCTTTATCTGCGACCGCGTTTTTGGGGACATTGTTCATTATGTGTGTGGCCATGTTGTGCCTCCGTTCACCCCTGCTATGGCAACTGCCTGGCCACATTGTTGATCGAAATGACAGATCACTAAGGACGGCTAAAGCTAACAAACTAAATGCCCGTCTGCGCCATAGGGCCAATAAACCTGGCTTTATCCTGCCGGGCGCTGCGCGCTTTCACACAATGCTGTGTGATCTCAATCACCGACGGCGCGGTTATGTGAACGGCGCGGTTATGTGAACAGCCGGGAGCTTGCAAATGCGTTCGGGCACGGCTGGCGTCAGCCAGTTTCAGTCGAGGGCAGCGTGGATGGTATTCAGTAATGCGGTTCGGGTGAAGGGTTTTTCGAGGAGCGTTATGCCTCGCTTCAAGACATCGCGTTCCGCCATCAGTTCGCCGGTGTAGCCCGACATATATACCACCTTCAGGGTGGGGTGTGACGCGTTCAGGCGCTCGACTAATTCCGGACCGCTCATGCGGCGCATGACCACATCCGTCAACAGAAGATCAATCGCGCCGCGGTAAGACTGCACCCATTCCAGCGCAGATTTCCCGTCATTCGCCTCGAATACTTTATAGCCATGTTCCTGCAGCAATTGCCGGGTCAGGCTGCGCATGATTTCGTCGTCTTCCACCAGCAGGATGGTGGTGCCTTCGCGTTGCGGACTGACCGTCTCGGCTTCGATGCTGGGGCCGGTTCCGACTTTGTGATCCGCGTTGGGAAGATAGATCTTGAACGTAGTCCCGTGACCCGGTTCGCTGTAGACGCGGATGTGTCCAGCGCTTTGTTTGACAATGCCATACACGGTGGCCAGCCCCAGACCAGTTCCTTTGCCAACCTCTTTGGTGGTGAAAAATGGCTCGAAGATGTGCGATATGGTGGCTTCATCCATTCCCACGCCGGAATCGCTGACGGCGAGCTGAACGTATTTTCCTGCGGGCATGGTTTGATGTCGGTCGAGAGTTTCGTCAAATCGTACGGTGCCAGTTTCGAGAATAAACTTTCCTCCGCGAGGCATTGCGTCGCGGGCGTTTACCGCGAGGTTGATGACAATCTGATCCAGTTGGCCCGGGTCGGCTTCGACGATTGCGGTGGGTGATTTGGACGTGACCAGAATCTCGACGTCATCTCCCATCAGGGGACGCAGCAGCTTGCTGATATCTTTCAGGCGCTCGTTCAAATCCAGGAGACGAGGTTGGACAGCAGAGGTGCGGCTGAACGCCAGCAGTTGCTTGGTCAACAAAGCTCCGCGCTCGGTGGCTTTCCTGATGTTGTCGACGTAGACCGACGTATCGGCTGCCGGGTCGATGCGGTCGCGAAGGAATTCCCGGCAGGCGTTGATGATTGCCAGAACATTGTTAAAGTCGTGCGCCACACCGCCCGCGAGGCGGCCAATTGCTTCCATCTTTTGTGCTTGACGAAGCTGGCCTTCGGCTCGTTTCTGGGCGCTAATGTCGCGCGCGATAGCTGACGCTCCGATGATATTGCCGGCGGCATCGTGCAATGGGGAGACAGAAATGGAGACGTTCAGGTGGCGTCCATCTTTGGTCACCCGCACCGATTCGTAATGCTCGGTGCTCTCGCCGCGCTCAATCTTTTCTAAAATCTCCGAGATTTCATCCGGACGGTCGGCAGGAGTCAGCAGGGAAATGTGCTTGCCCACAATCTCTTCGGCGGTGTAGCCATAGATATTTTCCGCCCCGCGGTTCCAGCTGGTAATCATGCCGTTCAAGTCCTTGCTCAGAATTGCGTCCTCGGACGAATCAATAATGGATGCCAGCCTTGACCGGTACTCGCCAAGCTGCTCGGCCGTTCTGCGGTGCAGTTCTTCGTTCACCCGGCGCAGTTCTTCGGCAACCCGCTTGCGATCGCTGATGTCGCGAATCGCGCTCAGCACGAACGTGCCCTTCGGTGTTGAGATGGGACTGAGACTCACTTCAACGGGGAACTCCGAACCGTTACGCCGTCTGCCGTACAGGTCCAGTTCCGCCCCCATACGCCTGGTCTTGGGCGCTTCGGCGTAATTTTCGCGATGATGCTGGTGCTTCCCCCGGTAACTCTCGGGTACCAGCAACTCAATCTTCTGCCCAATCAACTCGCCCCGGTCATAGCCAAACAACTCTCGTGCCTGTGAATTCACCTGAACAATGGTGCCGTCGTGATCGACGGCGACAATGGCGTCGGGAAGCGCCTCCAGAAGGTCACTTGAAAGCAGGCCCCCGACCATGGCCTCTTCGGGCGCCGAGGGATCGCGATGAAGGGAAGTTTTCATACTACGCCAGCTCGAGTACCGGACTAATTTATGCCGGAAAGGCTGGCCTGTAAAGGTAAACACTTTCATCGCATTATTGGAATGAAGCAGATGCACGGCGGGTTGTGATGTCGATCATGAGAAGCGGTACGGATCTTTATCAGTCGGCGCAAAATCCCTCTTCCGATGTGAGGGATCCAACGCTCAGTCCGTGAGTCATTGGTTAGACGTCGCCTTAGCCTAATCGCGATTAGTGAATTCTTCGCTCGTTCACACTTCGGTAATTCCAGCGAGCAAAGTGACTCTAAGGTTGTAATTGTCTTGTTCCGATTACAACCTTATTCTTCCTAGGTACGTCCAAGGTCCGGGAAAAATCTGCTCATGCGAAATAGAGTCAGGCGTTGGGTTTTGGCGGTGACCGTGGTGGCAACCGCCATGGGCCACAATCTCGTGCTCGCTCAGTCATTTCCCATCGGTTCTCACGAATCTTCGGGCGTCACTTACCACCACAGCGTCTCCGAAGTGCGGCTCGTGTTTTTTGCCACCGACGAACGCAATCACGCGGTGGATGATCTTCAGAAGAATGATTTTGCGGTGGTCGACGCTGACGCCGTAGTTCGAGATTTCCGCAGTTTTACCCGCGCTGATTTGATCAACCTGGATGTGGTGGTGTTAATGGATTCGAGCGAATCAATCTTGCCCCGCCTGCGGCAGGAGGTTGCGGATGTCCAACAACTGATTTCGCAGTGGCCGTGGCGCTCGGGAGACAAGGTTTCGGTCCTATCATTCAGCGGGATGCAAACGCGCCTTATCTGTTCGGAGGATTGTCGCAGTGCGTTCGTCGCGGACCGGTTTTATTCCTCACCTACGGGTGGCGCAACGCCTTTGTTTGATGCGCTTAAAAAAGCTGCAAACCTTCTCGATGCGCGGGCCCAGCCGGACGTTTGGCGGGTGATCGTACTTTTTTCTGACGGTGATGACACCATCAGCGCGGCCTCATTGAAAGAAGCGTTAGGCACGATACAGACTGCTGAAGTGCAAGTCTATGCCGTCGACAATGGGATTTCGGGACGAGCCTCGAACGGAACCGCAATCCTGCAAAGAATTGCGGCGGATTCGGGCGGCCGCTGTCTCCGAAGCAGCGACGGCCCGGTCAAGGTGTTGAACAGTGTTATCGACGATTTGCATTCTGCGCGAGTCGTAACTTATTCATTGCCCGCGGCTGACGCGGATTTCCACTCCATTCGTATCCTTCCCACTCACAATCTCAAGCTGCAATTTCGCTGCCGCAGCGGCTACTACCACTCTGCCGGCAGCGCCGTAACCTATCAGGAGGAACGTCCATGAAACGAGCGTTTTGGCTGATTTCGTTGTTTTGCTTCCTGCCGGCTTTGCTGACCGCGCAGATTGGAATCTATCAACAGGGCAAAATTGTGAGAATGCATATGGGCGAGTGCATTCCCGTCGGACACGGATTCATGGCGACATTGGGCGGTCCGGCCGCACCCATGGGAGCAGAACTCTGCCCTGAATACACGCTGGTATCCGATAAGGTGGTGTTTGTTATTGTGGGCAAGTCGTCAAACTCACTGATCCCGCTGGCCGAGACCATTGACTTCCGCTTCCACAAGAACGAGCTTGCGGTTCGGATTAACGATGCCAAACGCGAAACCAAGTTCGACATCAAGGATATGGTTATGCGTTCCGAGTGGGACCGCGTGCAGAGGCATATCGAGGAAAAACTGAAAGAGTCAGACGATCATGAAGCCGAAGTGCGGTTGCGCTGACCGAGCGATTGCGTTGGTTGGAGCGCTGGCAGTCGTTGCGCGTAAGTCCGAACAGGGCTGGATCGGATCTGATTCCTTGGGCCTAACCTCGTTGTCAGACCCGTTGCTATCCAGCCCCGGCCGTCCTGGTTACACTTGCTGAATTTACAAGCTTTTCACCACAGAGGCACAGAGAGATCACAAATCCAAAGATTGCTCTGTGTCCCTGTGGTAAATGCAAGCCGCGCCGAGAAAAGCCGAACTCTCAACCCCCCCCGGCACGATATCGCCACTGCGCCGCGAGATTCATTTCCGCTGCCGATAATTAATCAGGCTGAAGAAACCGCCTTCTGCGTTGTCAGCCACGCCAAAGACCTGAACCGCACGCGCCCAACGCGCGTGCCCGTAATGGCGCAGCAACGCGGCGGATCCCACTTTAACTCCGGCATCCAAGGCGAAGAACGTAACCAGCCCTGCGGTCGAGCCCATGAATGGCCTCGCGATGGGATCGTCCTCACGAAAATGAGAGCGCTCCGTGTTGCGATAAGTCGCGAAAGCGTCGGTCGCCGATGCCGCGAGTTGCGATACTGTCCAGCGATCGAGATGGAAGGACTGCGCACAGCAACTGCCGGTGAACAACAGCACTGCGAAGAGTCTCATGGGCATGTGATTTTAGACTGCCTACCCCTTTTGTCCAGTGTTTTTAGCGCTTTGTTTCGCCTGCGTGAGCATTTGCTGTACTGCTTCTTTCTGCGGGAAGTCGGGATGGTATCGCAGCAATTGTTCCCATGCGGCTATGGCGCCATCCACGTCGTTCTTACCCCTCCACTTGATAATCCCGATATTCATCAGCGTGCCCGCATGTTTGGGATCGTAAGTCAGCGACTGCTGTAACTGCGCCAGCGCTCCATCCACGTCCCCGGTGTAGTACATACAAGAGGCGTAATCAGCTCGGACCCCAAGGTTCTTGGGATCGTACTGCAGCGATTTTTCGAAATATCCCTCCGACTGTTGGAACTGATGAGCGCTCTTGTAAATCAGCCCAAGCTGGTTCCACAATTGCGGGTTCTTCGGATCGGACTTCAACTTTGCCAACAGAGGTTCGGCTTTCTTGTCGGCCATGCGCTGCAAGTCATCCAGGCTGGGCATGTCTTTTGGCTTCGGCTGCGGGGTTTGCGGTTGAGCTGCGGAGGCGGTTGCGTAATCGGAACCATGGGCAGTTTCGGTTTCCGCAGCAGTCGCCTGGGGTGGGACGGAAGCCGAACCGCGCAGAAAATAACCAGCCAAAAATCCCATCGCCAGACAGACGGCGCACATCACCACTAAGGGACGCGGCTGCCACATCAGCTTGGAATCTGCGGGTTGGTCTAACGTGTCGGCCATCTCTGACTCTTGGGTTGCGGCAAGGCTCTGTTTCTGGTATGCACCGGGACTGCCAACATTACGCTTAGGACACACGTCTGCGCGATGATTTGTTTTCAGCACCTTATCAGTCATCGGCGATTTGGAAGCAGAATAGTTCGGGTGTTTGTTCGCACCGCAGGCGCAATTTGCCGCGGATCCAATCTCATTGTGAGTTATTTTCCCTTGTGATGACCCAGGCTCTGCACGCTGGAAATCGATCCATCGGCGTTATGAGCAGTCTGGTGGCAGGTCAAGGTGCAGGTATTGCTGGCGCGGTTATAGGAAATCGGCGACCCGTTGTTCTGTCCCACCACGTTGATATCAAAGTTCACCAGCCGCTCACCGGATACGCCCGGCGCAACCGAACCCATGCCGTGCGCTGTATGGCATGTGGAACATGAGAAACCGTCCTGTGAAACGTGATTGCCATGGTGCGTGAAGCTGAAGTTGTTCACCACATTGCTCAGGTTATGGCACTTGGCACACATCCCATACGGTCCATTGAGGCTTAGGTCCGGATTGGGAAAGGTGTTTGTGACCTGGCCGCCCGGTGCCGCGGCCTGGCTGAACTGGTAATTGTGCTCGAGAATATGCGAGTACACGGAGCCGTGAGGACCGTTTGGTCCAAGTCCGCCAAACTCACGATTGTCGTCGCTGTTATGACAGTCACTGCACAAAATCCGCACTCCCATGAAACGCCCGGCGGTGCCGTTCTGATTCAACATGTTGGTAAGCAAGCTGGGCTGGGGCAGTGGACTCAAACTGTCATGAGTGACGGGATGGCTTGAGGTTGCGGTCGCGCTGAACTCCGGAATCACATTTAGAGGATCGGGAGCGGAGACCAGTCTGGTAGGTGCGTATCCGTAAATAAGTAATCGCTGCTTACCGACGCTGGTGCCATGACAGCGCAGGCAGTTCTCGTACTGGTTGAGGGCTGGAAGTACAACCGTGACTCCATCGCTGGCACTGATCCCGGTTACGTCAGCCTGGGAAGGACGAATTACCGGGGGAACGGGAAACGTGATGACTTGATTGGAGCCGTGAGGACTGTGACAATCCACGCACGTAGCATGGCGATTATTGTTGAGGACGGGGACTTCGGCAGCGTCGTGGAAATTGGCTCCAGCGGGCAGCGGATGACCTACTTTCGCAATTTCAGCCATCACATTGGGCGCCGCCGGCGCCAGCAGAGTTCCGCCATTGTGGCAAGTCACACAATCCTGAGTCGCGGTATCGGTGCCGGGCATAGGTGGATTGGCCGGGCGAAGCAGCCGCGCCGGCGCGGTTGAGTCATGCTCCATGTGGCACGAAGTGCAGGCATTCAAACCCACAGTGCTGTACGAACCAACACGCGCGTTCGCCGCCGGCTGGTTGGTTGCAGTTTGATGGATGCTGGCAGTCCAGCCTGCCAACTGGTTCGGTTGTCCTTGAACTATGCGATTGGGATCGTGACAGGCGAGACACATTTGCCCGTTCGAACTATCGCGCACCAGAAAATCCTGTGCGATTTTATCCGTGCTCTGTACGTGCGGGTCGTGGCAACTGGTGCACTCGATATTCCCGTTGATGAGTTTCACGGCCCCGGTTGGATCCGCCGTCTTGCCTTGGGAAACTAACGAAGCCACCAGGTTGGAAGCGTCCTTCATCGGAAAAACCAGGCTGAAGGGATGCGTTCCATTCAGGTTCGTCCCGAAAGAATCAGTCCCGTTCATCGACCCGACCATCGGTAGCGGACCGTAGGCTGCCGATTGGCCCACAGCTACAGTGCCGTCGTGGCAACTCAGGCAAAGGCTGCTGGTAACTCCGAGAGTCGGCTGACTATTGCCCCGCTCAACGTAGGTGGAGCTGTTGTACGGGGTGTAGGTCGCTTTGGAATAAGTCTGATTCCACAACGGCGATATACCCCCGACTCCGCTATGTGGGGCATGGCAGAACGTGCAACCCAGGCTTCCCTGCGAATAAACCGAAGCTCCGCTCGGCAGCGAAAGATTGTGCATCCCCAGCACGTCGGCGGGTACCTGTGAGAATGCCACGCTGGGAGCCAGAATCACCAGGCAAGCTGCGGCTAAAACCCATTTCATGGCTTTGCCCCGTCAGCAGTCCTTGCCGCGGCGTAATAATGGAACACCTCCACGCGGCGATTGAAAGAGTCCACCACGTAGACGTGATCGCTGTTGTCGATTTGCAATCCGGTGGGCAACTGGAATTGTCCGGGACCGCTTCCGCGCTGCCCGAAGTAGTACAGAAGCCGTCCCTCGCGGTCGAAGGCCTGCACCATGCCCCACAAGCCATCCACCACGTAGAGATGTCCCTCGGAATCGAAGCTGATTCCCTTGGGACGAAACATCGATCCCGCACCATCTCCGATTTTTCCGATGGCATAGTGAAAGCTGCCGGAGCGGTCCATTACTTGAACCCGAAAATTCATGGCGTCGACCACGAACAACTCTGTCCCCTTCAAGCGAAGCTCTGTCGGATAGTTGAACTCGCCTTCGGCGGTGCCGGTTTTGCCGATGGTTGCCAGCACGCTGCCCTGCATATCCATGACAAAGATCTTGTTACGCAAAGTGTCGGTGATGAAGATACGCTGCGCTGCGGAATCGACCGCGATTCCCGTGGGACGCTTGAAATATCCTTCACCGCCTTTCAAGCTGCC
>Ga0207066_1269_pt1 | contig 9596 bp, 13 predicted proteins | sample Alteio_BWMinCont_24_FD_153490 | JGI IMG/M metagenome (GOLD analysis project Ga0207066, IMG submission 153490) | Enriched cells from forest soil in Barre Woods Harvard Forest LTER site, Petersham, Massachusetts, United States -... | ecosystem: Environmental > Terrestrial > Soil > Temperate forest >...
ATTGTATATATGATAATCATGTCGTTATTTTTTAAAAAGAGATAAAGTTTTAAGAACGATTAAATAATTTTTGGTAAAATATACGTTGAGTATGGGGTATGCTATGTTAAAGAAATTGTCACTTGATATTCAAACGTTTCGTGAATTACGAGAATCGAACTATCTCTATGTAGATAAGACTGAATATGCCTATAATCTTATTACGGGTGGAAGACGCTTCTTTCTCGCTCGTCCACGACGTTTTGGAAAATCTCTTTTTACGTCTACATTAGATGAAATTTTACAAGGTCATAAAGAATTATTTGAAGAATTATGGATTAGTAATAGTGATTATCAATGGCAAAAGCACGGAGTTATAGCATTGGATTTTTCTGCATTGGGTATTACTAATCTCGAAACTTTTCAACAAAACCAAAAAAATTTGAGATAGTGTATGCATCAAAACTAGTAGCAGTCTAGGATTATCAAAGTAAATAAAAAAGAGAAGGGATAACAGTATGAAGAGTATGGAAAATATAATTGTAGCGTGGCGGAGCTCATTGGCTTTGTTGTTGCCTCAGACGTTAGTGCCCATTTTACAGGTAACGCTTAAAACGTTGCTCGAAGTATATGTACTTTTAATAACCCAATTGTGGTGGTTTTTGGGTCTGGGGTTGGGTATATATTGTATGACATTACAGCCAGCTTTTTATATAACTTGGTTGGTTTTGTGGTCTTTATTTTTGGTTGTATTAGCACGGCCATCGGTTGAACAAAAAGATTTTTGGTATCTCGCGCCCCGAATTCCTTATGGCTTTTTTGTTATGGCTCTCTTTTTTATTTCATGGTATTTATGGTACGTGAATATATGGTTGGTTTTTTTATTGTTGCCCTATTATGCTTTTTTTATGTTTTTTCTGTGCGATTCGAATTATGTTGTTGAGGATATGGTCCGTGCGCCATGGCGCGCCGCAAAGCTTTCACTTACGTTTGCACCGATATCGCTTTTAATAAGTATTTTTTTGGGTTTAAGTACCCATTTTTTATTGGGAAATATAGTTGCCCGCAGTATAAGTTTATTTTTTATAGCGCCTTTTTTTATAGTTTTGCTTTCTCGTTTATATATCATGGGAATTCATAAAGAATATAAGGAGTATTATGAACGTTGCTGGTAATATATTTTTAGTTGTTTACACACTTTTTTGTTATTTTTTGTGCGCCTGCGTTGCGGTGATTACGGTTATCCCTCTTATATTTTTATTACTGTTATTGCCTCGAGAAATGTGTTATAAAAATCGTATAGTTTTTTTCTTACTTGATTGTGTCTACCGTGGCGTCACCGGTTCTTTATTGGTGCCGATTACCATTTCAGGTGAAGATATTCCCACCCAATCAGCAATTATTATTGCAAATCATCAGTCGGCATTAGATATTCCTATTATGTTGGTGTTCCGATTCTTGGTTTTTTTATTAAACGGTTGGGCATTTCAGTTGATCGCGAAACTGGATCAATGGCAGCAAAATCATTGCGTCAAGGTGTAAAATTTGCACAAACGCATACGAGCAATATTCTTATTTTTCCTGAAGGTGGACGATTTATTGATGGAGCAATACATCCCTTTTTACAAGGATTTGCCTTTTTAGCACGAACAACAGGCCGGCCAGTGGTTCCCGTGTATATGGCATATAATGGGTTGGTCTATCCGCCCCATACTTTTTTTATCTATTGGCATCCGTTGGAGGTAGTTATCGGCCCTCAATTCGTGTATCATGAAGAAGAAAATGATGAAGAATTTGTTGCGCGAGTTTACGCGTGGTTTGTTCATGAAGCCAAGCGTGAAAAAAATAAGTAAAAAACAGACAGGAAAAAGAGTATGTTACTGCATGTTATGCAACCGTGGGTTTTATTTGTAGGAACAGTTATTATAGGTTTGGCCGCTTTATATCGGTGGTATTGGTACAAAGCGCCCTGTTATGTTATGCCGTATGTTGCATGGATCAATGCACGAACTAAAAACGTATCACCATTTTCATATACGGTACTTTTATTTATCGCTCGTTTTTGCGCTCTTTTATTATTGCTCTGTGCGACGGCACAAATACGTAATGTTGATGAGCAATCAAAAATTACCATTGATGGTAGTGACATTATGCTCGTACTCGATGTCTCGGGAAGCATGCAACTGTTTGATGATCTCAAAGATCAGAGATCACGATTTTCGGTTGCTCAACAAGAAATAATGCGATTTATTATGCAACGTCAAGCCGATCAAATAGGTCTTATTGTGTTTGGAGGCGCGGCGATTTCTCGTTGCCCGTTAACGCTTGATAAAAAATTATTACATGAGATTGTTTCGACTCTACAGCTCGGGGATATTGATGCGCAAAGTACGGTGCTTGGATATGGGCTCAGTATGGCAGTTAATCGCTTGCGACATTCAAAAGCTCTGAGTAAAATTATTATTGTTTTAACCGATGGTGTCCCAACAGAAAATGATATTTCTCTGGATCCTGTTATTTCCTTGGCGCAAAAATATGGGATAAAAATATATACCATTGGTGTGGGTTCTGTGCAGGGGGGGTACGCACATTCACCATTTCAGGGAATTATTCGATATGGCACGCCGCTTGATGAAGTCTTGTTGCAAACTATTGCTCAAAAAACGGGAGGTGCTTTTTTCTTGGCAGAAAAACCTCACGATGTTCAACGAGTGTATGCAATGATTGATCAGTTAGAAAAAACATCATATGATGCACCGATGTATTCACGGTATTACGATCTGTTTATGCTGCTTATTGCGGGTGCGCTCCTGTTGCTCTCAGTAGAAATTATTATTCGTTATGGGAGAATTATAGTATGAGTTACGAATTCGCCTCTCCTCAAAATATTTTTGTTTTTATACCTATTCTTTTTTTGATAGTGCTGGTTGTGTTTACGTTTTTTAGGATAAAAAAACAGTGTGCACGCTTGGTTCATAAAAAGCACATATCCCGTTTATTGCTCAATTTTTCTTGGAGTAAACAGTATATACGAGCAGCTCTTATAGTATGTGCTTTAATCTGTATGGGGATAGCGTTATTGCAACCTAAGTGGGGTTTGTCTGATGAAAAAACGTTGCATCAAGGACGAGATCTTTTGATTGCACTTGATATTTCACGGAGTATGCTTGCGCAAGATTATCAACCGAATCGGCTTGAATATGCAAAAGAAAAAATTAAAAAACTGGTAACAGCATTGCAGGCAGAGCGTGTTGGATTGTTAGTGTTTTCAGGCGCTGCCGTTATGCAATGTCCGTTAACCTCCGATCATCAAGCATTTTTTATGTTTTTAAATAGTATTTCTGTTGAAACCATTTCTTCAGGAACAACATCATATGGGGCGGCACTGCAAAAAATCTTGGATTCGTTTGCATCCTTTGACTCTGAGCGAAGTAAATTAGTTGTATTGTGTACTGATGGCGAAGATTTTTCATCAGATATTTCTGGCGTTCAAGCTAAATTAACGGCTGTAGGTGTTCATATTTGTACGCTTGGGGTTGCTACGCAGGATGGAGCTCCGATTCCCTTATATGATGAGCGAGGCGTACAACATGGTTTTCAGAAAGATGAAAAAAATGAAATTGTTATTTCTCGTCGTAATGAAGCAGTGATGAAAAACCTGGCTCAGGCAACTGGTGGGGTTTATGTTCCGGTGACATCAGATGAAAAAGATATTGCGCGCATACAATCATGGATATATGGTTTTGAAAAGACAAAATGGGAAGAGTTTGATCAGCGTAGGTTGCAGGACGGCTATTATTATTTTACGGCTGCTGCATTTTTGGCATTACTTATTGAGTGGATTTTATGATGACATTAAAACATATGTTTTTTAGTTTGTTATTTTGTGTTTTTGGCAGTATCGTGTGCTACGACTATGAACAACACGTTGCATCACATCCTGATGATTATAGGGCGTTATATAATGCAGGGGTTACCGCTTTTAAAGAAAATAAATTAGAGCGAGCACAAGAATGTTTTGATTTTTTAAAGTCTCAGGATTTTTCTAAAAATCAAACACAAGGCGAACAGATTTTTTATAATGCAGGGAACACGGAAGTAAAGCTGCAAAAATATGAAGATGCTCTTGCAAGCTTTAAAAAAGTACTTACGTTCAATCCTGACCATGAGCTAGCTCGCAAAAAAATTGAGCATATAAAAGCTTTGTTAGAACAACAAAAACAAGAAGAGCAAGAAAACGAGCAACAAGACCAAAAAGAAAAAAATAAAGACAAGCAAGACCAGTCTGAAAAGGATCAAGATCAAAAAGACGAAAAATCAGAAAAGCAAGACGAAAAAGAAAAAGATACTAACGAATCAAAAGATTCACAAAAATCGCAAGAACAACAAGATCAAGGTCAAAATGAAAAGCAAGAACAACAATCCAATGACGAAAAAGATTTAACTGAGCAAGAAAAGCAACTTTTGGCCTATGTACAAAACCATGATGAAAAAATGCATGAGCACATGGATAAGAAAAAGTTGCAAAAAGCACAAGGGGCAATGAATGTGCGCAATAACTGGTAAAGTATATTTTTATAGGTTTCTGCTATATGGGTTAGCTTGTTGTGTAGGTTTAGGCCTGCATGCGGAGAGCATTTCAGTTTCTTCGCGCAAGAAAGATGAAAAGGCTCTTTTTTCAGTGGAACTTTTTGTTCCGAAAAAGCCGTATCACCAACAAACTACGTATGTTGTCGGTCAAATGATTCCCTTTACTATCCGATGCACTTATGACCCGCAGGGTTATGGCGTGAGTATGATTGCGCTGCCAACCAATGCCGAAATTGTTGTGGCTACTTTGTCGGAAGTTAAGAGCGGGCAAACCCAGGTGAATGGTATTTCATGTGTAACGCATGAATGGCATGGCATGGCATATGCAAAAAAATCAGGAACCCATGAATTTGGTCCCTTTCAAATTGGAGGTGAGCAACGAGCAACGCATACATCACAGAGTCTTTTTAGAATGATGTGGAACTCCTCGTTTACGGGATATTCCAATACGGTGATGATGGCATGTTCTGATCTGCCTCCCTGTTCACTGCTTGATAAAAAAAAGGATGATTTTTTTCCTGTTGGTGATTTTTATTCGGCACAGATTGAGTTTGAGCGTTTTACGATGAAAACAGGCGAAGCGCAGACAATAAAATATATAATCGAAGGTTCAGGAAATGGCCTTTTGCTCGATCATCCGGCGCTTGATCTTCCTGCGGGATTAAAATATTATGCTGCTCAGAAAAAACAAGAATCTGCAACCCGTTTTATTTTTGAATATGTGATACAAGCAACTGAGCAGGGAATTATGACTATTCCTGCTCAGGAGTTTTTTTATTTTGATACCACAATCTCTGAATATAGGGCATTAAAAACAGCACCAGTGCGACTTCATGTTGGGCAAGGCGCTGCTCTACCAAAAACTGAGCAAGAAATTTTTGAATCAGAAAAGAGTGAGTATGAACTTTCTTCTGAACTCTCTCATAAAAGTGAAGAAGTATCGCCAGAAGCTGTATCAAAAAGTTCTTTTCTACAAACTCTCGAGATTCCGAAAGAGCTTTTTTTTATTCTCTTTTTTGCGCTCTGTGCGGGAATTTTATATCTATGTACGTCTGCTTATTTATTTTATGTTCATGCTGGTATCAAAAAGCGCATAAGGTATTACAGAGCGGTGCGTCAGATTCGTGTGGGATACAAAAAATTTCAATGTGATGGTGATGTAAGTTTATTATATGAAAAGTTTAAAGAATTAAGTATCTATTATCAGGATAATAACGCATCACGTGACGAATGGCATTCGTTTTGGAATCGTTTAGAATGTATACGTTTTGGGCGAGAATTTCATAACGATGAACGAAGAAAATTCATTGACGATACGCAGCAGTGGATCATTTATTTTGAGAAAAAAATATGGCAAAAAAACTAATGTTTGATAGTGTGACAAACGTAACAGGACAGCTTCCGTTTATTTTTTGGCAGGTTGCATCTTTGGGCATATTGATTATTATAATTTGTATGCTTGTTATTCATACAGGTAAGAGTGCATATAAAAAAAGGTTGTATGGTTTTTTCTTTGTGGCGTTGCTTTTGGGTGTTGTTGTTGCGATAGAATATTACGAACGTTCTCAAGAGTGGCATGTTATTCAAAAAGAAGAAGTGCCGGTGTATATGGGGCCAGATACAAAATATCCACGTCTCTCTACATTAAAATTTCATGACGAAGTTCGCATTATAAAACACCAGGGGGCATGGTTACAAATTGAAGATAATGGTCGTAAAGGGTGGATAGAGAATGAAAAGATTCCCGAGTTTGTCATCTTCGATAAGGTTTAATGCCTGCCAGGTATATATTCCGCTGCTCATCTTAATGGGCAGTATTATTTTTTTTGGATGGCATGTTGTCGGTTATCTGCAGGTGCGTCGCTCAATGGATTTTTTTGAGCAGGAACGAAATAGCACACGATTAGGTGATGAAGAATCTGATGATCTTGATGACAAAGAGAGTAGTGATACTGAGAATGATGACAATTCTGACGAAGAAGATTCTTTTACCGTTGTTAATAGAGAGCCTGATTATTTAAAAAAGCGGGCTATTTCTTTTGCACGTAAATACAATTTGGGCGAGAGTGTACAAAAATTATATTCGGCAGGGTCTCAAGGTTCTCATGATACTTCGCCTTCTTCAGAAGGTACTCGGCCACAGAAAAAAGTGCGGCCTAAAAAATCTCGTAAAAGTGGTAAGAAGCCGATTAATCAGTCGTATACGCGAACTTTTACGGCAGTTGACCCTCGATTTAATTTGCCTATTGATCGGGATAGTTTCTGGTTGAGTTCTCCCTTTGGTCCACGAAGACGCTCAGGGGGAAAGCGTGAGTTTCACGGTGGTATAGACATGGCAGCGGTACGTGGAACACCGGTTAAGGCCGCGGGTGATGGTGTTGTGGTGCAAGCAGGGCCTCAGCCTGGATATGGAAATGTGGTGGTCATTCGTCATGCGGATGACTTTAAAACGCGCTATGCGCATTTGAGTAAAATTTTGATTTCTCAGGGTGCAACAGTTAAGGTTGGTCAAGTAATAGGTAAAGTTGGTGCAACGGGGAACGCGCGTGCTTCGGGTAAAACGCGTGATGCTTCCCATTTGCATTTTGAAGTGGAAAAACAGGGCAAACGGGTTAACCCGTATTATTTTTTTAAATAAGGTACTCATCTCTCGATACATTTTTCGCTGTGCTCAAAACACTCGAGATGGACGGAGGGGAGAAATCCGCACACTTCGAGTGTCCGACGTAGCTTCAGCGAAGACGGAAGTATCGAGAAGTTAAGTGCGGTAAAACAAGAAAGGTGAAGATGATAAAAAAATCTTTAGCATGGGTAGAACGGCAAAATATAGTTGTCGTCATACTTTTGGTAGTTCTTATTCGTGTATTTGGTTTTGGTTTATACCAAGTGCCAACAGGTTCGATGGAAACAACAATGTTGGTAGGTGAACGTTTTTTTGCAGATAAATTCACCGTCTGGTTTACTTCGATTAAACGGGGTGAAATTATTGCCTTTAATGATCCTACGTATAAATATTCAGATAACAAGATTGTGAATGTGTGGCAACGATATGTTTGGGGTCCTATTAATTGGACTAAACGGGTGATTGGCATTCCGGGAGATCATGTTCAAGGTAAAATCGAAGGCGGGCATCCGGTTGTGTATGTGAATGGAAAAAAATTAGATGAGCCTTATGTAAATAAATATCCGTTAATAACTGGATTTAAAACTATTCCTCACGAAAAATTTGTATTTTTGCCACACACAGAACTAAAAGATCAGCCTTTTATGAATTCGGATATTACTCTAGAAGAGATTCAAAAAACAGTGGGAAGTATTACACGTTTTTCATATGATCCAACTAAACTATGGCCAGAGCAGCCATTTTATGCCACGGCAATTAGTGAAAAACAGTTGATTAAAGCGCTTCCTATTTTACAACCAGGCGTTCCTTCAGAAGAAGTAAGCGACATATTTGATGTTGTTCTTGGTGAAAATCAATATTGGGTAATGGGTGATAATCGTTTAGGGAGTTATGATTCTCGTGGTCAGGGCGTGGGACCTATCGATGGTAGCTTGATTCATGGACGTATCAAATTGTGTATATTTTCATTGGATAGTTTGAATGGTTGGTTTACCACTGACTTGATTCAGCATCCGATTGAATTTTTCACAAAAATGATGCGGTGGAGTAGATGTATGAGATTTGTTTCGTAATTAAAGAAAGGTAAAGATGTTAAAAAGATCACAAGACTGGCTTGATAGGCAAGCGTGGTATAATCAGATAATCGTAATTTTAACGTTAGTGTTTTTATTGCGCACGTTTGGTTTTGGTTTATACCAAGTGCCAACGGGTTCGATGGAAACGACGATGTTAGTGGGCGAACGTTTTTTTGCAGATAAATTAACCGTATGGTTTACTTCGATCAAACGGGGCGAAATTATATCGTTTAATGAGCCGATTTATAAATATTCTAAGAATCCATTCATGAATCTGTGGGAGCGCTATTTCTGGGGCCCTTCAAATTGGACTAAACGCGTTATTGGTATTCCGGGCGATCATATTCAAGGTAAAATTGAAGACGGGCACCCGGTTGTTTATTTGAATGGAAAAAAAATTGGATGAGCCGTATTTGAATAAATATCCGTTAATTGCAGGTTTGACTGAATTGCCGAACTTGCAGTCAAGTAAAATATTTGGCAATGCATCTATTCATTATTTTTCCTATGATCCAACTAAAACATGGCCGAAGCAGCCGTTTTACGCAACGGCAATTAGTGAAAAGCAATTAGTACAAAATCTTCCTACGCGGGTACGAAGTTTGATACAAAATGAGTACCCTATTCTGCAACCAGGTACACCGCTGTCAGATGGTAGAGATGTTTTTGATGTACAGCTGGGAAAAAATGAATATTGGGTTATGGGCGATAATCGTTTGGGGAGTTGGGATTCACGTGGATGGGGAAAATTAGATGGTACCCTGATTCATGGCCGTATTAAATTGTGTATATTTTCATTGGATAGTTTGAATGGTTGGTTTACCACTGATTTGATTTGGCATCCGATTGATTTTTTCACAAAAATAGTGCGGTGGAGTAGATGTATGAGATTTGTGTCGTAGTAGTGAAGGAAGATCGCTCAAATGGTTCGATACGATTTCTTTGAAATCACTCACCATGAGCGAATGTAAAAAGACCGCTCGTCCTGAGTGTTCGGCGTAGTGCAACAGCACGAAGACGAAAGTATCGAAGGATACGGGCGGACAACAGAAAGGGTTTATTGTGAAAAAAGTTATTATGTGTGTGGTTACAGGTTTTGTTTTGGTTTTATTGCCGGCATGTAGTTGGTTTGGTGGCGAAAAAGCAGCAGAAACCAAAAATGTAGAAACGCCACGAGTTCGTTTGGTAAATGTTCTTGATAAACAATATTTTGATGATGCGCACATTAAGGGCGGTGCCGATGTGGCATCAGTAAACGTGCCCTGGGTTTCATTAGAAGACTTTAATAAAGCAACAGCAGGATGGGAAAAAAATATTCCTGTAGTGAC